>Ga0302120_10000180_pt1 | contig 26811 bp, 24 predicted proteins | sample AG5_Bottom_MG_FD_203118 | JGI IMG/M metagenome (GOLD analysis project Ga0302120, IMG submission 203118) | Marine microbial communities from Western Arctic Ocean, Canada - AG5_Bottom | ecosystem: Environmental > Aquatic > Marine > Oceanic | place: Canada: Western Arctic Ocean | collected 2017-10-01 | reverse complement strand
AAAGAAAAAGTATTGGTAGTGGCTTCGGATATCGCTCGTTATGATCGTCAAACACCTGGTGAGGCAACCCAAGGTTGTGGTGCGGTGGCTATGATAGTGAGCGCTAATCCAAGGCTAATTGTCCTTGATCCTGAAACGGGGATTCACACAGAAGATGTGATGGATTTCTGGCGTCCTAATTATCGCTCTACGGCAATAGTCGACGGTAAATATTCCACCAAGGTTTATTTACGTTGTGTACGCTCTGCATGGAAAGACTTTCAGCAGCAAAGTAATTTAAAATTTGGCGACTTTGACTATTTTTGTTATCACTTACCGTTTAGTCGAATGGCTCAAAAAGCTCACAATCACCTGGCTAATGGCAATGCCCATGAACTCAGTGCTAAAACCTTAGAAGATCAAATCTCCTCTAGCCTTATTTATAACCGTATAACTGGCAACAGCTATACGGCTGCTATGTATATTGGTTTCATTTCTTTGCTAGACAACACCGACGCTAATTTGACTGGTAAACGTATCGGCTTCTTTAGCTATGGCTCTGGCAGTGTGGGAGAATTCTTCACAGGTACTCTGGTAGAAGGTTATCAAGACATGCTGCATAAGCAGCGCCACCAGACCATGCTTGAATCACGTCAGCCGCTAAATTATGCCGACTACCAGAAAATGTATGCCTTTGAAGTACCTACAGATGGCGGTGACCATGAGTTTGAACACCAAACTAATGGCAAGTTCCGTTTAACGGGTATCAGCCAACACAAACGCCTTTATCAGGTGCGATGACCGCGCCTGACTTGACGGCCCCTCCAGCTTGGCCACCTAGTTCTTGCGTACCCTGCACCCGTGTGAGAGTGCCGGGAAAAGTCATTCTCAGTGGTGAATATGCCGTTATTTATGGCGCTCCTGCACTAGCCTGTGCTATTCAAAAATATGCCTTTGCTGAAGCCTCTACTAGTGATGCCTTAGGTGTTCATCTTAAAGTGCCTGAATTTGGCATTGATCAACAATTCAGTTTGTTACAACTTTCTCAGTTAGCGCAGCGGACCCAGTCTCGGCATCAGCAATACCTCGATGCCTCTGGCCTTCTACCCAGTGTCGTTTTAAATCCAACTGAATTTTTAGCAGCCGCCATAGGCGCCAGTGGTTTGGTTAGTCTGTTATCAAACCAGCGCGGCCTAGTTATCGAACTCTCCATGGGTCTGGTTGCTGGTGGCGGCATGGGTTCATCGGCGGCTTTAGTTGCCGCCATGTTGGCAGCGTCCTTTAAGCACCTGGGCCAGCCTTTAACGTCTACTGAATTGGTGTTGAAAACGACCCAAAGTGAACATTGGCAGCATGGCCGGTCTAGTGGCTTAGACCCGTACGTATGTGTCATGGGTGGTTTACAGCAATACCAAAAAGGTTATGGTGAGCGTCAAGTGCTCAACGACGTAACGCAGTACTTTTTGGTCACCACCGGTAAGCCAAAAAGTTCTACGGGGGAGTGTGTCGACTCAGTTAAACAGCAAAGCTTTCCGCAATCTCTGTGGCAAGAGTTCAGCACTGTTCAAGAAAACCTGCGCACAGCTATGGGGCTTAACCAAGGCATTAAAGTGCTCGATGCCATTAAGACTAATCACCAGTTATTACAACAGATAGGTGTTGTGCCCGCCCAAGTGTGTGAGTTTATCTCCGGTATAGAAGCCCATGGTGGTGCAGCAAAAATCTGTGGTGCAGGCAGCGTGGTGGGAGACCATGGAGGCTTAGTTTTTGTGAGCGGGTTAGAGCAAGCACTCATCGAAAAACTCTGCTTAAGCCATGGTTACGGCGTTCAAACTATGCGTCCAGACCTAGAAGGAGTGTTTTACTTTGACTAGGTTGAACGTCGTAGCATCGGCTCCTGCAAATACCATGCTTATGGGTGAACACGCAGTGTTGTTCGGCCATAGTGCACTTGTTTGTGCCCTAACTCAGCGTATCTACGTTAGGGCGAATAAGCGTACAGATGGGCAGATAGTGATTGAGTCTGGTTTAGGCCATTTTCAATGTCCTCTGGCTGATCTGCACACACAGCTATGTGAAAGCACTTCGTTTACTTTTGTATTACAGGCGCTTGCCCTTTGTCACCTGGCAGAGGGTGTGCAGCTAACAATTGAGTCAGACTTTGATCATACTCTGGGATTAGGGTCATCAGCAGCGGTTACTGTTGCTACCTTTGGGGCCATTGAATTACTCATCAAAGGTCAGTTAGATGCCCAGGCGGTGATGTGCTTAGGGATAGAGTCCATTCGTAAAGTACAGGGTAGGGGTTCTGGCGCCGATGTTGCCGCTAGTGCATTAGGTGGTATTGTTAAGTTTCAAGCCAAACCAGTGAGTGCTCATAAGGTTCATTTTTCTACTGAAGCATGGCAGGATGCACCTGATTTGCGGTTAGTGTATTGTGGCTACAAAACGCCTACACCCATGGTCATTGAACAGGTGAATCAAGCTGCGACACATGAGCCTAAGCGCTTTAAACAACTTTATGAGCAAATGGGTGCCTGTGTTGAAGCCACTGTAAATGCACTGAGCTTTGCAAACTGGCCAACTTTTGCCAAATCTATGGATCAATACCAAAACTTCATGCGAGAGCTTGGTGTAAGCGATAAAACCATAGAAAGTATTATTGATTTGGGTCAAAAACAAGTTAAAAGCGGCGCTCTGTTTGGTGCCAAAATCTCTGGTTCTGGCCTAGGCGATTGTGTATTACTGCTAGGCAGCGAACCACTAGATTGGCCCCATACTCAAATGTCAGTACAAATAGATCCACAAGGCCTGCGCCAAGAAGCGTGCCTGCCCAGTGACACGCACAAAGAGAAACTGTTATGAGCCAAACTGCTACAAGCATCATTTCTGTTGATCAATGGGTTGATGACGTTTTAGGTAAAGCTCAATATAACTCCCCGGCAGCACAAGCCAGTGCTTATGCCCCAAGTAACATTGCCTTGAGCAAATACTGGGGTAAGCGCGAGATAAGCTTTAACTTACCTGTAACCGGCTCTGTGTCAATCTCTTTGGCAGAGCATGGCACTAAAACTGGCCTCTATGTAATCGATGCGCCACAACACCAAGTTACACTTAATGGTGAAGAGATTGATGCAAACCAGGGCTTTGCAACTAAGATTAGCCAGTGGTTAGATCGAGTGTTGCCAAACAATCTAAAACTATGGGTAGACACTCATAATACCGTACCTACAGCCGCAGGCTTGGCATCATCTGCCAGTGGTTTTGCAGCCTTAACGTTGGCTACAAATAGTCTTATGGGTTGGCAGCTACCTGAGCACCAGTTATCTGCACTAGCTCGTTTAGGTAGTGGCAGTGCAAGCCGTTCCTTATGGCACGGCTTTGTTAAGTGGCAAGCTGGAGAGCAGTCTAATGGCAGCGACAGTGTTGCGTTTCCTTTAGCGTCTCAATGGCCACAACTAAGGGTTGGCTTATTAACTGTTTCAAGCCAAACAAAAGCGGTGTCTTCTCGTGAAGGCATGGCACGAACCATTGCCACTTCAGCGCTATACAAGCAATGGCCACAACAAGCCGAATCAGACCTAGCTATCATTGAAGCTGCTATTATAGCGGGCGACTTTGAAACCATGGCTGTCACAGCAGAACATAATGCTATGAGCATGCACGCAACCATGGCTGCGGCCTGGCCGCCACTAGTATATTGGCAGCCTGATTCCTTAACTCAAATGCAAAAAGTCTGGCAGTTACGAGAACAAGGGCTGCCTCTTTATCTTACGATGGATGCTGGGCCTAACCTTAAACTCCTTTTTGAGGCTAAGCATCAATCCGACGTACAAACGGCCTTTCCAGAAGTTCAAATCATCAGTCCGTTTGAGTAAGTTCGGTAACGTAGGATGTATGATCTCTTATACTGCAGAGTAGTATAATTGGACCTTTATATATCAAGGAATACCAATGTCTCCCATAGCAAATACGCCACAGCCACCTTATTACGCAGTTGTTTTCACCTCCACTCGCACTGAAGGTGATCTTGGCTATGCCGATGCGGCTAATAGAATGGTTGATCTTGCGGGGCAGCAGTCAGGCTTTTTAGGTATTGAGTCAGCGAGAGAGGACGTAGGGATTACAGTCTCTTATTGGTCTGATTTAGAATCCATTAAAAAGTGGAAAGCTAACTCAGGGCATCGTGAAGTACAGTTGCAGGGTCATAAATTGTGGTACGACTCCTTTAAGGTGCGGATATGTAAAGTTGAGCGTGACTATGGGGTATAACCCTTAGACTCTTTTCTTGTCACAAATTTGTTGTAAGATGAGTGTTGTGGGGACCAAATTACCCAAAAAATCCAATAGGCCAGAGCAAAAATGCAAGGTTTTGTACTATCCCGTCATAGCGAAGATGCTGAGCAAGGTATCAACCTTACCTATTGGTTAACCACGGAAGATGGGCCTGTGTGCCTGCGGCAAACACAACAAGAAGCGGTTTGTTTTTTGTCCATGTCTCAGCAGCATCAGGCTCAAAAATTAATGCAGTCTATGGGGCTGCCGGCTTCTGTTTGGCGCTTCCAGACGCTAGACCTTACAACCTTTCAACATGAGCCAGCAGTGGCTCTTTATATGTCTAACCATAAGGTGTTTCAGCAGGCTTGTGGTGTGTTGCGTGATGCTGGAATTCTCCTCATGGAGCAAGATATTCAGCCGCAAGAACGCTACTTGATGGAGCGTTTTATTAGTGCCAGTTTAGTGGCTGATGCCTTGCCTATATGTGGTGTTTTAGCCGACGTTCGTGTTAAATCAAGCGATTTTGTACCACATATCAAAGCAGTTTCTCTAGATATAGAAACCACTATGGATGGCAAAACCATCCATAGTATTGCTGTGTATGGGCTGGAAGGCGAGACGCCAGTGGAATTTGTCTGGTTACACTGGCCCGCTAATATGCCTATTGAACCTGTGGGTTCTTTGCCGGAATACGCGCTCATTTGTAGCAGTGAAAGGCAACTGTTAAAACAGTTTAGTCAGTGGTTACAAGATTACGATCCAGACGCGATTATTGGTTGGTCTGTGGTGCAGTTTGATTTTCAAATTCTGTGTGCCCGTGCGCGAGAGTTAGGTGTGCGTTTGCGCTTAGGCCGTGGGGGGGAAGAGATCCGATGGCGCGCGGGTCAGGGCAATCGCCCTGCAAAGCTCTATATGCCAGGTCGTGTGACATTGGATGGCATTGAAGTGATGCGTTCGGCAACATGGCAGTTTGAATCCTTCTCGTTAGAAAATGTGGCCCGACAGTTATTGGGGCGTGGCAAGGACATTGCCAAACCGCAAGACCGTGGCGAAGAAATTCAGCGTATGTATCGAGAGGACCCAGCTTCGTTAGTTAAATACAACCTAGAAGATTGTCGATTAGTTTGGGATATATTTATTAAAGCTGATCTGATGGCTTTTCTCATTGAGCGTGCTCGGCTAACAGGTTTGCCTATGGATCGCGTTGGCGGTTCGTCTCAAGCCTTCGATCACCTGTATTTGCCACGTTTGCATCGCCAAGGCTACGTGGCGCCAGCGTTTGCTTCTGGTCAGGCGGGTGACAGCCCAGGCGGCTTTGTGATGGATTCTAAACCGGGCCTTTACCGCAATGTATTGGTGTTGGACTTTAAGAGCCTATACCCAAGTATTATTCGAAGCTTTAAAGTTGACCCTTTAGGGTTAATTCAAGGTTTGCAGGAAGATGATGCCATTACCGGGTACAAGGGCGCTCAATTTAGCCGTAATCAAAGTATCTTGCCGGACATTATTGGCGACTTATGGGCGGCAAGAGATGTGGCTAAAGCTAACAAAAACACCCCCTTGTCCACCTCTATAAAGATTGTAATGAACTCGTGTTATGGCGTATTAGGTTCCAGTGTTTGTCGTTTTTATGATCAACGTTTGGCAAGTTCCATCACCTTGCGTGGTCATGCCATTTTGAATCAAACCAAAGACCTTATTCAGCAACAGGGCATGCAGGTGATCTATGGCGATACCGATTCTGTGTTTGTATGGCTGGGAGACGAAACGCTGGAGCTAGAACAGGTGCAAGCCCAAGGCAATGCGCTGGCGCAGTCGCTCAATGAGTGGTGGACGCGCCATTTAACCCAAGAGTTTGGCTTGAAAAGCTATCTTGAAATTGAATTTGAAACCTATTTTAGCCGTTTTGTAATGCCCACGATTAGAGGCCAAGAAACCGGTAGTAAGAAGCGCTATGCGGGCGTTACCGTAGCCCCAGACGGCACAGAAAAGTTGCTGTTTAAAGGATTGGAGCAAGTGCGCACCGACTGGACTAAGCTAGCAAGGGAATTACAGGCGCAGTTGTATCAGCGTATATTTAATGATGAACCGTACCTGGACCTTATTAAGCCTTTGTTGGAACAAGTAAGGTCCGGCGAGTTAGATCACAAATTAGTGTATAGGAAGCGACTGCGCAGGCCGTTAGCTGAATACCAAAAAAACGTGCCGCCTCATGTGCAGGCAGCACGAAAAGCTGAAACGTGGCGCTTAAATAATGACCTGCCCTCGGCCTATTCACAAGGCGGCTGGATTGAATATGTGATTACTCAAACAGGTCCAGAACCATTAGAGATGAGCCCTAAAAACTATGATTACGAACATTACATCGAGCGTCAAATAGAACCGGTGGTAGATGGTATATTGCCTTTCCTTAATGATAGCTTCGCTAACATTACCGAGCGACAGTTAGGCCTGTTTTAAGGTGCTGGTGAGCGTGGTGACTTAATTACTTAGTTTCTCAATCAAATGTTTGGGAAAGTCTTCAACCTTTTCACAGCCGACTTGCTCCATAACTTGTTGAAGCTGACGTTTGAGAATCTCTAGGGCCTGGTTCCCGCCTTTTTCTCCCATGGCGCACGCGCCAAACATAGGGGCGCGGCCGAGGAAAGTGAAGTTGGCGCCAGACGCCAAGCTAGACGCAATATCTGCACCTGACCGAATGCCGCCGTCCATCATTAGCGTGACTTGGCCACTGTATTTTTTTGCCAGGTCGGTGAGTGGTTTGATGGTGGATTCTCCAGAATCGAGCTGCCTACCTCCGTGATTTGAAACAATCAAACCGTCAGCACCCAATTTAATAGCTAGCTCAGCGTCTTCGGGGTTAACTATCCCTTTGATCACCAAATTACCTTTCCACTGGTCGCGAATCGCTTTGATTTTGTCTTCTGTTAAACGGCCAGAAAAGGTTTGGTTCATAAACAGACCAAGATGTTGCATGTTGAGGCCATCGGGGATGTAAGGTTTAATAGTCTTAAATTCGGGAGACCCCGCAAGAAGCTGTTCAACCGCCCATCTTGGGTGAGTGGCTATTTGCAAAAGGTTTGCCAGGGTCATTTGTGGTGGGATAGAAAGGCCGTTTCTAATTTCTTTAGGGCGGTAGGCAAATGTTGGCGTGTCGGCTAATAAAACCAGTGTCTTGCAGCCCGCCTCAGCTGCCCGCTCGAGGAGCTTGTCACGCAGCTGATTCTCTGTAGGGTGGTAGAGCTGGAACCAGAAGTCCCCTTCAGTGATTTCAGAAATGGTCTCAATGCTTGCTGTTCCTACGGTACTAAGGCAAAACGGTATATTGTGCTTCTTTGCAGATCTTGCCAAAATTTCGCAGGACTTTGGCCACATGAGTCCCTGAAGTCCAACAGGTGCTATACCAAAAGGGGCGTCATAGGTTTTACCAAATAGCGTGGTTTGTTGCGAAGCGCCATTGAAGTCGCGTAAGTAGTGTGGGCGAAGTTGGATGTCTCGAATTTCTTTTGTATTACGAGCTAGGTTGATGTCGGAGAAACACCCCCCTATAAGATAATCATAGGCGAAGCCTGGCATGCGTTGTTTTGCCCGTTCGGCTAGCATTTCGATTGAGGGGTAGCGCGAATCCATTTTGATATTCCCTGCGTTACGTTATTTTAAGGGTCATCTCAACTTTACCGGAGTTTAGTCCATGCCTTGTGCTGTTCTAAAATCCACATCAACCGTTAATCTGTGACTGCGATGCAAAAGATTAAAGGCATTATGCGCTTGGTGCTGCTTCGGCTCTAGTAGGAAGGGGCAATATGGGATAAAGTGATCTGACCAATATGCCGGTACTTAGTATGAATAGAGTTGAGATAATTAGTAAAGCCATCGAGGATGATATTCGTCAATGCAGATGGTTGCCGGGGGATAAGTTACCCGGTCAGCTGACCCTCATGGAGCGTTTTGATGTGTCGCGTACGTGTTTACGCGAGGCTATCACCGGTTTAGAAATGAAAGGGCTAGTAACTACTCGCCATGGTTCGGGTTGTTATGTGAATAATTTGTTTGAGCCCAATTTTTCCAAACCTATATCTGGTGTGGAACTTGATTCAGCGGCCATGCAGTTGTCGGTTATGGAAATGAGGTTGGTGTTAGATGGAGAGGCCGCTCAATGTGCGTGTGAGCGCGCAACGGATGATGAGTTAGCGGCGATAGACAGTGAATATAAGGCCATGGGGCTGCGTCGTGGTAATTATTTGCAAAGAGCCAAGGCAGACCTGAAGTTCCACATGCTTATCGCTGAGTCTAGCCATAGCCTTATGCTTGTTTCGTTGAGCCAGCTGCTTTACGCCCAGTTTTTTAACGCGATATTCGGCACTTTGCACAGTGTATCGGGAAGTAATTCAACCATTCTTAATGAGGTTTCAGTTGTTCTTAGTGGGCAACACCGTGCCATTTATGAAGCAGTGATGGCGCGAGATGGTAAGTCTGCTAAGGCCGCGGCTCAAGAGCATATTCGTTATTCAATTTCGTTGTTGGAGGGCAGGGCTTAGCTTGGTTTGTTTGAGGTCTGCAGGGAGGGGCGGAATAGGTTGACCAAAGGCGAGGAAGGATTGTGCGAAAGGCTTCAAAAGCTTGTTCTTAAGGGCTAATGAGGGTAAAATTACCGCCTCGTTTTTTACGCTATTGTTGCTTCCATTTAATGCAACAGCGTTTCACCCCAAGTGGCCTTTGGTAGGGGCCACCACTGAGCAAGGAAACTTCATGCCGGTAATTACTCTTCCTGATGGCAGTCAGCGTTCATTTGACGCGCCTGTATCAATCTATGATGTTGCTTTTGACATAGGCCCAGGCCTTGCTAAAGCTGCTGTAGCTGGCAAGGTGTCTGGCGAATTAGTTGATACCAGTTATGTCATCACAGAAGATACAGCCCTTGCTATTGTTACTTCAAAGGATGAAGAAGGCCTTGAAGTTATTCGTCACTCTTGTGCTCACATGATGGCGCAAGCAGTGCAAGACGAGTTTCCTGGCGCTCAGGTAACCATTGGCCCAGTAATCGAAGATGGTTTTTTCTACGATTTTGCCTACGAACGTCCATTGACCCCAGAAGATTTAATTAAGATTGAAGCTCGTATGAAGGCCTTGACTAAGGAAAACCTTAAGGTTGAGCGCCGTATCATGAGCCGTCCTGATGCCGTTGAGTTTTTCAAAGACCTTGGCGAAGACTACAAAGTAGAGATTATCGACAGCATTCCTGGTGAGGAAGATCTGTCTTTCTACAGCCAAGGTGGCTTTACCGACTTATGCCGCGGCCCTCACGTGCCCTCTACAGGTCACATCAAGTCCTTTAAGCTAATGAAAGTGGCAGGCGCATACTGGCGTGGTGATTCTAACAATGCCATGCTAACGCGTGTTTATGGCACAGCTTGGGCAGACAAAAAAGACCTTAAAGCCTACTTATACCGCTTAGAAGAAGCAGAAAAGCGTGATCATCGTAAGTTAGGTAAGAAACTAGACTTATTCCACACCCAAGAAGAAGCGCCGGGTATGGTATTTTGGCATCCGAATGGCTGGACGATCTATCAGGTCGTTGAGCGTTATATGCGTGAGCGCCAGAATGAAGCAGGTTATCAAGAAGTGAAAACCCCGCAAGTGGTTGATCGTAGCCTGTGGGAGCGTTCCGGTCACTGGGATAAGTTTTCCGAGATGATGTTTACCACTTCGTCTGAAAGCCGTGACTATGCCGTTAAGCCAATGAACTGCCCATGTCACATTCAGATCTTTAACCAAGGGTTGAAGAGCTACAAAGAGCTGCCTATTCGTATGGCTGAATTTGGCTCGTGTCATCGCAACGAACCCTCAGGTACCTTGCATGGCATTATGCGTGTGCGTGCCTTTACCCAAGACGATGGTCATATTTTTTGCTCTGAAAGCCAGATGCAAGATGAAGTGGCTCGTTTTATCGACTTCTTATATGACGTATATAAAGACTTTGGCTTTGACGATGTCATCCTAAAGTTGTCTACTCGTCCAGAACAACGCGTAGGCGCTGATGAAGTTTGGGATCGTGCAGAAGCTGCTTTAGAAGAAGCGTTAAATGCCAAGCAATTGCCATTTGATATCTTGCCAGGCGAAGGCGCCTTTTATGGCCCTAAGATCGAATTTTCTTTGAAAGATTGTCTTGGCCGAGTATGGCAGTGTGGCACTATTCAGGTAGACTTTTCGATGCCAGGTCGCCTTGATGCGCAGTTTGTAAATGAGGCAGGTGATCGTGAAGTTCCAGTGATGTTACACCGGGCAACTTTGGGCTCATTTGAGCGTTTCTTAGGTATTTTGATCGAAAACTTTGCCGGAGCCATGCCACCGTGGTTAGCACCCAAACAAGTGTCAATTTTGAATATTACGGACAAACAGGCACCTTTTTGCAAAGAAGTTGAAGAAAAGTTGATAAAAATGGGCTTTAGGGCCTCTGCGGACTTGAGAAACGAAAAGGTAGGCTTTAAAATCCGCGAGCACACAATTCTTAAAGTTCCTTATTTGCTAGTTATTGGTGATAAGGAAGTTGAAACTCAATCTGTCACTGTACGAACTCGTACGGGTGAAGATTTGGGTAATATGAGCCTAGAATCGTTTGCCGACCTGCTTAATGCAGACATCGCCAAACTAGGCCGCACTGAAGCGTAAACATACGTTTCAAATTACGAATTAACGGAGATACCGAAATTAAACGGGAATATACTAAGGGCAAAGCAAAACGCCCAACAATTAACGAACATATTGAAGCGACAGAATGTCGCCTCATCGGTGCTGACGGCGAACAAGTCGGCATTGTTACTGTAGCTGAAGCACTGGTAATGGCAGAAGCTGCCAAGCTGGATCTAGTTCAGATTGCAGCTGATGCTGAGCCTGTGGTCTGTAAGATTATGGACTACGGCAAACAAGTGTTTGAAGTGAAAAAACAAAAAGCGGCTGCTAAAAAGAAGCAAAAGCAGACGCAAGTGAAAGAAATCAAGTTCCGTCCAGGGACTGATGTAGGAGATTATCAGGTAAAACTACGCAACCTGATCCGTTTCCTAGAGAATGGTGACAAGACGAAAGTAACCTTGCGTTACCGTGGTCGTGAGATGGCACACCAAGAATTGGGTATGGAATTACTCAAGCGTGTAGAGGTCGATTTGGCTGAATACGCTGGAGTAGAGCAATACCCGAAGATGGAAGGCCGTCAATTGACTATGGTTTTGGCACCAAAGAAAAGAAAGTAACCCTTAAAAGTTACTATCGGGAGACCGCTTAAGAGTTTAGGTTCTTAAATGCGTCTTCATTAACAATCAACGAATGCGTGGAGTAAATGTAATGCCTAAGATGAAATCTTGCAGCGGCGCTGCAAAACGATTCAAGAAAACTGCTAACGGCTTTAAACACCGTCAGTCCTTCACCAGTCATATTTTGACCAAAAAGAGTACCAAGCGTAAGCGTCATTTACGTGGCACTCTGCAGATTAGTTCTGCGGATAAGCCATTAGTAAAACGCATGTTGCCGTATATCTAATTAGTCACTGGTAAGGAGAAGTATAATGTCTCGCGTAAAACGTGGTGTCCAAGCACACCGTCGTCATAAGAAGATCCTCAAGCTGGCTAAAGGCTATTACGGTGCACGTAGTCGTGTATTCCGTGTAGCTAAGCAAGCAGTAATCAAAGCTGGCCAATATGCCTACCGCGACCGTCGTCAACGTAAGCGTCAGTTCCGTGCTCTATGGATTGCTCGTATAAACGCCGGTGCGCGTATGAACGGGTTGTCTTACAGCCGTTTGATTTCTGGTTTGAAGAAATCTTCAATCGAGATCGACCGCAAAGTGTTGGCAGACCTAGCCATTCACGACAAAGTGGTATTCACAGCGATCGTAGAGAAGGCTAAAGCGGCACTCGCTTAAGCTGGTTGATCTGCCGCTAACTTCGGTTAGCATAGATTAAACTACCTTCGTATCCTCTCACGAGGATTAGAAACAGGGGAAGAGTGCAAACTCTTCCCCTGTCTTGTTTTAGATGGAGAATAATATGGAACACCTCAAGCAACTGGTCACCGACGGCTTAGACGCCGTGGCTCAAGCGGCAGATGAAGCAGCCCTTGACCAAGTTCGGGTTCAGTACTTAGGTAAAAAGGGCGAGCTGACACAACAACTCAAAAGCCTAGGTAAACTGTCGGCGCAAGAGCGTCCTGCAGCAGGTGCTAAGATCAATGAAGCCAAACAACAAGTGCAAGATGCCATTACTGTAAAGCGCACTATGATGGCTTCAAATGCCCTAAGTAAACAGCTAGCAGTGGAAAGCATTGACGTGACATTACCTGGCCGTGGTCAAGACATTGGCGGCTTGCACCCTGTCACCATGACCATCGAACGGATTCAAAACTTCTTCGCTCAAATTGGATTTTCTGTCGCTCAAGGCCCAGAAATCGAAGATGACTACCATAACTTTGAAGCACTCAATATTCCTGCCCATCACCCGGCACGTGCTATGCACGATACCTTCTATTTTGGTGATGGCACCTTGCTACGTACCCACACATCAGGCGTACAAGTAAGAACCATGGAAAAGCAACAGCCGCCCATTCGCATCATTTGTCCTGGCCGCGTATACCGTTGTGATTCCGACCAAACCCATTCCCCCATGTTCCACCAAATAGAAGGTTTGTTGGTAGATGATAATATTAGTTTTGCTGACCTGAAAGGTATTCTGCATAACTTCCTTAACGTGTTCTTCGAGCGTGACCTTCAAGTACGCTTCCGTCCCTCTTACTTTCCCTTTACTGAGCCTTCTATCGAAGTTGATATAGGTTACCAAGGTGAAGATGGCGAACAAAAGTGGTTGGAAGTATTGGGTTGCGGCATGGTTCACCCTAAAGTATTCGAACACTCAGGTATCGACACTGAAAAATACACTGGTTTTGCCTTTGGTATGGGTGTAGAACGCCTAGCTATGTTGCGCTATGGTGTTAAAGACTTGCGGATGTTCTTTGAAAACGACCTGCGCTTTTTGGCCCAATTTAGTTAATCTTCGATTGAGAGATAGACATGAAATTTAGTGAACAGTGGCTGCGTGAATGGGTTAACCCCGCAATTAGCAGTGATGAATTAATAGCTCAAATAACCCTAGCCGGACTAGAAGTAGACGACGTAGAGTCTGCTGCAGGCGAATTTAGCGGCGTCATCGTAGGCGAAATTGTGAGCGCGCAGCAGCATCCAAATGCAGACAAGCTACGTGTGTGCCAGGTTAGTGACGGCACTACAGAAACGCAAGTAGTGTGCGGTGCACCTAATGCCCGTGTAGGTATTAAAGTTGCGTTTGCCACAGTGGGTGCAGTTTTGCCTGGTAACTTCAAAATCAAAAAGGCTAAGCTACGTCAAGAAGAGTCTTTTGGTATGTTGTGTTCCGCTGCAGAGCTAGAAATAAGCGACGAAAACGATGGCATTATGGAGCTGGCAACTGATGCGCCAGTAGGCGCTGATGTTCGTGAATATCTTAACCTTAATGACAAAATCATTGATGTGGACTTAACGCCAAACCGTGGTGACTGTTTAAGCATCGCTGGCCTTGCACGTGAAGTGGGAGTGTTGAATTCACTCGACGTCACAACGCCAGAGTACACCGAATTAGCACCTCAAATAGAGGACGTTTTTCCAGTAAGAGTTAATGCACCAGAACACTGCCCTCGCTTCTTGGGCCGTGTGTTAAATAACATCGACATTACTCAATCTTCTCCATTGTGGCTGCAAGAAAAGCTACGCCGTTGTGATCTTCGTAGTATCGACCCCGTAGTAGACGTCACCAACTACATTTTGCTAGAAATGGGTCAGCCTATGCATGCATATGATTTGGATAAGGTTAACGGCTCTATCATCGTGCGTATGGCTAGTCAGGGTGAAAACTTAACCTTGCTTGATGGCCAAAAAGTTGAACTGACTAACGAAACTTTGGTTATAGCAGATAACGAAGGTGTATTAGGCATGGCTGGCATCATGGGTGGTGCAGATACAGGCGTGGGTGAGGCGACTCATAATGTATTCTTGGAAGCCGCTTTTTTTAACCCCATTAGTATTGCTGGTAAAGCCCGTAACTACGGTTTACATACCGATGCGTCCCACCGCTTTGAGCGCGGCGTAGATTACGACCTACAACGCAAAGCCATGGACCGTGCAACAATGTTGCTGCAAAGCATCGTTGGCGGTGAGGCAGGCCCTATCGTAGAGCAAGCTTCAGCAGAACACTTACCAAGCCTTACCCAAGTGACATTGCGTAAAGCACGCTTAGAGTCTTTGTTGGCTTATAAAATTGCTGACCAAAAAGTACTCGATATACTTACACGCTTAGGCCTTACTTTAGTTTCATCAAATGATGACGGTTGGAGCTTTACGGCACCATCGTGGCGTTTTGACATCGCTATTGAAGCAGACCTTGTGGAAGAAGTTGCCCGGGTATACGGCTACAATAACTTGCCAAGCACTAACCCTGTTGCAACTATGGAGATTCCAGTTAATCCAGAAGTGGATCGCCCTCTATCTATTTTGCGTCGCCATATGGTGAGCTGTGGGTATCAAGAAACAATCACTTATAGCATGGTAGAACCGGGCCTATTAGCCAAGTTCGATGATCAAAACAAGCCGGTAGAACTAATAAACCCTATTTCTGCCGACATGGCCGTAATGCGTACAAGCTTATGGCCTGGTTTGGTAAAGGCGCTACAGCATAACCAGAACCGTCAGCAGTCGCGTGTTCGTTTGTTCGAAACGGGGCAACGTTTTATTCCTAGTGATCAAGGCTTGCAGCAGCAAGATGTGTTTGCAGGTTTAATCTATGGCTCACGACACCCAGAAAGTTGGCACGGCAAAGCTGAAAGTGTGGATTACTTCGATGCCAAAGGCGACCTTGAGTCCTTACTGGAAATTAGTGGTCAGGCCTTCTCATTTGAAGCTGCGGAGCACTTGGCTTTGCATCCAGGACAAAGTGCAGTCATTACTTTAGCTGGCAAAAACATAGGTTACATTGGAACTATGCATCCAGGTCTAGTTAAAGACCTAGGCATACAGGGCCCAGTGTTTATGTTTGAAGTGGATTTGGCGTCGATTAGTTCGGGTATGCTCCCTGCTTATCAGACCTTATCTAAGTTCCCAGAAATGCGCCGAGACTTAGCCATTGTTTTGGATCAAACGATTAGTGTTGCTACGGTAACTAGTTACATTGAGTCCAGTGCTGGTGAATGGCTTAATGCCGTACGTTTATTTGATGTTTACCAAGGCCAAGGCATTGAAAATGGACAAAAAAGTCTTGCTTTAGGCTTGACGTGGCAGCACCCAGAGCGCACTCTTACTGATGATGAAGTAAACCAATGGGTTGAACAGGTGGTTGAACACTTATCTCAACACGCTGGCGCGAGCTTAAGAGGCTAAAAAACACCCCGTTAGCTCTAATTCTAGGGTTAGGGCTAACGGGGGTATTAAGCTTGGTAAGCTAAATAATAATAAATAATGGCGAGGACCCAGCTATGGGATCACTGACCAAAGCCGATATGGCAGAACGTCTTAGTAGTGAACAAAAGCTCAGTAAACGCGATGCAAAAGACATGGTAGAGGCCTTTTTTGAAGAAGTGTCTTCCAGTCTCATAAGCAACGAACAGGTTAAATTATCTGGTTTTGGTAATTTTGACCTACGCGATAAACGATCCAGACCTGGACGCAATCCTAAAACAGGTGAAGAGGTGGCTATTTCAGCACGTCGAGTGGTCACTTTTAGGCCTGGTCAAAAGCTTAAAGACCGTGTTGAGTCCGAAAACTAATCGCGTTGATTAATAGCATCAAAGACTTGATTTAATTCTATATTGTTGCTGAATTTGGGGCCAATACGCTTCCAAAGCTACAGCGATTCTAGTAATATACCGCCTCTCTTGAGGTTCTCATTGAACTGCATCAAGAGCAGTGTCGGGGCGTGGCGCAGTTTGGTAGCGCACCTGCCTGGGGGGCAGGGGGTCGTAGGTTCAAATCCTGCCGTCCCGACCAATCATTTTCTTTAGTATCAATATTTTACAGCGGTTTTGTATATTGGCAAAAACGGTCGGTAAAGAGTTGGTAAAGCTTAACGCTTCAAATCTGTTGTTAACCTCAATTTTGGCACCGCCATAGGCCAGCGAATACCATTTGGATCTTCTTCGCAATAGTGAGTCATGTCTTCGCTTGATTGTCGGAGGTAATAATATATTTTGCTCCAGGGTTGCAACCTACGCTGGAAAATACATCTATCGCACGCTCAGTACAGGGTGTGCGTCTGCGCGCAGACGGTAGGTTTTCGCCAATTTAAGTATTAAGCTGCAATAGCCCAGCATCCATGCCCTGATTCAGTAAAGATCATAGTGTCTTGGATAACCCTATCCATCGTGGTGATTTCATCAATAAGAGCTTTAAGCTTAGCTGACCCTTCAACATACTCCAGTATTAGAGCCCGCATCATTCTATCACCGTACTCTCTAGGTTCGCCTTTTTCCCAGTTGGCAATTGTCTTATAGGTTTCGGTGGTAGTTAGCAAAGCCCCGCCAAGCATCAAAGCCCAATCTGAGTTAAGTAGGTTTTTAATAACTTGCGTTGCCGTGCTGCTGGCCAGTCGGCTTCTTCCGTTAGGCTGCGAATAATGAGCCCGTTAATTTGGGCGGTAATGCCTTCACATAGATCATCGATGTCATCCGGTATAGGCATGTCCTGGCGCTGACAATGATGTTTGAGTTGCTGCTTCACTTTACTGTGCCAGCGGAAGTGAGAGTCTGTTTGGTGGCGTCCAACTTCTGGCACGTTGAGAGATCGGCTGCAGAAGGCCATCCATACGGTCATGGCAATGCGGTTCTGCGGCGTTATCGGCAAGGCTCGTACAACGGTGTCATAGAAGCTGTGGTCCTTGTAAGAGGCGACAAGCTCCATATCGGCAAACATCATGTCGTAAGACATTTCTAAGGCTGCCATCAATACCGCATCCTTGTCACTGAAGTAGTGGGTTACTGAACCGGTTGTCATGCCGGCTAAGCTGGCTATGTCTGAAAGTTTAGTGGCTTCTAGCCCGTGTTCGGCGATCACCGTTACTGCCGCTTGAGCAATGGTGATTCGTCTTTGATCATGATCAACAATTTTTGGCATGTGTAGATAATATCAGCTTTATAGACGTCTAGTTGTTAGCGCAGTGCTAATGACAACGGATGGTATTGACTATAACAGTTCAAAGGGTTAATTAATTGCCTACCAACCTCAATATAGTGTTTGACCCTATGTTTTATATTATTATATAATCACCATTATATTATAAAGAATAGAGAGTTCCTCCGTGTCTAATGTAGTTTTGCTAGAAAAAGGTCTGGAATTGTCTCTCCAGGGTGAAGTGGCTTATTTTAATTATTTTTGGTTGCGGGATAACTGTGAAACTTCGTGGGAAACTAGTACTCAAGAGCGCACCTTTGACATCCTCGCAGAACCCGATGATTTGTGCCCAATGAGTGCCCAGTTAAACGATGCTTTTCTAGATGTTATCTGGTGCGATGGCAACCACAGCTGTTATGCGCTGCAATGGCTAAAACGGTGGCATAAGGGCGAAAACCACGGTGATCTAGCCGTGCGTTCGCGCAATGCTTGGTATAGCGATCATTATGCCAATATGGCGCGTTTTGATTATGCCGATGTGATGGCAGCACCTAACTGTGTTGCCGATTGGGCTGAAGCACTGTTGGATGAAGGTATTGCCCTGATACAAGGCATGCCTAACACTGAACAAGCGTTACAGTCTTTGTGTGAGCAATTTGGTGTAGTACGGCCTTCTTTTTCTGGTTACGCTTTTGACGTTTTTTCTAAGGCTCAACCCGAAAACTTAGCTTATACCAGCAAAGCGCTTGAACTCCATACCGACTTGCCGGCAGAAGAGCTGGCCCCAGGGATTCAGTTTTTGCACTGCAGGACTAATGATGCGGAAGGCGGCCAAAGCTTATTTGTCGACGCCAACGCGGTTGCCAATGCCCTGAAACAAAATTTCCCTGAGTACTTCCGTATTCTTACCGAGTATGAGGTGCCGTTCCGCTACACCACCCACCATCAGGACGTGCGCGCCAGGCAACGGATCATTGAATTGGACCCTAATAATGGCGAAGTGAGTGGCATTAACTTCAGCCAGCATCTGGCGGATATCTTCGATTTCCCGCAGCGCGATATGGATCTCTTTTACCCGGCTTTTCGTAAGTTTGGTCAAATGCTACAAGACCCAAGTTACTTAATGACCTTCCGTCTTAACGCAGGGGAGTGTATTGTGTTCGACAATCATCGTATTGCCCATGGCCGCGCTTCTTATTTAGACGGCAGTGGCGCTAGGCATTTGCGTGGTTGTTATGTTGAGCGAGGCGAATTACGCAGTACCTATCGTGTTTTGCGGGCTCAATATCCAGTGGCTGCCGACACTGTGGCGTGGCCTCAGGTTGACGAAACGGCCCTAGCAGAAGCGAGTTAAGGATAAATTCGATGACATCAGAACAACAATTGCGTATAGATTTAGCCGCTGCCTTCAGGCTTATTCATGAGTTGGATATGCATGAGTCGGTAGCTAACCATTTGAGTGCTGCGGTGTCATCAGATGGCAATCAGTTTCTTATGAATCGGCGGTGGATGCACTTTTCCAATGTCACCGCCAGTAACTTACAGCTGCTCAATAGTGATGACGACCGCATTATGCACACCGACCAAGCGCCGGATCCATCGGCCTGGAGCATCCATGGTAATGTGCATAGGGCATTGCCAGAGGCAAAGGTCATCCTGCATTTACATTCCACTTATGCGACGGTTCTTTCAACTCTGAAAAACCCGCGTATACTGCCCATTGACAACAACACGGCGCGCTTTTATGAGCGCGTTGCTTATGACACCAATTTTGGCGGCATTGCCACCAGCGACGAAGAAGGTCAACGCATTGTTGACACCTTTTCTGGAAAAAAGGTACTGATGATGGGCAATCACGGGGTCACCGTGGTGGGCGAAACTGTGGCGGAAGCGTTTGAGAGTCTGTATTACCTAGAAAAAGCGTGTAAAACCATGGTGTTGGCTTATTCAACTGGCCAAGAACTTAATGTGCTACCCCACGACCTAGCCTTAGAAACGGCCGAAAGTTGGGACCAATTTCGCGGCGCATCCATTGCCCATTTTGAGCAGTTAAAGCAAGGCCTAGACCGCAAGGGTAGCAATTACCAAGATTGAACCGACTGCCAAAGGCCATAGGCCGCCGTGTTGAGTGGACAATACAATGCCAATCAGTGGTGGTGTCTTTTAGTTGAGCTGGTTTGGCCTATCGGCTACACTTCTGCAATCTTTCACTTAGGGCGTTAATTTTGGCTCAGCTATATTTCTATTACTCATCCATGAATGCTGGTAAATCTACCGCCTTGCTTCAATCTGCTTATAACTACCAAGAACGTGGCATGCATCCGTATATTTTGTCAGCTGCGTTAGATGATCGTTATGGCATTGGTAAAGTGACATCTCGCATCGGTTTGGCCGCAGAAGCACAGTTATTTAACACAACCGATGACTTGTTTAATCTTCTCAATACAGAAAACATCAAGCAACACATTGATTGTATTCTTCTAGACGAAAGCCAGTTTTTAAGCCGTGAGCAAGTTAAACAACTCACCAAAGTGGTAGACCATCTCAACATTCCGGTATTGTGCTACGGCATTCGCACGGATTTTAGAGGCGAGCTATTTCCTGGAAGCCAATATTTGTTGGCTTGGGCTGATAAGTTGGTGGAACTAAAAACGGTGTGCCATTGTGGCCGAAAAGCCACCATGGTGGTTCGTACTGATGAGTATGGCAAGGTCATAAAAGATGGTGAGCAAGTAGTGATTGGTGGCAATGACCAATATCAATCACTATGCCGTCGTCATTTCAGCGAACAGATGTGGTGAGCATAAAAACCGTTAAATCGCTTTATGGCCAAAGGCAAATTCATGCTGAATATGACTAGGTATAATTTTAGTAAATACTATGGTCATAGCCACCCATGTCCATAGGCTAGCCATTACCGAGGCAGCAGCAGGTGACATGGCTAGGGTTTCCATTAATAAATATTTCAGGGCTATAGCTACTAAACAAGTCCCTCCCATTAGGCTAAGGTCGTAGGCTATATGCTTTTTTAAGGCATGCCGGTTGTAGCACAACTTAAGTATAATGGTGGTCATCATCAAGGTGACAACGCTGCTCCAACTCCAGGGTAATAACAACAGCCAACTTAGGTTTATGCCTAGTCCACCGATTAACAACAGACCAATTTTGGGTGAGTTGAGAAAAAATTTCATCATCATTATGTTATGTTTCCTGTGTACTGATGTATTGTTTTGAGTCGCTGCAATCTTAACCGTGTGTGTTTAGTTTAGCATCATCTTCGAAGAAAAATGTGGGCAAAAATTGCTATGCCTGCTGAATAATCTAATGGTATGTTATACCTTCTATATGGGCTGTTTTATAGGCTAATTTTTGGGAGCAATACCAGATGATGAACAACCTCAATTTTACCCATACCATCGAAGAATGGACACATTTCTTTATTCCACTTGCAGACGGTACGCAGCTGGCTGTTAGAGCTTGGCTTCCCACCAATGCGGTTGAGTCTCCTGTTCCTGCGATCTTAGAATACATTCCATATAGAAAACGTGACGGCACAGCTATTCGTGATGAACAAATGCACCCTTACTGGGCTGGTTTTGGTTATGCCTGCATTCGCGTTGATATGCGTGGTTGTGGTGAGTCTACGGGGCTGATGTTGGATGAATATCTACAGCGAGAGCTTGATGACGCTGTAGAAGTTATTGAATGGCTGGCAGAGCAGCCTTGGTGCAGTGGCAAAGTGGGCATGATGGGCAAGTCTTGGGGTGGTTTTAACAGCCTTCAGGTTGCTGCCATGGCGCCACCTGCTTTAACAGCCATAGTGACTGTATGTTCTACTGATGATCGCTACGCCGACGACATTCACTACCGTGGTGGCGCATTACTGTTAGAGAACTTTAGTTGGGCATCAACGATGGCCTGCTACATGGCTAAGGCACCAGATCCATTATTGTTACCAGGTACTTGGCGTCAGCAGTGGCTGCATCGTCTGGAAAATATGCCATTTTTAGCCAAGGAATGGCTAGAGCACAGTTACAAGGATGATTACTGGAAGCATGGTTCAGTTAATGAAGACTATAGTGCTATTAAAGCCGCAGTGTATTGTATAGGTGGCTGGGGTGATTCTTATTCTGAAGCCATTCCACGCATGATGGGAGGGTTAACCTGCCCTAAAAAGGCTTTAATAGGCCCATGGGCCCATAAGTACCCTAATTACGCGTCACCTAAGCCAGAGGTGGACTTTTTAGGCGAAGCTAAACGCTGGTGGGACTATTGGCTAAAGGGGATTGATAACGGCATTATGGCGGAGCCCACTATTGCTGCTTATATCCAAGATGGCGTTCCACCTCGGGCCGCGTATGATACGCGTCCAGGTGTTTGGGTAGAAGGCAGCCAGTGGCCCATACAAAAAAACAGCATGGACTTACACCTAAGTTCATCTGGTCATTTGGTAGAAACCGTTGGCAGTGGGCAGGCGGCTATTAATAGCCCCCTGACAACCGGCGGGGCTAGTGGAGAATATTGTATTATTTGGTGTGGTCCAGATTTTCCTACAGATCAGCGTCAAGATGACGCCAATAGCCTGTGTTTTGATACGCAGGCAATGACTGAAGCTGTTTCTATTTTGGGTGGCGCAGTGTTTAAGGCCCGTGTAACGAGCGACCAAAATTGTGCTCAAATGATTTTGCGCCTTTGCGATGTCGCCCCCGATGGTAGTAGTACTCGTATTACCTATGGCGTGCTTAATTTGGCTATGCGTGGGGGCTTAGATTCTCCTCAATCGGTCATTGCCGGTGAAGCCATGGATATCACCCTAAAGTTGGATGATACAGGGTATGAAATACCTCAAGGCCACACCTTACGGTTGTCCATCTCCACGGCCTACTTTCCGTTAATATGGCCAGCAGCACAAAAAGCTAATTTGAGTTTAGACTTAACTACTGCTCAGTTGAGCATTCCGTGTCATGACCGCACAGGGCAGCTAACGCGAGATTTAGGCCGGGGTTATGTTTGTCCTGTGAATGAAACTGTAGAAATTAGGCCTGAAACACACAAGCGCGTTAGTCAATTGAATGCGGCTAATGGTGAGCATACAACCTTCATTGATGACGACTTTGGCGAATTCACCTATACCGATCACAAGCTTACGGTAGGCCAACTCTGCCATGAAGAACACTCAGTACTGCCTAACGATCCGCATTCTGCCACTAGCTTCTGTAAATGGCGTTCACGCCAAGCTAGGCCGGGTTGGGAAATAGACATTTATACCAGCCTTAAGGTCACGTGTGACGCGCATTACTTTTATCTTGATGCCAGTTTAGAAGCTCTAGAAAATGGCCAACAAGTACACCACAAAAATTGGCAAGAGAAAGTTTTGCGGGGCTTTGCATGATCCAGTTAGATGCCCAGGTACAGGCTTTTGTAGATCAAAGTATGAGTTATTACCCCGCTGATGCAGTGGGCGCAGAGGTAACCCAACAAAGGCAATGGTATAACGCTTTGTGCTTGGCGTTGGCTGCACCAAGACCAGATACAGTAGTCATTAAAGACGATAACGTACAGGGGGTGGATGGCTATTTAATTCCTGTTCGACACTACCAAGCTAAACCTTTGTCAGATAATGCGGAGTTACTCAGCAATCTGCAGGTGGTCTACTTTCATGGTGGTGGCTTTGTGGTAGGTGGTTTGGATAGTCATGACGATGTGTGTGCAGAACTTGCTGATTTTTGTGGCTTTAACCTTGTTTCGGTGGACTACCGGCTTGCTCCTGAATATCAGTATCCTTGTGATATTGATGACTGTTTAGCAGTGGTGGATCACTTGCTAGACCAAGGTAAAAAATTGATTTTGGTGGGTGATAGTGCGGGTGGCACGTTAGCTGCGTGCGTGGCAAATGCACGTTCGAACTACAGTGGTAAACAGCTGCTGGGGCAAGTTTTAATTTACCCTGCATTGGCAGGGGGTATACAGACTAGATCTACTCAAGAACACGCATACGCACCTTTACTTACTCAGGCTGATCTGGTGTTTTACCATGCTATTAGAGTGGGTGGCAATGAGTCTAAGGTACCTAAACAAGACCCTTATTTTTGTCCAATGCAGACTCAGTCCTTTGCAGCACTGCCCCCGACCTTTTTGTTTCCAGCTCAAATAGACCCTTTGCATGATGACTGTGAGCGTTATGAACAAGCCTTGAGAGCTGCGGGGGTAGAGGTACAGAATAATACCAATATAGGAATTGGGTTGGTACATGGCTATTTGAGAGCACGTCACACAAGTAACAAAGCGGCTGCCAACTTTAAGGCAATTTGTACTGCAGTGAAGGATTTAGGTCAATGAGCAAAACGCCAAATTATGACTACATTATCATTGGTGCGGGTTCTGCCGGCTGCGTGCTGGCTAATCGTTTAACTGCAGACCCGAGTAAGTCGGTACTTTTGTTAGAAGCAGGGCCCAGTGACAAACGCTTTTACGTACAAATGCCCATTGGTTATGGCAAAACCTTTTACCAATCAACAGTGAATTGGATGTACACCAGTAAGGCGAGTGCTGGGCTAAATGGCCGGGGTAGTTATTGGCCACGAGGCAAGACCCTTGGTGGCTCTAGTTCCATCAATGCCATGGTTTATGTGCGGGGTCATAAAAAAGATTTTGATGACTGGGAAAATGCAGGTAACCCGGGTTGGAGTTATGATGACGTGCTGCCCTATTTTAAGCGTATGGAATCATGGCAGCATGGTGGTGATGAGTTTAGGGGTGGCGACGGCCCTCTAAATGTATCTGACGTATCAACTAAGCTTCACCCTTTGTGTAAACATTTTGTTGCTGCAGGCGAAGCCCTTGGTTTTGATTACAATGCCGACATGAATGGGGTTAAGCAGGAAGGTGTAGGTTATTATCAGCTCACTACACACCAAGGTCAGCGGATGTCTGCTGCCCGTGCCTATTTAAAACCTGCCCGAAAAAGGCCTAACTTAACCCTAGTGTGTAATGCTTCAGTTGCGTGCATCGTGTTTGAAGGCAAGCGTGCTGTAGGGGTCGAATATAAGCACAAACATAAAACCTATCGCGCTAATGTAACTAAAGAAGTTATTCTCTGTGCTGGCGCAGTAAATTCGCCTCAATTGTTGCAGTTGTCGGGCGTAGGCCCAAGCCATGTATTGCAACGGGCTGGGGTTGACCAAGTGCATGAGAGCCCAGCTGTTGGCCAGCATCTGCAAGACCACATTGGCCATAGTTACTTTTACCGTGCTAATCGGCCTACGTTAAACCAGCAGTTAAGGCCTTGGTGGGGTAAGTTGTGGCAAGGTATGCGGTATGTATTTACTAGAAGCGGACCTTTGAGTTTAAGTGTTAATCAGGCCGGTGGTTTTGTACATACACGCAAGGGCTTGGATCGTCCTAATATTCAATTGTATTTCTCGCCATTGAGTTATACCAAAGCGCCCCCGGGTGAAAGACCCATGATGAACCCAGATCCATTTCCTGCTTATTTACTGGGCGTCTCAAATTGTCGAGTTAAGTCTGAGGGTGAAATCAATATCACCTCTAATGACCTCGGCGAAGCGCCTGCTATTGAACCCAATTACCTAACCCATGAAGACGAAATACAAGACTTGTTGGAAGGCGTTAAGTTAATCCGCAAGTTAGCCGAAACTTCACAACTGAAAGCTATTACCTTGGACGAAATGCGGCCAGGTGTGGAATGCAAAACCGATGCTCAATTAATTGAGGATATTCGTAATAATGCAGACACAATATTCCACCCTTGCGGTACCTGCCGTATGGGCCCAGATCCACTTGATAATGTGGTAGATAGTGAACTTAAGGTTCATGGTTTACAGGGTTTGAGAGTAGTAGATGCCTCCATATTTCCCAATGTGGTTTGTGGCAATATTAATGCGGCCACTATAATGGTGGGTGAGAAAGCCGCCGATCTAATTTTATCTGAGCATGAATAGGTGTAACTTAAAATGAAAATCATCAGCATAGAAACCTTCACCAACGAATACATGGGCTTGCTGCGTTTACGCACCGACACGGGTGAAGAAGGTTGGGGTCAAACGTGCACCTATAATGCAGACATTACTGCCCAAGTAGTGCACCGGCAAATTGTTCCCCATGTTATTGGTTTAGATGCGAATGACATTGGTGGGTTAAATCGTCTTGTATTGGAGCGTGAACACAAGTTTCCGGGTACTTATTTGTACCGCGCATTATGTGGTTTAGATACCGCATTGTGGGACATACATGCTAAGCGTGAAGGTAAAAGTGTATGCCAATTGTTGGGTGGCACTACAAAGTCTGTACCTGTTTACGCCTCAAGTATGCAGCGTGAAATTACCCCAGAAGCAGAAGCAGAACGCTTTTTGGCACTTAAAGAAGAGTTTGGCTATAAGTCTTTTAAGTTTCGCGTAGGTCAGGAATGCGGCCATGATATTGATCAATGGCCGGGGCGTACGGAGGCTATTGTTAAACGTGTGCGAGAGCAGCTAGGTGATGATGTCACTTTGTTAGTGGATGCCAATAGTGCATACACGCCAGCAAAGGCCATTGAAGTGGGGCGCATGTTGCAAGACTATGGGGTGAGCCACTTTGAAGAGCCGTGCCCCTATTGGCAGCCTGATTGGACGCGGCAAGTTACGGACGCCCTTGATATTGATGTGAGTGGCGGTGAGCAGGACAACGACTTGCGTGTTTGGCAACATATGGTAGACACTAATGTAGTGGATATTGTGCAACCAGACGTGTGTTATATGGGTGGTGTTACGCGCACCTTAGAGGTGGCCTCTATGGCTCAAAAAGCCAATAAACCGGTCACCCTCCACTGTGCCAACTTATCTTTAGTGACCTTGTTTTCGGCCCACATTATGGGAGCTATTCATAATGCAGGTAAATACCTTGAGTTTTCTATTGAGGGCTTAGATTACTACCCATGGCAAGCCAATATCTTTAAGCCTAATTTTGATATTCAAAACGGCGAACTCATAATGCCCCATAAGCCGGGTTGGGGCATTGAATTGGACCCAGAATGGTTGGCGCTTTCTGATCACAAAGTAAGCTATTGTGGTGACCGGTTTTAGACCAAAGCTTAGACACCTGCAGCAGCGCGTTGCTGTTGCAGTTGAGTTAACCAATCTGGATCCATCTCAGGTACAGAGGACAGTAGCAACTCGGTGTATTCAGGGTAAGGTGCGGTAAAGATCTCTTCTTTACCTCCTTGCTCTACCACTTTTCCTTGGTACATAACCACTACCTGGTCGGCGATGGCACGCACTGTAGCGATGTCGTGGGTAATAAAAATGTAGGTGATGCCCAGCTCTTTTTGTAAACGTAACAGTAGTTTGAGAATGCCTTCTTGTACAATTTGGTCTAAGGCCGATGTGACCTCGTCGCAGATA
>Ga0302120_10000179_pt1 | contig 26850 bp, 25 predicted proteins | sample AG5_Bottom_MG_FD_203118 | JGI IMG/M metagenome (GOLD analysis project Ga0302120, IMG submission 203118) | Marine microbial communities from Western Arctic Ocean, Canada - AG5_Bottom | ecosystem: Environmental > Aquatic > Marine > Oceanic | place: Canada: Western Arctic Ocean | collected 2017-10-01 | reverse complement strand
ACCCCTTCCCAACCCAAAAACAACAGCACTAGGTTGTCTGCCAATACAAGCATTAACATGGCTGCCACAAATAGATTCATATAGGCAAAAAAGCGTTGATAATCTGGGTCTTGCCACATGTAGCCGGAGGCATACCAATGAATCAAACTACCTACACCGGTAACAACGAACAGCATACTCAAGGACAGGCCGTCTAAGTAGAGCCCAAAACTCACTTCAAGCCCGCCTGCACTGAGCCAAGGCCACAGTTCCACTTGATAGATTTGAGCTGCGCCAGGGCTATAAAAATCTAGCGCTACCCACAGTGTTACCAAAGCCGCCATGGCCACCGAACCGACACCAATTAGCCGCGCTAGTGAGCGACTGCATCGGCCATGCCCTAGCACTAACAGCAAAAAGCCAGCTAACGGTAAACTTGGGATGAGCCACAATTGGTGCATTACCTTCTCCTAGCCTCGTAACTGGTTCAATTGATCTACATCAACGCTGTTATGGTGACGAAACAGCAGCAAAGTAAGGCCCAAACCCACGGCAACTTCGGCCGCGCCTAAGGTAATGACCGCGAGAAACATAACCTGTCCTTCGGCCTGACCCCATGCGGAGCCAGCAGCAATAAAGGCCAGTCCAGCGGCATTAAGCATCACCTCAATAGAAATCATTATAAACAACAGGTTACGCCGCACCATAACCCCCACCAGTCCGAGACAAAATAAAATGCCAGCTAATATGATTGCATGATCTATGTATTGATTATCCATTTTCTACCTCCTCCAAGGTGGTCTGATCCATATGGGAAGGCATTTTACGGGCGATATGGAAGGCACCAATAAGTCCAGACAAGAGTAAGAATGACGATAATTCGACCACCAGAACATAAGGGCCAAATAGGGCTATGCCCACATCTTTTACCGCAACGCCGTGGACTCCATAGGGTTGCAAGGGTTGTTCGCTATTCATACCCAGCAGTAACAAAGTGAGTAATATAGCCGCCAGTATCGAAGGCATTATCCAGCCGCTGGCTGGCAGCCAAGACGCTTCATTGGCTGCAGACCTTTGGCCTTGGTTGAGCATCATCACAACGAATACAAATAGGATCATTACAGCGCCGGCATAAACAATGACTTCTAAAGCAGCGGCAAATGCTGCACCTAAGAGGTAAAAAATAATCGCTAAGGATAAGGACGAAACAATCAAATATAGCAACGCATGTACGGCATTGTGACGAGTAATCATAAGTATGGTGGCCACCACGGTGACCCCACAACTTGCATAAAATACAATATTGTAGAGGTAGGCCCAGATCATGTTCCTTCTCCTCGTTGGTAAGTTAATTTTGGTTTTATAACCAATTATGGTAACAAGCTCTTTAGATTAATCGGTTGCGCTTCTTGGTTACCCTCGCCTTTAGCGCGGCCCGATACGGCCTTTCCACACATTTCATAAAAATTATAATCAGGGTGTTTGCCAGGGCCATCAATTAATAAATGTTCTTTTTCGTAAACCAGACTTTGGCGATCATACTCCGCCAGTTCAAAATCTTGAGTAAGCTGAATGGCATAGGTTGGGCACGCTTCTTCACATAAGCCACAAAATACACAGCGAGAGAAATTAATGCGGAAGTATTCAGCCGACCAACGTCCGGTGTTATCTTCGGTTTTTTGTAACGATATACAATCCGTAGGACAGGCGCTGGCACATAAGTTACAGGCCACGCAGCGCTCTTCACCCGTGGGATCTCTGGTAAGCACAATGCGGCCCCTAAAACGCGGTGCCAAATAGGGCATTTGCTCTGGATATTCAACCGTATCGGCTTTGGTGAAGGTATGGGAAGCCACCTTCACTAACGTCACTATATTGCTGTAAAAATAATCCCAGACGATATATCCAAGGTGGACAAGACCTGTCTTGTGTTGCATAAAATCTTACCTCCTATATCAGTATTAATGCACCGGTAATAATCAAGTTGAGTAGCGATAAAGGCAACATGAATTTCCAGCCAAAAGCCATCAGTTGGTCATACCTAGGTCGTGGTAACGACCCTCTAATTAAAATCATCAGTAGCACCAAAGCAATGGTTTTGAGTAAAAACCACGCTAAGGGAGGCAGCCAATCAGGGCCCAACCAGCCACCAAAAAACAACACTGTAATCATGGCTGCGCTCATCAGAACACTGACGTATTCACCGATAAAAAACATAGCAAACTTCATGCCGGAATATTCCGTATGAAAACCTGCCGTGAGCTCGTGTTCTGCTTCAGGCAAATCAAAGGGGGTGCGGTGGCTTTCGGCAATTCCCGCCATAAAAAAGATAAAGAAGCCGATTATTTGTGGCCCAATAAACCATCCATCAGCCTGAGCTAACACCAGTTCACGTAAGTTGAACGTGCCGGCGAGCATCACCACGCCCATAAGAGATAGGCCCATGAATACTTCGTAGCTGACCATCTGTGCCGCCGCTCGTAAGCCTCCCAACATGGCGTATTTATTATCCGAAGCGTATGCACCAAACATTACCGCATAAACTCCCAACGAGGTCATAGCAAGGAAAAACAATAAGCCAATGTTTAAATCTACCACGCCAACGCCTGGGGCCATGGGGATCACTGCAAATGCTGCCACTACCACAAACATTGCAAAGGCCGGAGCGACAATAAAAATGAGTCGATCGGCAAAAGGTGGCACCCAATCTTGTTTCATCAATAACTTGATCATGTCAGCGACAATCTGCAAGGTACCAAAAGGGCCAACACGGTTGGGTCCATAGCGATCTTGCCAAATTCCCAATAAGCGCCGTTCAAGCCAGGTGAGTAAGGCCGCCCCAAACACCACACACAAAAGGATTAGCACCACATTAAGTAAGCTATTCACTAGAGGGCTCATATTAAATGGCCTCCTTTGTTACGGCGCTGAGGTTCACTGCCGCAGGTAAATGACCTACGCTGATGGGCGCTTGATAGTGGCTAGGTAGCAACAGTAGATCCATCGCCAGCGAAGCATCCAAGATTAAAGGGAGGTGCCATTGTGCTTGCGCTAATTCAACACAAACTTCAATCACATCGGCTAAGCCCATTTGAACAGCGGTGTCTGGATGTATGCGGGCGCTGAGGGTGCCACTGCGCTGCCTTAGGGCGGTACTTAAATGACTTGCTTGGTCGCTCCCAAACAGATGACTTTGACTGTGGGCCAGTATTTGCCCTGCACCAATGGTAATACTAGGAATAAGTGTAACCGATGCTAAAGGCAAATCTTGTAGCTTATCGAATAGCCTCAGGCCTGCCTCGCCACCCTTGAGGGGGCCATTGATTTCTTCCTGAAACTTGTTGATAGCTTCATTAGAATTCCATCCGGGACTCCATACTTGCGGCATGAGTGCGCTGGGCTTATTAATGGGTGTGCCTTCCATGGTATAGCCTAAAGCGGAATCTAAGTCCTCTGGTTGTTTGGCTTCACTAACGCTTTCATGGGCATGGAGGCTAGTTCGACCAGACGCCCGATGACTTTGGCGTGGAATCTTCATTCCGGCAACTCGGAAATCAGCGTTAGGTGCGACTTCACTCCAATTGGCAAATATTCCCCCTTGCTGAGTCACTAAATCACACAGGTGATCGAACTTTGTGCAGTTGGCCAGCTGTGTGACAGACGCGCTAGGGGTTCCGGTTTGGCTCACCATACGCGCTAAATTTGCCAAGCTGCGCCACGCATCTGGACGCCCCTGCTTGTCATGTACGGCGAAGAAACGCTGGGCACGGCCCTCGTTATTCACATAAGTGCCTTCAGTTTCAAACGAATTGGCGCAGGCGATAACCACATCGGCTTTTTCACTGGTGGCACTGGGTAAGTGATCCAGCACAATCAAATGCTGCAAATTTTTACACACGGCCTCGGCCTCAGTAGACAGAGCAAACAGATCGGCTTGTAACACGATGAGAGCACCGGCTGGGGTTTGTTGCTGCAATCGAAGTGTTAAGTCACCAATGTGCTTAGCGTCTTCATTGAGCAAGCCTAAACCCATACTGTTGGCAGCATCCAAACAATAACTTAACCAAGCATCGGTGCCGCTTTGACGGCCCAAAGCCAAGGCCAATTGAGCTGCCCTATCGATTAACTCAGGGCTCTGACTGCTGGCACCACTGATCACCAGCGGACGTTTAGAGCCAGCCAGCAAGATTAGGCTTTGTTGCACCTGGTTCTGCAGCTGGGCAGATAATTCCGAAGTATCGAGCTGGCCATCAATGGCACTAGTCAAGGCATGAGCATAATCACACATGTCACCTGGGCTTAGCTGTATACATAGGCTACTAATGTCGTCCAAATCGGTGGCGGCACTGGTGATGCTGATAATGGGGCTGAGTTGGTTTTGTGTATGAATGCGCACCGGCTCATCTTGCCACTTGGGAATACCAATAGCCGCAGCATTGGCAAAGCCTAAGTTGCGGCTAGCTTGGCGTACACTTAGGGCCATAAGTGGTGCCGTATGTAATAGGTCTTCACCTATAATAACAATGGCATCGGCTTGTTCAATTTGCTTTAGACTCGGGGTATAAATGTCTGGTTGGGTTAATTGATGTAGTACTTTAGATTGGATAGCAGCTTGCCCAGCACTGTGCCCAGCGTAGAAATCAGCCTTGCCAACTAAACTTTGTAAAGCAAAATTTTCTTCAACTGAAGCCCGCGGCGAACCTAAACCAAAGACGTTTTCGGCACCTAGTTCATTAATGATTTGGGCCACATAGTCTAGGCCATCAGCACTATCACAAGCCACTTTTTCACTTTCACCCAGCGGCTGTACTTGGACTTGATACAAAGCTTGGTCGCTATTGCTATGGGCAAAACCATAGCGGCCTTTATCACAGATAAAATATCTATTTACTTGGCTATGATAGCGATTAGTTATCCGTTTCACCCGCCCTTCGCGTTCACCTACGGATAAGTTACAGCCTAAGCTGCAGTGGGTACAAATACTTGGGGCCGATTGTAAATCCCACTTACGGGTGTAACTATCACTCAGAACTTTGTCGTAAAACACGCCCGTGGGGCAAACTTCAGCCAAATTGCCACTAAAGTGACTAGTTAAATAACCGTCTTCATGGCGTCCAAAATACACATTGTCTTTGCTACCAAGCACCACTAAATCATCACCACCGGCGTAATCTTGATAAAACCTCACGCAGCGATAACAGCTAATGCATCGATTCATTTCATGGCCAACACAGGGGCCCAAATCCTGGTTGTGATAGGTCTTTTTAGTTCCCTTATAGCGCCTTTGAGTGTGCCCTGATTGCAGTGTCATGTCTTGCAAATGGCACTCACCACCTTCCTCACAAACGGGACAATCGTGGGGGTGGTTGGCCATGGTAACTTCAATACATTGCTTTCGAAATTCGCTGGCCATAGGTGCCGAGAGGCTCACGCGCATGCCTTCGGCGACCGGCGTCATACACGCCATAACCATACGGCCTCGCTGATCCTCTTCATCTTGATACACCTGTACCGCACATTGACGGCACGAGCCTACTGATCCTAAGGCTGGGTGCCAACAAAAATAGGGCAGGTCTTTCTCTAAGCCAAGGCAGGCTTCTAACAAGTGGCCCCCGGCCTTAACTTGATAAGCTAAACCGTCGACGTAGATGGTGACAAGATTATTTGTTATGGCATTCATAGAATAGCCTCTTTCTCTAACCCGGTATTCACCTTAGGTGAATTGCCATGGGGGCAACATCCCTGCTCAATATGGGCTACGAAATCTTCGCGGAAGTACTTAAGAGCGCTTTGCAAAGGCTCCGCGGCACCTGGTGCCAAGGCACAGAAGGTATTGCCAAAGCCGATGTACCCACATAGTTCTAATAGATGTTCAAGGTCTTCGTGCTGGCCGCGTCCTTCCTCTAGTTCAGTCAAAATTTGTCTAATAAAAGGTAAGCCGTTGCGACAAGGGGTGCACCAGCCGCAGGATTCTTGGGCAAAGAATTGAATCAAATTAAGTACCATACCCACCACGCAGGTTTGGTCATCGAGCAAGATCATAGTGCCAGTGCCCATGCGACTGCCAGCGTGTTGAATGGTGCCATAGTCCATGGCCAAGTCTAAGTGATCTAGGGTGAGGAAATCTGTGGAACCACCACCAGGTAAAAAACCTCTTAATTGAACCCCGTCCTGCATGCCCCCAGCGAGGGCAAGAATATCTGCCACCTTGGTGCCAATAGGCAATTCCCAGCAGCCTGGATTATTGACCCGACCACTGACTCCATAAATTTTGGTGCCATTGTCATCACCGATACCTAAGTTGGCAAACCAATCAATGCCGTGATACAAAATATGTGGCAAATTACATAAGGTTTCGGCGTTATTGACCACCGTAGGACGCCCAAATAAACCACTGACCTGAGGAAAAGGTGGTTTAGAGCGTGGGATGGCGCGTTTACCTTCAAGGGCGTTAATCAGAGCGGTTTCTTCACCACAAATATAGCGACCAGCGCTGGTATGCAACAGCATAGTTAAACTAAAACCTGCGTCATTGAGCTGTTCTCCCAGCAAACCAGCAGCTTTCGCCTCATTAATGGCATGCTGTAAGCGCTCAGCACATAAATCGTAATCGGCACGCAGAAAAATAAACGCTGTGTCTGCCTGCACTGCGTATGCGGCGATGGCCAAGCCTTCAATCAATTGGTGTGGATCATGCTCCATTAACCAGCGGTCTTTAAAGGTGCCAGGTTCCATTTCATCAGCATTACAAATGACATAACGCTGACCTGGCAATTTTTCCAATGGTGGAACAAAACTCCATTTTAATCCGGCCGAAAAACCCGCTCCGCCGCGGCCCCGAAGGTTAGCGCTTTTAACCCAATCGACCACTTCGCTGGGACTCATGGATAAAGCTTTGGCCAGCCCTTGATAGCCATAATTCGATTGATACTCGGCCAGGGTTGTGACGCTCCCATCAGCCTTAATGTTTTGGCTTAAAGGTTGGTCAATGCGCTGATTCATGGCTTGGCTATCGGTCATGAGGAATGCTCCCGCGCCTGGCGCGCCAGCAGGATGAGTGATGTCGGGGTAAGTTTATGCGCCCGATGATCGCCCACCATCGCCACGGGTGCGTGATCACAGGCCCCTAGGCACGGCGCCGGTAAAAGGGTTAAAGCGCCATCAGCGGTCGTTTCACCCAAGGCAATGTTTAATTCTTGGGTCAGGGCTTGGGCCAAACCTTGATAACCCATAATCCAACAACTGACGCTATCGCAGAGGGAAATTACTGTTCTGCCGACAGGTTGGCGATAAATTTTATTGTAAAACGTGGCTACAGACTCTACTTCATCAGGGCTCATTTGTAGGCGTTGGGCAATGGCTTTTAACTTTCCGTCGGAGACCCAACCTTGCTGTTCTTGGACAATTTTCAAGGCCTCAATAGTGGCCGCTTGAGGCTGCGGATAATGATGTATTTGAGCAGTAATAGCCGTTTCCTCATGCTCGTTGAGGGGGTCAATCTGAAGACGCCAATCGGCGCAAGTGGCGGCGGCATCAGTGGCGATTATCGGTGTCATAATTGCTCCTTAGCGGTCCACGTCGGCCATAACGAAGTCGATACTGGCAATGATGGCGATCATGTCAGCCACCATCATGCCGCGACTCATGGTTGGAATCATTTGTAGGTGAGGAAAGGATGGTGTACGAATGCGAGTGCGGTAGGAAGTGGTACTGCCGTCACTGACTAAGTAATAACTGTTCAAACCTTTGGTGGCTTCAATGGGTACACACACTTCCCCTGCCGGTATGGCGGGGCCCCAACTGGAGTGCACAAAATGATGAATTAAAGTTTCAATATCTTGCATGGTGCGCTCTTTCGGCGGCGGAGTGGTAAGCGGGTGATCTGCCTTGTAAGGGCCTTCTGGCATATGGTCTACGCACTGTTGGATGATGCGTAGGCTTTGGTGAATTTCTTGTAACCGTACCATGGCTCGATCATAACAGTCGCCATTACTGCCTAATGGAATATCGAACTCAAAATTCTCGTAACCGCTATAGGGCATGCGCTTACGCATATCCCAATCGTAACCCGTGGCCCGTAAACCCCCGCCCGTAATACCCCACTCAATAGCTTCCTCACTGGTGTACCGGCCCACACCCACGGAGCGTTGTTTGATAATGCGATTATCTAACACCATTTTTTGGTACTCATCTAAGCGTTTAGGCATACGCACTAAAAACTCCCTCATCATCACATCCCAACCTTGGGGGAGGTCTTGTGCAACGCCTCCAATACGGAACCAGCTCGGATGCATGCGGCCGCCGGTGATGGCTTCGATGATGCCAAACAGCATTTCACGGTCTGCAAAAATATAAAAAATAGGTGACATCTGGCCAAGGTCTTGGGCAAATGTACCAAAAAACAAGAAGTGGCTTTGAATGCGGAAGCATTCACATAGCATCACGCGAATGGTTTCCACCCGCTGTGACACCTTAATGCCAGCGAGCTTTTCTACCCCCAGGACATAAGGTAAATTATTCATTACCCCACCCAGGTAATCAATGCGGTCTGTGTAGGGCATATAAGTGTGCCAAGCTTGGCGCTCGCCCATCTTTTCTGCACCACGATGGTGGTAGCCTATATCAGCCACGGCATCCACTACTTCTTCACCATTAAGCTGCACAGCTATTCGGAACACGCCATGCACACTAGGGTGGTTAGGCCCCATGTTGAGAAACATATAATCGGTGTTTTTGCCTTCGCGTTTCATTCCCCATTGTTCCGGCACAAAACGTAAAGCTTCTTGTTCTTCGTCTTGCATCTGGTCATTAATGCTAAATGGCTCCATTTCCGTAGCACGGGCTGGATGCTCCTTGCGCAGCGGGTGGCCCTTCCAAGTTGGTGGAATGATGAGTGGGTATAAATTTGGGTGGCCAACAAAATCGATGCCAAACATGTCGTGGCACTCTCGTTCATACCAATTGGCGTTAGGCCACAAATCACATTGACTGTCGATACGCAGTTGGGCGTCCATTAACGCCACCTTAATGCGTAAAAAGGCGTTACCAGTTAGGCTTAATAGTTGATATACCACGGTAAAGTCACTAGTTGGCTGGCCTTCTCGGTGACTGCGCACTCTTTCATCAATGGCGGTGAGGTCATATAACATGGCGTAGCCAGGTTCCAATTCGTGCTTGCAATAATGTAACAGGGCACCTACATGGAGGGCATCAACCCAGACGCTGGGGATTCCATCAGCGGTACTTTGCTCAATTAAAGGATGAGGAAATTGTTGTTGCAACAGCAACACAAGGTCAGCATCACCTAAGGCGCAGGTGATGGACCGAAGTGAAGGTTTCGTCATGGCGATTAAACCCTATCCGGGTTAGGTAAATGTGTCATGCGGATACGCCCTGGTGTGTGCAGATCGCGTTGCGAAGGCATTGAGGGCTTTTCTACCCCATCTGGCCCTAGCACCCAACTTAAGGGCCGATTTTCATGCCGAATCGCATCTTGCAACAACATCAAACCTTGCAGCAGCGCTTCTGGCCGAGGCGGGCAGCCAGGCACATACACATCTACGGGAAGGAACTTATCAACGCCCTGTACCACACTATAAATGTCATATAATCCGCCTGAGTTGGCGCAGGAGCCCATGGAAATAACCCACTTAGGTTCTAAAAGTTGTTCATAGAGCCGCTGAATAACAGGGGCCATTTTGCGAAAAACGGTACCAGAAATCACCATTACATCGGCTTGGCGGGGGGTGGCGCGGATGACTTCTGCACCAAATCGGCCTATATCATGGCGCGAAGTAAAAGCGGTGGCCATTTCTACGTAACAACAGGAAAGACCAAAATTAAACGGCCAAAGAGAATTGCTTTGGCCCCATGCCACAAGGTCTTTAACCTTACCCAACACTAAGCTGTCTTCCACCGACTGGGCAAAGCTCTCATCTTGTGACGCAATAAGGCTAGCGCCATAGGCACTGGATTTTAACTTCGGCATAACAATCCCAGGACTCTTCTAGAGCCAGTTATTATTTTAATACACATTGGGTGCCGGTAGTTTAAGTTAAAAATCCAGCAATTAGCGTGCGTCCAAGTTGCGTAAATCAAGTTTTTGTCTGCTGGTACGCCAGTCCAGTGCGCCAAGGCGCCACAGGTAAATCAGTGCTGCAAACAAAATCAGTATGAAGATTAGTGCTTCACTAAAACCTAACCAGCCAGTTTCCTTAACGGCCACGGCCCAGGCAAAAAGAAACACTACCTCTAAATCAAAGATGACGAAGAAAATGGCAAATAAATAGAAGGGAATAGGCATGCGAATATGGGTAGAGCCAGCGGGTACAATGCCGCACTCATAGGGTTCGTTAACTGCCCGCGACACTCTGCGACCCCCCAGCAAGGCTGGCAGCGTCAGCATCAGCACAATCAGGCCTACCACCATTACTAAAAATAGTGCCAAGGGCCAAATGTGGCTCATTAACTCCTCTCCATAGGTCATATTTACTGCCTTTCATCAAAAGTAGAGATAAAAAAACTAAAAATATATGGGCAAATAACTTGCTGTTCAACTAGCTAAAAATCAATTGCTGCTAGCACCATAAGATGTCAATTAGTATAGAAGAGAAAAATACTATTTTGCAACTTATTCACGATTTTCCTTTTATTTTTAAAATTTTACTATATAAAACAAAGGCTTAATAAATTTTACAAAAAGAGCTATTGAGCCTGATAAATTGACTAACACCGAAAAGTGGCGTAATAGTGGATCCACTGCCATTGATTCATCCTTTGGGAGCAACTCAATAAAGGAGTTTTCTTACGTGCTAAACTCAATAAAGATTAAAGACTTCATGTCAGTCAATCCGCTGACCTTTACGCCAGCTACCCACATTATGGATGCTATTCATGAAATGTTAGTTCGAAAAGTGACCGGTGGCACTGTGTTGGATGATCAAGGTCGAGTTGTGGGGGTTATTTCAGAATTAGATCTATTAGATAAACTAGAACAAATAGCGTACTACCAAGAGGGTGACGCCTGCATTGGAGATTTAATGTGCAGCGAAGTGGACGTATTACCTTTGGAAACTACATTATTTGAGGCAGCGCGTACGTTAACGAAATATAAGCGTCGGCGCATGCCTGTAGTTGACGACGGCCGATTTGTTGGCCAAATTAGCTGCCGTAGTATCTTACAAGCGTTTAAAGACTCTATGTTGGCCCATGACAAAAACGAGGATTAGCAATGGGTATGGGGACCAAATCCACACGCACTAGACTTCACCAGAGTACTCGCCACGTGCTGGGTAATCATTGGCAATAGCAAAATCTAGTGCACCTAGTAATTCAGAAAAATGAGGTCGGGCAAAGGGCATCGTCTGTATTGATCCATAGTAAAGTGATTGGTCTGGGCTTACTAAGAACAGTCCTGGTTCAGAAAATAATGCAGGTTCTTCAATTCCAATTGAAGTTTTGCCTCTAGAGGTGGAAATATAAAGTCCCCATTCTTTAGCCTTAGCAAGGCTCATACCATAACCAAATTGAAGGCTATCACCTGCAACTTTATCTGCCATTTGCCGGGTGCGTTCCTCTCCATCTGAGCTAACTGCAATACAACTAACACCTCTTTTTGCAAATTCTGCTACATGGCGCTGAAAATCAATGAGCTGTTTTGCGCAAATTGGGCAGTGTAAACCTCGGTAAAAACAAATGACAACGCCACGTCCAGAAATGTCAGTGGATAGATTAAATTTACCGTGATCCAGGGTTTTCAATTCAAGATTTGGGGTTTTCTGACGGGGCAGTAGCATATTATTTTCTCTTTTTTCTGGTGTATTTGCTATTTACTATAACTGATATTATTATCGTATAAATACGATTTAATTGATCACAACAACGATATGTCGGAATTTGACCGCCTTTCTTCACTGATTAACCGATTTTCCTTAAAGGTGACTCCTCAGCAACATACTCAGGCTAACCTCGTAATCATGGAAGATGCAAAAACCGGTGAGCCCACTAAAATATTCTTGGCACCTCTAAGCCTCTTACCTAAGTTGGCGCTGGCGGATGAGTGCGTAATGTTCAGTGCACGGACAGATTGGGGAGGGTCAGATAACCCTCTATTCGCTACCTTACCGGATTTAATTGAGATCAATATCCTACACAACCCGGATCTATCCATGCTGGTGCGCTTGCTTAAAACCGAAGCTGAAGCCCAGCGATGTGGGGTTAGTGGGGTACTTAACCGCCTAGGTGAAGTGTTAATGATTAGAATTCTACGCCAGCAAATAGAACTTGGAGCTACTGCCCCAGGACTGCTTAATGGGCTCGCGGATAGTAGGCTCAGCCGAGCCATCGTATCCATGCACGAAACGCCAGGGAAAACTTGGAAGAATGAAGATCTTGCCGAAATCGCTGGATTATCAATTAGCCGCTTTACCGAGTTGTTTAGCCAAAGGGTTGGGCAAACTGCGCAATCTTACCTGCGCCACTGGCGCATGATTTTGGCATGTCAGGACATAGAGCGAGGGGACCGCATACAAACCATCGCGCACCGCTACGGCTATGGTTCTAGCGAGGCTCTGAGCAGAGCGTTCCGTCGTCAATTTGGTAACAATCCAGTGTCTCATCGTAAACGCTTGTAAGGTAGAGAAGGATATCTTATTTTCCTAAAAGCTAATATAAAACTAGGTTTTTATACCGTTCTTGTCTATGAGACTAAAGAGTAATATAGTGATCTCTGCCTTTACTGGATTATAACTAATGTGCGCTAATCAAGTGCGCTCTACTAATATTGAGGTAAAATATGAAAAAAATAACAAGAATAATGTCGTCTATTAGTGTTGGCCTGCTGTTAGGCACTGCTAGTTTAGGCGCCGTGGCTGCAGGTGGAGCTGTGGGAATCACGGCCGATTTAATGTCTGTTGACGTGACTCATAATGGTGAAGCTATGCAAATTATGCGTAACCAAGACAACAACAATATGGTTATAGACGCGTTTGCAAAAACTTCACGTCCTTGTCCTGTCTTTTGTATTCAACCTATGACGTTCGCACCAGGTGTTGAAACGCTGGGTGAATTGGAAATAATCGACCATATCGTACGCATGCAAAATGGCGAAAACATTTTAGTAGTAGACTCACGAACTCCAGATTGGGTTAAACGTGGCACTATCCCTGGCGCGGTCAACGTGCCATTCACAAAGTTAACACCTTCTAAAGGTGCGACTACTGAAATTATCATGCAGGTGATGATGGATCAGTTTGGCGTTAAGCTAGTTGGTGATGCCGACGAATTTACTGTTGATGAAGCCATTGTTGCTGGCAATGTAAATGAAGTGTTTGATTATTCTGACGCTAAAACCTTAGCATTGTTCTGCAATGGTATGTGGTGTGGCCAGTCCCCAGCATCTATGGCAACCTTATTGAAATTTGGCTATCCAGCCGAGAAAATCAAGTGGTTCCGCGGTGGCATGCAGACTTGGGAAATCTTAGGATTTAACACTGTTAAGCCATAATAGACTAAGTTATAGCTACAAAAAAAGGGCCATGTGGCCCTTTTTTATTGAGTAAAATTTGTTAGCTATGTCTAGCAGTCGTCTTCCGGATCTTCCTCTTCCTCTTCCCAAGCAGGTGCTGCTGAGAGATTTTGTAGGCCTAGCCATTCAGTTGCGAGGATATGGCCCTGATCAGCTGCTTTTTGTATTAAAATTTTTGCGTTTGCAAAGTCTGCTTCAATGCCAATCCCTTGGGCATATAGCAAACCTAACTGGTATTGGCCTTCGCTATTGCCGGCTTCAGCCGCCGTTTGAAAGTATTTTGCAGCACTGGCTAGTTCACCATTACTTTGAGCTTGTAAGCCTTGCTCTAAGTCGGTTGTGGCGTGCACTTGGGACGATAATGACAGTAGACCTAATGATGTACAAACGCTGAATACACCAGCACGTACTATTATATTTATTATCTTCATACATATTCCTCTAATATACTAGAAGTCTAGCCGCATAGGTTCGTTAGATCTACCCACATCATGCCTTATTTGCTTATCCTTTCGTCTAACTCTTTTCCAGCCTAGCCATACCAGATGCTCTCCAATGAACTGGCAGAACATCGTTAGCTAATCCATCTGCTGCGGGTAAAATGGAGTTTATATAAGGCTTAAACCCCCACATCTTAAGTTGAAAATATTGTCACCACCCATTCTAAAGCTTATGAAACCTTGCTCTAGGTTAGCACAGAAACTGTACTTTATTTTAAAAGGGGTGGGGCGTATTATGGCCTTAAGCTTAAATTGCATTGGAGCTGATTAGGCATAGAAAGTTGCTTGCTCATTCCATCTATTTTTGGAGTGACAAGCGCTAAAGCTAGTTTATAAGCTAAAAACACCCCTAAAAAGGTAAAGGAGAATAACTATGGATCCAAGCATAAGAGCTGGAATTGTTACCAGTACGTTTTACTACTTTTTGATCTCTGTAGTACTTGTAACAATCTCACAATTATCAACTATGATGATAATCGTTTTAGCGGACATTACAGGTAAAGAATACGTAGTTGCTGCATCTGTAATTGGGCCCTGCTTAGTGGGTGCATTTGGCATCATTAGATTGCTAACTAACATGGAAAACTTAGTCAGTGATATGGATGACGGCATGAAAGCAACGAATTATGGTGCCGGAATAATGGCCATCCCATTCTCAGTTCTTAAGTTTGTGGTTGCCCTGATTTTTGTAGCAGTCGCTGCTGTGCAACTAATGGCGATATTCTAACCTAACATTACAAACTCGGTGTAGCCAATGATGTGAAAATGACTCACTATCATTGGCTATGCGCTTCTAAATTTAAGTTTTGAGTAGGAACTTACTCATACTCACTTGTGGCTTTTCTTTGGCCATAAGATCTGCAACTATTTTCCCCGTACCACAAGCCAGCGTCCAACCTAAGTTGCCATGACCTACATTGAAGTATAAATTCTGTATGGGAGAAGAGCCCATTATGGGTAGTGATGAAGGGGTCATTGGCCGTAAACCCGCCCAATATTTCGCCGCGCTATAATCAGCCGCATCGGGAAGTATTTCTTTGGCTAAATTCAAAATTCCTTGAAAATCTTTTTGTTGGTGACTTGTATCAAAGCCATCAAAAACTGCTGATGAAGATATACGAAGACGGTCTCCAAAAATGGATAGTGCAACTAGTTTATCCGTATCGTCAAACCCCGACATTGGCTTCATTTCTGTATTGTTTAAAGGGGCGGTTATTGAAAACCCTTTTATTGGATAAATAGGCAATTTAATATCAAGTTGTTTCGCTAAAATGCTGCTGTGAGCCCCTGCGGCCAGTACGTATGCATCTGCTTTAAACTCTCCTTTAGACGTTAAAACCCTTGAGATTTTATTATTCTCTTGTAGGATTTTTTCAACAGAAGCGCCCCATACAAATTGACATTTAGTGTTATTTACGCACCACTTGGCGAGTTCTAGAGAAAACTTTGTGGAATCACCTGTTTTACAATGTGGAGAGAAAACGGCGCCGGCATAGGTTGAGCTATTAGCTTGAAGTAAAGGCAGTTTCTCTTGCAGGGCATCACGATCAAGTAATTCTAATATAAGCCCCCTATCTTCCAAAAAATTAAAATGACGGCTCAATTTTTCTAAACCACCTGGGCTTCTACTTGCATATGCAATTCCTTGGTCACTTGCATCAAAATCTATGTTTGTTGCCAGTCGTAACTCTGCCAACATGTCTATGGAGTATTGCGCTAACCTGAATTTTGAATCTGTATTTTGACCCCACTTACTGTTCCGGCATTGGGATAGAAAGGATGCTGTCCAACGCCATAGTGCAGGATCCATATGCAACTTATATTGAATCCCTAGATCTGGATTCAACAAAGATTTAATGGCTACTTTTAAAGCAGAAGGTGACGCCCAAGCAAATGCATCACTGGGGCTTAAAAGGCCTGCATTTCCAGCCGTTGCGCCAAAATCCCCGTCCTTTTCTTGGGCCTCTAAAACCGTAACATTCATTCCTTTTTGAGAAAGATAATAAGCCGTTGTTACACCGACAACCCCTCCTCCAATAACGACTACGTTCATAGTATTACTCAAAAAATTAAATTCATTAAAATTTTCTCAAATGATATGAGAAAGTAACAGAATCTTTTATATTGAATAGTCTACCACTCCCTTTGGTTGGATACCTTTTCAAGGCATGGGCCACTAATTTTGGTTTTTATTGGCGTAATGGTTATTTTTTAAGCACTGATTTATGATGTAATGTAAGAAAATTTCAATGGTTTAAGTTAGCCCTAAAAACCAAAAAGAAGAATAAATAATGGCTTTTAATATACTCAGCGCAGAGTTTTCTCATGAAACAAATACGTTTAATGTTGTTCCAACAACATTAGAAAGTTTTACTCATCGGCTGTTACTCGACGGTAAGCAGGCTATCGCACAGCGGGGAAGCAAAAATACTGAATTGGCAGGATTGTTGGATGCAGGTGCTGAACACAACTGGCAGATAGAACATTGCTTTAGTGCCTCAGCTGGGCCAGGAGGTAAAGTAACAAGTCATGCTTTTAATGAAATACTGAAGCCTCTGGAACATCGTTTTTCCGAGCAGTGGGACGGTGTTTTTTTGATCCTACACGGGGCCATGGTGACCGACTTTTGTGATGATGGAGAAGGGGAATTACTGCGTAGAGTCCGTGTATCTTTAGGCCCAGATATTCCCATTGCAGTCACCTTAGATCCCCACGCCAATGTAACATCGAAAATGTGCCAATTGGCGCAAATTTTAGTGTCCTATAACACCTATCCTCACATCGATATGCGTGAGACGGGGCAGCGCGCCGCGCAAATTTTACAGCGCACGCTACTCAAACAAATTCACCCTCAAACACTACGCGCCCACAGGCCAATGCTAGAAGAAATTAATGGCGGCAGAACTGATATAGGGCCGATGATCGAAAGGCATAAGTTAGCAAGGGAGTATGAACAGCAAGAAGATGTCTATGCAGTGAGTATCAACGGCGCTTTTGCCAGTGCTGATATCAGTGAATTAGGCCCTACCGTACTGATATGCTGCTCTGGCGATACTGCTGTATATCTGAAGCAAGCAGAAAATATAGCTGAAGATATTTGGAGTAGGCGAGGCCAAGTATTGAATACTTATTACAGCTGTAGTGAAGTTGCGGATATAGCAAGTCAGTGGCAAGGACTAAGAGAAGACGGCCCACTAGTTATCGCCGATTACGCAGATAACCCAGGTGCAGGGGCTTATGGTGACAGCACTGCGCTATTAAAGGCGCTTTTAGATAGCAACATAGGTAGTGCCTGTTTTGGGCCGCTGGTGGACCCACAAGCTGTTTCAGAGTTACAAAGCCATCAGTTAGGGGCACAAGTGTGTATCAGTATTGGTGGAAAAGTAGAACCGAAAATGGGAGGTGGTCCGCTGAAAGTGAATGCGCAAATCATCTGGCAGGGGAGCGGTTTAGTAGTGGGAACAGGTCCGATGATAGCGGGTTTAGAAACAAACTTCGGTGAGTGTGTTGTATTAAAAATCCAAGATATTGAGGTGCTTGTAGTGAGTATTGCTCAACAGATGTTAGATCTTAATCAGTTTCAAACCTTTGGTATCGACCCTAGGGAAAAAACCGTGGTTGCACTAAAATCTATGCAGCACTTTAGAGCGGCGTTTGAACCTATAGCAGGAAATGTCATCGTTTGTGATAGTGGTGCACTGTGTACGGTAAATTATAAAGCCTTGAACTATAAAAAAGTACCGCGGCCTATTTACCCCTTAGACTAATCCCCGAAACATTAAGTGCGCGGCAGATGGATGTAAATAGAGCAGCTTGTATCAGCATTTAAGTGAAAATTAAGTTATTCCAGATAAAGAAGTCAGATAAATTGGGTCACGGGTAATCCCCCCGATAAATAACGAGACGGATTCAACCGGTCACAGCAACACCATATTTAACATATCATGAGGGGTATGATATTTCAGCGTTTTCCGTGGGCGATCATTGAGCTTTGACGCGATACTGTCTAAATAATACTGCGAATAGCCTTTTAAGCTTGTACCTTTAGGGAAATACTGCCGAAGAAGACCATTGGTGTTTTCATTAGTTCCTCGCTGCCAGGGACTACTAGGGTCACAAAAATACACGTCCATACCCGTTGCAACGGTGAGTTCTGCATGGGCGGCCAGCTCTGTACCTCGATCCCATGTAAGGGTTTTCTTAAACGCCTCTGGGAGCTGCGAGAGTTGTTTTGATAATGACCCAACAACGTCACAAGTTTTTTTACTGTCAACCTGTACAAGCATGGTAAATCGTGTGGATCGTTCGACTACCGTGGCGATGTGACTGTTGTTTGAACCAACAATTAAATCACCTTCCCAATGACCCAAAGTTGCACGTGACACTATCTCAGCAGGACGGCCGTGGATTGTACATCACCAACAATTCGCCCTCTAGAGCCTACTTTATGGGCCTTAGCCTGCCGGAATTTTCGTTTCGTTCTGAGGTGTTTACGTAATGTCTTATGGAATATATTACGTGTTTCAATGACTAGGCTTTTGTAAATAGTTTCATGAGATACCCTCATGTTTTCATCGTTGGGATGATGGCGTCGAAGCCATCCCGATATTTGCTCGGGCGACCAATCGTCGGAAATTTTGGAAGCAACCACGTCTCGCAACTGCCTGTTAATACTAAGCAGACACAGCTTGGGCCTTTTGCCTCTTTTCCAGGCGGCATTATCAGCATCAATAGCTCGGTATTTAGACGAACCCCCATTATTATTAACTTCCCAACAGACCGTTGACGGACTACGTTCCAATTGACGTGCAATTGCTCGGATGCTGTCTCCACTTGCGAGCCCACGTGTGATTGTTTCTCGTTCTCGAATAGTCAAAGAGTTGAGAGACCTTGAACGTAGGCGCGGCCTAATGCCGCCATGGTATTGCAAGTATGAAAAAATAGTGGCTGGTGGCTTTGATAAAACTTTAGAAATATTGGCCATTGGATCTCCCGCTTTCCACAAGTGCCAGATAGTTTCCTGCATTTTATAGGTCATCGGATTTGGATGCTTCATGTGTACACTCCGTTTTATTTAGGAGTGTTGCTGTGACCGGTTGAATCCGTCAGTATTATGGACCAATCACCATAGCAACGTCGCTAGCTCATAAAATATATCAATACATTTATTGGCATCTTAGGTCACAATATTCCAAATTTTTGGTGCAGTATAAACTAGCGCTCTTATTTAGCGGTAAAGCCTCCATCTAAAAATAGCGTTTGGCCTGTAACATAATCGCTAGCTGAGGAACAAAAAAATAATACGGGGCCATACAAATCATTCTCTTCACCGTTACGGCCTATACAGGTTTGCTGCGCATTGCGACTTGATCTTACCGGATCTGCAAAAACAGATTCAGTGAGTTCTGTAGGAAAAAACCCGGGCGCCAGAGCATTTGCATTAATTCCATGAGCCGACCAGGCTTCTGCCATGGCTCTAGTCAATTGTTCAACCCCACCTTTTGACGCTCCATAGGCAAGGCCGCTAGGAAAAGCTCGACGTGATTGCAAAGAAGCAAAGTTAATAATACGCCCCCAGCCTTTACGCTGCATTGCCGGAACTAAACCTTGAGCCAAAAAAAATGGCGCCATTAAATTGATGTTCATAGTAATGTCCCAGCCAGCTCCTGTAACATCATTAGCTGCTTCACGGGTATTAATACCAGCTGCGTTGATTAAAATGTCTGGCGCCCCAAAATGGCTTTCAATCTGGGTAATGTTTTCTGGCATCAAAGTTCTATCCGACAAATCAGTTGCAACAAAAGCTGTATTACCCTCACTTGACTCAGACCAAGCCCTTAACTCTGACTCTCTTCTGGCCACACCTACTACCATTGCTCCATTATCTGCTAAAAAAGTAGCAATGGCACGGCCAATTCCTCCACTCGCACCAGTAACGCAAACCACTTTGCTGGCAACATTAAACATTGTAGGTTCCACATCAACTCCTATGATTGAATTATTTCCACTCAAATAAATTTTCCATCTAAGTCTATGCAAGGGTGTAAATGCACAATCACTTTAGAAACTTCACTAATTCATCAGGCGATGAGCACCCTAATTGGTTCATGACTTGCTCAAGCTCACTATAAAGTATGTCGATACAGTGATTGGCCCCTTGCTTCCCAAACGCACCAACGCCATACATATAGGGCCTGCCAGAAAAAACCATGTTAGCACCTAAAGCCAAGTATCTGGCAATATCAACACCCGATTCAACACCACTATCTACAAAGACTTCAAGCTTATCACCCACGCTATCAACTATTTCCTGCACCATCTCTGCTGGAGAACAGGCTGCATCCAGCTGCCTGCCACCATGGTTGGACACAATAATGGCGTCAGCATTGATGGCGGCGCAGTGTTTTGCATCTTCTACATTAAGAACACCCTTAACAATCAAGTTCCCTGGCCATTGCTGCCGCAACTGCTCCAGCATAGAAATGTCCACAGGCTCCTTTAACGTGCTACGAATATAATTAGCCACATCCTCAAGGTTAGATAGCTCACTCATGTAGGGTTGCATGCTGGCAAACTGAGGCATGCCATTCAAGCCAGTTGCCACTGCCCAGGATGGCCTAGACAAGGTTTGGTAAATGCTCTTGAGAGTGACCTTTGGGGGTACTGATAAACCGTTCTTAATATCGTTTGGCCTTCTTCCAGCAACAGGAACATCAATAGTGACGACTAAATTATTACACCCTACTTGCTGCGCCCTGTGCATAAGGTCAAGTCTGATCTCCTGATCCTTAGGTGGGTAAAGTTGAAACCAAAGATTACGTCCTGCACACGCAGCAGCATCCTCTATGGATGTGCTTGCTAGGGTACTTAATATATATGGAATATTGGCTTTTTTTGCCGCTGCGGCATGATACTCAGCAGCTTTAGGCCAAATCAATCCGCTTAAACCCAGTGGCGCAATGCCAAATGGGGCGTCATACTCTACACCTAAAACGCTCGCTTTTAGGCTAGCAGTTTGAGTTCTAGAAAGGTAAGAAGGTTGTAAAAAAACACGATCTAAAGCTTCTCTGTTATGTGATATAGCTCGATCATTATTACAACCTCCAACCAGATACTCATAGGCAAACTTAGGGATGCGCTTTTTTGTACGCAACTTCAGATCTGCAATACTGGGAGCCCTGCTGTCTAATTTGCTAACCATAGAACCTTCAGAGTGCCTTTCATGCTTCTACTGACTGCATGAACCGATGCCTAATCACCACAGGATCTAAGGTGATCACTGGGACGGGTATATTGCCAGAGATACATTTACAAATAATAACAGTCATTTGGTTGCTAGCAATAGCTGTTTCAACAACACTTACCACCTCATCAGCCTGACATTCAATGACGTTTTCACAACCACATGCACTTGCTACTGCGGCCAGAGAGGTTTTTTTACCAGCATAAGTCGGTTGATCACCGGTTGATCCATAACTTCCATTATCTATAATCAGTAAAATAAAATTATCTCGTACATTGTTTGCAATAGTGGGCAGCGTGCCTAAGTTGGTTAAGACCGAGCCATCGCCATCAATAGCAATCACCGTTTTGTCTTGCGCCAAAGCTAAACCAAGCCCAATAGATGAAGACAAACCCATGGTACCTAACATATAAAAATTGCTAGGTTGGTCTCCGAACAAATGCATTTCCTGACTTGGCAGACCAATATTACAAACCACTAATTGGCCTGAAAGGACGGGTACTAAATTTTTAATAATCTCGGAACGTATCATATTACTCTCCTTTCCAAAATGAAGCGTCAGTCAAAATCGCAACAGGTTTATTGCACATAAAGGTATATTTCAATATTTCATCCAACTCATGAACATCATCAGGATTGTGGAAATGATAAGTTGGAATGCCCAGTTGAGCCAATAGAGCCTTGGTGTGAACTGCCATTTCAACCTGGCAAGCCACAGGCTCGCCTAACTCACCACGAAAGCTAATTAACATAGGCAATGGCAAGCGATAAAACTGAGTTAATGTCACCAGAGTATTGATGGTTACACCAATCGCTGTGTTTTGCATAATAATGGCAGACCTTTTGCCACCCATAAACGCACCTGCGCAAATGCCCATACCTTCGTCTTCTTTGTTGGCTGGAATATGCGTCATACTGTCGCGTGTTTCTAGTTCAGCTATTACACCACTCAACTGTTTACAGGGCACCGTGGTAATTAATTCAATTTTGTTCTTTTCAAATGCATCTATAACGATTTTGTCCAACAGCATATTCACCTCCAAAGTTATTCTCAGAAATAATGATCAGGTATAGTAAAATTTAAATCAATCTATATTTTTTTGACTATAGATAAAATTAATATATACCTTTAAGTGTTACGAACTTCGAGGTACATAGCTATACCTCCCTGCAACTGGCACTTTATAATTAGCATTACTACAAACAGATTTCAATGACTTCAACAGGGTGTAAAACGGAGCGTTCGGCATGCCCATCAGACATCTGCTCAAAACAGCTAAACCCATTAGTAACCAACACGGCGCGATCTGCAGCATCATTAATTGCAGGTTTTAGGCGGCGTTCAAATAATCGTTGCCCAATCGACCTAGTCTTCTTTTTTAAACCATAGGTCCCTGCCATGCCGCAACAACCACTCTCAGGTTCTTTTATGTCTTTAAAACACCGCTGCATCCACTCGCGTTCATGTGACGACATACCTAAGGACTTATCATGACAATGAAGGTGCAAGACTCCACTATTTAATTGATTTGATAGAGCGATGGATTTATCACTTAAAAATCTGGTCAATGTTTTCGCCCGGTCATTTAAATCAAGCGCCCGCTCATCATCAGGAAAAGCGTTTAAGAGTTCATCTTTAAACACTGATAAACACGAAGGCTCAAGCACAATCACCGAACAGTTGGCTGGTAAGCTGGTGTGAAAACCCTTTAGAATTGCGGTCAATTGTTTTAATGCCTGGGCTAAAAAGCCGTATTCATATAATGGCCGCCCACAACAAAAATGTTGCCTTGCCACGGCCACTTGATGGCCACTTTTAAGTAATACATTAACTGCACTTTTTAATAATTGGGGACGATAATGGTTATTTACGCTATCTGCCCAAAGTACAACAGTGGGTTTACTCTTTTCACCAAAACAGTAAAATGCCTGATCCTGGCGATCTGCATGTTTTTTGGCCCAGTTAGTAAAGGATTGATCGGCAAGCTTTGGCAACCCCTTTTCATCACTCAAGCCCAAAAACGCTTTCGTCAACTTACCTATCAACCCAGATTGCAGCATATTTACCACACCAGAAACGCGCGAAAACTTAGGTAGTAAATTACCAATATAAGCTAAGGGGTAGTGGCTTACTGGGCGCCACTTGTTGGCATAATGAGCCGACATAAATTCTGCTTTATAGCTAGCAATATCCACCTGCGTTGGGCATTCAGTCTTGCAGGCTTTACACGACAAACAATGCTCAAATGAATCAGCAATATCCTTGTTAGCCCAGCCATCCTGAATCACTTCACCTCGCACCATCTCATGAAGCAAGTGAGCCCTGCCACGAGTGGAATAACGCTCTTCCTGGGTTACCTGATAGCTAGGGCACATTGCACCACTTTGAGAACGACACTTGCCCATGCCAATACAGCGTTCAGTGGCGCGAGAAAAGCCACCCACATCGTCTTTAAAATGCAACACAGTTGGGATAAGTGGTAGCTTATAGTCAGCACCGTAGCGAAGGTTTTCGTCCATCTTGTAAGCATCTATAAGCTTACCTGGATTCATGCGTTGCTCCGGGTCCCAGGTTTTTTTAAATCTCCGGAATGCATGCATCAATTCTGGCCCAAACATAATGGGTAAAAATTCACCTTTAGCCTGGCCATCTCCATGTTCACCGGACAGTGATCCACCAAATTCCACGACTAGCTGCGCAATTTCAACACTAAACTTGCGCCACTTGCTAATGCCCTCTGCTGAGCGGGTATCGAAGGTTATTCGGGCATGGATACAGCCATCACCAAAATGGCCATATAGACTACTCGTATACCCATAGCGTTGGATTAATGCGCTAAATTCACGTAGATAGTTACCCAGCTGTTGTGGATCCACAGCGGTGTCTTCCCAACCAACCACTGGGTCTGGATCCCCTGGATTGAGACTCATGGCCGCAGCTGATGCACCTTGCTCACGAATACTCCATATTGAAGCCGTGTGGGCAGAACTTGTGACTTGTAATACAGACTTCACAAGCTTTGATTCTTGCATTGTAGCTTCAAACTCACTGCACAAATGGTCTAGATGTTCAGGACTGTCTGCGCAAAGCTCAACCATCAACCATGCGCGACCTTGAGGTAACAAAGCGATTTCAACCTTTTTAAGGTTGCGATCTATTAAGTCACCAATAATGCCCCAGTCTAAACCCTCCATTGCAATCGGAGAAAATGGCAGGATTTCAGGCACACTGTCCCCAGCAGTAAATATATCTTCAAAACCAAGCACTATTAAACGAGTGTGGACTGGGTTTTGGATGAGTTTGACACGCGCTTGCAATACGGTGACGCAGGTTCCTTCTGTACCTACCAAAGCGCGCGCCACGTTGAAGTTATTTTCAGGTAACAGCTGGTCTAGGTTATAACCGGAAACCCTGCGTTTAATATTGGGGTATCGTTGTCGAATAAGCATCTGGTATTCATCACGGATCGATAGCAGCTCACGATAGATTAGAGCCCTACGGTCATGTCCAGCAATGATGTTTTCAAGCTCTACACCCGTCGTTGGGCCAACCCAGAATCGAGAACCGTCTGAGGTCAGTATTTCAAGTTCTATAACGTTTTCGACCGTTTTTCCTGCGAGCATAGAATGTGGTCCACAAGAGTTATTACCAATCATCCCGCCTAAGGTACAGCGACTGTGAGTGCCAGGGTCAGGCCCAAATGTCAGGCCGTGCACTTCTGCTTGTTGTTTTAGCTCGTCACAGATCACGCCTGGGTCTACTAGCGCCGTTTGGTTTTCAACATCAATTTCTGAGACTCGAGTGAGGTAGCGAGAGCAGTCCACTACCACAGCCTCATTGACACCCTGACCATTTTGAGAGGTGCCACCACCACGCATTAGCACAGGCAGGCTAAATGTTTGACACAGTGTTATGGTGTTAACAAGGTCATCAACCGATTTAGGGTATACGACACCTAGTGGTATTTGGCGATAGTTGGAAGCGTCTGAGGTATATAATGCAACACCTGTTGCAGAAAAATCACACTCACCATCCAGCAGCTCTGTAAGCTCAGTGTGAAAGGTTGTTAACTCAGCATGGTAGATAGCAGGGTTAGTCATATTATTGTTACAGCTTGGTGAATTCGGCATTGGGTCACGCATCATTACTGCTTCAACAACCCATCGAAAAATAGTGGAGTGAGGTCTCCTTAGGGGAGTGGCACATGAAGTGCAAATTTAAACAGTACGTAAAAGCACACTATTATTGACAGCCCAGAAAGAAAGTAAACGATGGCTTTTCTGTTACTCCACGTATCATGCATAGACGCAATTAAACCCAGTACAAATGTTAGGACACAAGCAATCAATAACCCGGTATACGGCATTAATGCACATGCTAGGAGCATACTAGAGACTAAAACTATCCTGCGCCACCAAGAGCCAAGTTCAATCCCTGAGACCACTGTAGGCTGTATTATTTGTTTGCCTATAGCCAGGGTAGAAAATAGTATTAATGCAATAGCTGATGTTTGAGGAAACACTTTGGAATCAACGTCGGTATAACTAGCAGCATCATATAAAGTAATGACGCCAATCATAATAAGCAAACTTGCCACTAGAATGGAACCTAACCTACTGCCGCTATCTGCGGGGTTCACTGAGGCTGCCTTTACACCTGAATCAATCATTTTAAGCGTCCGCCTTAATCTGTTTTTTTCTACTTAAATACCACGGTAATATCAACGAAATTAATGTGAATGCGATAATCGCCTGTGATAAGGGCCGTCCAAAGAACATGCCAGGCAAATTATTGACTGCCGCACCAATAGTCCACGCCTGAACAAACCCTTGTTCTGCTATGGGGCCAAGAATCAAGCCAAGTACAATTGGTGATGCCGAAAAGCCATATTTCGAAATAAGCCAGCCGAATACACCCAAGCACAACATGACAACAACATCAGAGATACTGTTTCTGATTGCATAAGTGCCTATGATGGTCATGAATCCAACAGTGGGAACCAATACAGCTTTAGGAATAGTAACAATGGATTTATATGCATAACGGCCAATAATTAGGCCAATAGGTAGCATGAGTACAGTGGCAATCAATAGACCATAAATAAAGGTATAAACAATAGAACCATTTGACTGAAATAATTCTGGCCCAGTCCGCACACCTTGAACCATAAGCGCTCCCAAGATCACTGCATCGGGTGGAGTACCAGGGATACCTAATACCAAGGTAGGTATAAACCCGCCACCCACTGTGGCATTATTTGCAGATTCAGTTGCAATAATTCCATCTGGCTCACCTTCACCAAACCTTTGATGAGGTTTGGCTGTGCGTTTTGCTTCGGTATACGCTACCAAGCCAGCTACCGAGCCTCCAGCACCTGGCAAGATACCAACCAGTGTGCCAATAACGGAAGACCGAATTAAATTGAACTTTGAATTAAAGGTAATGCGTGCTGCACTAAGAATTGGCATCTTGGCAACTTCACCAGTAATTTTTAGATGTTTCTCTCCTGTAGAGCACATGTCTATGAGCACAGGAATGCAGTAAAGTCCGATCATCGCACCCACTACTTCAAACCCTGAAATCATCGTTTGACTGCCAAAGG
>Ga0302120_10000177_pt1 | contig 26885 bp, 18 predicted proteins | sample AG5_Bottom_MG_FD_203118 | JGI IMG/M metagenome (GOLD analysis project Ga0302120, IMG submission 203118) | Marine microbial communities from Western Arctic Ocean, Canada - AG5_Bottom | ecosystem: Environmental > Aquatic > Marine > Oceanic | place: Canada: Western Arctic Ocean | collected 2017-10-01 | reverse complement strand
GCAGTGGGGGGGTGGGAAAGAGGTCACGGTAATTTGGTCCATCGTCATAATTGAATAAAGAAATCTGCCCTTCAAAGCGGTATATCGATGCATAAATCCAAGGGACTGCCAATATCTCACAGGCGTCGTTGATAAGGTAACGGGTCGGTAAATTGTCACTGCCATCAATCACTAGGTCATAACCACCTATGATATCAAAGGCATTTTCAGTGCTCAGCCGCGTGATGTGTGGCTCGATACTAATCGAAGGGTTGAGTGACTCCAATCTGGCCTTCGCGCTGGCAACTTTGGAAAGCCCGATCTGGGCGCTGGAATGAACCACTTGACGTTGGAGATTAGATTCGTCAACCTCATCGTCGTCGACAATGCCGATGCGACCGACACCTGCCGCCGCCAGATACATCAAAACCGGGCTACCCAATCCCCCTGCACCGATTACGCATACCGAGGAATCGCGCAACTTCTCCTGACCGGCAATTCCCACCTCAGGCAGAATGAGATGACGAGCATAGCGACGCTTATCAGAATCCGAAAGTTCAGCGCCCATACGCTTCCCACTAAGGCAGCGGTCATCAATTGCCCTCATGCTATGTCTGCAATAGATTCTGTCGGAAACCGTGTTCCATGCCTTCCAATATATCGAGGCAGAGTTCAATGATCCTGTTCTTCAAGCCAACGCTCAGCGTCAATCGCCGCTTGGCAACCCTGCCCAGCGGCGGTGACGGCCTGACGGTAACGGGTGTCGACAACGTCACCGGCGGCAAAAATACCCTCGATACTGGTCATGGTGAATTTCTTGTGCAGGATGTAGCCATCTTGGTCAATCTCTAACTGCCCATCGAGAAATGCGGTAATCGGCGTATGGCCAATAGCGATGAAAGCGCCGGTTATTGCTAACTCTTCAGTCGAGCCGTCTCTCGGGTCTTCGAGAACCGCCCCGGTCAAGCCGCTGTCGTCGGAGAGCCATTCCTTGACACTGCGGAAGGTCTTGACCTCAATCTTGGGATGTTGTTTTGCTCTTTCAATCATTACTTTGCTGGCCCGGAATACTTCTCGGCGATGAACAATGGTGACCTTGGTCGCGAAGCGGGTGAGGAAGGTCGCTTCCTCCATAGCCGAATCACCGCCGCCGACAACCATTATCTCCTGGTCGCGGAAGAAAGCACCATCACAGGTGGCGCAGGTAGAGATTCCGCGGCCCTTCTGAGCCTCTTCGTTTTCAGCATCGAGCCAAATTGCCTCGGCCCCAGTGCAGATTATCAAAGCATCAGCGCGGAATTCCTCACCTTCGACATAGACCTTGAATGGCCGCTCAGTGGTATCGATTCTCTCGACATTCTTGTCTTCGACCCGCAGACCGAAACGCTCTGCCTGCTCTCGCAATTCCATCATCATCTCTGGACCACCAATGCCTTGAGGATAGCCAGGATAGTTTTCGATATCGCTGGTCAACATCAGTTGACCACCCGACATATAGCCGGCGAACATCAGGGGTTTGAGCATCGCCCGCGCGGTATACAATCCCGCGGTATAACCGGCTGGACCACTGCCGATGATTATTACTCGCTCAACAAGTTTATCAGTTTCGACATCACTCATTATACATCCTCCTAAATGTGGTGTTTGCGCGCCCCTCTTTCAATGTTTACTCAACCCACAGATGACTAGAACTACGTCATAACATTGCCCTAATCGCTGTAATCGAAGCAGCCGCATGTTTCTCAAGTCGAGGTTCGATGTGATGTACTTCAGCACCCGGGCCGATGATGCCCAAGCCGACCGGTTTATCGTGAACCAATTGTAATTCGATAATTGTCTTGATTACCGCTTGACCCATCGCCAAGCCATGTTGGGTCTCGCCCTTCTCGATAATTCCCAAGCAAGATGCGCCCACAATATCGTCTCGGCTCAGCACCCGGTCGATTGCCAACGGCATCTCCATACAACCTGGCACCCATAGAACCTCGATGACCTCAAGGTCATTTTCTGCTGCGGTAGATTTGGCAACTTCAAGCATTCTACCAACCTCAGTCTTGTGAAATGACCCACATACTATGGCGATTTGTTCACTCATTCTCTAGCCTCCATATATCTCTCAACAGTATCAACTATCGCTTGAGTTTTTGCATCTATCTCTACATTTATGATATCGCCGACCTGACGCAGTGAGAAGCAGGTTCTCGCCAAAGTCTCAGGAACCAACCATACGGTGAAAGTTCCAACAGGGTTTACTGATGCAACGGTGAGAGAAGCTCCATCAAGGCCGATGAACCCCTTGACGAGGATATATCGCATCCATTCGGGAGCGACTTTCAGGGTTAGTACATGATTACCGTCGGGATTACTTAGCTCGATGATTTCTGCGGTTGTGCTGATATGCCCGGACATCTCATGCCCACCGATCTCACTACCGTATTTTGCCGCCCTTTCAAAATTGACGTATCCCCCCGCCGCACACTCTCCAAGCGTGGTCCTGGCGATGGTTTCACCTACTACATCGAAACTAGATGACCTGCCGAAAACTTCGACCACGGTCAGACATGTACCATTGATTGCAATACTAGCCCCCGCGCTTGCTCCATCCAAGGCCGAGGTGGGAAATTCAAGCATCAACTTGCTGCTACCCTCGCCTATGACGTGCTCGCTCACCTCAGCGATTCCCTGGACAATACCGGAGAACATCAATTCACTCCCCGTTGTCCAGTTCGATTATTCTGGCAATAATCTTCCTCGTACCATCGAGGTCTTCGGTAAGGCCTTCTACCCGACATATCTTGATATGGGAGAGGCCACGCTCATCCAAAGAACGTCGGATGCTTTCCTCGGCATGTTCTTGGTCAAATCCCAAGGCAATGATATCGGGTTTGATTTCTGGAAGTATATCATATATCGAAATTTCCGGCGGGTTTCCCACCACCGCTACATCCACCGGCTTCATTCCCCCGACCATACGGCGGCGCAATTCCTGTGATGTAACCGGCTCATGTTTGCGTAGCCGCACCGTATCATCGTGAGCAACGACCACAGTCAGATGGTCGCCCAAAGATTTTGCCTGCTCCAAATAGTGCAGATGGCCTGCGTGCAAAAGGTCGAACACCCCAACGGCAATTACTCTCTTCATCATCCTCAACCCCCCTTAGGACCTCTTCTATTTATCCGCGGCGGAAAGCACTTGTTTGAGGTCATCGCCGCAAAGGAAGGGTATTTCGCGCTCATTCGCCCACCGGCGAGCCTCTTCTACCGAAAGTGCAGCATCGCCTTCCGGCTGCAACATCTCCGCCCCAATGACCACCGGCGGCACACCGGCCAAGCGAGCCAAGCCGACCGCCAATTCGGTGTGACCCTCTCGCGTGATGAGGCCACCGGGGGATTCTCGGCACACAGGAATATGTCCCGGGGTACGAAATTCAGCTCCCAAAGCGGCATGACTGGTCTCCATGTCTGCTTGTTCAGAGACTAGTTCTTGGTAAAGTTCAGCGAAGCGTCTAGTTGTAAGACAGCGGTCGGCATCAGTGATTCCAGTGAACGTTTGGCGATGGTTGAGTGACAGAGTGAAGGCACTGCGAGAATCGTATTGGAGGTCATCGGTGACCAATTTAGTAAGAATCGGATAGTTTTCCACCAAACTTGAATCGGTGTGCAAATCCTGCAGAAATGGAAGATTGAAGCGCTCACCGACCTCATGGCCGATGGCGAGGAAGAGTAGGCCGCCGCAATCTTTTCTCAATTGGCGAATATCTTCGGGCTGTACTAATCCGGCAGCGAACAGGAGGTCGGTCTCACCCTCACGGAACTTGGAATCAAATATGCAGACCGGCCGGCCGCCGATAAAAGCCGTTAGCGCACTATCGACCACACCCATGGCCAAGCGATACGCAATCTCCCCTTGAATACTGCTAAAGGCCATAGCGCATAGTTAAAGGCGGACGGGTTACAATAATAGTTATCGGAGCGAAGAAAATGTGTTTTTTACGACAGTTACCTGAGAATGAGACAGCATATTGTTTTCAAGGGTTATCCGTTGGGCGCAACGGCCGCCGAGGGGGGATGTGCTCATGCCAGTGAGATTAGGACCAGCGGGCGTGCCATTATCGTGCAAGGGGAGGACTGTTGTCGAGGGTATCGACGACATCATCGCTCTGGGACTGGATACCATGGAACTACAGACCGTTCGCATGGTCGCACCACAGCATTTCGAGCAGTATTGGCAGGCTGGAGTTCTAGCCAATAAAGCCGAATTTGAAATGAATATTCACGGACCCTACTACGCTGAACTACTCGGCGACAAATTGCAGCGCACCCGCACTCTCGCCAAGTATGAGTCCGCTCTGCAAGCTGGGAAAACCATCAATGCCAGACACATCACCTGTCACGTCGGTGGCTATGGCGATTATGAGCGCGGCCATGCAGCCAATGAACAGGTAGCCAACGTCTTCGCCGGCATCGTCGAGCGTGCCAAGGAATTATGGGATGATGAGGAGGAATACCCGGTTTTCCCGTGGTTGGCCGATGGTACTCCGATGAAGGTCGGAATCGAAACCAGTGGAAGTCAGAGCCTATGGGGTTCTCTGGAAGAAGTACTCGAGGTTGCCAACCATGTCGAAGGTACGATTCCTGTGCTCAATATCGCTCACATCCACTCTCGTGGCCACGGTTGCATGAGAACTTCTGAGGATTATGGAGAAATGTTCGATCAGGTAAGAAACAGCCTCGGAACGAAAACATTCTACTGCCACTTCTCAGGAATCTCCCACCGTACCGGGAATGCCCTGCACTATACACAAATCAAGAAGAGTGACCTCAACTTTGAGCCACTGGCGGAATTCCTCATCGAGGATGGTGATTGGCTAGATGTTACGATAATCTCAGATTCACCATTGCTCGAACATGATGCCATGTATATGTATCAACAACTCGAGAAAAGTCGACATCGACAACTCGAGAGAAAGGCACTGGAAGAGCGTCGGCGAGTCCTAGCCGTCTCGGCCGGACTTTCTGAGGATGAATTGGCGGCGCGAGAAAAGGAACAGCAAGTTGCCAGTAAAGAGGCGCAAGATGTCGCATCCAAGGCCGCCTTAGATGCGGCTACATCGAAGAAAGAAGCGACACAAGATGCTGAGAAAAAGCCGGACAAAACCGAATCAAAGACTAAGAAGACTCCCGCCAAATCTGCTAAGGGCAAGAAAGTTGCAGCCGGTGACGGTGCCGGAAATGATGACCTACTCAGTGATTCCACCGACGATGAAGAAGATATATTCTAATCATCCCCCGCCTCTCTGCTAGCATCAATTGCACAAGACTTGAAATGTCGAGTGGATTCCGTTGTCTTTAGAGGGACAGTAACTCAGCAGGGAGAGTGCCAGACTGAAGATCTGGAAGTCGCCAGTTCAAGTCTGGCCTGTCCCACTCACCGATTACTCTATTCCAGAGAGGGACTTTTGCTGAATCGAATTGATTTGCGCTAATCCCGCCTCAGCGAGGTCTAGCATCTCATCCAGTTCCTGGCGAGAGAAAGTCGATTCTTCTCCAGTACCTTGTACTTCGACCAAACTACCATCGCCAAGCATTACGACATTGAGGTCGACATCAGCATTACTGTCCAACATATAGTCCAAGTCAAGATAGGTTTTTCCTTCAATTAATCCGACGCTGACAGCGCCTATATCTAATGGAATGACCGCGGCTTCATGGGCTGCGCGTTCTTCAGTGCTCAAGGTAGGTGCGACCCAGCCTTTCTTTCGCTCCTCAAAGGTTGGTCGTATGGAAGGGGGAAGGCACTCCCCATTGGCGATAAGACGGCGAACCGCAAGTCGCATGGCCATCGCCGCGGCGGTTACTGAAGCGCAGCGTGTACCGCCATCGGCATTGAGAATATCACAATCCACATTGAGCGCGATTGGCCCTAGTTGGTACAAATCGATGGCGCCTCGCAATGAGCGAGCAACCAGCCTTTCTATCTCAGCCGTTCGGCCCTTGGGGCCGCGACGCTCGCGGCGGAATCTACTATTGGTGGAGCCCGGCAAGAGACTGTATTCCGAGTTCACCCAACCCTTGCTCGCATCGCGTGGAAACCAATTCGGCAAGCGAGCCTCTTTGGTTGCACAGGCTAGAACTACAGTGTCTCCCTGCTTGTACAGTATCGATGCCAAGGCATTGGATGTGAAGTTGATTTCAACTTCGATTTCACGCATTTCATCACCCTTTCGGGTTGGTTCAAAGCCGGTTTTTATCTTCGCCATGAGACCATTGCGCAGTCCAATTCGTAATCAAGTATTCGACCGCTATTTCGCTGAGGGATACTGGCACATCTTCAAGTCGTTAACCCAAATCGCAAGCCATGGCAGGGGACGACGTGGTTATTTGTGCGGTAGCACGAACTCCAGTCGGTAGATTCCGTGGCGCATTGAGGGAATACTCCGCAGTTGAATTAGGCGTTCTGGCGGTGAAGGAATTACTTCGTAGAGCCGGAATAGAGCCGGAATCGGGAGTTGTCGACGAATTACTATTCGGACAGGTTTTGCAAGCCGGCTCTGGCCAAGCACCTGCACGGCAGGTAGCCTTGGGTGCAGGATTGCCCCCCAGTATTCCCGCCACCACCATCAACAAGGTATGTGGCTCGGGCCTCAAGACGGTCATGCTCGCCGCCAACAGCATCAGAGCGGGAGAGTATGAGGTAATCATCTGTGGCGGCATGGAATCGATGACAAATTCTCCACATCTGGTTCAGTCACCACAAAAAGGCGAGGATGTCGCCTATGGCGAATTACAGCACTCGATGATTCATGATGGGTTATGGGATGTGTACAATGATGAGCACATGGGTATGACCGGAGAGAGTGTGGCTAGCGAGTTTGAAATTTCGCGCGTCGCTAGTGACGAGTTCTCGGCCCGCTCGCACGCTATGGCCCATCAGGCCTGGGAGAATGGTTGGCTCGATTGGGAGGCCTTTCCAGTTGCCGGAATCAACCGTGAAGGGAATCAAGTCACCCTTTCTGTCGATGAGGGAATTCGAGCCGGATTAGGCCTTGAGAAACTGACTGAATTGAAACCTGCTTTCACGCCCGAAGGGCTAGTCACTGCGGGAAATGCCAGCCAAATATCTGATGGTGCGGCGGCAGTTCTAGTTGCCAGCAGTTCGAGTGCACGTAAGAATGGTTGGCCGATCTTAGCGACCGTTATCGACCAATTCACATCGGGACTTGAACCGGCACGGGTAATGGCCGCACCGATTCCGGCGGTAGAGGCCATTATGGCGCGCAATTCTCTCAGCGTTGAAGACCTCGCATTCATCGAGCATAACGAAGCCTTCGCCGCGGCCTCATGTGCGGTCGCCAAAGGTGTAGGAATCCCGGATGAGAAGTTCAACCCACACGGTGGTGCAGTCGCAATTGGCCACCCGCTAGGGGCCAGTGGCGCACGTTGCCTGATGACACTGATTAACGCCTTGCAGAGAAATGGCGGTGGCAAAGGAATCGTCACCTTATGCCTAGGTGGCGGTAATGCGGTTGCGATGCTAATCGAATCTTAGGCGACCTCAGAGAACCTGTGTGCCGTGAGTGCTATCTTTGACATAGAAAACTGTGTGTGTCGATAGGCCACCATCAATATGAAACCATAGATTCCCTGCAATACTATTGGATTCCAAATAACCCGGTCCGCAATTAGAGGTCACAGGTCTGTTATTGTCACCATCGAGTCTAACGAAGTAACTCTTCCCGGGATCTAGGGTGGCGGTATTTCCAGATGCCGTGCTAGCGGTTATTTCCCACACGTCGAGCCCCCCGTATCCGTAAGTACTTGGATTAGTGCCGCCGCCGACGGCATCCACCAAGGGTGTGGAAAAGTACATGAAAACACCTGCCGAGGTAGTACAATATAGTTGGATGTGAACATTTGTGGGAGATACCGCACTTCCAGCGGAGTGGAAACTAAACACGATAAGGTAATCATCAAAACTGTCGCCAACCCAGATATTATTGACAATAATCTTCCTCGAGTTGTCGGGACGAGTTTCAGCCGCGCTCCTCTCGGTTTGTTGAGATATCAGTTCGCTCATACCAATAATAACCGCCCCGACAATAGTGGCTAGGATTATCATCGCGACAAAGATTATCATGGCACCGATACCCAATGCACCCTCGGGTTCGACTGATATCCTTCGTAGTAGCATATTATCACATCAAATCTTCATTAAGCGTGGGTACTGAATCGTAGTTGATATTCTTCTCTGTCAACATTCCACCAAATACAGTGATAACTAAGAAATGTCGATCATTTGGTTCAATATCACAATTAGCGAGGTCTATTCGGAGATAGTAAATGGCGCCATTTTCAAATTCGGTCACCCCAGCAACGGTTCTTCCGTCGCCTTGCAGATCGGTTGCCGCAGTGAATTTCCCGCGATCATACTCGTATCCTCTATCAGCCGCCTGAACACCGGTTGCCGGGCAACCAATGACCCATTCAATTTCACTTTCGGCAACAGCCTCCATAGAATAGGGAATTTTGAATATCAGCATCAGTGAATCGGTAGTAGGAGATGGATTTGTGGAGTCATAGGCCAAAATCTCCAGACGAATGATTTGCATGAATTCACCTGCCCCCGAGGTGCCTCTATCTGCATCTGATGATGTTTCGACAACAATCAGCTCTGCGACTCTAATAAGTAACGCTGAAATGACTGCTGCTGCGACCATCAATGTGATCATTATTACCAATACACCGTTGCCCATAGAGGCCTCTTCATCATCTCTCGGCGGCACTACTCTCAATCCTACCGCTGACTGAACGGCATTGAACGTTGCTGTTCAAAATTCATTCTTCTTCGTGGTTGTGGGGGTTGATGAGCCCGTGGTCTGCTACTAATTCGGCGGTTCCGGGAATCACCGGAACGATATCGTCGACCGAAAGTCCTGTGGCTTTGCTCAATCTAGAGGCAATACGTTCTCGCTTGTCGCGCCCTGGTATCAACTCTATCCGTCTCTCACATAGTGCAACAACCTGCGCTGGAGTCCCAGCCATCAACAGTGGTATCCCGTTGATGCAGACCAAGCCCAGACCAAGTCTTGTGCGCAAGTCCTTGTACCAATTTCTTGACCCTCTCACAATGAACGACCCTTTTGCGACATACTCACCGCTCTCAGCTTGTTTACTCACTTGACCTGGCTTGACTATGAACGCGGTAGCGCCACCACCACCACTCCATCCCCGGCTCCAGCACAATGCCATCGTTGCCGCTTGTTCAAATGCTACATCGCTGAAATCGGCCACTTCGATATTATCGCTTAGGCGGAAGGCAGGAACCCCTGGTGGCAGGTTGGCCGGAGGATTCGGGTCGGCTACGAATCCCTGTTGCAGTTTCATCGCACATGATGGTGCCCCATGAAGGTCGGCGTGGACATATCTGTCATCACCTTTGAGATGCTTCTTGACTATCGTGTCGTTGCCCTTGGCATCGCGCCCGCCAATCAGCAAATGCATTCCATCAATAATAGTCCAACGATGATTCTCAAACCACAATCGTTTGGTTCTCTTTACCCGGGCAACATGCCCGCTTTCCTTACGTTTGGACTCTTTTTTATGCGCTCGCAGAAATAGTGTCTCGGTCTCCTTCAATGCCACTTCTGCACCTTTTGATTTCTCCTTGTGTTTGTTAGCATTATCGAAGTACTGCTGAGCATTTTGGTGCACAGACATGCTGAGAAGCAGCGTTACTTTTGCACCTTTGGCAGCCCCGCTCTCATCAGGTAAAATTGCAACTATCGAGGCTTGCGCAGGGTCGCCCGATTCAATCCATGGAATTTCTTTGAATCTACCGAGGGCAACCTCCCAACCATTGCTGGCGACCTCATTATTTACTTGGGTGAGCAATTCCTCCACATGACTCCAATTATTCTGGATTGCGTGGCCATACTCTTGTTGCTTCCTTATCTTATCTGAAAAACTTTGCAAAGAAGACTTCTGTTGAGCGAAACGCCGCTCCAGTGTCTCTGACGGTGTACTCGGGGCTCGACCGCCAATCGTCTCGACTGCTTCGCTCTGGCGTCTGGCTAAGGCTGTGGCATCATGGTCACCCACCCAAGCATCGACGGCATCCACGAATCTAGGAAATGGAATGCAATGGAATTCGCTGTGCGCCGGCATCTGCACGGGACTGGCTTCGACTGTGTGATGGGAGATATCTATCTCTTCGCCATCATCGAGGGCTAGTTTCTCCACCGGCAACATCAACCAACCACCGGGGACTTTGTCTCCGGCTGTGGCCAATTCTACGAGAATGCCCGAGAGGGCGGCTGAAATCTTTCCCGCTACTTCGGAATCTTCGGAGATTTTCTCCGCCTCACTATCACCACTTACCCCGGAGATCTGCAATACCGCATTCGCCAAAGGCCCACCAAGGCTTGCTCGGCCAGCCAAAGTTCGTACGACATTACGTTTTGATTCGCTCAATAACTTCTGTATCGCATCTGTATCGAGGTCATGGGGGTCAATCACTTCGGGTGGGAACTGATACGGCTCTCCCTTTTTCAGAATCCGGCCGGAATAGCGAGCATGTGTCAATGGCTGAATAATGGTAAAAGTTGAATCAGCAAGGATGACATTACCATCACGAAAACACTCGACGACCAAGTGACGGGGGCCTTCTTTGGTATCAAAATCCAGAGTGATGATGCGGTCAAATCCATGCTGCGATACCGCGGTCAGTCGTCCATTACCGAGGTGCTTTCGCAACAGCATCGCAAACGGCGCCGGTTGCATTGGCATAGGTCGCTCACGCTTAGACAGGTAAACACGCTTACCGCGCACGATTACCAGGTCTTGAGGTGATTTTTCCTTCGCTTTTATTCGCAAGACTAGTTGCTCGTGATGCGGCTGGTAAATCTTCTTGCAATGAGAACCGATATATTCCGATAATTCTGTAACCACCTGTCGTAAGTCGAGGCCTGACATCTCATCCCGCATAGCCGCACCCAGTCCACCTGCGTAGCGCGAGGCTCAAGAGCCCATCGCCTGCGAGGATGTTTTTCACAGGGTATGCCAGCCATCGCCACATTGTTCGATAGTTCCTGCACGAGCGTGTGAGAGCAAATGAGACTGGGTCTGCTGACGGGCAAGGCCGGGATGGGCTTCAGGGCTATCGGAATATGCAATTTGCGATATTTCACTCAACTCGGTAGTCCCTGAAATTACCGCTTCAAGCACCAGTTTGTGGCGTTTCCGACGGTGCTCAATATAGTGATTGAAGGTCTTTTGAGGAAGCGGCAATACTACTCCGTGGCTGGGGAAAATCAAGTGTGGCCGCAACTCCGCAAGGCGTTCCAACTGCTCAAGATACTGTTCCATATTGCCCTCTTCCGGTGGAATAAGTATCGTCCCTATTCCTGCCACCATGTCCCCTGCAACCAGCCCTGAATCGTTTACCAGACAGATATGACCCGGGCAATGACCCGGGGTGATAAGAACTCGCCAATCTTGATTCTCATTTACACCTGGAAGGGAAATAGTATCGCCATCAGTAAGAATTGTCTCGACCTCGCACGGTAATGATTCGGCGGTCTCGGCACTGGCTAATATTGGGAAGGGGCCCAATTTCTGTAACTCGGTTAAATCTCCTACATGGTCGATATGGCGATGGGTGAAAAGAAGGCCGATTATTCGCCCACCATTTCCCCTAATTCGCTCTATTGAACGCCCAATCATCGCCAATCCCTCGGCAGTTCTCGCCGCCGCATCAACTATGATATGGTCACCGCCAATTCCCAAAATATAGCTATTTGTCGTCGATGCCGGCGGTAGGGTATAGGTCGGGACCGGAATACATTCGACCCCATAAGCAAAGAAAATTGGTTTCTCCCCAACGCGAGCGGATAATTCCTTGACGGAGAGAGAGATTTCTTCTTGGTATTGTGGTAATATTTCCTCAAGTTCCAGCAATATAGTGATGATTGGGGGTGGAATCTTGATGCCATTCTCTCGCCAGTCATCGAGGAATTGACTCGGTCGCGCCCAGCGGTAGGAATCGAATTCGGTTTGGACCGAGAGATTCGGCTCAGGTACATCTTCGCCCAAACCGGCGTGGAAATGTAGAAATCGATTATCGAAACGAATAGGCGCGAAGTCGGGAGTTGTTCTCCGCCCGATAGTCGTTAAGCCGGAATAATCACATGGCAATCGGCCACTTTCCACCATGGTCAACCAGCCATCCTTAGTGGCAAATACGTTTTTTCGTACTTCTAAATCGGCATTTCCAAGTCTCCCATCCACGATTACCCAACCAAGTTCTTCAACTAATTCTCGAAACATCGCAACTAGGCTAGCGGCCAAATCTCGGTCGACCATTTCCCCCAGAATAGAATCGGCAGCAGAAATGTCGGCCCGGCTCGCCCCACCGCCAGGAAATGCCCAATATCCGGCAAATGCAGGTAATTCATCAACCCGCCTACAAAGTAAGACCTCTACTCCTTCAACTCCATCCCGGGTTATCATCAAGGAGGATGAAGGACGGGCTGGCCGGGGTTGAGGCGTTGCAATCTCCACACCACTCGGAATTTCGCTCATGATGCACGCCCGTCGCCATCGGGCTTGAAGTCTATGGGCGAAATCGCAGTGCATGAGCCGTGTCGACCCACTAGCTCCATTGCAAGAACATATGCAAGCAGAAGCGGCGAAAAAAAACTCAAGGCAAGCCAAAATGCGATTGGCACTAAGTTGGTTCATGACAATTCTGATGCTCGGGTGGGTATCGAGATATGCCTACGGATTCCTCTAGGCAGGCACAAGGGTTTGAAATACAGAAATGGATTCGCCGCCTTGAAAGTCCCTTAGTGTAGCGGTCCATCATGGGGGGTTCTGGTCCCCCCGACCACGGTTCAAATCCGTGAGGGACTATCTTTCAAAGCCCACCGAAGGGCCACTGTGCATTGCCACAACACTCGGCCTTCGAGAAAAGGTGTTTGCGGCGGAAGATATTCGTACTACTTGTTGATGTCCTGTCGCCTTTACTCATTCTCATCTTCCCAAACATCTGATTTCTCATCATATTGAGACAAATTATCCTTCTCGTCCTCATGATTGTTGATGACGAATTTGGTAACCGTCTTCATCGGGTCTCCCTTGCTAATGCTACCCGTGTATTCATTGACTTCATCACCAATCTGCACCCTCACACTGAAATTCGTCGGGTCCTTAGTCTTCCATCTTCGATGTCGGGCATAATGATGAATGCAGATTCGATATTCCCCATCCGGCGGCATAAACTTCCAAAATACGTTTTCAATAGGCTTTCTCGAGGTTGCCTTGATATTCATGTCGACATCGAGTTCTCCACCACATTCTGAGGTTCGGTTATTGAAGTAAATCCTCTCACCTGAAGCACAGAATACGTGTAGATCCAAATCATTGTAATTATTCCAAAGAAGAGTTACCTGTACACTTCCCGTCATTGCACCTTCTCGCTCAATCCGATCATTGAACTCATTTCTTTGCTCTTTATCGAGTGAGCCAATTTCGATACTTTCTTCCGATGTTCCAAGAACCAGCAACGATTCGGCACCCTCATCGAATACTTCCTCGTTCACCTCTATCCACTCTTTCCGCAAGTCGTGTAATTCCACTCGCCCATCCTCTCCCACCTCAGCATTTTCACCTTCGGGTGGTTCTTCAACTGGTGGTTCAGCACATTCAAAATCGACGTCTGGAATATTTAGTCTGTGCCATTCAATATCGATTTGCGGCCGCCCTTCTGCTTCAAGCATCTCGATTCTCTCAGTCGGAACATCATCTTCATTGGGTTGGGTCGGGCCGACAATCTGTTCCCTTATTCGACGAGTTCTGCGAAAAAAGATAATTCTCAGGAAACCAAAGGTGAAACCGCCACCGAGGATTGCGAGGTAAACCAAGTCGAGGGGGTCCACACGCTGCCGTTGAAGTTGAAGCGTATAGCATCCACGGTGTCCAATTCTCAACTGATTAATTTTCTTATCAACTGGTCATGCTTGGCACGGCTTGGACGCATTAATTCTTCCGGCAGCGATGCTAATGGGATGTCGACCAAATCTTGAATTTCATCTGCCGTCGGGATACCGGCTGCAAAAAATAGCAGACCTGTGACGTGTTTCCCCTGCAGTTCGGCATAATGAATAGCAGAAAGTGCTGCTACAGGATCTGACGTGTCGTGGCTGTTGGAAATTGTTTCCAATCGCAGAGTACTACCATCGAATAATTCGATATCTTTGTACTCACCTTGAGTTATTTCAACCTCGGCTATCGGGGAAAAATGAGGAATGTAGTCGGCGACGTGCAACTCTTCCACATTGTCTTTCACATAGCCATAAGAGCGGTGAGATTCATCGTTGTTGGCAAAGGTAACACAAGGACTGATTACGTCTATGATTGCCATTCCCTTATGACTCATCCCGGCCTTTATCAACGACGTCAATTGCTTTTTTGAGCCACTGAAAGAACGTGCCACGAAGCCGCAACCCAAGTTAATTGCCATTTTACACAAATCGATTGGCGGTTGGTCATTAGCTTGACCCTTACGCTTGGTCGAACCTCGTTCCATGGTGGCGCTGTATTGGCCCTTGGTCAGGCCATAGACTCCGTTATTCTCAATGATATACACCATGTTCAGATTTCTTCGTATTGAATGGATGAACTGACCTATTCCGATACTGGCGGTATCACCATCTCCCGAGACGCCGATATAGAGCAGATTCTTGTTGGCCATCGCCGCACCGGTGGTCACCGAAGGCATTCTGCCGTGGACGGTGTTGAAACCATGTGATTTTCCGAGGAAATACGCCGGGGTTTTTGACGAGCAACCGATTCCACTCATCTTGGCAATTCCTTCTGGGGCAATTCCATTCTCCCATGCAGCTTGGATAATGACCTTGGAAATCTGGTCGTGCCCACAACCCGGGCAGAGCGAAGATTTTCCACCGGTATACTCTGACTTTTCAAGATTAATCACGTTTAATTTAATGCTCATACTTTCAACTCCTCAAGGGTTCGCATTATTCGTTCTGCGAAAAACTGTGCTCTGGGTGGCATACCATCACTATATGCAACACTCATAACTTTTGGCACGAGATGAATAGGTAATTCTTTTCGTAACACTCCGTACATCTGCCCGTCACGGTTAATCTCAAGCACGATTACCCTCTCATGCCGCTCGACGAAGGCTTCAACCTCGGAGTGTAGAGGGAGGGCCCTGACCCTGCACTGTGAGACCTTGACGCCGGTATCTTCGATGATATCATCGATTTCTTGAATCGTAGTCTCCATCGAACCATAGTAGATGATGCCGATTTCAAGTTCCTCTTCTTCTCTTAATATCGGCACTGGAAGTTCGCCTCGAGCATTGTGTATCTTGCGCTTCAAACGCTTCATCAACTGCCGGTATACCTCTGGTTCTTCTGAATAAACACCGTCTTCGTCATGCCCGGTGCCGCGGGTTAGAATCGGCGCTAGACCAGAGCCGGGGAGGGTTCGGTATGGGACGCCATCACCATCTACATCTCGATAGCGCCCGTAATTCTCAACCGCTTCAAGTTGCGCTTGAGTGCGAATGACTTTGCCACGCTCAATGGGTTCCGATGGATATTCAAAGCCATTGCAGACCCAACTATTCATCCCCAAATCTAAATCACTGAAACCGAAAACCAGTGTTTGGTAACGCTCCGAGTATTCAAATGCCCGCCACGCGAATTCAAAACACTCCTCGACATTGCCGGGAATGAGAATGATGTGGTCGGTATCACCGTGGCTCGCCTCACGCAGAAGGTTGAGGTCGCCCTGTTGGGTTCTGGTCGGCAATCCTGTAGATGGTCCGACGCGGTTGACGTCCCAGATGACGCATGGTATCTCAGCGAAATATGCTAATCCGATAAATTCGGACATCAAAGAAATTCCGGCCCCCGATGTGCAGGTCATCCCCCTTGCACCTCCCCATCCAGCACCGACCACCATCCCCACCGCGGCCAATTCATCCTCGGCCTGGATAACCGCACATGTTGATTTTCCATCCTCGGTATTGCGAAGTTCCGGCAACCATTTAATAATCCCCTCAGCCATGGAAGAAGAAGGAGTTATAGGATACCAAGATAGGAGATTCACGCCCCCGTATATCGAGCCCAGTGCCGTAGCCTCGTTACCATCTATCAGGAATTGGCCCTCAATCTTCTCGCGCTCCTCGATACGGAATGGTTGTGGATTACCGAAGTTTTCCTCAGCGTAAGCACGACCTTCATCAATAGCACGCATATTCATTTCGATGGCGCTGGCCTTTCCCTTGAATTGCCGCTCCAATAGGGCTTGTACACTTGCGATATCGATATCCAAAAGGTGTACCAGGGCACCAACGTAGTACATATTAGCGATCATCCGTGCCAGTTTCGGGTTGATTTTTCTCGCCATCGTGGTCATCGGCAGTCCCAGTACCACGCAATCATCTCTCTCAACCGGCAACTTGACATCACTATTGTAGACTATCACCGTTTCAGCATCGCATGAATCGATGTCCTTTTGCCATGTATCTGCATTCATCATAATCTGGATGTGGGTACGGTCACCCGGGGCTTGGTATCCAGCGTCGGAAACGCGGATAATATACCAAGTGGGCAAGCCAGAGATATTACTTGGGAAGAGGTTTTTTCCACTTACTGGAACACCCATGTCAAACATAGTTTTGAGCAGGATGAGATTGGCCGATTGAGACCCGGTCCCATTGGCTGTGGCAATGTTTATTGTGAAGTCGTTGACGATGTTTTCCATCTGTGAATTCCCCTTTTGTCGCGGTGGCTTGAGAAGTTTAGATTATTCCAATTTCGCCGCCCTGCCCCCTTCGACACTTATTGCCCCTTGAATGCGCTCTTTCAAAGTATTGCTCTTACATCCTGTTCCGGAAAATGCTTACGGCGGTTTCAAAACAGGTCCGCCTGTCGGCAAGTCGATGGCGAGCGCTGGAAAGAATGCGATGAATAACCCGCAGACAGAGAAAGACTTGTGGAAAGATGTTGAGAAACTTATCGACAAGAGTAAACATGTGGAAGCATTGGAGTTATTGCGTCGCAAAGATTCGCAAGGCGAGCACTCCGAGACTTGGAAATACGCTGGAGATGCCAAGTTAGGATTAGCACGCTCTTCGGATGCGGCAAAGCCGAAATCACTGTACCGCCAAGCTCGTGGCCACTATTACCATGCCCTAAAAATTGATCCCGGTTCAAAACCGACCCGCAGTGCTCTAGACTCCTTGCTGAATGAGATGCAGAACCGTGGCATCAGCGAAACCACACTGCCGGCTCTGTTCAAGGATGGCACCCCAACCTTAGTTGGTTTAATGGTGATTCCTGTAGCATTCCTAGTACTGCTGGCCGGAATAAAGTATGCAATGGCTAACGAGAGTGATGAGTTAGCAGGAGATATCGAGATGACGATTACCTGGACCGATGCAACTGGAAACGACCACATAGGTACCATCACCATCAGCCTAGACGATTCCAACACCCCAATCCATGCCAAGAACTTCCGTCTGCACGTAGAGCAGGGAAATTACGATTCAACCATTTTTCATAGATTAGTAGATAATTTCATGATTCAAGGCGGCGATATCGAGCATAAATCCGGTGGTGGTGGTTATGCCGCAGAATACTTCGGGTATTGTCAATCCGGTGCCGGGGTTGAACAAGCCGAAGATTGTCCCGAACAGACCAATTGGAAAGTGCCGGCAGAATTTGGTGAGCCGCATGATGCAGGAGTCATCGCAGCGGCTCGCAGTAGTGATGAAAACTCGGCGGGTAGCCAATTCTATCTCGTTGACACCGCAGGAGCCGCCTCTCTGGATGGACAGTATACCGCATTCGGATTTGCTCACTCAGGCACCATCGATGGAGTCGAGACTACCGGCATCGCCGTCATCGATGCGATTTCCCGGGTACAGTGTGGTGGTATGGACCCGACCTGTCGCGACCCGCCTGACCAATCAGACCCTAATACAGCCAAAGCGGTACACACGGTCACCTTGGTTGAAGCAAAACTGGTCGAGGAACGGGATGGCGGATTATTGTCTTGGTTCGGGCTTTGAAAAGCAAGAGCATAGAGGGTATGCTTCATGGGGGGAGTCGCCATCGGTGACTCGTAGGGATTTACTATGTCCGACTACAACCCTTTCGGCGCCCGTCGGGAATTTACTTTGGGTGATGGCAGCGGCGCCACTTTTGCCGCCATTTCTGCGCTCGAGGAAGGGGGACATTGTGACCTGGCCAAACTACCCTTCACCGTCCGCATTCTACTTGAGGCGGCACTGCGTCGATGTGATGGGTTTCTCGTCTCTGAAGATGATGTTATTCGCATCGCTGGATGGCAGGCCAAGGCGGTGAGGGAAGAGATTCCCTTCACCCCTTCAAGGGTACTTCTTCAGGATTTCACAGGGGTTCCCGCCGTGGTCGATATGGCCGCTCTGCGCGATGCCATGGTGGCCTTGGGTGGGGATCCGAAAAAGGTCAATCCCCAGGTCCCAGTGGATTTAGTCATCGACCATAGCGTGCAGGTGGATTACTCCGGTATTTTCGCCGATGCCGAAGAACGCAACCTAGAGATTGAATACCAGCGAAATATGGAGCGTTATAAATTCCTCAAATGGGGTCAGAAGAGTCTTGAAAGATTCCGCGCCATCCCCCCAGGAAGGGGGATTGTCCACCAAGTCAATCTCGAGTGGATTGCCGATGTTGCCCGTGAAGAGGACGGTTGTTGGCTCGCAGACTCACTGGTTGGCACCGATAGCCACACGACGATGATCAACGGGTTGGGCGTCCTCGGCTGGGGAGTTGGTGGCATCGAAGCCGAAGCGGTCATGCTCGGCCAGCCGATTTACATGCTCGCACCGGATGTCGTTGGCTTTGAATTGACCGGGAAATTAAAACCAGGAGTTTCGGCGACCGACATGACTTTGAGAATCGTTGAATTGTTGAGAGAACACGGTGTGGTCGGGAAATTTGTCGAGTTTTTTGGTACGGGCATAGCCGCACTATCGCTTCCCGATCGGGCGACTGTCGCCAATATGGCGCCTGAATATGGCGCCACCTGCGGTTTCTTCCCGGTCGATGAAGTAACTCTGGGATATCTTCGCCTCTCTGGGCGTAGCGAGGAGCACGTGGATAATGTCGAAGCATATTGCCGAACAAACCACTTATGGTATTCACCCGAACTGCCGACTCCGGAATACACTACAACCCTTGGGCTGGAACTGTCCACTGTAGAACCCGCTCTAGCTGGACCGAAGCGTCCTCAAGACCGAGTTGAACTGGTGGCGATGAAGGCTCATTGGCACGACAGTTTGAGTGCTCCCCTCGGAATTCAGGGACATGGAGTTTCAGCCGATGCAGTCGCTCTCAAAGTACCGGTCGAAGGAACGGATTATTGCTTACAGCACGGTGATGTGGTTATTGCCGCAATCACCTCGTGTACCAATACCAGCAACCCCAGCGTGATGCTTGCCGCCGGGCTGGTGGCCAGAAACGCCAGAGCTCGGGGGATGCAGGTAAAACCGTGGGTGAAAACCTCACTGGCACCGGGCTCGAGGGTAGTGACGGATTATTACCGAGCCGCTGGATTAGCCGGTGATTTATCGGCTTTGGGATTCAATACTGTTGGCTATGGGTGCACTACTTGTATCGGCAATTCAGGGCCGCTAGAGCCGCAGATTGATGCTGCTATCGATGAAGGTAATCTGGTCGCTGCCTCGGTACTTTCCGGCAATAGGAATTTTGAGGGCAGGATACACCAGAAGGTCAAGGCATCATATCTCGCCAGCCCCCCCCTGGTGGTGGCCTATGCTCTAGCAGGAACCCTAGACATCGATATGGAAAGTGAACCACTCGGCCTCGATAGCGAGGGTAAACCGGTAATGCTGGCTGACATTTGGCCCAGTGATGAGGAGATACAGGATACCATCCGCCTCGCAATCACCCCCGAGATGTTTAATGACCGATATGCAAGTGTAATGCAGGAAGAAAAATGGGATGCAATCCCAGTTTCGGCCAGCGATCTCTACCCCTGGGAAGAAGACTCGACCTACATCCGCCTACCTACTTTCTTTGCCGGAATAACCCCTGATATCACTCCTATTACCCCTATTGTGGCCGCCCGCTGTCTACTCAAATTAGGTGATTCAATCACCACCGACCACATCTCCCCGGCCGGTGCCTTCCCACACTCCGGCTCCGCCGGTCAGTATCTAATCGAGAATGGTGTGGCCCCACGCGATTTCAATTCATTCGGCAGCCGCCGCGGAAACCACGAGGTGATGGTTCGTGGAACCTTTGCGAACGTGCGAATTCGCAACCTGTTGGCGCCTGGAACCGAAGGCGGATTCACCACCCACTTCCCAACCGGTGAAGTCCTTTCTATCTACGATGCGGCGCTGCAATACGGTGAAGAATCAACCCCCTTAGTGGTTTTGGCAGGCTCTCAATATGGCACCGGTTCATCGCGTGACTGGGCTGCCAAAGGGTCGCTGTTGCTAGGTGTCAAAGCAGTAATCGCAACTTCATATGAGCGTATTCACCGCTCCAATCTGGTAGGCATGGGTGTACTGCCACTGTGTTTTGCAGAAGGCGAGGACGCTGATTCACTCGGACTTGATGGCAGTGAATATTTCGACCTGCCAATCGATGAATCAGTAGAGCCTCTGCAATGGTTGGACATTACCGCTACTGCACAAGACGGTAGGCAAACGACTTTTCGCGCCAAGGTTCGACTCGACACCCCGGTCGATGTTGAATACTACCGAAACGGTGGAATACTTCACACGGTGATTCGTAAGATGGCTCTCGAGTGATTCCCCATCACACACGCCCTCTTCCACTTATTTTTCACCACTTAGCCGTTACCTTGCGGCTATAGAAGTGGAGAAATCGATGGGTTCATTGCCTAGCCTGCCAGCGAAGGTGCATGAGCGGAGAAATTCGCGGCCCAGTACGCTTTCTGTTCCGACTCCCGGACGAGAAAATTGATATTCGGCTCGAAGGCGATGCCGAGTGGGTTGGGGCGATTCGAGAAGAACTCGGATTATCCGATGCAGGATGGCTGCAGCCTCTCGCCTCTGATTTGGTTTCCCTAAATCGCGGTTCTACCACAAAAGAACTCGATGATGAGGTCGATGAGTCTGAGCAAGAAATCCAACTAGATGATGATGCTGAGATACTTCCCGGCTCTGAACCCATCGACATGGGGCCACCACCGGACCCAGGTCGAATCCCTGTGGTTCGCAGGCCGATCGGCTCGCTCGATGTCAAAGCCGAAATGGCGAAACTGGGAATAGAAATCCCCGACAAACCCGATGCCCAACAATTAGCTATGGACCTAGAGGGAATCGAGGAACCGCTTCCTGCTCAAGGTCCACTGGTAAGTGACCCAATGGCAGAGGCTTGGTTGCGTGAATTGATGCGAATAGTCGTGCGTGTGTATGGCCTATCGGCGCTGGCGGTGGAGACTATAGAAAAATCATCGTCTTCACTTCTCGGTGACCGCGCCGGGATGGAATTGGACCTGTGGCTTGAGAATCTGTTCAGACAGGGGAAATTAGTGAAGGTCCATGGCGGTGATAGAACCGGATATGGACCAAATCCTAAATGGCTTGATTCCCGGATGTGAATCAAATTAGCGAACACGTATCATTTTCGGGATGCTGCACTTCATTCTCGGCCACGCTGGTCACGCGTAAGGGGAGGGATTTAATACATCGAGGAATTCCCAAACGCTGATGATGACGACGACGACGAAGAACGAGCAACTAGCCAAGCGCGCCCGGAGTATCAGTCTAGTACTGATAATGTTGTTCTCTATTGCTGCTTCTGCGACTTTTACCAGCGCATCAATTACCCGAAGTTACACATCAAATCGTGACCCTGAAGATATCGCCTTCGGCGACTTCGATTGCGATGGTGACCAAGATATCGCTTTGGCGACTGAAGGTACACACTCGATGAGCGTGCTGTGGAATGACAATGGTGATTTCAGCCAGCGCGATGACATTTGGGTATCGGGGAACCAAAGCCACAATGCCGAGTGGGAAGAATTCGCTTGGGCACGCATGGTCGAAACCGGGGATGTGACCGGTGACGGCGTTGATGATATCGTCATCTTCCAGCGCAATAACCCGTTCAGGACTGACGACTCAGGTCAACCGGCTGGACAACCGGGTAACGTTACTGTACTCGAAAATGACGGCTGTGAAACAGATTCGTTCTCAATCAAAGCCCGCTTCACCCACTTCTGGGCCTGGGACATTGGGGTAGATGACGTCGATAAAGACGGTACCGACGATATTGTTGTTCTCGACCTGATGCCCGACCTTTCCACCCAACGACTAGTAAGTTACCGCGGGCCGATTACATCTTCTAGCCAACAAGGTGCGATAACAAATTTGGGCGCATCTACCCAAGCACGATTCATCGACTTTGAACTCGGTGACTTCGGCGAATCTGAAACAGGCTTGAGTGGCCAATGTACCGACTTGGATATTTGGTTCCTGGTCTTACGGGGGGCAAATTATCAGACCGGTCAATACACTACATTCGGTAATGACGATAACGTATCAGTACTGGAATACTCGTGTTTGACCAATTCTTTCCCCGCCACCACCAGCACCGCAACAATGAACGGCCCGTGGGCGTTTGGAAATGGCTGGGGTGGTTTCAACATCGCCGACATCGATGCTGATGGTATCATCGACGTGATGGCACAAACCAACGAAAATACCGAGAATGTAACCTACCGAACCAGTTCAACCAGTGGGACTTGGTCATCTACCTCTCAAGTATACATAGGCCCCTATATCACCTACGACGTGACAATTGCCGACCTCAATGGGGATGGGGATGCCGACTTCATCAATCCTACCATCGCCGAACAAATCAATTCCACTAGTAGTGCCGGCTCGGTCGAAGGAAATTACTACCTCACCCCTCCATCGACTGTACAAGTGACTCTTTCTGACGGTAGTGGTGGCCACTTGAATTCGCTTTCCTATGATACCGGACGCCGGCCCTTGACCGCCGAAGTCGGACAATTGGTCGGCGGGGCTTCAAGCCCGTTGGATATTGTTGTAGGCCATACCAGTTACAACTTTGGAAATTGGATCGACAACTCTGGCTGGGATGGCCAGTACGATACCATAACAATCGTCGAGATGGATAATATCGACTTGGAAGTCTCAAGCATCGATATCTCACCGGTTGACCGTTATATCGGAGCCGTCGGTGAAGGTCAGCGAGACGTCAATGTCACGGTGACAAATACCGGAATGAATGTGCTGAGTGGGCAGGCAACCTTGAACTTAGAGATGAAAGTCGTCGACGAGGCAAACTCACAGAACCAAACCGTATACGCTTATGATTGGGATGGTGCCGAGAGCAAATCTGGATGTGGAGGTGGATGCAATTGGGCCTACGAGGACTATCTCAACGATGGTAATAACTGGCATCTGGAAACCAACCACTCAAACGGAGCAGCATCGTCCAGCATGGGCAATAACGATGTCAACTCAACTGCAAACTGGACCGGAAATAACCCTACCAATTTCATGTGGAACGGCTTGATGAAAACCAATGATTCTGGAGTCGTTTGGTCTGGTTACGAGCGTAACTGGGACGAAGCGATTGTGTTAGAAGATGTAGACCTTTCCGGTAGCGACCGAGCATGGCTATCTGTTGAACTATTTCGCCACCTGGGATTCGGCGCTCTAGGGGGCGTCGATGCGAATAACCAATGGTTGCTAGGCGACCTATGGGATGATGTTGCAATGGTCGAAATCTACAGCGAAGAAAGGGGTTGGTCGACAATCAATTGCCCGACTTCAGCATTCTTAGACGGGGCTTGCTGGTCTGGCTCGAGTATTTGGGGAGGATACGATATGGAGCGGGTCGAGAAGATTTACGCCTACGGGGCGGCAGCTGAAAGTAATCTATGGTACGGCGTCAGGAATGCCGGCTCATATTACGGCTGGAGCAACTTCACCGAGGATGGCGTCGGAGCATTCGATTTATCTCCTTGGGCTGGGCAGAACGTAGATGTCCGCTTCCGCTTCCGCTCAGGCTTTGAAGGAAGTGTTTCCAACAGCGATGACCAACTCTGGCAGGGCCGCGACGGCTATGCAATCGACAACGTTACCATCTGGAAACAGAATACCGCTTTCACGGGTAGCCCGCAGACCCAGCAGTCTAATATCAATATGAATAATCTGCAACCTGGTGAAGAATATGAGGCCTCAATACAAGCGAACTTTGCCAACGACACCACTTATCGAATCAGTGCAACTTTGAATTATGGTCCGGACCAACAACCGATAAATGACGACTTGACAGGTTATATCACTACCCTGAATATCTTCGACCCCTCTGTAGTGAGTATCGATTCCTTTGAACCTGGAGCCACTTATGCTGAGGGAGTACAAGAAATCATTGCCACGGTTGCCCACTATGGAAATACCATGGTCGACTTCGATGTTGAGGCGACAATTTACAGTGCGGTAGCTAATGATATCAACTGTGGCCCTACTCCTAAGACATGTGAAGAAGACTTTGAAGGAGGCGAGGACGGCTATCGCTATACTGATGATAATAGTGGAGATGGGCAGGGTGCAATCCTTACCGATAAAGGAACGGCTTCTCCTCTGTTCAATAGCAGTGCCTACTGGTTCGGACATCATCAAGTGAGCGCTAATCTAGGATACGAGGATGTATGGAATGAGTCGTTCTCGCTCAAAGACATTGACCTGACTTCAATGCAGGGTGATTTCGCTTCGCTATCATTCGACTACTTCGCCGACACTTTCTTCTACATCGATACGGATGGTTCCAAATACGAAGTCAATGATTATGTTTCCCTCGGCATCGACTGGGACCGTTCCGGTGTTCTCGGTGATGGTATTATACTGGGACAATGGAATGATTTCAATGAAGACGGAACTTGCTTTGTAGACGAGGATGGAGATGGATTCATTGACCCAATCAACGAGACCGAAACTGACCAGAAGGAAATTACGTTTATCGGAGATCCGACGAATAATCAAGAAGATGCTGGCAATTACAATGTCTTTTTCGATAGTGAGGGAGCGGTCAAGAGCCAAAGTATCGACCTTACACATCTTTACATTCTCAACCAGACCGCACTAAATACCAATGAATGGAATAGGGAATGTATGTCCCTAAAGGGTACCATGACCGACGTTTCATTTGACTTCCAATCTGATGATGATGGCCATAATGGACTGAACGATGGACTTCGAGGCATCGGATTCGACAATATCGTCATCAAAGAATTCAGTTTCATTCAAGATGCAGTCGTCAGTTCATCGGTCTCAGGATTAGATGCAGAAGGTGAACAGAAGGTCACCATCGGCTCGCACGACTTCAACCAAGGAGTGTACATGGTCGAGGTAGAATCCGTTTTTGATAACACAACCGCGGGAACCTCGTGGTACGGCGAAGAGGAGTTCAACGACGCAAATAATATCGAGAGAATAATCTTCTCGATTCAGAGCGTCACCATTGAGTTGAAGAAAGGAAATGACCTCTACTTGGATTGCCTGGATGCCGATTACGCATGCAGTCTACCCAAGGATGATTCGCTATCCCATGATTTCTCCTTCTTGGCGGTAAATGGTGTTCTAGAGGGTGATTATCTGTTTAACCATCATGTCGTCGACATGGATACTGGAGTTGAGGTTCATTCGGCGCAGGCTTTCAACAGTCAGTCTAAGCACCTAATACCACAACAGCGCCTAGATATAACTTTTAGTGGATTCAATAGCTGGGTTGATGGCCATACCTACAACATTTCCTTCGATGCAGAGTTAACCGATGGAACCCCGAAGGGCGACCCAATTTTCTTCTACGCCAAGTTTGAGACCAACATCGACATTGCAATACTAACAGATGAGGACGAGCAGAACCGATACTCTAACGTATTGAGAGACTTGGAAGGCCTAGATATGTCATATACCAAATTCCCTCGCCACAAGTGGGACACCTACCTGTCTACTGGCTGGTTGAACGGCCATTATGAAAAGGTCTTGATTCCTTGGCAGAAGGAATCAACCGCCCAAGACGCCCCGACTGGAAGCGCCTTCTATGATACCGTTGGCGATTATCAGGAAACCTTGGAATTGTACACAACTGCCGGCGGTACGCTTCAGTTGCACCTTGGGCCGTATCAGAATGCAATCGAAGATGAACTACCATTCAATATCGACATCCAAGACCGCACTACCTCTGAAACTGAAATCGCCTACGAGGACCTAGAGATAATTGACCCGTATCACCCGATACTTGAGAATGTAGATCGCTCCAACCTACAGGGTTTCGCAACTGGTAATACGTTCGCCTCGGCAATATTGAATTCGATACCACAAGGTGGCCAAGAGATTCCAAATCTGTGCGGAGGCACGATTGATTCCGGTGGTGAATTCTTGAGCATCATGGGGAGTGAGCGAAGTGACTACGATAGTATTCTTTCGGTATGTGGCGCCCAAGAAGGTGGAATCATCATCTCGACAATCGATGTTGAGGCGAAGAGCGATGCGTGGAATTCCACCACTCCGCTACTCGCCAACATGCTGGAATTCCAAGTCACAAAGTATCCAGTTGGATTTGATGAGGCGACAAAGGGCTTCGACATCACCGTCAATGGAAATAAGCCAGATACGATGCCGAGCGACACCACAACCTATGATGTAAGAGCAATGAAGAGTGATGCTCATTTGGATTTCGGATACACGACCACCACTTCGGCCATACTGAACGCCGACTGGGAATTGACTGGCCCCTCAGGATGGGATGCGAGTGATGACGAATATGGCACATACCACAGCGCTGATGAAAGCCCGA
>Ga0302120_10000171_pt1 | contig 27350 bp, 29 predicted proteins | sample AG5_Bottom_MG_FD_203118 | JGI IMG/M metagenome (GOLD analysis project Ga0302120, IMG submission 203118) | Marine microbial communities from Western Arctic Ocean, Canada - AG5_Bottom | ecosystem: Environmental > Aquatic > Marine > Oceanic | place: Canada: Western Arctic Ocean | collected 2017-10-01 | reverse complement strand
CGGGGCGACGACAATGGCCGCATGACCAGTGGGTGGCGGCACGAGGTCGTCGGGGGCCCGGTCGACGACCTTCTCAGCGGTCGGGCGTCGCTGGCCTTCGACGGACGTGGTGGGCTGCTGCTGGAGCCTCGGGGGGCCTGAGCGGCGCAGGCCGCTCAGGCGAGGGCCGTGCCCGACCTTCGTGTTCCGTCGTCGGTAGGGTGGGCGACCGATTAGTTGACGAAACTCGACCTGGAGGGTCCACGGTGAAAAAGGGCCGGCACCGCCGTTATGAGGAAGCAAGGGCGTTGAAGCAGAACCAGGACCTGGACCTGGACTCGATCTTCGACAGCCTCCAGATCGAGGACCGGGAGGACCAGGGGGATCCTCCGGCCAGCGACGGGTCGGGAGACGAAAGCGGCGAGGAACTCGAGGAGTCTCTGGAGGAATCCACCGAGACCGCCTGACCGGCGGTGGCTCAGTCGCCCGTCTCGTCCAGGATCTCGTCCAACTTCAGGATGTCATCGGCCGAGACCATGCCTATGAAGGCGCCCTCCGCATCGGTCACGGCGAGGACGTCCACGTCGGCCTTCTCCATGGCCACGACTGTGTCCCTCAGGGTCCACCCGGGTCGCGCCGAGATTTGCTCCTCGGACAGGAGCGATCCCACGGTGGTGTCGTCCCACGCCGATCGTTCGATGGTGGAGACCTCGGTGAGGCTGATCATTCCGAGGTAGAGGCTTCCGTCGACGACCGCCACGGACCGCTCACGTCGGCCCAGCACGTGCAGGTACATGAACTCGGCCACGGTGGCATCAGGGGGCACCGTCATGACGTCGGTATCCAGGGCGGAGGTCACCGGCAGGGTGAACCTCCGTTCCAGGTGTCCGAGACGGACGCTGTGCTGGTGTTCCGCCACCGACCACTTCCCCGCAACCAACTGGCTGACCGCGGCGGCCACGAGCGCCGGGACCACGAAGGTCCCACCTGTCGACTCGGCCACGAACATCACGGCCGAGATGGGTGCGCGGTAGCCGGCACCCAGGAAGGCCGCCAGGCCCAGCGTCGGATAGAGGCCCGGCCTGTCCGACCCCAGGAGCTGCCCGGTGAACTGTCCCAGGATGACGCCCTGCACGGCCAGGGGGATGAACAGTCCTCCGACACCACCGGCAGCCAGGGTGATGATGGTGGCCGCCATCCGCAGCCCGAACAGGAGCGCTATCAACCCGAGCCCGTTGGACGGGTTGACGACCCAGTCCATGGCCTCGAATCCGGGGCCGATCGTGAGGGGAGCGTCGAAGAGGAAGTCGGATGCGAAGGCCAGGCCGGCCAGGACGGCGCCTCCCAGCAGGGAGCGTCGGACGAAATGGTCGGTCCTGGACTGCGTCTTCGCCCACCGGGCCAGCCATGCCATCGAGCGGCCACCCAGGCCGGCGAAGATGCCCAGCAGGAGGGCACCGAACACGTCGTTCACCTGGACGGCGGTGAACAGGTCGGCCAGGTCGGAAGCCTCGAACCAGACGATCCTCTCTGACGAGGCGATGGACAGTTCCTTCACGTTCAGCCCGATCCGGTTAAGCGGATCGTTCAGGAACGGGATGACCGACTCGTGGCCTATGAGGTTCACGTAGACGACGTAGCTGGTTGCCGCCGCCAGCAGGGAGGGAAGCAGGGCCCGACGGTTCACGTCGTCGCGATACGGGGCCTCCAGGGCGAAGAGCACGCCGGTGGCCGGTGCCTTGAATACGGCCGCCACGCCGGCGGCCGCCCCGGCGGTGAGGAGGATCTTGACGTCGTCGCGCCGCAGCCATCGCCGGAACCGGCCCCTCATCGCCAGGCCGATGGAGGACCCGGCGTAGATGGAGGGGCCCTCCAGGCCGAGCGAGCCTCCCAGCCCGATGGTCGTGATTCCTGCCAGCAACTTGAGCGGAAGGTCCCGGAGGGGGAGGTGCGGAGACCGTTCGTGGAATGCCCTATTGAACTCGTCCGACGTGGATGCCGACATGGAGCGCCCTGCGTAGCGCAGGATCAGGCTCGCCAGGATCAGGCCCAGGGCGGGTGCCAGGGCGATCTGCCAGAGCGGGCGGTGCAGGACCCGGTCCAGCAGGACAGTGTCGGATACGTATTCGAAGCCGGCGATGACGATCGCTACGATGGCTCCGGTGGCGATGGACAGCGCCAGCACCGGGGTGTCGCCACGGGTGGCGATGGTGCGGAGCCGATTCACGGGGTTCTTCCTACACCCTGGCGGGAATGGATCCTCCGACACCCCGCCGGGATCCGGCCGGTCAGTCACCGCACCGGACAGGCGGCAGACTGGTCCCATGCGACGGATGTCTGGACGATCACGAGACCCCCTGGTCCGCGCCCTCGTCTCCGCCCTTGACGCGCGGCGGGTCCAGACCGGCGATGGTGCCCGTCGGCTCTACAGCCGTGACGCCTCGGTGATCCGTGGCGGGCGGGCCGGTGTGGTCTGCTTTCCCGAGACCACCGAAGAGGTATCGGCGTGCGTGGTGGCTTCGCTCGCACACGGACGAGACTTCGTGGCCCGTGGTGCCGGAACCGGGTTGGCGGGCGGGGCAGTGCCCTGCGACGAGCCGGTCATGGTCGTACTCACCCGGATGGACCGGATCCTGGAGGTGGACGTGTCCCGCCGCCTGGCCTGGGTGGAACCGGGGGTAGTGAACCTCGACCTCAGCCGCCACCTCGCCGGGACCGGCCTCCACTTCGCCCCGGACCCCTCCAGCCAGCAGTCCTGCACGATCGGGGGGAACGTGGCCAACAACTCCGGGGGCCCGCACTGCCTGCTGTACGGGGTGACCAGCGCCCACGTCCTGGCCGTGGAGGTGGTCCTGCCGGATGGAGAGGTCGTGGTGCTGGGAGAGGAGGAGGGCGACTCGGTGGGCTACGACCTGCGCGGGGCGTTCGTGGGCGGAGAGGGAACCCTCGGGATAGCGACCCGGATCTGCGTGCGCCTCACCGAGGATCCGCCGGATGTGGCGACCCTGCTCCTCGACTTCATGAGCGTCGGAGCGGCTGCAGACACGGTCAGTGCAATCATCGCCGCGGGGATGATCCCGGCGGCCCTCGAGATGATGGACCAGCGGGTGGTGGAGGCCGTCGAGCCCTTCGTGAACGCCGGCTACCCGACCGACGCCGCTGCCGTGCTCATCGTCGAGTTGGATGGCCAGCCGTCCGGCGTGGCCGACGAGATCCGGCGGATCGAGGAGTTGGCCCGTGCCCACGGGGCGCGGTCGGTACGGGTTGCGGCCGACGAGGGGGAGCGGGAACGCATCTGGAAGGGGCGCAAGAGCGCCTTCGGGGCCATCGCCGTCATCAAGCCCGACTACTACCTGAACGACACGGTCATACCCAGGACGAAGCTGGCCGAGGTGATCGAGCGCATCTACGAGATCGTGGAGGAGCAGGACCTCATCGTGATGAACGTGTTCCATGCGGGAGACGGGAACCTCCACCCGTTGCTCCTGTTCGATGCACGGGAGGCGGGGGTGATGGAACGGGTCCTCGCTGCCGGCGAGGAGATAGTGCGTGTCTCGGTGGCCGCCGGTGGGGTTCTGTCCGGTGAGCACGGCATAGGGCTGGAGAAGAAGCGCTTCATGTCACTGCAGTTCAGCCCCGCCGACCTGGAGGCCCAGCAGCGCCTCCGGTCAGCGTTTGACCCGGTGGGCCGGGCCAATCCGGCCAAGGTCCTGCCGACCGGAGCCTCCTGCGGTCACGTGACCAGCCTCGGACGCCTACCGGACGGGGTATGGGTGTGAGCGCCGGGGATGTGCACATGGTGGGCTTCCGGTCCGACGTGGGGGACTCCGGAGCGGTCTGCGTCCGCGGTGGCGGTACCCGTTGGGGAGTTGGGGGCGGGCCGGACGGGGCCAGGGAGGTGTCGGCTCCCGTCGGGATAGTGACCCTGGATCCTGCTGAGATGACGGTCATGGTCGGGGCCGGAACGGCCCTGTCGGACCTGGCCGGCGAGTTGGCGATCCATGGCCTGGAGGTCGGCATGAAGGGCCCGTCGGGCGCCACGGTGGGTGGTGTCCTGATGGTTGGCCGCAGCGCCCTGCGTCGACGCCGTGTGGGGACGATCGCCGACGTGCTTCTCCAGGCGGACTGCGTGGGCGCCGACGGCGTGGCCTTCACCGCCGGTGGCCCCACCGTGAAGAACGTGACCGGCTATGACCTGTGCCGCCTCCTGGTCGGTTCCCTGGGAACCCTGGCCCTGGTGGGGCGGGTGATCCTGCGCACCCGCCCCGTGCCGTCCCGGTCTCTCTGGCTGGCCGGTGAGGTGGAACCGGAACGGGTACTGGACGCGACCTACCGGCCGTCCTGTGTGCTCTGGGATGGTGTGCGGACGTCGGTGCTCCTCGAGGGACACGGCGAGGACGTGGACGAGACGGCCGCGCGGCTGGCCCTCCTCGAGTTGAGCGCGACGGAACCACCGGTGCTTCCCACAGGTCGGGGCCGCTGGACCGGGCGGCTGCCCAGCGGCGGGGTACTCGAGGTCGGATCCGGTGTGGTCCACCAGGCGGACGACGGAGGGCCACCAACGGTGTCCGACGGCGTCCGCCTATTGGCGGGCCGAATGCGGGCGTCCTTCGATCCTTCCGGTCGGCTGAACCCCGGCCGGGATCCCTACCGGGTGGCGGCATGAACGTTCCCGGACCTCTCGGCCTGTCGGGTGACTCCCTTGCGGCCTGCGTGCAGTGCGGCCTCTGCCTGCCGCACTGCCCCACGTACCGGGTGACCGGCGACGAGAGCCGCTCGCCTCGTGGTCGCATCTCGTTGATGGCCGCAGCGGAGCTGGACGGCGCTCCCATGGACGACGAGTGGCTGGAGGCCATGTCGACCTGCGTGCAGTGCCTGGGTTGCGAGACGGCGTGTCCTTCCGGGGTGCCGTTCGAGGAGCTCATCTCCACGACCCGTGCGGTCATGTCCAGTGACCGTAGGGCGCCCCTGAGGCTGAGGCTCGGGCTCCGGTTGCTGGGCCGACCCCGCCTCCTGCGCTCGGGGGTGCGGATACTCGCCGTGCTCCAGCGTCTGGGCCTGGTTCCCCGTAGCGGCCTCTTCCCGGCCCGGCTTCCCCTCGGAGGTGGACGCCGCCGCTCGACGCCCGGTGGCGATGTGCTGCTCTTCACGGGTTGCGTGATGGATGCCTGCCAGCCGGAGATCCACGACGCCGTGGAGGATGTCCTGGTGGCGGGAGGCCGCAGCGTCGAACGGACCGGGGAAGCCGTGGGGTGCTGCGGGGCGCTGCACGGGCACGCCGGCCTGCAGGGGGAGGCGATGAGGCGCGCCGAGGCGGTCATGGCCGCCCTGCCGGGGGACCGACACATCCTCGTGGACTCGGCGGGCTGCGGCGCCGCGTTGAAGCGCTACGGGGGACTGCTGGGGACGCCGGCGGCGGCCGCCTTTGTCGAGAGGGTGTTCGACGTGCACGAATGGCTGGCTGCCAATGCGGAACTGCTGCCGGAGCCGTCCGGGCTGGATGGCCAGCCGATCGTGGTCCAGGACCCGTGCCACCTGCGGCACGCCCAGGGGGTCCATGGAGCGGTCCGGGAGGTCGTGGGTCCATACGCCACGCTCGTCGAGATGGACGACGAGGGGCTCTGCTGTGGGGCGGGTGGGGCGTTCCAGATGTTGGAGCCGGAACTGGCCGGTGAGGTGCGTGAGCGGAAGTTGGCGTCGATCGACCGTGCCTTCGAGCGGTCAGGTGCCCGTACGGTGATCAGCGCCAACCCCGGCTGCGCCATGTACCTCGCGGCTGCCGGAGTGGAAGTAAGGCACCCCATGGAAGTCGTCGCAGAAGCCCTGGAGGACCGCCGTGGCCGGTGAATTCGCCGAGATTCGAGCCCGGCTGACGGCCATCTCCGAGGAGTTGGCCGACCTGGCCATACTGCGCCTACGCGAGTCGATAGACGCTGGGGGAACCGAGTTGCCCGTCGACGAGCGGAGGCTCACCCGGGCTCGCCGCGCCGTGGAGAAGGCGGCCCACCTGCTCGATGAGCCCGACAACGCTGGGTGGTGACGCCGCTCGAGGTGCAGGCCCCGGTGGTCAGGCGCTCACCAGCGGAATGAGGGTTCGCCCGTCGTCCTCCCGGAGGACCGTGAGTCGGTGGTCCCGCTCCACCCTGCCGTAGAGGGTCGTTCGCTGCTCGAGCGTGCGCTCCAACGGCGCCACGAGGCCCTCGAGGTCCTCCTGGCGGACCTGCTGGCCGTGCTGGGCGCCGGCGGCACGCGAGATGTTCTCGTCTATGAGGGTCCCGCCCAGGTCGTTCACCCCGGCCTGCAGCAACTGTCGGACGCCGTCGAAGCCGATCTTCACCCACGAGGCCTGGATGTTGTCGATGAGGCCGTGGTATGCGATGCGGGCGACCGAGTGCATAAGCAGGTTCTCCCGGAAGGTCGGCCCCCGGCGTGCCTTTCGTTGCAGGTAGATCGGGGAGGCCATGTGCACGAACGGAAGGCCGACGAATTCGGTGAACCCGCCCGTCTCCTCCTGGAGGTCACGGCATCGGAGCAGGTGGCGGACCCAGTGCTCGGGTCGCTCGATCGAGCCGAACATGATGGTGATGTTGGACGCGATGCCTACCCCGTGGGCGGTGCGATGCGCCTCGATCCACTCCTCGCTGTTGATCTTGTCCGGGCAGAGTTCCGCTCGGACGTCGTCGTCCAGTATCTCGGCTGCCGTGCCGGGCAGTGACCGCAGCCCGGCCTCCTTGGCCCGCCGCAGGTAGTCGGCCAACGGCTCGCCGAGTCGCCGGGCGCCTTCGGTCACCTCCAGGGCGGTGAAGCCGTGTACGTGGATGTCGGGCACGGCTTCACGGACGGCCCGCGTCACGTCTATGTAGTAGTTGCCGTCGAAGTCGGGATGGATTCCGCCCTGTAGGCAGACCTCGGTGGCACCCATCCGGGCGGCATCGGCTGCCCGGGACGCGATCTCGTCCATCTCCAGGAGGTACGGGGTGCCCCTCAGGTTGAGGGAGAGGGGTCCCTTCGAGAAGCCGCAGAACCGGCACTTGTAGGTGCACACGTTCGTGTAGTTGATGTTGCGGTTGGCCACCCAGGTGACCGTGTCGCCGACCGCCCTGCGACGCAGCTCGTCGGCCACCTCGGCTACTGCGGCCACCCCCGGGCCGCGGGCGGCGAAGAGGGCCAGCAACTCGTCGCGTCCCGCCTGCTGTCCATCCAGGACGCCGTCGAGCACCTCGCGGAGATGGCCTCCGGCGGCCGCCGTCGCCGGCACGAGTGTCGGCGGGCTGATCGGACTTCCGGAGTACCACGCCGTGGAGCGGTGCCCTACCTGGCGGACCTCGGCGCCGTCAGATGCAGTGACCATCTCGATCTCCTCGGGGAAGACCGCCCCGGGATCGTCGCGCCCCATTCCCTCCGAATCGCTCCGGTCCATCACCGGGAAGCGGAGGTCCTCGTGGATCCAACGGGTGTGGTCCCGGACGTACTCCGGGTACACGGTGAGGCGAGGGGCGAGGGCGTGACCACGTCCCTCGGTTACCTCCCGGAGGCGATCCAGGTCAGGCCAGGGCCTTTCGGGGTTCACGTGGTCGGCGGTGACCGGCGAGACGCCGCCCCAGTCGTCGATCCCGGCGTCCAGGAGTGTCCCGAAGTCGTCCGACAGGTTGGGCGGCGCCTGGAGGTGGACCTCAGGGGGGAGGATCAGGCGGGCCAGGGCGATGGCCTCGAGGTACACGTCGTTCGGGCAGGGGGAAGCGGAGTGCATTGCCGTGCCTGCCTTGGGCAGGAAGTTCTGGACGATGACCTCCTGCACGTGGCCGTGATGCCTGTGGGATGCAGCGATGGCCTCCAGTGCGGCGATGCGGTCGTCGCGGTCCTCGCCGATTCCGACGAGGATCCCGGTAGTGAACGGGATGGCCAGCCGTCCGGCTGCCTCGAGGGTCTCGAGGCGTCGGCCCGGTTCCTTGTCCGGGGCGCCCCGGTGGCAGTCCAGGTCCGGTCGGAGCGACTCCAGCATCATCCCCTGGGAGGGTGCGACCCTGCGAAGGGCAGTGAGCTCGTCGGCATGCAGGGCGCCGGCATTGGAGTGGGGGAGGAGGCCGGTCTCGTCCAGGACCAGTTGAGCCATCTCGGCGAGCAGGTCCAGCGTCGTGGCATGTCCGTGGCGGTCCAGCCAGTCAGCGGCCACCGGGTAGCGGAGCTCTGGACGCTCCCCGAGGGTGAAGAGCGCTTCGTGGCAGCCGGCAGCGGCTCCCGCCCGGGCGATTGCCAGGACCTCTTCCGTGGAGAGGTAGGGGGACTGCAGGCGGGCCGGTGGCTGGGCGAAGGTGCAGTAGCCGCAGCGGTCCCTGCAGAGCATGGTCAACGGGATGAACACCTTGGGGCTGTATGTGATGCGGGTCCCGTGGTGGAGGTCGCGGACCTCCCTGGCTGCGGCGAGGAGGTCCTCGCCACGCAGGTTCTCGTGGGAACAGGTCATCGGTTGGCTCCTGTGGTCTCGGTCATGCGTCCCGGTCCGGGGCGGCTTCGGATGTGCTGGGGTCCGACCGGCTCATGGCAGGCTGGGCAGGAGACGGCCTGGTCCAACGGCGTGCCGCAGCTGTCGTGCACGAGCAGCGTGGGAGGACCGTCCACGGCGTACCACCGGTCGCCCCAGTGCATCAGTGCCACCAGTGCCGGGGAGAGGTCGGCTCCCTTGGCGGTGAGTCGGTACTCGTGGCGTACCGGCCGGTCCTGGTACGCCACCCGGTGCACGATCTCGAGATCGACCAGGCGTTGGAGCCGGTCGGTCAGGAGGTTTCGGGCGATTCCGAGGTCGGAGCGAAGGTGCTCGAAGCGGCGGACCCCACGGAACAGGTCGCGGAGGATGAGCAGGGTCCAGCGGTCGCCGACGGCTGCCAGGGTGGCTGCAATGGAACAGTCTTCACCGACGACGTCGTCTGGCATGCCCGGACCGTAGCAGTCAGTTGCTAAATGCAACTAACCAGAAGGCGATTGTCCCGGCAGCACTCAGAAGGTGGCTGCCTTCGCTCCCAGGTCGGCCAGGAGGTCGTCGAAGGAGGCCACGAAGGCAGCCACGCCCTCGTCCTCCAGCACCCGGGCGACGTCGGCCAGGTCGATACCGGCATCGGATACGGCCCGCAGCACAGCGTGGGCGGCGTCGGGATCCGCGTCGACGGTCCGGGCAACCGTCCCGTGGTCCTCGAAGGCCTCGAGGGTGGCGTCGGGGAGGGTGTTGACGGTGTCGGGCCCTATCAGGGTGTCCACGTAGAGGGTGTCCGGATAGGAGGGGTTCTTGGTGGACGTGGAGGCCCACAGCGGCCGCTGCACCCGTGCCCCCCGTTGCACGAGGGCCTCCCAGCGGGGCCCGCTGAACATGGATCGGAACATGTCGTAGGCCACCTGGCCCTGGGCCACCGCCATACGGCCCCGGAGGGCGAGTGCCTCCGTCCCACCCTGCTGGTCGAGTCGTCGGTCGACCTCCACGTCGGTACGGCTGATGAAGAACGAGGCCACCGAGGAGACCGTCGAGAGGTCTCCCGGGCAGGACTCCAGGCCCGACATGTAGGCCTCCATCACGTCGCTGTAGCGGTCCAGCGAGAAGATGAGGGTCACGTTGATGCTCCGCCCCTCCGAGATCATCTGGCGGATGGCCGGAATTCCCTCGGCGGTACCCGGGATCTTCACGTACAGGTTGGGTCGGTCCAGGCGCTGGTGGAGTTGGCGGGCGGCGACCATGGTGCCCTCGGTGTCGGGGGCCAGCCGGGGATCCACCTCGACCGAGACGTAACCATCCAGGCCGTCGGATGCCTCGTGCACCGGTCGCAGGATCTCGAGTGCATCACGGATGTCGCGGATCACGAGCTCCCAGTAGCTCTCCTCGACGCTGAATCCCGACTCCGTCAGCGAACGGAGCTGCTCGTCGTAGGCGTCGGTTCCCGTCATGGCCTTCTGGAAGATCGACGGGTTGGAGGTGATGCCGCGTGCCCCGCGGTCCACCCAGCCCTGCAGCTCACCAGAGGTGATCCAACTCCGCCTGAGGTTGTCCAGCCAGGGGCTCTGGCCCTGCTCGGCATAGAGGTCGTGGAGTCGGTTCATCGCACCATCCAGCGTGGGTTCAGGTTTCAAGGAGGGATTCTGCGGCCGCCACGACGGCTGCGGGGGTAATCCCCAGGCCCGCCATGGCCTGCTCGCCCGGAGCAGAGGTGCCGAAGCGGTCGATGCCGATGCTCATGTCGGCCCAGCGTGCCCACCCGAACGTGACACCGGCCTCCACCGAGACCGTGGGGATCCCAGCGGGAAGCACGGACGCCCGGTATCCGTCAGGCTGCTCGGCGAAGAGCTCAGTGCACGGCATCGAGACCACGCGCACGGAACGACCGGCAGCCGTAAGCGTCGCTGCTGCGTCCAGGGCGACGGCCACCTCGCTGCCGGTTCCGATCAGCACGACATCGGGATCACCATCCGGATCGGCCAGCACGTATGCACCTCGTGCGACGGCGTCGTGGTCGGTCGACCCTGCCAGGACGGGGACGTCCTGACGGGTCAGGAGGAGGGCGACAGGGCCATCCGCCCGAACTACGTAGCGCCACGCCGCGGCGGTCTCGTTGGCGTCGGCGGGCCTGAACACCGGAATGCCCGGCATGGCACGAAGTGCGGCTGCATGCTCCACCGGTTGGTGGGTGGGTCCGTCCTCGCCCACACCCACCGAATCGTGGCTCCAGACGAAGACCGTCCGGGCGGAACTCAGCGCGGCCAGGCGAACGGCTCCGCGCATGTAGTCACTGAATACCAGGAACGTCCCGTTGACCGGGAGCATCCCGCCGTGGAGGGCCATGCCGTTGCAGATGGCGCCCATCGCGTGCTCCCGCACCCCGAAGTAGACCTGCCTGCCCTCCGGGCAGTCGGGGCCCTGCACGCCGTGGTCCTTGATGGTCGTACCGGTGTTGCCGGTCAGGTCGGCTCCGCCACCGATGAGCCCGGGAACGACGTCCAGGAGCGCCTGCAGACAGGCGTTGCTGGCCTTCCGCGTGGCCACGGCTGCGCCGGCATCCCAACTGGGAAGCCGTTCCTCCCAACCGTCCACGCCACGTCCGGCCTGGGCCGCATCCCATGCGGCACGGTCGCCGGAGAAGGAGGCGAGGCGTTCCTCCCAGGCGGCGCGTGCCTCGGCGCCGCGTCGGCCGGCGGCCCGGTACTGCTCGAGCACCTGGTCGGGGACCCAGAAGGGCTGGTCCTCGGGAAGGCCCATACGGCGCTTGGTCTCAGCGATTCCCTCATCTGAGAGCGAGTAGCCGTGTGCGGCTGGACTGTCGACGTCGGGGGAGGGATGGGCGATGTGGCTACGCAGGACGATGAGCGACGGTTGGTCGGTGACGGCCATGGCGTCCCGGACGGCAGTCTCCATGGCATCCAGGTCCTCGGCCGCATCGCCCAGGTCGATCACGTGCCAGCCGTATGCCCGGAACCGGGCCGGCGCATCGTCCGAGAGGGCCAGCTCGGTCGGACCGTCGATCGTGACGTGGTTGTCGTCGTAGACGACGACGAGCCGTCCGAGGCCCTGGTGGCCGGCCAGTGAGGCCGCCTCGTGGGAGATTCCCTCAGCCAGGTCGCCGTCTCCGCAGACGACGAAGGTGTGGTGGTCGGTCAACCCGGATCCGAATCGGGCACGCAGGTTCCGTTCTGCCATCGCCATGCCCACGGCGTTGGCGAGGCCCTGGCCCAGGGGCCCGGTGGTGACCTCAACGCCTGCAGTGTGTCCCACCTCCGGATGACCCGGCGTGGCCGAACCCCACTGCCGGAAGTCCCGTATGTCGTCGAGTGTCAGACCGTGGCCGGTCAGGTGGAGCATGGAGTAGAGGAGGATCGAGGCGTGTCCTGCCGAGAGGATGAACCGGTCCCGGTCGGGCCACGTCGGGTCCGCCGCGTCATAGGTGAGGATCCGGGTCCAGAGGACGTGGGCCAACGGGGCCAGGGCCATGGCCGTTCCCTGGTGCCCTGAACGCGCTGCGTGCGGAGCGTCCATGGCGAGGCCGCGGACAACGTCGATGGCGAGCGTTTCCAGCGAGGGATCGAAGGCCGATCCGTAGGTCCCGGAGTCCGTCATGGTCCCACCTCAGCCAGTGCCCTCCATGGGCCAGCGTGCCTGTTCGTCGACGGGCACCATAACCGCCGCCTCAGCCCTCCTCGGCGACCGTGGGAGAAGCGTTCGGATACTCCGCCGGGTCGTCTGTGCCCAGCAGGAGCGCCGAGGCCGTGAAGCCGTGGAGGTGGTGTCGTCCTCCCACCGGCCCGATCTCTCCGGCGCAGTGCATGCCCGCCACGTCCGTTGTTCCCAACTGGTCCGCGAAGAGTCCCGCATCGTGCCCGGGGTAGCCGAAGAGATGGCTTCCCCGACCATTGCAGGTGAAGACCAGGGCGCTCTCCGCCCGGTGGTGGCGGAGCCTGGATGCCAGGTCCCTACTCGCCGAATCGGCATCCCGGACCTGGAACTGGAGGGTGGTTCCGACCTCGACCCGGGCATCGATGGCAACCGCACCTGAATCGCGGTCGGCACCCAGCACTCCCCGGACCAGGAAGTCGCCCGTACCGAAGGTAGACCTGTTCTCGTCGATCACGATCCCCACGTGGAGTCCGTTGTCCGGGCGTTTCCCATCTGCTTCGGGCAGGGTGGACAAGACCTTCCGGATTCGTCGGAGGGCGGGCTGCCCGCCAAGAGTCAGGATCAGGTTGCCGTCCATCCCGGTGACGACGAAGGGGTCGCCCACCGGACGGCAACCCTGGGACACGAGCGGTCTGGCTCCCACCCCCGGCGGGAGCACCATGGCCACCGCACCGTCGGAGAAAGCGGCATCGTCCAGCAGGAGGCGGTTGCCGCCGGGGCGACCCGCTGCCGATGCCAGGCCTCCTACGACCGTCACGTCCGGCGGAATCGAGTCGAGCACCACGTCGGCGTCGAATCCGAACGGATCGGCGACCAGTAGCACGCTGCTGCCGGCGACCAGGTCGGCCGGTAGGCGGCCGCCGTCCAGCCGGAGCGCCCTCGCCGGTCCGGTGCGGCCCGCCCACAGCACCAGGCCCGGGGCCTGCTCGACCTCCTGACGCTGGGCCAGCACCGCCCCGGCCGAGCAACCCACCAGGTGGCCGGGTGCCAGGGTCTGCAGGACCGTTTGGGCGAGGTCGGCTGCACGCTCGACGTGCGACGACGAGAGGAACAGCACGGCCACGTCCGGGCCGGGGCCGAGTCGATCCATGACCTGCCCGACGACCTCTCCCACTGCGGTCGCGGCATCGGGATGGCCTGACAGGGCGACGGCGTAGCGCACGGGGTACCTCCGGTCAGGTGGAGGAGGGGTCCGGTGGGAGCAGTGTGAAGGGCACGACCGTGGGGATTCCCTGGTCGATTCGGCAACTGGCCTCGACCGTGCCGAACTCCTCGAACACCAGCTCCGCCCGGACGAGGCGGTAGCCGAACTTCCCGGGCTGGACCTCGATGGGTTGGACGTTTCGCGCCAACTGCTCCCCGTCGCGGGTGAACACCACCTCCAGTACGGAGGCGCCCACGTGGTCGGCCGGACAACGGACCATGACCAGCAGGTGCGGCGACCAGGTCACCGGGGCCGGTTGCGGTGACACCGCACTGAACTGGATGCCGGTCAGGTCGATGTGCGTGGCACCACCATCCACCGGCCTGAGTTCCAGGCCTTCGAAGAAGAGGGCTGCGAGTATCTGCATGGGACGAACCTAGACCAGATGGTGCAAGCCCTAGCATGGCGCCCCGTGAACCGGCGCCTGGTCCTACCGCTGCTCCTCCTCACGGTTGCAGTCCTGGCCGGACTGCAGACACAGCGGACGGAGAGGTCATCGGCGATGTACGCGCCTGTGGCCGGAGCCATGCCTGCACGGGCGGTCACGCCCCTGTTCTCGGTGCGTCGGATTCCGGAGTTCCTGCAGGCGCCCACAGCTGAGCGGAACCTCACCACTGGACTGCTCGGAGCGGTGACGGCGCTGCCGGAAGGCACCTGCGTGGTCGTCGCCGAGCACGGTCGCCGCCTCTACAGCCTGGATGCCGGAATGGCCATGGTGCCGGCCAGCACGCAGAAACTCCTCACCGCAATGGCGGTACTGCTGCACCTGGGGGCCTCGACCGTGCTCACGACCAGGGTGGTCGCCGAGGTGCCCGTGGTCGACGGCATCGTGGACGGCGACGTCTGGTTGGTGGGTGGAGGTGACCCACTCCTCACGACCAGTGGGTACGCAGCGCGTTTCGACGACCCGGACCTCTACTCGGATCTCGGCGACATCGTCAGGGGGCTTCTGGGAGCCGGAGTGCGGGAGATCACCGGCGGAATCGTGGGCGACGAGTCGAGGTATGACGCCATCCGCTACCTGGGCACCTGGCCGGACCGCTTCAAGCCCGGCTGGTCGATCCAGTCCGGCCCGCTGAGTGCCCTCAGCGTGGACGACGGCTTCGAGAAGTGGGATCCGGTGAACACCGCATCCTCCCTCTCCATGCCGGCCGGCGATCCGGCCGCCAATGCCGCCAGCCTGCTGGACGACCTCCTGGAAGCCGAGGGTGTGGTGATCCGGCGCCGGCCCGACTCGGGTCGGGCTCCGGCGCATCCGGGGATGGTCACGCTCGTCGAGGTCGCCTCTCCACCCGTGAGCCTCCTGGTTCGCCAGATGCTGGTCGAGAGCGACAACACCACCGCTGAGCTGCTGGTGAAGGAGCTGGGGCGCACGCCCGCCGAGCGTGGGACGACCGTGGCCGGCCTGGCCGTCATGCTCGACACCCTCGAACAGGCAGGTCATGGCGTCGACGAGGTCGTCCCACAGGATGGTTCCGGCCTGGATCCCGACAACAGGGTTACCTGTTCGCTCCTGGTGGACGTGATGGAGGACGAGAACCACGGCGCCCTCCTCGTCGATTCGCTTCCCCTGGCGGGTCAGAGCGGGACCATGGAGAACCGCTTCGTGGGAACGGCCGGTGAGGGCCGTGTCAGGGCCAAGACGGGGACCCTCCGGGGGGTGACCAGCCTGGCGGGGGTGGTCGACACTCCGGCCGGCCGTCGGCTCGCATTCGCTGTGATCAGCAATGGGGACCTGCCATTCGATATCAGGGACCTCCACGAGGAGGTCGTCCTGGCACTCCTCTCCTACCCGGCCGGACCCGCTGTGGAGGCGTTGGCGCCACGGCCGGTGGTGGGCTGAGCCTCGCCAGACACCCGCCGGTTTCCGATGCTTCCACTGGGGACGGTCCTCCTGCCTTCCGCTGTCATGCCACTCCACCTCTTCGAGGATCGGTACCGGCGCATGATCGTGGACGTCCTGGCCACCGACCGCGAGTTCGGTGTGGTCCTGATTCGCCGTGGTAGCGAGGTGGGAGGCGGCGACCAGCGTTGTGACGTCGCAACCCGGGCGCGGGTGCTGGAGGCGAGGGAGGCTCCCGACGGACGCTGGGCCGTGACGGTCGTCGGGCTGCAGCGGATCCGCGTGGACCTGTGGCTGCCGGATGATCCCCATCCCGTGGCGGACGTCAGCCCCATGCCGGACCGGCCGGGGCCGGGTGTTCCCGAGCCCGCCTACCGGTCGCTCGAGTCCCGCCTGCGTCGCCTGTTGGCACTGCTCTCGGAGTTGGGTGATCCCGTCCCGGCGGCCACGTTCGACCTGGCCGATGACCCGGCCCTGGGCACACTACAGATGGCGGCGTTGGGCCCCTTCACCTCCTACGACCGGCAACGGCTCCTCGAGGCCGATCTCGTGTCGGGCCGCTGTCAGGTCCTGGATGGGCTGCTCGCTGATGCGCAGGCGGTCGTCGACCTCCGCCTGGGACCGGATCGTGGGGGCGACGGGCCCGCCGTCGGGTCCTCCCGGTAGCGTGGTCGCCCCATGGGACCCGATCGATTCTCAGATGGACGGGCCGCCGGCGACCTCCCGGGCCTGCTGAAGCGCTACGTCCGACAGGAGACCGTCGAGCCACTGCGGGCAGCGGGTCGATTCCTGTTGTTCGGCCTGCTCGGAGCCTCCCTCATCGGCCTCGGCACGGTGCTGCTGGTGGTCGGGGGCCTCCGGGGCCTGCAGTCCTCAGGCCTCCTCGACGGCTCCTGGTCCTGGGTTCCGTACCTGGCTTCAGCGATGCTCCTGGGCGGGGTGGCCGCTGTCGCCATGGCACGAATCGGCGGGTCGAGGAACCTGGATGGCTGAGGACCGCATCACCACGGACGACCTGGAGGCCGAGTTGCGCGCGGTGGTAGGAGACCCGGACGGCCCGGTCGCCCGCAGTCGCCCGACGCTCCTGCTGGTAGCCACGGCCTCAGCCGCAGTCGTCTTCGCCCTCATCTACGTGATGGGAAGGCGAGCGGGCCGGCGGCACTCCACGCTGGTAGAGGTCCGTCGCTTCTGATGTCGACGATGGCCTCGACGCTCCTGGGCCGAGGAATCCGTCGCGGACTACTCGGCGGACAGCGGCGGTGGCTGGGGGTCCTGCTGGTGGTCCTGCTCGCTCGATTCGTACGGGTCTTCGGTGGCCGCCGCCCCGTGGTGCACCGCATCGGCCTTGATGTGGGCGAGACCCTCGAGGTGCGGCATCTGGCCGGTGGGGGTGAGGACCGGTGATCGTCCGGTTGCGCAACCCGACGCGCACCGTCGAGATGGACGGTCCGATGGCGGTCACGGCCCTCCTCGCACGCCTGGACATCCCACGCGAATCCGTCCTCGTGATACGCGAGGGCACCCTGGTGCCCGGTGACGCCATGCTGGGCCGGGACGACAGCATAGAGATCCGCTCCGTGATCTCGGGAGGAGCACGATGAAGTGCAGGGTGTGCCGGGGTCCGGCGGTGATCGACGTCCGGCGCCACAACGCCAACTTCTGTGGGGAGCACTTCCTCCGACACTGCAGGGAACAGGTGGCCAGGGCGATCAAGGGGCATCAGATGCTCGAGGCCGGGGACCGTGTGCTCGTGGCGGTTTCCGGGGGCAAGGACTCGCTCGCCGTATGGGACATCCTGGTGGAGTTGGGCTACGAGGCTGACGGTCTCTACCTCGGTCTTGGAATCGATGGCTACAGCCCGGAATCCGAGCGCTTCGCACGGGCATTCGCTGAGAGCCGGGGCCTGTCACTCGAGGTCGTGGACCTCCCCACCGACTACGGGTACGACATCCGTGGCGCCGCCAGGGCCGCGAAGCGGGTTCCCTGTAGCGCCTGCGGCCTCTCAAAGCGCCACCTCTTCGATGAGGCCGCAGAGAGGGGCGGCTACGACGCCCTGGCCACCGGCCACAACCTCGACGACGAGGCTGCGGTGCTGCTCGGAAACGTCCTGCGCTGGCAGGGGGAGTACCTGGGTCGGCAGCAGCCGGTGCTGCACGCTGGAGACGGGTTCCCCCGGAAGGTCAAGCCCCTGGTCCGCCTCGGGGAGAGGGAGATGGCCGCCTACTGCGTGCTACGCGGCATCGACTACATGGTCGAGGAGTGCCCGATGGCGCTGGGCAACAAGCACATCGGCTACAAGGAGGCCCTCAACTCAATTGAGGAACGCTCCCCGGGAACCAAGCACGCCTTCTACTTCGGGTTCCTGGATCGGGCGGCCGACCTGTTCCTGCCTGGGGATGACGATCGCGCCCCGATCGGAGCGTGCGTCCGTTGTGGGGCCCCGGCCGGCGCCGAGGTCTGCGCCTTCTGCCACCTCCTGGAACGAGCAGGCGGCCACCTTCCGAGCAATGGTGGGGATGTACCCGTCCAGCTGGGTCGTCCCATATCCGAGGTCCGCTAGTGGCGGGGTTGTTCGGGGAGGGCGACCAGGTCCTCCTGGTGGATCGCAAGCAGCGGCGCTACCTGGTCGAACTCTCGGTCGGTGCGGAGTTCCACACGCACACCGGTGTGATCGCCCACGATGTGATCATCGGCGCGGACGAGGGGGTCTCGCTGCGATCCAGTCGGGGCGGCATCTTCACAGCCTTCCGACCGACCCTCGCCGACTTCGTACTCAAGATGCCCCGAGGGGCGCAGGTCATCTACCCGAAGGACCTGGGTCCGATCCTGATGCTGGCAGACGTGTTCCCCGGGGCACGCGTGTTGGAGTCGGGCGTCGGTTCGGGTGCTCTCTCGATGACGATGCTTCGTGCCGGAGCCGACATCACCGGCTATGAGTTGCGGGAGGACTTCGCCGTCAGGGCACGGGCCAACGTGGTCACGATGCTGGGCGAGTCGGCCCTCGAGCGCTACGACGTACAGCTCCGTGACGTATACGAGGGAATCGACGGTGACGCCTTCGACCGGGTGGTCCTGGACCTACCCGAGCCATGGCAGGTCGTACCCCACGCCGCCGGGGCACTCCACCTGGGGGGGATAATCGTTGCCTACACGCCGAGCATCACGCAGGTGACACGGTTCCGTGAGGCACTAGACGAGCACGGCTTCCGGTTCGCCGAGACGGTCGAGGTCCTGAATCGGACCTGGCACGTCGAAGGACAGGCGGTCAGGCCCGACCACCGGATGGTGGCCCATACGGCATTCCTGACGCACGCCCGGCTGCTGGGACAATGAGGTTCCGGCGGGTCGCCGCCGTCCTCGCGGCCGGACTGCTCGTCTACCTGACGTTCCTGGCGTGGTCTGTCAGGCAGGGCGGCGGAGAGGCGTGGACCGGCCCGGCCAGCGTGCCCACCTCGGAGCCCGGCATCGACCCGGTGCTCATCGAACGACTCGAGGCCTCGACCGTCAGCGTGAGGGGTCTGGACTGTCGTTCGGCGCAGTTCGGGACGGGGTTCGTGGTTGCCGAGGACCTGATCGCCACAGGCGCACATGTTGTGGCCGGGATTGCGGTACCGATCGTGGTCATCGACGGCCGGGAGGTGCCCACCCGTGTGGTTGCCTTCGATCCGGTCAGCGATCTGGCCCTCCTCAAGCCCACCAGCGACCTGGACCTCCCGGCACCGTTGGTGCTGGGAGCACCTGTCGCCGGAGTTCCGGCGTCCATCCTGGTCCGCGATGAGGATGGTCGACCGCAGGCGGTACCTGCAATCGTTCTGAGCCTGATCAGGGCGACCGGCGACGACATCTACGGCATGCCCGGGGGCGGACGCGACGCCATGGAGGTGGAGGCCCACATCCGCTCCGGGCATTCAGGGGCACCGATCGTGGACGGTGGTGGCGCCGTGATCGGAATCCTGTTCTCACGGCTCCGCGGCGGTGGCCCGGTCGCCTATGCGGTTCAGTCAGGCGAACTGGTCGCCCTCATCGAGGAATCCTCAGGAGCAGGTGGTCCTGCCGGGCCCTGTCGTTAGGTCAGTCGATCTCGATGTAGATGCACTCACCGGGGCATTCCTCGGCCGACTCGATGGTGGCCTCCTCCTGCCCGGCGGGAACCGGTGCAAGGCCGGCGGCGCCGCCGGGCTCGCTGAGGATCTTGTCGCCGTCCTTCACGTAGGCCAGCCCATCGTCCAGCATGGCGAACACGTCGGGCGCGATCTCCTCGCAGAGGCCATCGCCCGTGCAGAGATCCTGATCGATCCAGACCTTCATAGTCCTAGGGTTCCTCTCTGTCGGCCCAGGTGGCCCTGCGCCGTGATGGTCCGTAGGCCGTGGAGGCCCCGGGTCAACGGCCCGTCGCTGACGGGACCCTTGATTATGGGTAGAAGCCTACCGGTCCCCGGGGCCCCTCCACGGGATCGGCCGGGTGGCTATTACCTCCGGGGCGCGACCACCCGGCGCTATGGTCGCCATTTGGAGGGCACCGTGACCGACGAGCAGGATGGACCCGAAAGGGCCGAGGAATCGAGCGTGGATCCGGCACCTGACGTGGCTGGGCTGGAGACCGAGGTGGCGGAATTGCGACGTCGCCTGGTCGATGTTCCCCGCCAGTTGGGCCGGCTTGAGACCGAGGTCAGGGATGCCGGTCGGGAGCTGGCTCGGGCAAACGCCAGGAACCAGAAGCTGAACACCACCCTGGAGACGGCCAGGGAGCGCATCACGGTCCTGCGCGAGGAGGTCGAGAAGCTCTCCCAGCCCCCGTCGGCCTACGGCACCGTCATCCAGTTGAACGATGATGGATCCGCCGACGTCCACTCCGCCGGACGCAAGATGCGGGTCGGGGTCCATCCGGACCTCCTGGGTTCCCTGGCGCCGGGCCAGGAGGTCGTCCTGAACGATGCCATGAGCATCGTGCTGGCCAGGAGCCACGAGGCGGTCGGCGAGGTCGTCACCGTGAGGGCGGTCATCTCCGATGGCACCCGGGCCGTGATCACCGGTCGTGGCGACGAGGAGCGGGTGGTCGAGCTGACCGCCGACCTGCTTGGCGTGGGCCTGCAGAGCGGCGATTCGGCGATGCTGGACCCCCGTTCCGCCCTGCTCCTGGAACGGCTCCCGCGACTGGGAGCGGAGAATCTGGTCCTCGAGGAGGTTCCGAACGTCACCTACAAGGACATCGGTGGCCTGGATGGCCAGATCGAGAAGATCATCGACGCCGTCGAACTGCCGTTCCTCCACCAGGACCTGTTCCGCGAATACGACCTGCCGGCACCCAAGGGAATCCTTCTCTACGGCCCCCCTGGTTGCGGCAAGACGCTGATTGCCAAGGCGGTTGCGAATTCCCTGGCGTCGAGGGTCGCCGAGGTGTCCGGCGACCTCGAGGCACGTAGCTACTTCCTCAACATCAAGGGTCCGGAACTGCTCAACAAGTACGTGGGCGAGACCGAACGCCAGATCCGCGAGGTGTTCCAGCGTGCGAGGGAGAAGTCCGAGCAGGGCTGGCCTGTGATCGTCTTCTTCGACGAGATGGAGGCGCTCTTCCGGACACGTGGCACCGGCATCAGCTCCGACATCGAATCCACGATCGTCCCACAGTTGCTGGCCGAGATCGACGGCGTCGAGACGCTCCGGAACGTGATCGTGATCGGGGCCTCCAACAGGGAGGACCTCATCGATCCGGCGATCCTGCGACCCGGAAGACTCGACGTGAAGATCAAGATCGAGCGCCCGGACGCCACTGCCGCCGCCCACATCTTCTCCCGCTACCTGGTCGGCGACCTGCCGATCGACGAGGAGGCCGTCCAGACGATCGGGGGCGGGGACCGCAACAAGGCGGCGCTGGCAATGATCGACGATGCCGTGGAAGAGATGTACTCGGATGAGGATCGCAACAGGTTCCTCGAGGTGAGCTACCAGAACGGCGACAAGGAGGTCCTCTACTTCCGGGACTTCTCCTCGGGCGCCATGGTGGAGAACATCGTCCGCAGGGCCAAGAAGCTGGCCATCAAACGCCAACTGGCCGGTGGCCCGAAGGGCCTCCGATCGGCGGACATAGTTCAGTCCGTGCGCCAGGAGTTCTCCGAGCACGAGGACCTTCCCAACACCACCAATCCCGACGACTGGGCGCGGATCTCGGGCAAGAAGGGCGAGCGGATCGTCTACGTGAGGACCCTCGTGACGCACCATGAGGACGAGTCGGGTGGCCGGGCCATCGAGGGCGTCGGGACGGGCCAGTACCTCTGACCCCTGCCGTCATGGCCGGTCCAGGTCCCGTCGACACGTCAGGACCTGGAAGTAGGGTCCGCCCATGGCAGTCCTCAAGACACTGGGCATCGAGACCGAGTTCGGGATTGTCCACCGTGGGGTCGCAGCCCCGAACCCGATCAGCGCCTCTTCGCTCCTGATCAACGCCTACCTCAGCCGGCGAACCGAGCCGGGCGGAGGACCGGGTGCCCCCAGGGTCGGCTGGGACTTCGTGGACGAGTCGCCGGCGGCCGACCTGAGGGGTTTCACACCCCTCGACGCCATGGCGCCGGACATCGAGACCCACCTGGTCAACGCGGTCCTGACCAACGGAGCGCGTTACTACGTCGACCACGCCCACCCGGAACTCTCCACGCCGGAGTGTGCTGATGCCCTCTCGGTGGTCCTCCAGGATCGGGCGGCAGAACTGATCCTGATCGAGTCGATGGCTGCCGCCAACGAGTTCCTGCCCGAGGGAGAGGAACTCGTCGTCTACAAGAACAACTCGGACGGGAAGGGCAACAGCTACGGCTGCCACGAGAACTACCTGATGGACCGGGCAACCCCGTTCGCCCGGATCGTCCAGCACGCCACCACGCACTTCGTGACCCGGCAGGTGTTCACCGGAGCGGGCAAGGTGGGCTGCGAGCTGCCGTATCGGGAAAGGAACCACATCGAGTTCCAGTTGACGCAACGTGCCGACTTCTTCGAGGCGGAGGTGGGCCTCGAGACCACCCTGAAGCGACCCATCATCAACACACGTGACGAGCCGCACGCCGATCCGCTCAGGTACAGGCGACTGCACGTCATCGTCGGAGACGCCAACCTCTGCGAGGTGGCGACCTTCCTGAAGGTGGGCACCACCGCAATCCTCCTGGCGATGGTGGAAGATGACGTACTGGACCCGACGGTGGCTCTGGCCGACCCTGTGAGGGCCCTGCAGGCGGTGTCCTGGGACCTCAGCCTCTCTGAACCTCTGGGATTGACGGACGGCCGTTCGGCGACAGCCCTGGAGCTCCAGTGGGGTCTACTGGAGGCGGCCCAGAAGTACCTCCTCGAGCGTGGTACGGATGCCGTCGGCGGCGTGGTCGCAGACGATGTCGTGGATCGTTGGGAACAGGCGCTGGCCAGCCTCGAACGGGACCCGACCGAACTGGTCGGCCAGGTGGACTGGATCACCAAGCGCCACGTGGTGGAGGGCTTCAAGGACCGGCACGGCCTGGCTGCCGATGACCTGAGGCTCGCAGCCCTGGACCTCCAGTACCACGATCTGCGGCCAGAGCGTTCGTTGTTCGCCCGCATGGGTGCCGAGGTGCTGGTGGATCCGGCGGATGCCGCGAGGGCGACCGGGTATCCACCGACCGACACCAGGGCCTTCTTCCGGGGACGCTGCCTGGCGCTGTGGCCCGATCGGATCGTGGCTGCGAACTGGGATTCGATGGTCTTCGACGCCGGCGGCGAGACGTTGCGCCGTGTGCCGATGATGGAGCCCTCCCGCGGCACACAGGAGCATGTCGGTACGCTCCTTGAAACCTGTGGGTCTATCGAGGAACTCCTCGATCGGTTGTCGGCCTGATTCCGGACGGAGGCGAACATGGCTGAGCGTGAACAACGGCAGAGGGTCGGATCGGATCGCTCTACGGAGGAGACCGGGGCCGCGGAGGAATCGACCAGCCCGGCCTCCACGGAAAGCAGCGAACGTCTGAAGGGTGAGTTGGACGACCTCCTCGACGAGATCGACGAGGTGCTGGAGACCAACGCCGAGGAGTTCGTGAAGAGCTACATCCAGAAGGGCGGCGAGTAGCCCCTCTCCGGCGGCGGGTTAGCCTCCCGCACGTGACTCTTCCCATCTTCGTTCCCGGTGATGATCCGGGCCCTGACTTCGTCGGACTCCTGGGCAGGCTGGGTGTCGGGGCCTTCGAGTCGACTGTTCCCTTCGATGCAGGCCAGATCACGCACGGCACCACGGTGCTGGCGATCCGCTACTCCGATGGCGTCCTCATGGCGGGAGATCGCCGTGCCACCAGTGGGCACCTGATCAGCCACAGGTCGATCCAGAAGGTGTTTCCGGCGGACAGCTACTCCGGTGTGGCCATCGCCGGTGCAGCCGGGCCCGCCATGGAGATGGTTCGGCTCTTCCAGTTGCAGTTGGAGCACTACGAGAAGGTCGAGGGCAACGTCCTGACCCTTGACGGCAAGGCCAACCAGCTCAGCCAGATGCTCCGCAACCACCTTCCGGCCGCCATGCAGGGTCTGGCGGTGGTTCCCCTCTTTGCAGGGTTCGATCCCCGCACCGGGCAGGGCCGGCTGTTCCAGTTCGACGTGACCGGCGGCCGGTACGAGGAGAGGGACTACGCCGCCATCGGGTCGGGTGGTCTCCACGCCTCCACGGTTGTGAAGCTCCGACACCACGATGGCATCGGAGCCGACGAGGCCATCGACGTGGCGATCGAGGCCATATTCCAGGCTGCCGACGAGGACATCGCCACCGGCGGGCCCGACACGGTGCGTGGGATCTATCCGGTGGTGGCCCTGATCACGGTAGATGGATTCGAACAGTTGGCCGACGATGACGTGGCCGCCCGAACCGGCACACTCCTGGATCGCCTGAGGGGTGCATCGTGAGCATGCCGATGTACGTATCGCCGGAACAGATGATGAAGGACAAGGCCGACTACGCCCGCAAGGGCATCGCCAGGGGGCGTGCGGCCGTTGGATGCACGTACGCCGATGGCGTGCTGCTCTGCGCCGAGAACCCCTCCAACACGCTTCGCAAGGTCAGTGAGATCTACGACCGGATCGGGTTCGTGGGGGTGGGTCGCTACAACGAGTTCGACCAGCTCCGGATTGCCGGGGTGCGCCATGCCGACTTCAAGGGCTACTCCTTCAGCCGTGAGGACGTGAACGCAAGGTCCCTGGCAAACCAGTACGCGCAGGCCCTCGGGCACAACTTCACCCATGAGATGAAGCCCCTCGAGGTGGAGATGCTCGTGGCCGAGATGAGCGAGGAGGACGGCGGCGACCAGTTGTTCCACCTCCTCTACGACGGCACCGTCATGGACACCACCTCGTTCGTGGTGATCGGTGGTGAGGCCGACGCCATCCGGGAACGCATGGAGGGGACCTGGTCCCGGGAGGCCGACCTGGGTTCCGCCCTTGGTTCCTCGGTCAATGCCCTCGCCGGCCCGGATCGCCAGTTGGCTGGCGACGACCTGGAGGTGGCGGTGCTGGCCCGGCAGAACGGTCGTCGGGCGTTCCGACGGATCGAGGGCGACGACCTCGACGGCCTCCTGGCCTGACGGTGTGCCACGGGACCGTGGCGGTCGGACGCCTGCGTCGATGAGGTCCTGACGGTGCAACGCCGGATCTACGGACTCGAGAACGAGTACGGCATCACCTGTACCGTGGACGGGGCACGGCGCCTCAGCCCGGACGAGGTGGCCCGCTACCTGTTCCGGCGGGTGGTGTCATGGGGCCGCAGCTCGAACGTGTTCCTGGTGAACGGGGCGCGCCTCTACCTGGACGTCGGGTCCCACCCCGAGTACGCCACGCCGGAGTGCGACTCGGTCGCCGACGTCATCACCCATGACAAGGCTGGCGAACGGATCCTCGAACAGCTCGCAGTCAGCGCCGAGGACCGGCTCCGGGAGGAGGGAATCGACGGAGACGTCTTCCTCTTCAAGAACAACACGGACTCGGCCAACAACTCCTACGGCTGCCACGAGAACTACCTGACCACCCGCAACGACGACCTCTCGAGCTACGACGAGGTCCTCATTCCGTTCCTGGTGAGCCGACAGATCTGGGCTGGGGCGGGGAAGATATTCGAGAACCCCCGGGGAGGGGCCGGATTCTGCATCAGCCAGCGGGCCGCCCACATCTGGGAGGGCGTGTCCAGCGCCACCACGCGCTCCAGGCCGATCATCAACTCCAGGGACGAGCCACACGCTGATGCCGAGCGCTATCGACGCCTCCACGTGATCGTGGGGGACTCCAACATGAGCGAGTACGCCGGCTTCCTGAAGGTGGGGGCCTGCGGCTTCATCCTCAGGATGCTCGAGGAGCCCAGTGTCGTGTTCCGGGACATGACGCTCGAGAACCCGACCCGGGCGATCCGCGAGATCAGCAACGATCTGACCTGTCGGAGGACCGTCCGGTTGGCCAGCGGTCGCGAGATGAGCGCCCTGGACATCCAGAGGGAGTTCCTGGACAGGGCTCTCCGCTTCGCCGCGCGGCGCGATACGAGCCCGGAGGAGGATCGGATCCTGGCGATGTGGGAGCACTGCCTCGACGGGATCGAACGGGACCCCCTCACCCTCCATCGCGAGTGCGACTGGGTGGCAAAGCACCGCATGGTGGAGTCCTACCGGGAGCGGCACGGCCTGGCTCTCTCGGATCCCAGGGTTCTGCTCCTGGACCTCCAGTACCACGACGTGAACCGGCGGAGGAGCCTCTACTACCTGATGCAGGACCGCGGCATGATGGAGCGCACCACCACGGATGCGGCGATCGCCGCCGCAGTGGACGAGGCACCCTCCACCACGAGGGCCAAGTTGCGTGGCGACTTCATTCGTCGGGCCAAGGAACGGCGACGGGACTTCACGGTGGACTGGGTCCATCTCAAGCTGAACGACCAGGCCCAGCGCACGGTCCTGTGCAAGGACCCCTTCCGGTACGAGGACGAGCGAGTACAGAAGCTCATCGACTCGCTCTGAGGCCCGTCCCCGTTTCCGGGATCACCCTAGAGTGCCGCCATGGCGGCGATGAAGAAGCTGGAGCGACTCCTGGACCTGGTCGCCCTGCTCCTGGAGACGGAACGGCCCCTCACACGCCACGAGATTCGCGACGCCCTACCGCCCGGCGCCTACGCCGATGAGGACGTGTCGTTCCGCAGGACCTTCGAGCGCGACAAGGACGAGTTACGGGACCTGGGCCTGCCGATCGTGTTGGAGGCCGTACCGGGATCGGATACCTCCCGGACCGGTTACCGGATCCACCGGTCGGAAATGGAAGCGGACCTGCCGGCGCTCGACCCAGAGGAGGTGGCGAGCCTGGCACTGGCCTCTGCGATGGTCGGTTTCGACGAGGCTGCGCCGGACGTGCCCATCTGGATGCTCGGTGGGACCGGCGGCGCTGCCGACCTGGACAGGACCAGGCCTGTGGCCGAGGTGCCCGGGGATTCGGTCGTCCGGGACCTGATGCGTGCGGTGACAGGAGGACTGGTGGTGTCCTTCGTCTACAAGGGTGAACGTCGGGTGGTCGAGCCGCACCGTCTCGTCTTCACGAGGGGGCACTGGCAACTTTCCGGCCGGGACAGGAAGCGGCTTGCCGGGCGTCAGTACCGGTGCGACCGGTTCGAGTCCGGCGTGGATGTGTCTGACGAGCGGATCGAGGCGCCGGACGTGCCGATCGAGGTGCGCGAGGACCACGCCTGGCAGTTCGGGGATGCCGAGCCGGTGCCGTTCAGACTCCTCGTAGACGAGCGCCACGTCACCTGGCTGACGGGCTTCCTGCGCTCGGCCGAGGTCATCCAGCGACGTGACGACGGGTCGATCATCGTGCAGGAACTAGTTCGGGAGCCGGACGCCTTCCGGTCCTTCGTGCTGACGTTCCTGGACGGCGCGGAGGTGCTGGAGCCGGCATGGTTCCGCGAGGAGATGGTGGCCTGGCTGGAGGCGCTGGCATGAGCGGACCGGGTGCTGCCGACAGGGTGCACCGGCTGTTGTCCCTCATCCCGTGGCTGGAGCAGAACCATCCGTCCGGTGCCGACATCGGAGAGGTGGCCGAGAGGTTCGACTACCCGCAGGCAGACCTGGTGCGGGATCTCACCGACGTCGTGAACTTCGTGTCGGCGGACCCCTACCAGAGTTTCCTGGTATTCGAGATACTGGTCACCGAGG
>Ga0302120_10000170_pt1 | contig 27370 bp, 16 predicted proteins | sample AG5_Bottom_MG_FD_203118 | JGI IMG/M metagenome (GOLD analysis project Ga0302120, IMG submission 203118) | Marine microbial communities from Western Arctic Ocean, Canada - AG5_Bottom | ecosystem: Environmental > Aquatic > Marine > Oceanic | place: Canada: Western Arctic Ocean | collected 2017-10-01 | reverse complement strand
CCCATCTCGTCGATGCCCAGCATGGTCTCACTTACGCCAATCTTCATGCCCTCAAAGACGGAAACATCGTTAACTTTTGTCGTGCGGAAGGCTGGGACCCCAATATCCTTCAAACGCAGGATCAGGGAAAAACATGGGAGCACTTAGGGCGTTTGCTTGGCGGTCCCGGGCGCCCCTACCTGAAGTATCAGTCCAATCAAAATCAAGTGCACTTCATCAATACAGAGCAGCACCCCAGAGATTTTGACAACCATCTCTATCACGGAATTTGGGAAAACGGAAATGTCCTACAAAGCAATGGCACCACTGTCGGTCAAAGCGGAGAAAACCCACCCGCTCCGCATGAACTCACGCAAGTCTTCGAAGGTACGCCCGACACCGTCGCATGGCCGGTTGATTTAGAACTCACCGCCGACGGCCACCCCGTTTGTTTATTCAGTGTGCAAGTGGACGGCAGAGATGCGCCACGCCGAACTGCGGGCATGGATCACCGCCTCTATTACGGAACATGGAATGGCTCAGATTGGAAAACGCAAGAAATCGGCTTTGCTGGTAAACGCTTGTACGCCGGCGAAGATGATTACACGGGGCTCGCCGCGCTTCATCCTCAAAACCTCAACGTGGTTTACCTTTCCACCGACGCCCATCCAAAAACGGGGGCTCCACTTATCAGTAAATCTGATGGTCAGCGCCACCATGAAATCTTTCGTGGCGAAGCGCATCAGGAAGGGGTGTGGACCTGGTCAGCCGTAACAGAACATTCAAAGGCCGACAATTTACGGCCCGTGATTCCCCATGGCTCCCCTTCCGCACTCCTTTGGCTACGCGGAAGCTATCAAACGTACACGAAGTACGAGCTTGATTTAGTGGGCATTCTCATTCCCTAATTTCTTACGCACCCCAGCAACGTCCTGTGCAGTAATTACTTTCGGGTGCTCTGCGAAGCGACGTTGAATGTCCGTAAGCACTTCGGCAATTTCTTCGTTGGACAGAATGCTTTTCCAACCGGGCATTGCCAAATCCCAAGCCTGTCCATGAACTTTTATTTCCCCATCAAGACCATCCAACACAATCATGGCTAGTTCTTCTTTGGGCTTCGACAACCAAGCCGGATCATTTAACGGCGGAGCTAAGGCTGGTTGCCCCAAGCCATCGGCACCGTGGCAGGCCAAACAATTCCTTGCGTAGACCGGTGACTTTGAGTCCTTGACCTGTAACATTTGGTTACTTGCAACGATGTCATCATGTATTTTTCGCATGCGCGGGTTTTCCAACGAGAATCGTGGGTCCGAAATAAGCCGCTTTAATAAAGATGTCGTAAACGGAAGAGGCGTTGTGGGTAAACAGGAGAGCAACAGGTCATCTTTGTAGTTTTCGAAAAACAACGTCAATGCTGCACTCTGGGCTGAGTCACTGCCACTCGAAAGCAAGGAAAGAACCGCTTGTCGCTTCATGAACCAACCTCCCTGCTGTGCGCGAATCAATATTTCTTGAGATAACGCCCCATCCATTCCCGGCAAGAGTCCCTCGGCTGCTCGAATTCCGGAAACCCATTCGCCCGATGGAAGGGACTGCACGGCATGAAGTGCGATTTCTTCACGAAGAGAGCCCAAACCATGAAGAGCCCACAAGGCATGCAGGGCCACTTGAGGTTTTCCGCTCAAAACCTTTTCTTCCAAAGCAGGGACCACGGACAAATTACCGGATTCGATCAACACGCGCTGTGCTGTATCTCGCCAGAAGCCGTCGGCGTGGCCTAAGGTCCGAAGCCAAAGCATGAGGCCCTCTTCTCCTTGTCCTATGCGCGGCTGAGGAGTCTCCCCCACTTGCCGAACGCGCCATATTCTTCCCAGCCCAACGGGTTTGTCTAATCCGCGATGCAATATTTGCTTCCGAAGATAACTCGTGACAAAGACGCGATGCTGAAGAATCCCACGGTAAAGGTCTAACACATACGTTGCTCCTCCAGGGCCCTCGAGAACATTGACGGGGCGAAAACGCTCATCGGTAGAAGTCCAAAATTCCTGACCCTCAGCATGGGCATTCACCGCCTTCACGCTGCCATTTTTAGAAACCAACTGCACCCGTTTCACCAAATTCCCCGCGGGCTCTGGCAAGAGCACGCTTCCCCGGACTTCTTTCGAAAACGCTGAGCCTCGAATCACGCCAGGGCCACAAGTTGCGTCGGATGTTTTCAACTTGCCATCAGGATGTAAAGAAGATTTTCGATACCCTCGATTGACGCCAGGGTTCATCCTCGAAGGCCAAACGCGCTGGTCTTGCATGATGCGCGCGCCCAACCCTTTCAGTCCAGGGTACCCTGGATTACGTCGGCCGTAAATGCGCGGGACAAGATCGGTGTGTAAAAAAGATGAGTTACTATTGAAATAAAGGCGGCCGAAGTCATCCATCGTGATGCCCCACTGTCCTTGCGCGGGGACGGGCCATGTTTTCCATGTCCCGTTTTCCCAAGACGCCTCTTCCCCGTGCTTGGCAAAGTGCAAGCGGTTATCCATACCATGCATCAGGCCATTGGGCGCGTGCTCCGGAGATGCAATACCGGACCAACCTTCACTGACCACCGTGGTCTTGTCGCACCGGTCATCCCCATCTAAGTCTTCACAAAACAAGAGTTGGGGCGGGGCCAACACCAACAATCCACCCTTCACTTTAGCTAATGCGCGCGGCAAGACTAAGTTCTCCAAGAAGGGCGTGGACTTGTCCATGATGCCATCCCCGTTCAAGTCTTCCAATACCACAATTTTTCCGACGGGATTCTCTTCGCCGACGCCATCAACGTTGGGCATAAAGCCGCGCATTTCCGCCACCCAAAGTTTTCCTTCTTCGTCAAAAACCGCAGCAACCGGGTCCACCACCAAGGGTTCGGCCGCGACGAGCTCCACCACAAAGCCGTCGGCTACTTGAAAAGTGGCAAGCTCTTCTTCCGGAGTCAATACCGGCGCAGCAGGCACATCCCACTTGCGCCAATTTTCAATTTGCAGCTCATCATTTTCCCGATCCCCTGCCTGCAAGGCTACTGCCAAGACAAAAGATAAAATCATGATTGGCCCTCAAGGGAAAGAACAAATAAGTTCTTCCAGGACACCGTAGTCTTCCCACCATTATGAACTTGGAAACCAAAAATTCCACGAGCGGACTGGGAATCATGGAAATCAGCGCATGGAATCCCATTCACCCAAGAACGAATATGGTCGCCCACGCACCGAATGCGGTAGTGGTTCCACTCTCCAAGGTGAAAGGCGGATCGCCCCTCAGGGTTCTCCTTTAAGTCGTGCAACCACGCACGTCCTCGCTCTTCAAAAAGTCCGCCGGACCAAGCCCGGGCACTGCCGTCAATTTCAATTTGGTAGCCAGAGACCCGGCCTTCTTTATCCACGGAAGAACGAAATTGAATGCCTGAATTCCCGCCTGGGTTTATTTTCACGTCCACGTTAAGTTCAAAGTTTCCAAATTCTTCTTCTGAAATCAGAAAGGAATTCTGACGGAAACTGCCACTTCCGGTGATAGCGCCGTCTGCATAATCCAATGTGGCTTCACCGACCTTACGCCAACCCACCAAATCTTGCTCAGCCCAATGCTGAACGCCAAGATCTCGCACCTCAAGCTGGGGCGAAAGCGTCGTGGCGGAGATTTCAAGCTCTGCGCTCACACGCCCGCCTACCTCACTCCATGTTCTTTTCCCGTGGACAAAGACTTCCTCCATTTTCACATGGTTTTGCGTGTCTCTACTAAAAATACGCGCCTCGTAATTCACGGCCTTCGGGGGCCAGTCTTTCCCCAACTCTAAAAAGGCGTCGCCGGCACGCTCACACAAAAACGCCACCGATTCCTGGGGGGTGAACTCTGTGATGGAAATGTTCCGCCAGCGAATTTCTCCACCATGCGTTTGCAATTGAATCGGCCCCCGGGCCGGAATCGGTTGACTTCTGTCAAAGTAGTTTTCTAATACGGCGCGATGCACGACTTGCGTGCCGTTCATCCAAACGGAAACATAAGAACCCACCATGACAATGCGTAAGGTGTTCCATTCCCCAAAGGGCTGGTCCATCCGCTGACTGGGGAACCTTGAGTGAACTTGGTTGTTCCAAAGTCCACCAGAGCCTTTGTCCGCCCCAAGGTTCCACTTGCCGCCAGCCTCCGTCCAATCCCAAATTTGAACTTGGGGGCAACCGCGCAAATAGATTCCGGAATCTGCGCCGGCTACAGTTTTGTACTCAAGGGACAAGGAGAAATCCCCATAGTCTTGAATTGTCGTCAAGAAAACACCGCCACCATCGTTGACAATTTCATTCCCTTCCACACGCCAATGAGTATCCCGATCCTTGTCCCACTCCTTTTGCTTTTTTGCGCGCTCAGCTTTCGACCAAGTCGCTTCAGCGCCCGGGGTCAAGTGAGGCCGCCCCCGCCAGTCCTCTATGGAATGGCCTTGAAGAAAAGGTGCGATGAAAAGGAGGGGAAGGGGAATCACCCCGCTAGTTTAGAACCGATGCATGCGCGACGTTGCTCGTTCCTCATCCAGGAAAACGTGAGCACGCAAGGCCAGCTTGAAGATCTCCTGAAAATACGGTTCATCTCGACTTCTATCCGCCCGCAGAGGCAACCAGGGGTTTTTTTGTCGACCATCCAGCCAAGACAAAAAGGCCAGCCCCGCTTTGTAGTGCTGAGTTGGCGCCCGAAAGAGATGACGAGAGAGGTCCTCGCAGGGTTTCATGATTTTCAAAAACGCCTTGTGGTCGCCGTCGGCCAACTTTTGAAAAGCTTGACTGGCGGGCCGAGCGATGCCGTCCAAGATCCCTAAAATTGCGTGGCTGTATTCGCCGACGCCTTCTCCGGTTCCAGCAATTAACACAGGGAAATGGAAATCATCGCCGGTGTAAATCACTTGACCTTGAAGTGCGAGAGATTGCCGGAGGGACACTTCTCGTTCTGCGTCCAACAAAGAAATTTTTGCGCCGACAATACGGTCAGTGTCTAAATCCATAATGCGCTCAAAACTTTTCTCGGGGAAATAATGCTCCATGCCCTTCAAGAACATTGGGCCCAACCAATGTAATAAAACGGGCCCACTGGATTCCTTCAAGATGCCCTCGTAAACTTCCACGAACACATCCGCCGACGCTTGTTTCTCTGCCAATATCGGCATAGGGAGAATCACCGGCAAGCCACCGGCATCTTGAATGAAGTTCACCTGCCATGCCACCGCTTGTGCCAACTCTTTCCAAGACTTCGGGTCCGCTTGATCCGCCGATGCACCAGCCGCGAATCCATTTTTCAACGACAACGCCGACGTCCGTTCTATCAATGTCTTGGCCACACTCCAGCCCAAATCAAAACGCTGCGCGGTGTCCATCGCTTCGGCAATGCCAAAGCCTTGCGTGTCCAGAAAAGTTCGTTGGGCGTCAGTGGCCTCCCAATCCACCACGTCCCCGGCCTCATCCTGAACCACCACATGTGCCGCGGCATAAGCTTTGCGATTCCAAATCATCCGGCCAATAATTGGTCAAAGAATGCGGGGCCTTTTGTGATGGCATACCAAACGAGAAAAACGGTCAGCGTTAACGTGGCCAGAATCATTCCGCCCAGCCAAGCGTTTGCTTTCGGGCCCGTTGGCAAATCTTCTTTGAGGTATGCACGGTTTTTGTGTAACTTGATAAATCCAAGGTAGGCCACAGGCAAAAGAAACCCACACAAGAGTGTGGTGGGGACAGCCACCCACAGTGCGATATTTTTCCAGAGCACGGCTCCTAAAACACCGGGAGCGGGCAAGAGACAGGCCAAACGATATTTCGTGGAGCCAAATTTCCAACCCAACACTTCGGTAGCAACAAAACCACAACACACCATTTGCAAAATGATAGAGCTGACCGCCATGCCTAAAATTCCCAGGTTGAAAATCCATCGCCCGGCCCCTTCACCGACTACGCCAGAAAGCGCTTTGGCCGCCTCGACTGGGCTGAGATTTGTGCCGCTAAATTCCGCGTCTCCGTAATAAAACGTATTTGCCATAGCCAAAACCATCAAGGTCGTTGCCAAGAAATAAGGCAACAACATGCCAGCAAATAAATCAAAGCGCGCAAGTTGCCGATGATCCCGCCCCCATCCACGCGCCAAGAGAGAGTAAGGATAGAGAAACAACATATTTGCGCCGACGGCCGCCGCCAAGCCACCGACCACGACTGTTGCCGCTTGCACACCACCCGTGCCTTCTGGAAATTGAAAAGGAATAAACCCTTTCAACAATGCGGCGGGGTCGGCAATGCCCGTTTTAAAAACGACCCAGCCAAAACAAGCCACGATGCCCCAAACAAGGACTTTCAACGAAGACTCAAAAATATGCAGCGCCCGCGATGACTTTCCATAGGCAAAGCTCCAAAATATGGCGCAGGCCAATACAGCTCCCCCACCCAAGGCCTGAGGAATTTCCATGCCAACCGACAGCCCCATGTCCTTGATGACCGCAGCAGCCAATGAATACTGTGCGAAATGCCAAATAATGGAAGAGAAAATGGCGCCGCCCGCAAAACCCCATGCAAAAACCGGCCCTGCGTGACGCCGCATGGATTCAAAGGGCCGCTCTCCAGTAGAAAGTGTTTGATGGGCCACCGCCGTCATCATGACCACACCAAGCAACATGGAAACCGGGGCCACCCAAAGCAAGCCATAACCAAAAGCCGCGCCCGCAAACAACATCGTGGCGGCGGTTCCCCCACCCAAGGTCAACGCACTTTGCAAATAACCTGGTCCTCCCTTTTTGAGAAAGGCGGACCACCGCACCAGCATCGGCGCTTCATTTTGCCGCCGAAGCCAAGCTCGCTCTTTTTCGAGCGCTACAGGATCCGGTGGAGAAACAGCAGGAAGTCCTTCAATGGGTCGCTCTTCTGGCACGGACGTATCGTAGCGTCATGGTTACCACCCTCCCCACCCTCTTCTTGTTCGCCGGGCTCTTTGGTTGCCCGCAGGAACCCGAAACAGCCGCCCAACTTTTTGCAAATGCTCGTGCTCAAGCCATTCAGGAAAACAAAAACGTCTTCTTGCATTTGCGTGCAGATTGGTGAGGCTGGTGCGATGTGCTCGAGGAGTTCCTCGGGAAAGAAGAAGTCGCCCAGTTGATGGGCCAAGATTTCGTGGACTTGTCCATTGATCAAGAAAAACTTCCGGATGGTATGGCGTTTGCTGATGAAATTCGGAAGGGTAAGAAAGGTGGAATCCCTTGGTTTGCTTTTGTTGACCCCAACTCCGGAGACATCCTCGCCACCGCCGACGGCGCCAATGGGAACGTCGGCTGCCCAATGACACCTGGAGAACGAGGGCACTTCATGGCGTGCTTGCGTAAAGCCCGCGTACGACTTACGGAAGATCAGCTTCAGAAGATTGACATGGCGCTTCACGAATTTGCCTTTGAAACTATTGGGAAAGAGGCTGGGATTCTCCCTAATGACCCCCGGATTTCCGCATCATCCAAAGAAATTCTGTTTCAGTACAAAGCGGACGAGGAAGCCCTTGGTCGTCTTTGGCGCGCTCCTTTTTCCATCCAACAAGTACAGGCTTGGAAGAAGTTTTATCAAGGATGGCAGTTCACGTTAATTGACCTGGAAGAAAATGACCTGGACTTATTCTTACTGAAAAATAAAATTAAACATCGCATGCGCCAAGCAAAGCACGAGCAAAAGAAAGATAAAGAAGCTCTTGCCTATGCCCCCTTTGCGCCGGAGCTCGTCAAAATTTGTGAGCAACATGCGGCCCGGGAAACGCTTGTCCCCAAAGAAGCCGCGGGGATTCTTCATGAAGCCCTCCAGTCCATCGAATCTGCACAAGAGCAATATGAAGAGCAGGAAGACCTTGAAATCGATGGCGCTCTTGCCCGACGCATTCGGAATCGGCTGAATGAACTCCAAAGTGCACTAGGTCGGTGGTATCGATTCAACGAAGGCTATGACCCCGACTTCAGTTGGTGGTGCCACAAGCCGTGGGATGACTTGAAAGAGGCCTTGGATGACTACACTGATTTCATTCTGGAAGATCTCGGTGGGCTGGACGCGGAAAATGAAGATGAAATCGTAGGCGACCCCATCGGTAAAGCGGCCTTGATGGATGAGCTTCGGCACGCTCTCATTCCTTATACGCCCACCGAACTCATCGCCATTGCCGAAAAAGAATTTGCTTGGTGTGAGAACGAAATGACGAAGGCTGTGCAGGAACTTCCCGTGGAAACTTGGAAGGACGCTCTGGAGTATGTGAAAGACCTTCATGTGGAACCAGGCCAACAGCACCTCATGATTCGAGACATGGCGGATGAGGCGGTGGAGTATTTGGAAGAGAGAGACCTCATTACCATTCCGGATCTTGCCAAGAAAGTTTGGCGCATGAACATGATGTCGCCGGAACGGCAGAAGTTTAGCCCCTACTTCACCGGCGGTGAAGTCATCAGCATTGCGTATCCCACCGACGAAATGACGCATGAAGAAAAAATGATGTCCATGCGGGGCAACAACCGGCACTTCTCTCGCGCCGCGGTGCACCATGAACTGATTCCTGGGCATCATTTGCAAAGCTATATGGCCAACAGATGGAATACGCAGCGAAAGCAATTCTATACCCCATTTCTTGTGGAAGGCTGGGCGCTGTATTGGGAGCTCAAGCTTTGGGATTTGAATTTCCCGGAGACTGCCGAAGACAAAGTCGGCATGCTGTTTTGGCGTTCGCACCGGTGCGCACGGATTATTTTTTCACTGAACTTCCACCTCGGGAATTGGTCGGCGGAAGAGTGTGTGGATTTCTTAACGGAACGCGTAGGTCATGAGCAAAATAATGCGGAGGCCGAAGTACGTCGGTCCGTCCAAGGCGGCTATGGTCCACTTTATCAAGCGGCCTATATGCTGGGTGGGTTGCAACTCCGTGCGCTCCATCAAGAGCTAGTCGTCAATGGAGATTTTAGTGAACGGCAATTTCACGATGCCATTTTGCAACAAGGCCCTATTCCAGTGGCCGCTATTCGGGCCGCACTCACGGGCGCCGACATCAACGCAGACCTCCGGAAGTGGCGCTTTGCGGATTAGATTTTAACGCAACATCAACAACAAGGACGCTGCTTGACCCGCGGCGTCCTTTGTTTCTTCTGAATATTCCACTTCCCCCTTCTCATTCAGGACAAAGGTCATCCGGTTTGCCCAAAAGGCATCGCCCTCCGTGACAACACCCAAACTCAGAGCCAGACTCCGGTCAACATCGGAGAGGAGCGGGAAAGGAAACCGATGCTTCATTGCAAAAGCTTGGTTTGCTTCCACCGAATCAAAGGACACCCCATACACGGCAATGTCGAGGTCTTTGTACTCTTGGATTCGATCACGGAATCCACAGCCTTGCTTCGTTCAGCCTGGTGTTCCGGCCTTGGGATAAAACCAAAGCACGGTGCGATGTCCCAGAAAGTCTTCTTTCGTGACCGGATTTCCCTGATGGTCCAACACAGAAAAATCTGCAATCTTGGCCCCTGGGGACTGCATCTGCGAAGGAGTGCCACAGGCGGCGAAACAAAGAAAAGCCAAGAAACGAGGGCGGGAAATCATGTGGACACCACCATACCGAAACGACCGGCATTGCGTATCCTTTGTACGTGAACCTCCGCCACTTCGCCCTCCTCACACTGATTCTTTGTAGTTGCAAACAAGGATCCTCTGCGCCACCCAATATTCTTTTTCTTTATAGCGATGATCACGCATCGGCGGCGGTCAGTGCCTACAGTAAAACGCTCACGCACACGCCAAACATAGACCGCCTTGCCACCGAGGGCATGAAATTCACCCGGGCATTTTGCACCAATGCCATTTGCGGACCTGCGCGGGCCGTGGTGTTGACCGGAAAGCACAGCCACATCAATGGATTCTTGGATAACACGGATCAATTCAACGGAGACCAGCCCACCTTTCCGAAAATGCTTCAGGCAGAAGGCTATGAAACAGCAGTGATTGGCAAGTGGCATCTGAAATCAGAGCCCAAAGGTTTTGATCATTGGGACATCCTTCCTGGCCAAGGTCGATATTACGCACCGGAATTTCTCACCGCAGAAGGAAAAAAATCTTTTCCCGGATATAACACGGACATCACTGCGGACAAAGCCATGGAATGGTTGGCGCATGGCCGTGATTCAGAAAAACCGTTTCTGCTGATGTGCCAATTCAAAGCTCCCCATCGGCCATGGATGCCGGGGCCACAAGAGGTTGGCCTATACGGGGACGATGTCATCCCTGAGCCCGCCACCCTTTTTGATGACGCCTCCGGGTTGGGCACAGCCGCCAAGGAACAAGAGATGAGCATCGCTGAGCACATGTGGCTTTGGTACGACCTCAAAGTTCCTGTGAATGAGGAAAACTTAGAGGGGCCGGACCGATGGACTCCAGGAAGATTAGACCGACTTTCTGCAGAAGAACGTGAGACGTGGAAAAACTATTACGATGCAAGCAATGCCGCTTTTAGTGAGAATAAGCCACAGGGAGACGCGCTCACGCAATGGAAGTATCAGCGTTACATCAAAGACTATCTCCGATGCATCCAAGGCATTGATCGAAATGTTGGCCGGATTTTAGATCAGTTGGAAACCTTGGGCCTTGCCGACAATACTCTTGTGGTGTACACATCCGACCAAGGTTTTTTTCTGGGGGAGCATGGATGGTACGACAAACGGTTCATGTATGAACCATCCCTCAAAGTCCCCTTTCTTGTGCGATGGCCGTCCCACATTCCAGCTGGATCCATCAATGAAGACCTTGTTCAAAACCTAGACTTTGCGCCGACCTTTCTTGATCTTGCCGGCATTGACGCTCCGGAAGACATGCAAGGGGACAGTCTGAAGCAGCTGCTTCAACAGAAACAAAATAAAACTTGGCGGTCCGCCGTTTACTATGAATATTCAGGCGAAGCCACGCACCATGTTGCTGCCCATTACGGAGTGCGTACGAAACGGTACAAGCTGATTTACTATCCCGACTTGCAAGAATGGGAGCTTTTTGATTTGCAAAAAGATCCTGAAGAAATCCGCAGTGTCGCCCACCATGCAGACTATGCCGAGATTCAAAACCATCTTCAGGAAAACCTTGTTCAACTCCGCAAGCAGTATGAAGTGGAGGAACCACTTGTTTTCCAAGACGCCTGGCGTTCCTCCCCCAACCGACCATGGCCGGGAAAAGATTGGCACGCCAATCGCACGCAAGACTGGCAGGTGAAGAATGGTTGGCTGGAATGCCTAACCGGCCAAAACGGTCCGGCAGGACGCACAGTGAATTTGCTCACGCAAGTAATTGAAGAAGGAAAAGAATCCATCCATCTTGAAGTTACGGTGCGGCCCACGAATTACGTCGGCACTCTTCGTGATGGCGCCAGCTTTGGGTTTCTGTTCGGGATGGGCGGAAAAAACATTGATTACCGCGCCACGGCTTTGGTGCAACAAGCGCCCGCGCCCGGCGGAGGCCTTTTGGTTTGCATGGATTCCGACGGGAAATTGAGCTTGAGGGATTTCTCAGAGTCTCTCAACAAGGCAGGCTATTGGACGATCCCTGGCGGTGTGGACTCTCGCAACTTGCGGGAACTTGCGGCTGCAAAGGAGCGATTCCCTTTAGGGGCTTATGCCGTGCGCTTGAAACTACATTGGAAAAATAACACGCTTACTCTCAAAGCGAAGGCCCAAGTAACCGGAAACCAACTGGCCGGAAAGGGTGGCGCGGAAACCTCGCTGGTCATCCATGACTTTTCACGCGAGAAACTCCAAGGCTCAATTTCCCTATTCAGCGCGCGCGGGACGAAAGAATCAAAAAACGGGTTTGCCTTTGGTGAGTTCCAACTTACCGGCGCCACACCTCACCCAGAACGAGCATGGGGCCCCATCTTGGGCGTCTTGTACACCACCGTGACTGATCAAACTGGAGAACATGCACTGCGCATGACGGTGCAACACCCCATCCTTCACGCCGAGGAACGCCCGCAACTGAAACTTGTCATCAATGAAAATCGAGATTTTCCTGGGGAATATCAAACGAATGGAAGTTACACCACGCAATTTCAAATACCCTTCCCTCGCCTCGCACAGAACCTCCCTTATGCGCTTTATCTCAATCATGAAAAAGTCTATGAAGGAATGCTCCGCAAGGAGCCGGGTGAACAAGACACTGCCACACTGGGGCTACTTTCTTGTTTGAAAAACCAAGTCGGCCCTCTTTCATGGAATTCCGACGGCCTTTGGTTCCCGCACAACGACGTTGCACAAGGCATTCAAACGCAAGACCCCGACCTCCTGTATTTTGCGGGCGATCAAATCTATGAAGGAGATATCACGGGCGTGGACTCGCGCAGTGAACAACATCAGATTTTGGACTACCACACCAAGTGGCAGCGTTTCCTTTGGAGTTTCGGCCATCTCACCAAGAATCGCCCTACAATTTGCATTCCGGATGACCACGATGTCTTCCACGGAAATCTCTGGGGAGCTGGCGGACGTAGAGCTCAAAAAACGGAGGAATACAGCACGCAAGATTCGGGCGGTTACAAGATGTCCGCGAAATTCGTGAACGCGGTGCATGGAACTTTGGTCTCTCATCTTCCTCCGTCCCAAGTTTCCCCCACCATCGGCCAAGGGATTTCCACATACACCACATCCTTTTCCTGGGGCGGCATTGATTTTTGCGTCCTTTCCGACCGCATGTGGAAGGATTCACCCAGCGTTGCGGTGCCCGCATTGAATTTCAAAAATGGCTGGCCACAAGCAGACATTTTCTCGCCCGACGACGCCGATGTTTTCGGCGCGCAACTTCTAGGAAAGGAACAGGAAGATTTTTTAGAGGCGTGGGCGCAACAAAAAACCGAGGGGACATGGACGAAAGTCGTTCTTTCACAATCCCCCTTCGCTTGCCTTCACACTTTGCCCGGCATTCACAAAGGAGATCAGGTTGTCGGCCGACTACCTGCGCCGAAGCCTGGCGAATACCCAGAAAATGATGTTCCAGTGGTGGATGGAGATTCCAATGGCTGGCCCCAATCTGCACGAAACCGTGCAGTCAAAGCCCTTAAAAAAGCGGGCGCACTGCATCTTGTCGGCGATCAACACTTGGGGTCCGTGGCCTGGTATGGATCGGATAAACACCGCGACGGCACCGTGGTCTTTACGGGGCCAGCGCTGGGAAATACATGGCCGCGTCGTTGGATGCCTGCTGAAAAAGGAGCAAACCAAACTCCAGGCGCACCGCGATACACCGGGGATTACTTGGATGGCTTCGGAAATAAAATCACCATGCTTGCGGTTGCAAACCCTGCTGACCTTGGCCGGAAGCCCAAGCTTCTTTATGACCGTTCACCCGGTTTTGGGATTGTCCGCTTTAACCCAAAGAACAAAGAAACCATCCTGGAAGCGTGGCCACGATGGCAAAGCTCAAGCGAAGGACCAAAGATGTTTCCTGGTTGGCCCATCCATCTCAACGGACAAGGAATGCCAATTTCTCCGGTGAAAAAATAAACCATGAAAGTCCTTTTCCTTCTTGGCTTCGTGGGCGCCCTGGGCTGCAGTCATGCGCCGCAATCAGAGGTTCCGCCCAACATCATTATTATTTTGGCCGATGATATGGGGATAGGTGACCCCGGTTGCTACAACCCAGAATCCAAAATCACCACCCCGGCCATCAATCGCCTAGCAGAGGAAGGAATGCGTTTTACCGACGCACATTCCCCTTCTGCTGTTTGCACTCCTACCCGTTACGGCCTCCTTACTGGAAGATATTGCTGGCGCAGTCGTCAAAAACGCTGGGTCCTGCAGGGATACTCACCCGCACTGATTGAGGAAAATCGCGCCACCATCGCCAGTTTTCTAAAAGAAAAAGGGTACGCGACTTACGGGGTAGGCAAGTGGCACCTTGGCCTAGGCAACGCAAAAAAAACTGATTACGCACAACCCTTAAACCCAGGGCCCCTGGAGGTTGGCTTTGACCATTGGTTTGGAATTCCAGCATCACTCGACATGGCCCCATACGTCTATGTTCGTGACCACGGCACGGAAGAAGCAGCCACCGAAGAAACCAAAGGTGGGAAACAGACTCGTAATGGCGGTACTGGGTTTTGGCGCTCCGGCCCTGCCGCCCCCAGCTTCAAACACGAAGAAGTTTTGCCGCGCATTACTGAAGAAGCAGTCAGCGTGATTCAAAAACAAAGCAAAAATCAACCTTTCTTTTTATACCTTCCGTTTTCTGCTCCGCACACTCCTTGGCTTCCAATCGAGAAGTTTCGCAACAAAACGGGTGCCGGAACTTACGGGGATTTCGTCGCCCAAGTGGATCACAGCGTGCAGAAAATTCTGCAAACACTAGACCAGAAAAACTTAACGGAAAACACCTTGGTGATTTTCACCAGTGACAACGGTGCCCATTGGACTCCGCAGGAAATTGAAAAATATCAGCATCGGGCCAACCTCCATCTGCGCGGGCAAAAAGCAGATATTTGGGAGGGCGGACACCGCATCCCTTTCGTTGCACGCTGGCCAAAATGCATTGCCCCGAACACTACCAATGATTCTCTGATTGGCCTGCAAGATTTATTCGCCACGATTACCGACCTTCACGGAGCCATCCCCGACGTCGGCCAAGCGGAAGACTCCAAAAGTTTCCTTCCTCAACTCCTCGGCGAAAGAAACCCCAACCCACGCCAAAGCTTGGTGCATCATTCCGGCGCCGGCATGTTCGCGCTCCGGTCAGAGAACTGGAAACTCATCGATGGCTTAAGCTCCGGCGGTTTTACCCGGCCACAAGTCGGCTTGGCCGAGATAAATACACCCGAAGCTAACCAAGCCGTCGGCCAACTTTACGATTTAGATAATGACCCTGCCGAAAAAAATAATCTTTGGCTTAGCCAAACTAAAAAGGTTCAGGCCCTACAAAGAAAACTTCAGGAAATTCGTCATGGTGAAGAAAACATTTCCTACCGTGGCTTGCACGCGGACGGGAAAACCATTTGGGCATCCGGAACCGGTGGAAATATTCGCCGCAGTTTGGACGGTGGTCAAACCTGGGCAGACTGCTCCGTTACCCAAGCCGAAGCTTTAGATTTCCGAGACATTGAAGGCCTTGGCCCAAATACTGCCATCGCCATGAGCGCCGGCCCTGGGAAGGCATCCAGGGTTTTTCGTACCATCGACGGCGGATTCAACTGGAAAGAAGTAGCACGCTGTCCGTCGGAAAAAGGATTTTGGGATGGCATTGCTTTTTGGGACAAGAAAAACGGATTGCTCGTTGGCGACCCCATCAACGGCCGCCTTGCCTTGTGGCGGACCGAAGACGGCGGCAAAACGTGGCAACCTTTGCCGGCCGAATCCCGCCCCCAAGTTGCGGCGGAGGAATATTGTTTCGCAGCATCAGGCACCTCGCTCACCATGCAAGCCGACGGACGAGTCTGGATTGCAACCGGTGGGAGTCAAGCCCGCGTTTTTCGTAGCGCCGACTTTGGCAGAAGCTGGACCACCAGCCAAACTCCCATCCAGGCAGGCACCGCATCAACCGGAATATTTTCCATCCATATGCGAGATCCTCAAAATGGGCTCATCATCGGCGGTGATTATCAAAACCCAAGTAACACACAAAAAAATCTAGCTCGCACCAAAGACGGCGGCGCCACTTGGCAACTCATTCCAAACTCCGGCATCGGTGGATATCGATCCTGCGTCAATTGGCAGGAAGGTGCATGGCGCGCCACCGGCATCAACGGCAGTGAAATTTCTTGGAACGATGGCACGACGTGGCACCCGCTAGGAAGCACTGGTTACAACGCCGCCGCCGGCCGAGTGTTGGGGGGAGAAAAAGGTCGGTTGCGAATTCCTCTGGCTACGCTACCAAGCACGAATCAACCCAACATCCTTTTCTTTCTGGTCGACGACCTTGGCTGGCAAGACACTTCGGTGCCTTTTGCAAATCAAATGACCGACCTCAACCGACGCTACCGGACCCCCGCCATGGAACGACTTGCGGCTGAAGGTTTAAAATTCACCCAAGCCTATACGGCCAGCCCGGTGTGCTCCCCCACCCGCACCAGTATTTTGAGCGGGAAAAATCCCGCCCGTAGTCATATCACTCAATGGATTCCGGGTGAAGGTAAGGGAACACCTCAATCCCAAAAATGGGCTAATCCAATTTGGAATCAAAACGGACTCACCGCCAAAGACCCCACCCTACCGGCTTCACTTGCCGCCGGCGGTTACCAAACTGCCCACCTCGGCAAAGCGCACTTCGGCAAAAAGGGGACCCCCGGCGCCGACCCCACTCAACTTGGATTCCAAGTCAACGTCGCCGGAAGTCACATCGGCCACCCAGGTTCTTTTTTGCCGCCGTATGGAAAAGTAGGGCATAGCCATCGCGTACCGGACTTGGATGATTTACGCAACACCGGCCGCTATCTCAACGACGCGCTGACTGACAAAACGCTAGCCGTACTGGACGCCTTCGCCACCCAACCTGATGGCAAACCGTTTTTCATTCATCTTGCTCATTACGCGGTGCACACCCCCATTCAAGGTGACCCAGCCTTACTGAATGGTTACGCCGACGACCTCACCCAAGCGCAACGCCACTATGCCACTATGGTGGAAAGTTTTGACCAATCATTGAACAGGATTTTGACCCGCTTAGATGAACTGGGACTTACGGAAAACACTTTGGTTGTTTTCTTTTCCGACAACGGCGCCCTGGTCACTCATGGCGGACCACCCACCGACTGCGAACCATTAAGCGGTGGCAAAGGAACCATGCGCGAAGGCGGCACCCGCGTGCCGATGTTAGTGCGCTGGCCCGGCCACACTTTGGTCGGCGCAGAAATAACAACGCCGATGATTTCCGACGACTTTTTTCCTACTTTTATGGCTGCCGCCCACTTGCCGATGCCAGCCGGAGAATTCGACGGAGTTTCTATTTTGCCGCTGCTGCAAAACCAAGCGATGCCGGAGCGAACTCTGTTGTGGCATTGGCCACACTATTGGGCCGGCAAAGGATTAAGAGATCGTTGGGATTTCATTCAACCCTTTACCTCTTTGCGAGACGGGGATTGGAAAATTACTTGGCGTTGGGACGACCAACGCGCTGAACTATTTAATTTAACGGAAGACCTCGGCGAAAAAAATGACTTGGCCGAAGTCCGCCCGCAAAAACGAGACCAACTGCTTTCCCTGCTCCGTTCTCGTTTACAAGAAGTGGACGCCCCTCGCCCACGACACCATGAGTCTTTGGAACCGGTTGCGTGGCCAAAATAACCTAGGGCCAAATTCTGGAATTTATTCTGGGGGAGAGGAAACCTCAAACCAAAGCCAGATCAAATTACTATCGATGGACTTCGCAATCACCAAGGTGCTTCTTCCCTCAAACTCTGCTTGACATTGGAAAGAACCCGCTGGCTCAGGAGAATGGAGCATCAACCGCCCTGGGGTATTGACCGGCCTTGACCGCCCATGGTTTTCCAAGGTCCTCCTCTCTGGGTATCGCTCCACATTCCACATGGTCAGGGCCGGATGTTCCGAAACAACAACTTCCCCAACAACCGGGGCTGACTGATTCAGCAAACTTAAGTCGGGATTATCCAATGATAGAGTACGATTCGGCCATTGTTGCCACTGTGTCCGCAAAGAGCTCTCGACTAGGAACTGGGCGGCATCTCCATCGGCAGGGGGATGGAACATAAAACCTGGAAGCGGGGTTACCAGCAAACTGTCTGGACTCCATCGCAAAATGAGGCAGTCACTTTCAGGCAACTCTGTAACAACGGTATTCTCCAACGCTGTAAATCCCTTTAAGGAATTTTCCCATTGCACGGGGAGCATAGCGGGAGAATCTTCTTGCAAAGTCTCCCCGCGGTTAGCCCGGACCCCATTTTTAATTGAGGCCTCCTCAAGCAAGATGGTGACTTTTTCTTGTCCCCAGAATAGAGGCAACGGGAATTCATCCAGAACCAAACGGTGAGTCACCATTACACGAGGATTATCTACCTTTTCGGGGAAAGAAAATGTCTGTGGAAAAACTATTAAAGCCAGGAATGAAGCAATCATGATGAGTTAGGAGTTAAAGACACCAGCAAAGGGTCCATGGATAACTTGGCCAATTAACTATATCACAGCTATCAGAACAGGAATTGTTATTACATGTCTGGGACCAAGAGCCATTGGTAATTCTCACTTCGCTTGCACAATCCGGAGCATCAAACGAAAAGGGGCAATGACAAGTCAGGACAAGAGTCTCATTCTGGACCCCTTCCCAGTTCATTTTCACAAAGCAAGTAAGTGCACAATCTGCGGTCGCGCAGGACACGGAAGATGCCGAAGTCCCACCATTCCATAGAATCGAGCAAGTGCCGGTCGCTTGGGAATGATCCGTTTCCATTAAGCGGTTTGCAACAGGGACCGGGCTTGCCTCCCAGATGCCCAAGAAAAGAATAGAAAATATAAGTACTTTACCCATGTATTAAATGCACTGAAAATGCACTGAAGAAGAGATGTTCTTCTTTAGGGAGCATCCTGGCCCTCTTAAATCATCCTGTCAAGCCCAAGTCACCATTCATGAATGCCCGACTTTATCGGCACTCGTCGGCAGAACATTTCACTTTGCTGCAGTCAGCTTAGACCGCACTGATTTCACCGCTCAAAAGTCCTCGGCCTCCCGACCGGTGCAAATCATTCCCTAGTTTTTTTAACAGGCATGGGCGCAAGAGTGTCTTCGCGCCATTGTCGAAGCAGAGCCAGCAGTCGGGCGGTAGTTTCCTTTTCCGCAGAGGCCAATTCACGGGATTCTTGAATGTCCTTGGATAAGTCAAACAACTGCACCTTGCCAGTGGTGAAGTCCTCATGGAGTTTCCATCGGCCTTGGCGTATGACCGCCGACGGCGTAGCTCGCCAAGTGCCTTTTTTGGCCGAACTCTCCAAGTAGCCGGGGAAGTGCCAGACATGAATAAAGTTTCCATAAACTTTGGTACGCAGCGAAAGGAATATGTCGTGGCCGTCGAGGGGGTGGTTGGCGGGTTCTTTGGTATCTGTAATGCCCAAAAAAGTGGGGTAGAAATCTAACGTGGAAACCGGCATAGCGGAAGTTGTTCCTGGCTGTATTTTTTTGGGCCATCTCATAAGCAAGGGCACTCGAATCCCGCCTTCACTCAACATGCCTTTGCCACCTCTGAGTGGAGCATTATGGGTTACTCCGTTAGAGCCGCCAACACCGGCATCTAGATAACCGCCGAGCCCTCCATTGTCAGAAGTGAAAATCACCAAAGTGTTTTCATCCAATCCCAACGCTTGTAACTCATCCAACAACCGCCCAGTCTGACGGTCCAATTCGGTCACCATACCTGCATAAGTGGAATTCTTCTGTTGGCCTGACGGCACTTTACTTTCGAAATGCTCCTTGTCCTTCGCAAGTGCCTGCAACGGAGTGTGCACCGCATAATGCGAAAGCAATAAGAAGAAAGGTTTCCCTTGACTCCTTTGTACAAACCCAATGGCCTCATTCGTTAAACGTTCGGTCAAAGAATCTCCAGGTTTTCCATCTTCCAAACCCGGCATATCTCCCCACGGAAAAAGGTGGCCCTTGGGATGGCCTCGCAAGTCTCCGCCAATTGCAAAATCAAAACCCTGGTGACGAGGGTCAGTTCCTGCCGCTTTATTACCCAAATGCCATTTGCCGACAAATCCCGTGGTGTACCCGTTGGCTCGCAGGGCTTCGGCAATAGTCAAAACACTACTGGCCAAATGACGTTGGTTTTTGGGAGGCACCATGGCACGGTTTTCCTCTTTGCCCCGCTTGCCACTCCCCACCGTCCATATTCCGGTGCGTGCCCCCCACTGACCACTCAACAAAGCCGCCCGGGTTGGCGCACAATTCGCCGCCGCCGCATAAGCATCGGTAAAGCGCATGCCTTCTTTAGCCAGAGAATCCAAGCGCGGCGTTTCATACCAATCACTGCCTTGGCAGGCCAAATCCGCCCACCCCAAGTCATCAGCCAAAATTAACACTACATTGGGAGGTGGTGGCACCGACGACTCCACAATTTGAACAAAACTCAGACACAGGAGGGGGAAAATCACTTAGGAAGCATAGCCGATTACGCAACGCTCCCACAGTCTTCCAGGACGGAATCAAGTCCGATCATCCAATATTTCACTCGCCTTTAAAAGCATGCGTGGATAGTGAAATGGACCCTTCCATGGACTTCCTTTGAGTGTCTGAATAACCGTACCACTTTGGCTTAACCAACCCCAACATTCACCATGGACTGAGTCCCGATGGTGTCCCTCAAACCAGTCCCAGGCCATCTGCGCCCGATCCATCCACTTCGAATCCTTTGACAACCGCCAAGCGTAAAGGGCCGCAAGAATGGCCTCGCACTGTGGCCACCAAAATTTTTGATTCTGCCAATATTCTTGAATTGGCTTGTCGTCGGCAGAAACGAAATAGACGACGCCACCATTTGTTTCATCCCAACCCAGTGCCCAAGAAGTTTCGGCCATCGACAAGCCAATTCTCGCAAGGTTTTCATCTGGATTCCCCTTTTCATCGGTGCGCCGAAGGGCCTCTTCCATCATAAACCAAGAAGCTTCCAGTGCATGGCCTGGATTCAAAGTGCGCCCGTCAAACGATGAAATGGGCCTGCCATCCGGTGCCACAATCTCGTAAACGGCGTTCGGCTTGGCGCATAACGTCAGATTTTCGATGGCGCGGTCACGCAAACTTTGCCCCCCTGGGCAGCCACACGAAGACTCTAGTGATTGGGAGAGATAGAGCGCCATCATGTTTGGAGCCAAAGCAATGGACGGACGCGTATTGGTGCACCATTTTTCAGGAAAGTGGTCGGTGTCACCATCATGATCGTAAAAGACCTGAGCAAAGGATTGGGCCTCTGCTTTCAAGTTAGCGTCATGGGTGATGGCGGCCAATTCTCCTAGCCCCAATGCAGCAAATGCTTCTGCATAGGCGTAACGTCGGCTTCTCAAGGGATCTCCCGACTCAGTGACTAAAAATCGTAGTCGCCCACGCTCATTTTTTCCGTAATCCAACAAAAAACTAGCTGAGGACATCGCTGCGGATAGCCAAGCTGGATTTGAATCTACATGCCGATACGCATGAGCAAACATCCAAACAGCTCTTCCCTGCATCCAAATGGATTTATCGGAATCCACCAAACTGCCATCAGAATCCAACGAAGTGTAAAACCCTCCTTTTTTTTTGTCCAAGCCATGGCTTAGCCAAAAAGGCAACACCTCCTCCACCAGGATTGCGCGTAATTGAGCAGACGAAATACTCATTTCTCCGGAACGGAAAGATGGAGGTCGCCCAAAGGAATGCGCATAAAAGTCATATGAGCGCGGCTTCCTTCAAATAAGATTCCGACAGTTTCTTTGTCGATCATAGTAAGGCAGGAATAGCCAGCACTCAAGCCCTCATCAATCAAAAGCTGGTGCTGCTCAGGCCAGGTCATTCCATCATCGAGGGAGCCTTTAATTGTCATGTTTCTTCGCGGAGCACTCGGGACATTGGGATTTGAGAACAAGAGCCCTTTTGCAATCGATGGAATAGATATCAAGCTAGCCATACATACCGGCTCATGGAGTGCGCGCCTCGTTGTGGAGTGCACTCTCCAAGTTTCGCCAAGATTCTCCGTGGTGTACACAGACCGAGACCCCCCTCGGTTGTCCCGCATATTCAACATGAGTGTACCGTCGGAGAGTTCGACCACTTGCGCTTCGGTGGTATTTCTTTTGGGCGCGTTCGATGATTGCCAAGTCTTTCCGTGGTCCTTACTCCAAGCAATGAAACTGGAGGGCAGGCTGCCCTTTTCATGTGAATCTCTAAATTGCATAGGGAGGACGAGGGTGCCATTTTTCATGGCAATTCCACGGCCAGGGCCCTGCAACATCAAACGCCATTCGGGTTTCTTTAATTGCCTGGTGAGGTTAATCGGTATCGACCAAGTTTTTCCATCATCAGAACTCTTCGTCATAACAAGTTGACCAGTTTCTTCTGGGGTAAATCCAGGACCAGATCCGTTCCAACCACGGTTGCCATGGCTCCAAAGCCCAAATACAAAAATCTCGCCAGTTTGATCGTCCACTAAAATAGCCGGGTCGCCGACACCATCAAAATCCCAACTGGGGTCCTCCCCCATGTTTAACACGATTTGCATCTCCTCCCAACTTCGGCCACCATCCGTAGACCTAGACATACCGACATCAATATCGTCCGGCAAATCTTTCGTATTTCTCCAACGAATATCGTAAACAGCAATCAAAGTGCCCATCGGTGTAGTTGCCAAACCGGGAATTCGATAACAAGAGGAACCAGAGTCTCCGAAATTTCTCAAGGCGAGACCAATTCGTTGCGCAGAATCTTTGTCCTGGTCAGCGCCGGAGACAACCTCCCATTCCTCTGAATCTAAGCGATAAGCATCTACTTTCACCCCCACTCGGCCATCTAGCGATGCCGTTTCTCGTAAGCGTACAGAAATCCAAATCTTGTTCATTCCCACGACTAATTCGTGATTCCCTTTTAATAAAAGGGTCTTCGACAGTGGGCCTTGAGATTTTGAAAATAATTTCACTGCCGGAAAAACATCGTCCGGCTTTGGCCAATGAAATATCGACTCTCCTCCCAAAGCAAAGACATCGACGCTTTCGATATCCCCTAGTGGCGTCGTTCCATTCACATTTAGTCGAATTTCTTTCAAATGCAGAGGTTTGACATTTCCAGATGTCATGAGCTCTAAACAAGCAACTGGATTCAACGTATTGCCAATAAGGACTGGAAGGGACGGGGCCACAACTCGTCCCGGCTTCATGAGCCTCATTGGGGTAGGCGTAGACACTTGAATACAGTCCAACAGCAATCCACTTTTAGCTGGAGAGGTGCAAACAAAACGAATTTCCTCAACTCTGCTTTCATTGACATTAAAGGTATAGGGATGAAACCCGCCAACTTCAACACTTGCGCCATCCCACAGTTCAATCCACTTCGTTCCGATACGGCCCTCCACTTTAAACAAAAACGGGGAAGCCCTTGTCCACCGCTCAGCTAAAAATGAAATCCTAGTGTTCACCCTAAGTGGCCTTGGAAAACTTAAGGAAATACTTTTGCGCTCTCCGCCCAGGACGCGAAGGGCTTTTTCTCCTTCGCCGACGTGATCCACTTGGATGACGACATGACCCTGTTTTGCGCTCCAAATCCCGATTTCCGACTTAAGCGTCATCAATTCGCCAGTGTGCGCGGACTCGAAAGACATGACTTGAAAGAAAAGAAGGAGCAGGTTCATTTTTTGTATGCCGTGACCTCCGGAGAGGCCCTCGGCCCCTTAATGAAAAAGGAAATCATCCATCCTGAAAAAATACCTACCCCCATGCCTAAAGCGCCGTACCAATACGCGTGGAGGTCAGAATTCCAAGCAGCCCAAGCTAAGACGGCTGTACCTAAGCCGGCACCAAGCAAGGCGGCCGTGGCGTGAACCCGCGGCACAAAAGCACCAAGCAAAAATAAGGTGGCAACTCCAGAAGAAAGCAAGCCCAATGCTTTCAAGAATAATAAAAATAAAGAGCGGATATCAAAGGAAGCCAAAAAGATAGCCGCAGCCGTACCGAACAATCCAGCACCGAGAGTCCAACGCTTGGCGATCTTCAAGATTCGATCATCATCGGCCTCGGGGTTTCGGGGCCTGTAGAAGTCATTGGTAAATGCCGTTGCCACGGAATGCATGGAGGAGTCCAAGCTGGACATGGTGGCAGCAAATAAACCAGCAATGACAAGACCTGCTAAGCCCGTCGGCAAATAATCTCCGATGAAGAGCGGTAAAATTCCGTCATCGGACATACCTATTTGAAGGTTTTGCGGGTTCTCTCGGTAAAAAGCCCACAAGCAAACCCCCAGGAAAGGGAAAATTAAACCTGCCGGTAAGGCCAACCACCCGCTCAACCAAGCACTCTTTTCGGCCGCTCGCTGATCTTTTACCGAAAGGAAACGTTGCACGACTGTTTGATCTGAAGTGTAGGTCGGAACCATCATGATGGTGGCGCCAAGGAGCAAGGACCAAGATGCTGCATCCGTCCAAGAGAATCCATTGTCCCAAACCAAAAGTTTTGTGGATGCGATGGAGTCCGAGAATGCGGCCATTCCGCCGCTGCCGCTCAAGGCAATACCAAGAGCCACGAGGACGCCACCGAACAGCACGAAGACTTGGGTGACGTCAGTCCAAATCACGGCTTCCATTCCACCAATCACGGTATACCCAGTGGCCAAAACTCCCGTGACCAAAATGCAATAGCGCATGTCTAGCCCAGTTACCGTGGACAAGGCCAAGGATGGCAAATAAACCACAATGCCCATGCGAGCCAGTTGTAATAAAATAAAAGCGCCACTTCCGACTTGGCGTACGGAACGGGAATAACGGTATTCTAAATACTCATAGGCGGTACGCAGATTTAAGCCATGGTAAAAGGGCAAGAAAACATGGACCACAAGAGGAACCACTAAAAGTATCGCCAACCAAGTGGGTCCAAATTTTAAATCCGTTGCATAAGCCAAAGCCGGTGTTGCCAAAAACGTGATGGACGACAAAGTAGTTCCATAGATAGATAGCCCAGCCGCCCACCATGGAATTCGTTTCCCGGCTACAAAATAATCCTCACTCCCCTTGTGTCGTTTTCGAAACCAAGCCCCTTTAGCAACCAAAATCCCCAAGTAGAGAGCAATAACACCCCAATCCCAAGGAGCAAGGCCAGGTGCCCTTGGAGAGATTTCAAAATAGAAGACTTGGTTCGTTCTTACACCGGGTTTTGTTTCCCCACTCACAACAACAAATCCATCTTCCCATGCAACTGCACTGGTGGTCACAACGGGCAACGGCATTTGAGAACAAGTCACCCAAGTCTCTGTCAAGGTGTGGTAGGCGTAAACATCGGGAAACCAACCTGGGTGCTCCTTTTTTTGGCGCAGAGTCCCATCATCTCCCGGAAGAAGAAGGGTGTGCGTGGGGCCGACGTTGATTGCCGCAGCCGCCGCCAGCGGCCGAGGTAAATCCGTCGTCTTTCTCCACGTTTCACTTGCAGGCAGAAATCTCCAAGCATCAGCAAGAATTCCGTGTTTTGGATTTTCCCCACCAAAAACGAAAAGGGCTTCTTGTCCATCACCAAGGACCTGACTCACTATGGAGGCTTTACAGCGAGGCAATCCTGGAAAAATTGGGTGCTGCTTCCACTTTGAGTTTTCTTGAAGCAAATCCAAACTCCAAAAGCTTGAGTCCAGCCCAATTTGCCCATCTCGATCCGTACCACCGGGAAGAACCCATAAACGATTTTTAGAAAGGGTGGCCGCGAGGAAAGAAGTCGGCCGAGGCATAGATGTCATTTTCGAGAACGCCCATCCAGCATCCTTTCGCTCCAAAAAAAGAACTTCGGAAGTTGCACCTGATTCGTCACAACCCCCGATGAAGAGAAGGCCTCCATTCCACGGCACTGTAGCTCCATACCCTCTCGGTGCTGGTAAATCGGGGCCCGCGGTCCAATTCCCTCTTTCAAATAGGTAGGTATCCCTATGCCAGCGCTTTAGGCCACCCTCACTTGGACTCCCCTCAGGGAAATTTGCACCACCACCCGTGAAAAGTGTCCCACTTTCTCCGACGACCCCGACAAAGGGTCCGCCAAGACCGATTTCATTAGGAAGCGACGCAAGATTGGACCATTCCAAGGCATCGCCCTGCAAGGCGCAGGTTAAAAAAATGGCCAAAATCATGTGGTGATTCCCCAGCCGTGCTCGCCTTCTTGAAGTCCAAGACTTTTGAGCTGCGAAACAACGTCCTCCGTCTGAGCCTTTGAAACGGGATTCAAGGGCAAGCGTACCGAGCCAACATCCACCCCAAGGCGTGCCATTAATGATTTTGTCATCGGTAAGTAACCAGGCCTTGCAACGACTTCAATCATCCGAATCGCTTGTTGCTGCAAAAATTCTGCTCTTTTCAATTCCCCCGCTGCTTCAGCGGCAAGCAACTGCACGTACAGCGGTGCAGAAAAATTATAAGAGCTACCGACCGCGCCGTCGGCACCGGCACGAACTCCTTCGATGAGTTGTTCGTCCATGCCGTAAAACATTTCAAAATCCCCCCGCTTTGTGCAAGCGCGAAAAGACTTCATGTCAGCATCGGTAAACTTTACTCCCGATAAATTGGGAATGCGAGATTTACCCAACTCCAAGAATTTGGCCATGTCTTCACTAACTCCAGTAAGGGGCGGGATGTGATAGTAATAAAATGGTTTGTCGGGGGCAGCCTTAGAAATGGCACTGCACCAATCCAAAAGGCCATCGACCCCGCTGGGCTTAAAGAAGGACGGTGCAAGTGCGGCAATGCCACCTACCCCTTCCAAAGTATTACAGAGGTCGGCCATTTTTTTTGCGTCATCCAAGCAATGGTGGCCGACATGGATGATGAGGCGCAAGCCGGAGGCTGAGGCAGCGGCCGCCCAAACCTCGGCCATACGCAAACGCTCACGCACCGTGAGAGAGGGCCATTCCCCGGTGGAACCGCCCACAAAAGCCCCAAGGCATCCAGAATTCTTTAATGCCTCCGCCTGTCGAGGGATGACTTTCACATCCAGCGCGCCGAACGCGTCAAAAGGAGTGTGAGGAGCCGCAAAAAGGATTGCCATGAGAAGAGTAAAGATAGAGAAGTCCCCCGCCGACCGCTACCTCAGAGGCAGAAACTTTCTATGCGCACACACCCATCCGTTACGATTTCATTTCATGCCGGCCTACGACCTCGTCTTCTTTGACTGCGACTCCACCCTCTCTACCATTGAGGGGATTGACGAACTCGCCGTGCGCGCGGGCGTCAACGTCAAAGCGCTCACTGATGCGGCCATGGCCGGAGAATTGCCGCTTGCTGACGTCTACCGAAAGCGCCTGGAACTCATCAACCCGACGTCTGCCGACTTTGCTTGGTTGGCTCAACGTTACGCAGAAACGGCACTCCCTGATACCGCCGAAGTCATCGGCCAGTTGCAAAACATGGGCGTTGCCTGCCACGTCATCTCCGGCGGCCTCTTCCCCGGCGTGGCCCCTTTTGCAGAAACACTCGGCATTCAGCCCCAACACGTCCACGCCGTTCCTTATGACCCCGCCAACCCCGAAGCCACGTTCCAACACCCTCTCGCCCGAAACGGGGGCAAGCCCGAAATTGTAGCGGCCGTCGGCGCAACCCTAGGCATTCCCCAAGCCCGGCGTCTCCTCATTGGCGATGGCGTTTCCGACCTTGAAGCCCGCTCCGCCGTCGGAATTTTTGTGGGCTTCGGTGGAGTTGTCACCCGACAGGAAGTTTTCGAAAA
>Ga0302120_10000166_pt1 | contig 27781 bp, 24 predicted proteins | sample AG5_Bottom_MG_FD_203118 | JGI IMG/M metagenome (GOLD analysis project Ga0302120, IMG submission 203118) | Marine microbial communities from Western Arctic Ocean, Canada - AG5_Bottom | ecosystem: Environmental > Aquatic > Marine > Oceanic | place: Canada: Western Arctic Ocean | collected 2017-10-01 | reverse complement strand
CTTCTTCTTGGCGGTCTTCTTCTTGGCCTTCTTCTTCGCCGTCTTCTTCTTGGCGGTCTTCTTCTTGGCCTTCTTCTTCGCCGTCTTCTTCTTGGCGGTCTTCTTCTTGGCCTTCTTCTTCGCCGTCTTCTTCTTCGCCGTCTTCTTCTTGGCCGTCTTCCTCTTGGCCGTCTTCTTCTTGGCCGTCTTCTTCTTGGCCGTCTTCTTCTTGGCCGGTTTCCGTTTAGCGGTCTTTTTCTTCGCCGCCTTCTTCTTTGCCATGTCGAACTCCTATCGGGGTCGTCGCCCCAAAACCCTGATGCTCACGCCCCCCTCCGAGGGGGCGACCGCTGAAGAAGGAAGGAACAACCGTTGCACCTTTTCTCCATCGGTATGAACTCGTGGAAAGTATGTGAGGGAACTCTCTGCCAACGCAAGCACCATCTGGGGTGCCGCCATCGTCAGAGATGCCCATCGATGAACTGGAGAAGTGGAATCCTTCATCCAAATTCATCCGCGGGACGCTGGGCATGGGGAGCGCGCTCGAAACGAGCTCACCCTTGCTGGACCCGGTAGTGATGTAGAGAGTGGGTTGGATCAACCCTTCCCCCAGTGTCGTCTTGCCTGCAGCAGAGAACACGTCGAGACGACGCAAGCGTATTCCCCTTGGTCCGCTGCGAAGATGATCGAGATCATGGTTGGGAGATTCAAACTTTCCCCGACTCTGACTCGAGCACGATTCCGCGCGGTGGAAAGCACCTCCCGTTTCCCCTCAGGAGTCACTGTGCTCTCCGTCAACGGCGTTATCGTACAGAATTCAGATCTGTCTTCCATCTACTTTTTTTTTTGGACTACCCCGGTCGATCCTCTCCCATGGAATTGAAATGGGGGCACTCACCGCTTCTCGGTGAATGCCCCCACAACTGCTCAAGAACCGTATTCATGGCGTTTTATCGCAAAGCGATCGGGCTTTCGAGTGACGCAACGATGATCGAAATCACTTCGTCAGTTTCCCGGTCCGTCAAAATCGGAGAGTAAATAGAGATCAACAAGGTTCCATCCTGCGAAGGAATCAATGCGTGGATGCAACTCTGCTGACCATCCGGTGATGTACTTTCCTGGGAGAAGAAAGTGCGTAAGGGAGTCAACTTCGCGGCGCGGTCAGACGGCTTTGTAACGAAACCTGCCGTTTCCAGTCGATCCCCGAGAGAGTTTGCAGCCACCTCTGAGGTCAGTGGTTTATCGGGATTCCCGATGTAACGATCGAGTGCGATCAACACTGCGCCATCTTCACCCGAGATCCGTGCGGCGCCCTGGGCGCTGATCGAAGTCCACGTCTCGGGAATGTCTACTGTGAGATTCAGGCCAGTCAGTTGTTCTGTATGGAAGACGGGAAGAGGCGACTCGACCGGCACCAGTTCGACGGCCACTGGCTGAGCCAGTTCCGTTGTGGAATCGATCTGCTCCACCACGACCTCGATCGGATCCAGCACCTCTGAAGAATCCTCGACGGAATCGAGATCTCCAGAATCTGCATCCGCAATGGGTAACAGATCTGCGAGTTCGGGTAACTGGATATGAGTGTTCTCAACTGCCGCCACCTGAGGTTTGCGAGCCGCCAGTCGCCTGGACAGATATTCCTGCTCCGAAGATTCGAGAACCACCTCGGAGATGAAACGACGATAGATGGTCGCCCTGCCATTGGACCAGGTCAGGATCACCTTCTCCTCGTCACTCGCAATCACCTTACCATTGACCACGTGACCATTTTTCAGGAACACGGTTCCACCTTCGACGACATCGGTAGAAGTCATCGAAAAGAACAGGGGCAGAATCAGCGAGAGTTGGATCCATTTTTTCATTTTTTCGCTCCAAATCCGACCTGGTGTTGATCGATCACTTCGTCAACCCAGTTCTCAAAGGAAACCACCGCAGGTGTGATCGACGTCGATTTGTTGTTCGGGGCGGAACTGCCTGACCACGGTACATTGATCAGGACCACCAGCGCGATCAGGACCGAAGCAGCCACGGCTCCCGGTTTCCAGTACTCGGTAAAGAGATTTTTCACCTGTTCGACCAGCGGGGCCGAATCCCCGTTCAGATCATCCTCGTAGAGTCCATCGGACCCTTCGATGAGACTGGTGATATCCTCGACGTCCTCGATTTCGGGGAGATCGTCCTCCAGTTCGGCGGAGACTTCCGGCAGGTCCTCCAGGTCATCCAGGTCATCCAGATCTTCTCCGGGCCTGTGGGAGAGAAGAGCTGGAGCGTCGACATTTCCATCCAACAGGTCGTCATCCTCGAGGAAGACGATGACTTCGTCATCCGCCAATCCCGTCAGATCTGCCAGATCGCTATCCGGAACCCTCGACTCCGTTTCCGGACTCGGCTTCGGATCCGCTTCGAAGGAAGCGCTCGTTGGAGTCTCCTCGAGAAAGGAGCCCTCCTGTGTTGGTTTCAACTGGTCTTCATTCATCAATGATTTCCCTACTTGGTTCCTGGGTGGGCCACCCCCGGGCGAGGAACGGCCTACATTGAAGAGTAGGATGGGATCGCAAATGGTGCCATACCTGCCGTGAGACGCTTCAGGTGGCTGCTAACAGGTCATCGGAAAGTTCACCGTCGGCGATCACCGGGCCCAGTGCCGGAGCCGGTCGGAGAGGTTCACCACAGCTCTGGCAAGATCCAGGCTCCAGATCAACGCTTCCGCACTGTCGGCAGAAACGAGTCAGTTGGCCCTGTAAATCGAGCAACCAGCGCACCTGTTCGCCGGTCAGGGCTCCTTGCCTTACCAGAACTTCTCCGATACGGAAGCGTAGTCCGATCCTGCGTAACTTCGCTTGCTCTCGCACGGCGAATTCCAGTTGATCGGGGCAGATCCAGCCACGATCGATGGCCAAGCGACCCAGTGATCCATCTTCAGAACGGCGACGACGACCATCCCCCAGTCGTGTTCTGAGGTGATCTCGAGTCATCTTGAGTACGTGATTGGCCAGGCTGACCGACAGCACACCACTACGAATCAGCACCTGCAAGAACTCCGATGCCGTGGGATTCCCCGGGCAACAGAGTAAACTCTCTGCGATGTGATCATCCTCGATCCAGCCCCGTTGGCGCAGGATACGAACTGCGATCATCAGATCTGCAACTGGGCTGGTATCCGGTGTCATCGGAAGCCTCCTCCAGGTCTTCGATCAAGGCGACGAGTATCGAATCCAGGAGGTCGAACCCAGAATCAGAGATACGGATCCTGTCCCCCTCATGGATGAGCAAACCCTGTTGTGCGAATTGACGCAAACTGCCCTGGCAGAGTTGCTCCAGTGAATAACCTTCTTGCCGGCGCCAGCGGGCCAGATCGAGCCCCTCCGCCAGCCTCAATCTCAGCATGATCGACTCCACCGCAGCGGTGAATCGGTCAGGAGTCTCCTCAGCGACCCGTTCAGGTCGCCCGCGGGAACGGATATAGGACGAGACATCGGGGCGATTCTTCCAGCGGTCCCCATCGAGGAAGGAAGCGGCCCCGCTTCCGACCCCAAGATAGGTTCCTCGCTGCCAGTAATTGAGATTGTGCAGCGAAGCGCCGCCCCGCTTGAACAGATTGGAGACTTCGTAGCGCTGATAGCCCTGGCTCGCCAATCCATCGAGGAAAAAGCGTGAAGCTTCGATACACTGCTCATCATGGAGCGGATCGATGGCCCCTCTCGATCTCATCGTGTGTAGCCATGTCCCCTGCTCGTAGCTGAGGTGATAAAGGCTGACATGATCGGGATCGATCTCTGCCACTGCTGCCAGATCCCTCCGCACCGAATCCAGTCCCTGGCCAGGCCAGCCGACGATCAGATCGAGACTGGTTCTGGGAACCCCGACACTGGCCATCATCCGATGCACCTCTATCACCCTCGAAGCGTCGTGCCGCCTGCCCAGCAGTGAGAGCCCCTTCTCATCGAAGGTCTGTGCTCCAGTGCTGATCCGATCGACTCCGTGAGAGAGAGCCACCTCCATCTTCCGTTCATCGATCGACTCCGGGTTGGCCTCGACGGTCCACTCCTGAAGCCCACTGCCGAAATTCCTGGCCAGAGCGGCCAGCAAGTCATCCCAGCACTGCTCTTCGAGAGCGCTCGGGGTTCCTCCTCCGACGAAGATGGTTCTCGGAGTGAATCCACTCTCCCCTGCCAGGTCAATCTCCCGAATCAAAGCTCGGGAATATTCTCGGACGATCGGTAATCGCAATGATTCGACATGGAAATCGCAATAGGTACAGCGGCTGCGACAGAAGGGGACATGGACATAGAGCCCCGGAGAGAGGCTCTCAGGCAGATCCAGCGGTGGTTCTGCATGGCCGTCCGGGCTGCGGCGATTGGTGGATCTGGGTTCCATTCTGTATCCTTAGTTGAGGTCTTTCCCGAGATTCTACCCCCGACTCCTATCGCGGGTATCTGACTCGAAGGAACCTCCGGCGTTCGTCGGCCGTTCACGACGAATGAGCGGGAGCCATCGAATGAGCAGCCTTCGCGGACATCTCGAGCACTTCGGTCTTCAGGAACTCCTGCAGACCCTTTCCCATGGTGCACGTACCGGAACACTTCAGATTGAACGCGACAAGGAAAAAGTATCGATCGTATTCGAAACCGGGCACATCACCCTGGTTCGCTCCGGCTCCGCGAGCCGCATCCGGCTGCGCAGCATTCTCCTTCGTGGAGGCGTAGTTTCCGAAGAACAACTGCTCAATGCTCGTCAAGATCAGCAGCGAACAGGAATGCTCCTGGGTAGGGCTCTGATCGAGCGAGGAATCATCGATGACTTCCAACTCTCGCAAGCTCTGAGGCTCAAACTTGAGGAAGAACTCTTCGACCTGTTTCTCTGGGAATCGGGAACCTTCGAGTTCTTTCCGGAGTTGATTCAATCCGCTGCAGAAGATGAGATCCAACAAGTCACCCGTATCCAGGTCGATCCGATGACCATCATCATCGAAGGCCTGCGCCAGGCGGATGAATGGAAATTGATCCGCGATCGAATCAAGGATCTTCGCTGGATCTTGAATCCTGTGGAGGGAACTCCACCACCGGCAGAGTCTCATTCGTTGTTCATGATGATCGATGGTCACCGAAGCATCGATGAACTTCTCTCACAGGCGACCAGCACTCGATTTGATACCTGTTCCATCCTCTATCGATTCATCGAAGAAGGAAAGGTGCGGGAAGCCAGCGCTGGCGAGATGATGGAAGAAGCAAGATCTAGAAAGAAAGATCGCCCTGCATCCTCGTTGAGTCTCTATGAGGCACTCATCGATCGTGCAGGCTCCTCGATGGGACACACCCTTCTCGAGGAAGCCGCTGAATGTGCTGCTCTTCACGATCCCGAAGCGGAGGCACGATTCCTCCGCAGAGCGGTGGAGATCCTCAAGATGAATGGTGACGGTCCGGGTGCCTGGATCCGTCTCCAGAGATTGCTGATCCTCGCCCCGGGAACCACGGAAGACCTTCAGAATGCCTGGACTCTTCGTCAGCACATTCCGACCCGCAGGGTTCACACGATCCTCGATGATCTGGTCAGATCTCTGCGCAGGAGCGGAGAACTTCGCCAGGTGATCATATCGCTGAAAGAAGCAGAGTCGTTGCGTGGCTCGGATGCCCGCTACTGGCTCCAGCTCGGAGAGGCGCTACAGCGGGTAAAAGATCCTTCTGCAGAAAGGTGCCTGGCAAAAGCGATTGAACTTGCCGACAAGAATTCTCCAGAGATCGCACTTCGTGCCGAGCGTATCCTTCGGGAGTTAAATTCTGATCTTGCTCTGAACGAAGATGATCTTGCGCAGTTACGTCAACGCAGAGGTACCATCGACACGAACAGGAAAATTCGCCACTGGTCGATGATCGGCAGTGCTGCTCTGTTCTTCATCCTTTGCTTGATCCAGGTCTCCTCCGAGTGGCGGGCACGAGGCTTGCTTTCTGCGGCTCGATCGATCGAGGCCAGCAACATTGACACATCAGGAATGATGAGTGCCGCCCTCGCTTTCGAAAGGGTAGCCAAGGAACACCCCTGGACTTTTGCCGGTTCCTCCGGAGCCAAGGCGAGTGCTCGACTCCATGGCACCATCAACAGTCTCTTGACGTCGGAGAAAACTGCCCGTAGTAACAACCTTCAGATGCAAAGAGAAGAGCGCCAGAAGAATCGTAACCTCGTACGAGAATCGATCCATAAAGCGATCGAACTGAGGAATCAAGGCGATGTCATTGCAGCGAGAAAGTTGCTCGATCAACTGGACCCATCGGCAACTCAGGTTCTCAGCGAGATCGAGATCAAGAGCATCCGGTTCCCGGTCCAGATCGAAAGCCGTCCCAGCGGAGCTCGAGTCCTGAATTCACATCAGAAGGTCATCGGAAACACACCGATGATCGTCGACCTCGTCGGAGAATCTGATTCGGTTTTCTTCGTCGAGCGCTCCGGTTGCAGGACCAAGACGATCCGCCTCTCCGGGGAATCCCCTCCAGTGGTACATGTTTCACTGGTCCGTGGTCCTTTGCGCACATACACCTTGCCGTCACCTGTCCAGAATGCTGCCCTCGCCGGTGATTCCCTGGTCCTGGCAGGTCGCGATGGGCTGATCAGGGTGGTGGATGTGAATCAACTTCATACGACCGGTGAGCACCTGGTCGGTATCGAAGGGCATCCTGCTGCACTGCTGGTGGAACAAAAGGGAGAGGTGCTTGCGGTCCCTTACTCGGGGAGAGCTGTAGTGGTGGAACACAACGGTGGAATCCGTGCCATCGGCCCCACCGCAGCCGCACCCTGGACTGCAGCATGCAGCCTCAAAGACGGTTGGGTTCTCGCCGATGCAGACGGACTGGTGATTCATCTCGATGCACGTGGAAAGACTGTCTGGAAATATCACTGTGATGCGCCGATCTCCCTGCTGAGTCCATCGATCGATGGTGGATTGCTCGTGATCGATCGAACACGTTTGCAACATCACATCGATGGGAGAGGAAAACCGATCGGATCCACGGCTCGACTCCCTGGTGAAGTGAATCAGGTACTGCCCGATGGGCGAACCTTGCTTCAAGACGGAACCATCTGGGTCGACCACACGATGACGACCGGCCCCGCGCCCTCGACTGAATCACGCCAGCAGGGCTTGAAGAACTTTTATGGAACTAAAGAGGGTTGGGCGACCGTGACAGGATCGATCACCGAGGAACACATGAGTCCCTCCGGTGCATCGTGTGCCCCTCTCGCAGCAGCGGGCAATTCAGAATCAACCTGGGTGGCGGGCGTGGATGGGATCCTCCGTTTGCACGACCCCAGTGGCGAGATCACCAGCGAAGTTGAACTGGGATCCACTGCGGTGGATCTGCAGCGCAGTCGTCAAGGTCGAATCCTGGTGACGCTCGCCGATGGTCGGTTGTGTGATGTGGAGGAACTCGAAAAATGATATCCACTGCACTTCTCACCATCGCCATCCTGTCCACCACCTGTGGAAGTGATCTCATCACAGCGGATGAACTGCATCTCACCGATGCATCTCTCGCTCATCTTCAAGGAAGAGTCGGCGACCGAATCGGAAATGCCATCCAGATCGATGGCATATCTGACCCGGTCCGGGTGGCTTCGCTGGTGAAGATCCCGCGACGCGGACGAAGAGAGAGACCGTTGCTACTCGATCTGTGGCTGGTGAGAAATGACCAGGGCTGGTCGATCATCCAGGCGCTGCCGGTCGGATCCTGGGAACAGAGCCTTGCCCACCATCAGGCACGACTTTCAGATGGCCCTTCCGATCGACACGGTTCAATCCTACGCTTCCTGCTGAGAGAGGCTCCCCTACCCGCTCGACAGGAATTGTGGTTGGCGTTGTACTCACCGCACGGCGATGTCTCCAGATGGCTCCTCCTCGGGGGCCAATTCCTGTCTGGTGAAGCCATTCTCGGTGAAACCATCGAGCGGCTTGGATTGCATGCTCTGGCTCTCGAACAGCAGTTATTTCTCCTCGAAGGTCGCTGGCTCTCGAAAACAGATTACTACCGAATCCAGGGCCTGGTCGTGGCCGATGGCAAGGTCACCGATTCTCGCCGGGAGTCGCTGAAGAAATCCACTTCGATGAAGTTGGACAAGATCCTCGCCGTCTCGAGGAAGAATACCGTCGCCAAGATCATTCGCTCTGGATCGACCAGGAAATCTGTCGTGGCGCTGCATGGCAGCCCCGGAGAAGTGACCTGGGTTCGAATACAGGATCATCTGGTCGAGGAGTGGACCTACCATGATCAGGTGGTCCGACTGATCGATGGACGAGTCTTCGAGATCGATTCGATCCAGTAGTTCACGACTCGACCGCACCTCGATCTCAGCGATCCGATCTCAGCGACCGTCACGGTCCGCTTCGTCACGGTCCTCTTCATCACGGTCCTCTTCGTCACGGTCCTCTTCGTCACCACTGTTCACGGGAAGATCGAGCGGAGATTGACGGCTACGACCTCCCTCTCCGTCGGAAGGCACTTCCTCCTCGAAGAGCGGTTCGGGTGTGTTCTGTGGAACCACCCTGCTCGGTCCGAGACGAGCGCGAGGTCGTGCTTCTCCGAGATCTCCCTGGCGAGCGGAGTGAAACATCAGACCACCTTCACCGGAAACCTCGACCCTCTCGCCCTGGTGAAGAGGCAGTGGCAACGTCTCCCCTCGGACGACCTCCACACTTCCCTCGATCACCAGTACCTCGGTGTGGGTGGGATTCGACAATCGACGCATCTCGAAAACGGTACCGGTGACATGGATCGTCACCTCGTCGGTAATGACCGAGTATCCCTTCCCCTTGCGCTCCACCTCGAAGCGAGCAGTACCAGACTCCAAGGCGATGGAGTCATTGGTCAAAGGTTGAAGGCGAGCCCCGGAACCAAACTTCACCACCCGGCCTGCGGGATCGATCAAAACCACTTCACCAGCGATACAGGTGACCTGCTGGCTCAACTGGACCCACTGATCCGCGACTCCGGGACGAAGAACGATCACTTCACCAGCCAGTTCGACGCGGCTCTCCTCCGCCACCGAACGAAGGGTCAGCAGAGTATCCAGTTCGGATGAATTCCACCACCATGCCACCAAACTGATGATCCCCAGTAACAGGGCCGTCATCGCCGCCATTCGCGGGGCAGCATTCTCTGCAGCCATCGCCACCTCGGCGGGCTCACTCTCCGACAGCAACTGGTCTGGAGCGAGGTGCCCGGTCAACAGGTGATCGATCTCTTCGACCACTTCGTCACAGCCGATGCCAAACGCATCCAATCCAGTCTGGAATTCTGCATGCCATTTCTGGCAGGCACTGCAACGATCGAGATGGGCCTCTAGCATCTCCGAGCGATCAGTGGTCAGTTCTTGATCTTCTGAGAGGGAAATCCAGCGGCGAACCAGGTCGCAATCGGGTTGCGGATTCATCTGTTCTCCTGTCCATCTCCATCGAGGCGTTTCAATTTTTCCGCCAGGGTTTGTCGCGCTCGAAACAAGCGAGACTCTACTCCCTTGGCGGTCATGCCCAGCAGCCTGGCGATATCTCTGTATGACCTTCCCTGGTCATGCTTGAGAAGTAACACTTCTCGATACTCTGGCGGCAACTCATCGATCAATTCTCGGATCTGAATCGACCGTTCGCGACGTTCCAGCGATTCGACCGGACCAGGGGAACGGTGCGCATCACGATCCTCATCCAGCGGCGCACTCTCTGGAGCTTTGCGTTTTCTGTGCCGTAACAAGTCGAGCGAACTGGTGCGTACGATCTGCATGAACCATGCAGAAAATCGTTCATCTTCTCTCAACTTGGCAAGCCCCTGCCACGATTTCAGATACGCATCCTGAACGGCATCCGCAGCCAGGTGAGTCTCCCCCAGAATACCGTAGGAAATACTCGCCGCAGCATTTTGATGTAGTGAGACCAACTTCGAAAATGACTCTCGATCGCCCTTTCTGGCAGCCGAAACCAGCTTGGCAATTACAGGATTCATCCGTAACTCTCCGAAGTTCTGGTGTCATCCAGGATGACGCCAGAACCGTACAGATCCCGCGGATTCATCGGTCTCTCTCCTGCCGCTCCAGCACTGAGTCGAGGATTCCGATGTAAGAGCGATAGCGCAACGGGTCGATTCTTTGCTCCGATAGTGCCGCCAGAACCCCACATCCGGGTTCCTGACGGTGGAGACAGTCGCGAAAGCGACATCGATCCACTTCCCCGGCCAGATCGGGCATCCAGTGCGCCAATTCACACGGATCGAGTCCCCACAGCGCCCAGTCTCGAAATCCGGGGGTGTCGATGATGGCGGTCCCCGCCTCAGCCGGATGCCAGGTCACTGCGGTGGTGGTGTGCTTGCCCTTCTCGTTGTGCTCACTGACAGGAGAAGTCCGAATCTCGATACCCAGCACCTTGGAGATCAGCGAGGACTTCCCGACCCCACTGGGCCCGGTGAGGACAGTCGCCTTCCCCGCGAGTTTATTCTTCAATTGGTCGAGACCTTCATCGGCAGTGGCAGAGCAGCGCAACACCTCGATTCCGATCCGCGGATAGATCGCCAGGCGCTCTTCCATTTTTTCCGGGATACCGAGGTCGATCTTGTTGAGTACCAGGAAGGCAGGCAGTTGACTGGCAGCAGCAGCCATCAGAAGTCTATCGAGAGCTCCGAACTTGATTCTCGGCATGGCGATGGAAAAGACGCAGGCGACTTGATCCAGGTTTGCAGCGAGGATCAGTTCGCGTGCTCGCCCCACATCTCTTCTACGGGAGATCCAAACCTTGCGCTCCTCGACCGAGACGATGCGGCCATCCGCTCCATCGTCGACCCCTTCGGTCAGTTCGACCTCGACCCAATCCCCCACCACTACAGGATTCTTACCCTTCTTGCGAAGTCGTCCCGCCAATTCACATCGGAATTGTAGTCCTTCGGACAGGACCATCGCATCTTTGCTGGATCGAAATACAACCTGACCCCGCATCCGCGACTAAACCTTCAGCTCGGTGAGGTGATCCTCTTCGGGAGTTGCCAGGCGATCGGCCACTTCATCGAGATATCGAAGAGTTTGTTCGGCAGCTCTCCCCGTGAATCGGTCAGCATCCCAGGGAGGCAAGCTGGCTGCCACTTCACCGAGCATATCGTCCGCCTCGATCAGTGACCGGAGAGGGTTTTCCTTCCCCTCCAGGATCTCTTCCCGAGCCTTCCATGCATGCTCCCGGATGCGTTCGTGCAGTTGCTGACGATTCCCCCCCAGGGAAACCCCCTCCATCAGCAATTCTTCTGCGGCCATGAAGGGCAGATACTCGTGAATCCGCCGCTCTCGAACCCGATCGTGAACGACCAGCCCAGAGAAAACATTTCGAGCGGTCACCAGTATCGCATCGAGGGCTAGAAAGGCTCCGGGAAGTGCCACCCGGCGTTGCGCACTATCGTCAAGGGTTCGTTCCATCCACTGATTTGCAGCAAGTTGAGCGAGGCCAGGTGCAATCGTCATCAGGTGACGTGCGAGCCCACACAATCGTTCGCAGCGCATCGGATTGCGCTTGTAGGGCATCGCGGATGAACCGACCTGAGTCTTCTCAAAAGGTTCTTCCACCTCACCCCACGACTGGAGCAGGCGGATATCCGTGGCGGCCTTGTGGATCGCAACCGCGACATCAGTCAAGCGCGAGACGATGCGATGATCCCACGCTCTGGGATAGGTCTGGCCACACAGTGCAAACACCTTGTGGAATCCCAGCTCCTCTGCCAGCTCCTGTTCGAGCTGGTCCACTCGATCCCCATCTCCTCCACAGAGTTGCAGGAATGTCGCCTGGGTTCCGGTCGTTCCCTTCAATCCACGAAGAGGGAGCGACTCGATCAATCCATCGATTTCCTGGTGGCAATCGACCAGATCCTGCAACCACAGCGATGCGCGCTTGCCGATGGTCGTCAACTGCGCCGGTTGCAGGTGCGTGAGTCCGAGTGTCGGAACCGCAGCATATTTCCTGCAGAATGCCGAAAGGGAGTGAATGGTTCTGAGCAGTCGATCTCGAATGATGACCAGTGCCTCCTTGAGGATGACCAGGTCTGCATTATCGGTCACGAAACAGGAGGTCGCCCCCAGGTGAATCACCCCCGCAGCCTCGGGAGCCACCTCTCCATAGTGGTGAATGTGTGCCATCACATCGTGGCGTATTTCACTCTCGATCTCTGCGACTCGATCGAGATCGATCTGGTCTCTACCCTGCTCCAGCGCCCTCACCTGATCTTCGGTCACAGGTAGCCCGGCACGGCACTCGACACGGGCCAGGGCAATCCACACATCTCGCCAGGTCTGGGCCCTCCTCATCGGTGAGAAGAGGCGCTGCATCACCTTAGAAGCGTAGCGATGAGCCACCGGGTCTACGTACTGGTCATGATCCAAGTTTTCCTGGCCTCTCGTACCATCTTGAAGATCCCTCAGATCGGGTCTTCAGAAATCGCTGCTCGATGCCGATCCTCTGAATGGGCCCACTTTCAGGGTACTCCCGGGGGCATGGCCCCCCCGGAGAAAGGATCATCGCCCTTGCGACATACCCTCGTCAACTGCTCCCACAGGATGGGATCGACTCTTCTGCGCCTTCTCATCGCCACTCTGGTGGCGATGCTGACCTTTCCTGCCAGCGGCTACCTGCTCGCAGACGAGGTCCAGTTGAAGAATGGCCACGTGATGCGAGGCAAAGTTCTCTCTGACGATGGTCAGCAGATCGTCCTGCAAGTGCCCGAAGGAAAGATCTGGATCCGACGATCCAGGATCTCCAGCGTCCTCCGCCTCGATCCACGCAAGACGCTGATCGAGGAGTGTGTACGTCGCCTCGAAAGAGGGACTCCAGGATCCGCCATTGGGTTCCTTCGAAGGGAATACCAGTACTCCCCCCACCAGCAAGAAGTACTACCTCTGTACCGCAAGAGTCTGCTCGGTGAAGTCGAGTCCCTGCTCGATCGAGGCCTGGTGGAACGAGCCATCTTGCTCTGGAATGAGTACTGCTCCCTGCCCGGAAGTACTCCTGAAAACATTCCCCTTCGAGGCCGAGTTCTCGCGGGAGAATCCCTGCTCTGTCAGCTGGAATCGACAATTCACAACTCCCTCGAATCGGATCAACCCGTCGAGGCGATCCGCCACATCGATACATTGCTCGAGCAATTTCCTTCCGAGGGTTGGAAGTGGAAAGAGACACTGATCGACAGCAAGCTGGAACTGGGCAGACGTTTGTACCTGTCCGGCGATCTGGCTCGTGCGGCACCCTTGCTGATCGAAGTGGTGGTCGAGCAGCCTCGACTGTTGAATCGAACCCGCAGTGCCATCGTCCACTGCGCAACCCATCACCACGGTCTCTCCCTCGATGCTGCATTCGAACTGCTTCCTGATGATCCGACCCTCCATCTGGCAGCGGCCGAGACCGCTGCCCTACACGGGTCCGGATTCGACCAATCTCGTCATCTCCATCGGGTCCAGGAGCGAGTCGGTGAGCAGATCTATCCGCGGCTGCTCGAACAGCAACTGATCCAGGCCGCCAGTGACGAACTGGCGGGTGGGCTGCCTCTGGTGGTCCCCCTCGAACGGAGGTTGGCGGCGGTGAGCGAACGGCTCTGGCGCAACTGGGATCTCCCTGCCAGTCCCCCGGCATCGCTGGATCTCGATCAGCACGAGGATCTCGAGACGATGCGAGACTCCCTCGGGCTCCCCTGTGGCCCCGCCATCCTGATCAGCGAGAAGCAGTACGGTCGGGTGATCTCGGAAACCCTTCACCTGGTCCCCGACTTCCCCTTCATCGACCAGGATCAACTGCCGCGTGAACTGTTTCGCCTGTGGCTGCCACGAATCCTCGGTCAGCCTCGAGATCTACCTCCTTGGCTGGAGGAGGGACTCTGTGCCCGATCCCGCGGAACCCTGGCTCTCCAGCGCGATCAGTTACTGCTGGCCAGGGCCCGTTCGTTGGGAACCTTGCCTGAGATCTCTCGCCTGATCACGATGAAGGTCAGCATCGAGGATGAACTGTTCCGCGCCGCCTGTGGATCACTGGTCGACATGATCATCGAGGATGTTCCCCACATCCTGCTACCCGAGTTTCTCGACCAACTGGCCACCGATGGTCTGGAGCAATCCTTGAGCATCGTCACCGGGACAGATACCTTGCACGAGTTGCAACAGCGATGGATCCGGAGGATCGACTCTGGACGTTGATCGGTAACCGTGTGAAGGGGAACGAGATGCTGGGTCGGTGGCTAGAGATTCTGGATGACCTTCGCCTACGAATCTCGAATCGCATTCCGCGACGACCACTCACTGCTCCTTCCTCGAAACGAAGCGTCCCCGCTCCCCGGCGAGATGTGCTGTTCCAGAATGCTGCGTTGCTGTCGGTTGCGATTCACCTGACCGCACTGCTGGTTCTCCCTCCACCCGGTGCATCCGGAGAAAGCACCATCCCCGAGCGAGTCTCCTTGAGTACGAAATTGGTTCCCCCCACGGCCACCGCTCCTCCAGCGCCACAAGCCGAACTGCAGCCAGCGGAAGTAGAGCGACCGGAACCGAGTGCACCGGAAACGAAGCCAGCAGAGGAAGCACCGATCGAGCCGTCGCCCCCACCGCAAGAGGATGACCTGCGCACCGGTCGCCCTGAAATCTCGGCCGAGCCCCCTGCTGCAGCGACAGGACCTCTCGATGCTCCTCCTCTGGCGAAGGGTCACGATCGAGAGAGGGTCGACTCACTCCTGCATGAGACGCTGCAACAGGCTTCGTCCCACCATGACCGAGATCGCTGGTTGATGCTCGAAGTGCGCGAGAAGGTGCGCGAGAACCTCTCCCGACTGCAACAGCGAAATCTCCTGATCTCGGATGGACCCGGTGAAGCCAGTTGCCTGCTCGGATTTCTGATCGATGCCGAGGGCTGGATCTTCGACATCACCTTGCGACCGGCCCCGGGACTGGAGATCGATGCCTTCGCCATTCGCGATGCCATCGCAGTGCTCAATCCGGTCAAGGCTCCACCTGCAGGAGTCGCGACCCCGATCCACCTCCAGCTCCGTATAGATTTCCTGGAGTAATCGTGGCCACTTCACTGTCGACCACGGTCCACTCGTTCCTCTCGCGTCATCTGCCGATCGACGTGCCACGCTACATCGTGGCACTCTCTGGCGGGCCAGACTCGGTAGCGCTACTGCACTCCTGCTCCCAGTGGTCCAGTGGCTCCGATGACCGGCCCAAACCGGAGGCTCTTCATGTCCATCATGGACTCCGTGGAGAGGAAGCCGACCGAGACGCTCGTCACTGTGCAAGGATCTGTGCCCACCTGGGAGTACCTCTCCATCTGGTGTCGGAGTCGATCGAATCCTTCGCCAAAAACGAGGGTACCTCGATCGAAACTGCAGGGCGGGACACCCGTCGACGACGATTCGCAGAGTTATGTGGCAGCCGATCCACTTCGATGGTGCTCACCGGCCACCATGGAGATGATCAGGCGGAGACGGTGCTTGGAAACTTGTTACGAGGCTGTGGTCTCCGAGGCCTGCGAGGGATGGAACCGTTGTCCTTCATCGAATCGAGTCAGATCACCATCGCTCGGCCGCTGCTGTCCATCCGTCGAAACCAAATCGAGGAGTACCTGGAGCCGCTGGAGATCGATGGCCACGAGGATCTGAGTAACCGTTCGAGGGCCTTCAGGCGAAACCGGATTCGCCTCGATCTGATTCCCGCACTGCAGCTGGAAAGCCCCGATCTGGTCTCACACCTGCTGGGACTCTCAGCAGAAGCGAGGGCTCGCTGGACGATCGAGCGGAAACGGATCGAGCAGGCACTGCAGCAGGTCCACCTCTCCCCCCCTCGAATCTCCCTTCCTCGACACTGCTGGCAACAGTTCGAGGGACCTGAACTGGCCGATCTATTGCGCCAGGCGGTGATCCTCGGCTGCGGCGAAGAGGGCGGGCTGCGTAGGGAACACCTCCAGTCGCTGGTGCGACTCGCCAACGGTGAATCGAGATCCGCAATCGTGGCCTTGCCCGGAGCACGTCTCGCGATCCGTTGCGGTGGTTGGCTCCATATCGGACCCGATCCGACCGCGAACCACGACTCTCCATCCTACGCCGAAGAACTGGACCCTCTCCCAGCCCTACCTTGTCAGATCGAACCGGGTTCGAGCCGAGTTCACGGCGGTATCCGCTGGCAATCGCTGGTCGATTCTTCACTCACCTTGCGGACCCCGGAAGCAGGGGAAAAGGTGCCAGGGCGTCAGATCACCGTCGAGGAGACACTGCGTTGCCAGGGGGTTCCACCACGACTTCGACGACACTGGCCACTGGTGTTCGATGCTTCGGAAAATCGCCTGTGGTTTGCGGGCCAGGACCTCGACCCGCTTCGCTCGGCGGCACCGGTGGCTCTCACCGCAGCAGAGACAGCGACGGAGTTGGAACTGTCCTACCACCTGTTGCGAGTCCTGACTCCTCGATCGGAGTCGCCACCGCAACCTCCGGCTGCCAGCGAAGTAGATCTGCGACCCACTCACACCGGATGAAAAAGATCCACGAGACCAAAGCGGCCTTGTGGATCTCTAATTCTGTGGCGAGAGTGTCAGTACTCCGATCAATTCGAAGGCACCGATCTCTGATCAGCGCTGGTTCGAGATGCTCTGTACCAGTCCGTCCTGGTTGACGATGACGACGGAATCTTCGCCGTACCCCAGCACCGCAATCGAACCGGCGCAATCGAAGGCCCAGCGAATCGATCCATCGGAATTGTTGAGAGCGGTCAATTCATGATTCTCGTCGGTCACCCAGACCTGATTGCGATTGCTGAGTAGGATCTCCGAGTATCCTTCTTTGCGCCATTTCTCGGCGCCATCTGCGGTGTCGAGGCAGGCCAGTGCAATGACCGGAGCATCGCTGTTGCGGTTGTCATTGAGTGTGACAAACAGTGAGTTGCCACTCACTACGGGGCTGCTATACACCGGAAGTGCGAGATTGGCCTGCCAATTGAGATAGGCTTCATCGCCTCCATCGGTCAAGCAATACATCTTGGTGTCTCGAGAACCGAAGTAGATCCGATCGTCGACAACGGCGGCCGTCGCCTCGATCGCCTGCTGAGTCTCGAACATCCAACTGCCCCCCTTGGAAAATCCATTCCCCTGTTTGAGGGCATAGAAATTGCCATCTTCACTGCCGACATAACTTCGGCCTGCGAAATTGACGGGGGATGCACTGATCGCTCCATTGGTGAGATAGGTCCATGCAACGAACTTTTCCTTCTTGGAAAGTCCGTAAACACGGAAATCGTAGCCACCCACGATCAGGTTATCGATTCCCGGTACCACTGAAGTGGAGATGGGAAAGTTGCACGGAATCCGGTAATTGCGTGCGCCGTACTGGTCGTCGACGCAATGAACCATCCCTCGCTCAACGATGAAGAGTTCATCCGGGTTCTCTGCCTTCAGTTCCTTGGGGTAAGCAAATACCGAAGGAGCAAACTCTAGTGGCACCTGGAGCGGATAGGTCCAGGTGGGAAGTCCTGTGGTGCCATCGATCTTGATCAGGTGATAGCTCCGCTGGCTCGTAGCGGAAACGATATAGAGGTTACCGTTGGCACTGAAGGCCTGATCGATCTTCTGCGGATGGTGGTAACTCCAGTCCAGTTGCACTCCCAAAGGCCTGAGGTCAGCGGTGCTCAAGCCATCGGCATCGGCTGTACCACGAGAAACCACTGACGGAGTGTTAGCCTCGCCGCCAGAAGCGGTTTGACGAACCGTCGGAGAGCCACAACCTTGGATCAGCAATGTCAGTGTCAGCATGAAGATGCAGGCCAATGTGGCCAAGTTAGATCGCGAGTTCATTCGCTCGGTTCTCCCGTTCCGGTTCCACGACTGTTGCACAAACGACTGGTGGCATCGATTGTGCTGGCCGGGACCCTGCTACTGGTGATCCTCAAGGTATTCCCCGAGGTCGATATCATGTTGTAATTCGTACTCGATCAACTTGTGGATTCGAGCGATGTCCGCTTCTATCGTTTCTGAAAGTTCAAACACATGAGGTCCCTTGTCCAGGCGCGCCCCAAGGTCTGACGTCATCTCTGTCCAGGACCCCTCGTAGAGTTCCTCACGAATGATCAGGAGGGTTCGCTCCTGCTTCGATAGCCCCTGCAGGAAATCGCGATGATCCGCGGTCACTGCGGTTCTCCCCCTGTCGGAGTCCATCGGTGCCAGACCCCTAGGATCCGGGAAACTCATGGGTCACATCAACCCAGGATTTCTTTGCGAACCGAAAAGAGTCCATGGCGGTGTAGAACTCGTCGCCGGGGCGATGGAATTCCAATCTCAAGACTCTCTCTGTGAGTCTCAGGCCATTATCAGGCAATTCCTCGACCTCGATATCGTCGATCAATCCATGGACATCGATGACGATATGATCCGCTTCTGGATCGATGGCATTGAACAGTGCGACGCACTCGCGCTTTTCTCCGGCGGGAAAGTCGATTCCCAGTTCACCGGCTCCACTCTTCTTGAGCATGTCCACTCGGGAAAAGAGCGGCTTCCGCTCCCTGCGCTCGACCGCTTTTTCCACCCACGGCAAGGCGATGTCGCAATAGCGACGATTCTTGTCGGAGCTCGCCGTCAGCGAGACATGAAAGGATGCGTCGAGTCCGCTCTTGTTCTCGATGGTATAGGGTAAGTACCAGTAGGTTCGCCCCGATCCCGGAACTCCATCGGCGCGGAGGTCATGCCCCTTACCCCCAAAGACGGTGATCTGGCGCGGGCGCTCGAACTTCATCTCGAGGCGGGCGATTCCTGGATCATCCTGAGCCACAGCAGCGTTGAATCCAGCGTTGGTTCCTCCGAGGATTCCGACCAGAAGCAGGAGCAGCAACGCTCCACCAAAGCGGCAGGGATTCATCAAATCACGCCGACATTCCACATTGCTCATGCTTTCGCCTCCCCGAGTGAATCAGTAAGTCTTGTGAGTCCGTGAGTTTCTCGCAAGTTCCTGCCGCTCCCCTGGCATGGGGGATGAGATGAAACGCTATCCACTCCCGAATGTTCTATTCTTGGCTCGACCGAAATCGAAATCATTCCGAGGTCGCACCTCATGGATCCGGACCTCAGTCGCCAGGATCGGATCCTCAAGGAGCCAGAGCAGATCATAGCAACCCACCATCCTGGGTGTCAACGGACCCGACCACTGGCAAATCCACTTCTGGCACCTTATGATGCTGCCAGGGGCGTCCCATGAGCCCTGGAGGATCTCGACGGACCCGAAGGCAATCCTTGCCAGGGAGTCTTCCGCCGAGTACCTCCAGATTCCCAACAGGATCCCACGCCCAATGCCGGAAGGAGATGCGAGATATGAGTTACAAGGCTTCTCACGAGAAGACCTCGGGAGATCGAGCCAGATCTGAGGGGTTTACCCTGGTCGAGCTCCTCGTAGTGATTGCAATCATCGGAACCCTGGCTGCACTATTTTCGGGGAATATTTTGACCGCCCTGAAAAAAGGGGACGAGGTCAGTTGCACCAACAACCTGAAAAACATCGGGCAAGCGGCCATCGCCTACTCCCTCGACAAGCGATTCTTCCCGGTCGCCAAGGGAAAGACTCCGCCCGCATATGAGTCCCTTAACGTGTTGGTCAATTCCAATGCGGGTTCGGGTTTGAGTCCAGAGGTTTTCATCTGCCCTTCATCGACGGACGAGCGAGCCGAGAAGGACAGCGATGGCGATTTCGTCCTCGATGAATACTCGAACTCCTACGCCTGGTTGGGAAAGAAGACCAAGGCGGCCACCGATCCTGGAACCATCCTCGGATGTGACGACTCCATCGTCGACAAGGAAAATGACATCGATGAAAACCATGACGGTTTCATGATCGTCGTCTACGCCGACAGTTCAGTGAAGAAACTTGAAGAATCTGAATTGGATGAGGGCTCAGCATTACCAAAGAATTTGGTCGGGCAGGAAGGTGGCAGTTAGCCACTGATCCTGATTGCGTTGCGAATGCAAAAGAGGTGCGTGGGAGTGACTCCCACGCACCTCTTTTTTTGATGCTGTCATGCTCGAGAACTGTTCACCGATGTAGAGGTGGCTCCAGTAATCGAGCCCACCCATCGTGTGGAATCTCCGATCCAAACTCTTCCGATCCAAACTCTACGGTTCGTTCTGTGGCTCGGAACTGAATCCATCAGCAAAATCGTCCGATTCCACCGGGCGAGAACCGATCTTGTACTGATTTCGAAGCCAGCCACCAAGATCTCGGTCGCGACAGCGGTGACTACAGAAGGGGAAGCAATCTGCATCTTGGGTCACCGGAGAGGCCGGATCCTTACAGACAGGGCACAGGGTGGTTGGGGTCAAGACGTCGATCCGTCGTTGCTCTTGGCCGGCTTGGAGGTGTCGCTCTTTTTCTCGGCATCCTTCGACGAGGGTGCTGAATCTTCCTTCTGACGTTTCTTGTAGTCGGAACTGCGATAATCGGTCTCGTAAAAACCGCTGCCCTTGAAGATGATTCCACCTCCGACACCGATCAGCCGACGCAGTTTCTTCTTCCGACATTCGGGGCAGGTCTTCTTCAACTTCTCATCGACCTTTTGAAACAACTCGAAACCATGTCCACAGCCGTCGCAGAGATAATCGTAGGTAGGCATCTCAGGCTCCTTCAGGTGCTTGAGCAGTACGGCACACGATCACCCTGGCAGCGCGAATCAGATGATCGCCAAATCGATAGCCTCGTTCGACTTCTTCGACCACTTCACCATTTCGAGCATCGGGATGATCGACCTGGAGCATCGCTTCGTGAACTTCAGGATCAAAATCAGCACCCACGGAGATCACCGCTTCGATACCGAGTTGATCGAGAATGCCGTCGAGGTTTCCATGGATCAATCTCAGGCCATCACGGATCCCGTCTGCTCCATCGGCGTCATCCGATTCCACCTTCAGTGCAGCCGACAATCCATCGAGCAGAGGTAAGAAGGTACGAAAAACCTCGGCAACGGTTCTCTTGCGAACCATCGCACGCTCTTCCAGCGTGCGGCGCCGGAAATTTTCGAGTTCAGCTCGGGCACGTTGCAATTGCTCGACGAGGAACTCCTTGTTCTCCTCCGGAACACGGTCCAATTCGGATGCGTCTTGTTCTGTCGCATCCAGATCCGTTTCTTGTGGGTCCGCCGACGATGCAGAATCATGATTCATCTGGGTTTCATCCTCGTTTGATTCTTCACCTGGGTTCCCACTAGAATCCTGATCGGGGGCCAGATCTGTCTGTTCATTCGCCATGCGACCTCTTCCTACCCGAAGTATTCCTTGAAGCGCTCAAGGAAGCCTCTTCTTCTCGTACCCACTTCCTTCTCTTCGATCTCAGCAAGACGCTCCAGCAATTGTCTCTCCTCCGGCCCCAGATCGAGAGGAACCTCGATGGTCGCTTCGACCAGTTGGTCTCCTTTTCGGCTTGAATGAACCGAACAGAAACCCATCTTCCTCATTCGAAGGACATCCCCACTCTGGGTTCCCGGAGAAATCGTCAGGACCGCTTTTCCATCGAGAGTCGGAACCTCGATATCCGCACCCAGTGCTGCCTGGGAGTATGAGATGGGTAACTCGAAACAGACGTGATCCTTGACCCTCGTGAAGAAGGCGTGTGGACGATAGCCCAGCACCACCTGAAGATCTCCGGCAGGGATGCCATGCGGGCCTTCGTTGCCCCGGCCGGTCAATCGAAGGATCATTCCGTCTTCCACTCCTGCGGGAACATCGACTTCGATCTCTTCCGATTTCTGTACCAGCCCAGCAGAACTGCAGGTGGGACAGGGATCGTTGATGATTTCTCCTCTGCCGGAGCAGGCTGGACAACTCGTCCTGACGCTGAAGAAACCCTGAGAGCGGAGCACCTGGCCCGCGCCGGAACAGGTTCCGCAGCGAACCGGTTTGGAGCCGGCCTTGGCACCTGTTCCTGAACAGGAACCGCATCCCACCATTCTTCTCAGTTGGATGGTGCGCTGGACACCGTTGGCCGCTTCTTCAAGGGTCAGCTGGAGATGGGCCCGTAGGCTGTCTCCCCTGCGAGTGCGACCGCCGCCTCCGAATAGATCTCCGAAGACTCCGCCACCGCCACCGCCGCCGCCGCCAAAGATATCGCCGAACATGCTGAAGACATCCTCGACATTGGAGAATCCACTGCCCTGCCCCATACCGGAGAGACCGTCATGTCCATGAGCATCGAAGATGCGCCGCTTCTCATCATCTCGTAGAACATCGTAGGCCTCAGCAGCCTCCTTGAACTTGCTCTCCGCCCTGGTATCGCCAGGATTCTTGTCCGGATGATGCTTGAGGGCCAACTTGCGGTAGGCCTTCTTGATCTCGTCATCCGATGCTTCTCGGGGAACCCCCAGGACATCGTAGTAATCCCTGGCTGCCATCCGACCCCCCCTAGACGAGTGCGCCATCCACGGCGGTTTCGTCTTTATCCAGATCAGCGATCGCAGTATCCGAAGTGAGGTAAAGGCCAGCGACACTGGCTGCGTTCTGCAGTGCAACCCTCAACACCTTGGTGGGATCCACGACGCCGGCCCGAACCAGGTTGACGACCTTGCCCTTGACTCCATCGAAGCCCATCTCGATGTCTTCATACTCCATCACCTCTGCGACGACGGCCGGCCCGTCAAATCCGCAGTTACGAGCCAGCTGAGCAGTCGGCTCGAGCAAGGCATCGGCGACCACCTGCACGCCGAAACGTGCGTCACCAGAAACTCGTGTGGCAGCCACCTTCTCGGAGATTTGAAGGAATGCAGTACCGGCTCCAGGAACGATTCCCTCGGACATCGCCGCGCGAGTGGCACTGAGTGCGTCCTCTGCGCGAGACTTTCTTTCCTTGATTTCCAGTTCAGTGGCTCCGCCAACGCGGATCACTGCGATCTTGCCCATGATCCGGGCGAGACGCTCTTCGAGCTTTTCTCTATCGTAGTTCGACTGGGTCTGCTCGATCTGCGCTTCGATCTGAGCGCAACGTTGATCGATCGCTTCCTTGTTACCGGTCCCTCTGTAGAAGAGAGCCCGATCCTTGGAGACCTCGAGTTTACGGACGGTGCCCAGTTGCTCCTTGCCCACTTGCTCCCACTGGACTCCGGTGTCCTTGGCGATCATCTGACCGCCAGTCACGATGGCCATGTCCTCCAGCAATGCCTTACGACGATCGCCAAAACCTGGGGCCTTGATCGCTACCACATCCATCACTCCACGGAGTTTATTGAGTAGCAGTCCAGCGAGCGCTTCTCCCTCGACATCTTCTGCGACGATGGCCAGCGGACGACGAGTAGCGACCACCTGCTCGAGAATCGGTAGGAGATCCTGGATCGACGAGATCTTGTGATCGGTGAAGAGGATCCATGGCTTCTCCAGCACACAGACACCTGCCACGCGATCGGTGATGAAGTGCTGAGAGATCCAACCTTTTTCGATCTCCAGTCCTTCCACCAGATCGAGAGAGGTCTCGACACCGTCATTCTCTTCGACGGTGACGACACCCTTTTCTCCCACCTTATGAATGGCTTCGCCAAACATCTTGCCCAGTTCCGCTTCATTGGCGGCGATGGTTCCCACCTGCACCACTTCCTGGCGCTTCTTCACCGGGCTGGAGATCGCTTCCAGTTCGCGGACGGCAGTGGCCACAGCCTTTTCGATACCGTTTCTCAGTTCGACAGGACTGACTCCGGTCATCGCGAAACGACCACCACGCTCGACCATCGCCTCGGCGAGAATGATCGAAGAAGTGGTTCCATCGCCCACTTCCTTGTTGGTCTTGTTTGCCACTTCATTGATCAGTCGTGCTCCCATGTTCTCGAATGGTTTTTCCACTTCGATCTCACGCGAGACAGTCTGCCCGTCCTTTGTCAGTTGGGATTTCCCCATGCTCTTCTCGAACAGAACATTTCTTCCGCCAGGACCGTAAGTCACTTTTACGGCTTTCGCGAGAGTTCTGATCCCCTCCCGGAGGTGGCGTCTGGCATCATCTTCGAAGAGAATTTGCTTGGACATCTTCGTGCTCCTTGGTCTTTCTCGATCGGGGCTCTAGAGAGCGCCGACGCCTTCATGGTCATGGTGGTGGTCTTCTTCTGCGGACTCCGAGGGAATCTCGGTGATCACCGCATCCGAGGTGAGAATCATCGTTGCGGTACTGGCTGCATTCTGAAGCGCTTTCAGAATTACATCGCAGGAATCGATGATTCCTTCTTCGAGCAGGTCGCACATCTTCAGGCGAGCAAAGTCGTATCCCCTGGTCAGGCTTTCTCCCGCACGAATCTCTCTGAGGAGTAGCGAAGGCTCGACCCCCGCATTATTGGCCAGTTGCCTGAAGGGTTCCTCCAGCGCATCGGCGAGGATTTGTGCCGCCAGTCGTTCGAGCGGATCCTTGAATCTCATCTCTGCCACCTCATCGGCACAGTGAATCAGAGCCAAGCCTCCACCTGGAAGGATGCCAGCCTCAAGCGCAGAACGGGTTGCCGCCAGGGAGTTTTCGAAACGCTTCTTGCGCTCCTTTACCTCTCCCTCGGTCGATCCTCCGACGCTAATCACTGCGATTCCACCGATCAAGCGCGCGAGACGCTCTTGCAGCTTCTCACGATCATAATCACTGGAGGCGCCTTCGATCTCGAAGCGGATCTCACGGCAGCGCTCTTCCACTTCTTTTTTCTTTCCACCACCGTTGATGATGGTGGTGGTCTGAGAATTGATATCGATCTTCTTCGCCTTGCCAAGATCTGTCAGTTTGATCGATCCTGGAGCGATACCGAGGTCTGTGAAGATCGCCCGGCCACCGGTGGAGATGGCGATATCCTGCAGCATCGCCTTGCGACGATCGCCGTAACCGGGAGCCTTCACCGCAGCCACATCGAGCACACCTCGCTGGCTATTGACCACCAAAGTGGTGAGCGCTTCTCCATCGATATCTTCTGCGATGATCAGTAGCGGCTTACGGCTCTCCACCACCTTCTCAAGGATCGGAACGATCTGAGCGATGTTCGAGATCTTCTCTTCCAAAATCAGGATGTAGGGATCTTCCAACGAGATCTCTGCCGATTCTGGATCTGCGATGAATTGCTGGGAGATATATCCGCGGTCAAAGAAGAGGCCTTCTTCGATATCGAGACGAGTCTCGATCCCCTTGCCCTCCTCGATGGTGCAGACTCCATCATTGCCCACTTTCTCGAGAGCTTCGGCGATCATCTTACCGATCCGCTCATCGTTGTTGGCCGCAATCGAAGCGACACTTACGATCGACTCCTTGTATTCGATCGGCTCGGCAAACTCTTCCAGTTTCTTGCAAACCTTTTCGGTGCAAGCGAGGATAGCACGTTGAAGCAGAACCGGATTCTCACCGCTCATCACCAGTCGCATTCCACGACGGTAGATGGCCTCGGCGAGTACCGTGGAAGTGGTACTGCCATCCCCGGCGTCCTTGGCGGTGAGGACTCCGGCTTCACGCAACATCCGTGCGCCCTGGTTCTCGACGCGATCTTCCAGGTCCACCTCTTCAGCGACGGTGGCCCCGTCCTTGGAGATCTTTGGCCCCCCCCAAGATCGATCGATGATGGCGTTTCGACCGCGCGGACCAAGAGTGGTCCGTACTGCTCGGGCCAATTTGTGGGCTCCGAGCAGCAGTTTCTTGCGGGCTTCGTCTTCAAAAGTCAGTTCTTTCACCATGCTGGCTCCTCTTCGCAGTACTGCAGACGGTTGCGGGAGTGTTCGTGACCAGAGCAACCCTGGCTCACCCCGGTAGCGGTAGATCGGTAATCTCCGACCCTGGTTCTCTCACTACCCGCAAATGATGGGCCATCTTGGCCCCCAGAGTGCCTTCATAAACCTATAACTGATAAAGACTTGTAGAAAGCCCGATGGAATTGAGGGGAGACGTACCTGCCAGATCGACAGACCGCTAGATGATCCCCCTACAGACACTGCCAGGTTGGCAGGGGTGCCATGCGGCTCTCAACGAGCCCAGATGCCCCCGTCGCGGGCATCACTGATCACCTTGACCCGGACATCTCGAATCTCGAGACGGGTGCCATCATCGATGGAGAAGACGAAGCCTCCGGCGCTCGGGAGTCGAGTGGTCTCGGGGTCGAGAACAATCTCGGTTCCGTCGTCGCCATACTTCAGAGACGCCTGGTCGCCATGAACCTCCATGGTGCACTTCACCCAGCGACTCTTGGGAAACTCATCGGCGAGTTCGATCTGCGGCGAGGTTTGATCGCCGATCGCTCCCCCCCGAGAATTGGTTCTGGGTGAAATTCGCAGGGCGCCATCACGAATATTGACCTCGAATTGACAGACATAATCTTCCCAGTGGTTGCTGAACAGACCGATGTGCATCTCGCTGCCAGTCTGATTACTGCCGACCAGAACCGCCGAGCCGTCTCGCTCCAGAACCCGCCAGTTCCCAGCCTGTCCGCTTCCCACCAGTTGTCGATCACTGGTCACCACCCAGTTGTAGAGGTTGGTCGAAGCCAGTTGATTCGACCATGCCACAGATTCTCGCAGATCGCGCCAACGTTGCTCACGCTGCGCTTTCTTCTGCTCCTCCTCGAGGCGCCTCGCTTCTGCGAGTTCCGCTTCCACCACTCCCTCTTGCTCGATCAACATCGCAAGACCTTCACGCTGAATCCGTTTGACCAGGTCTTGTTTCAACTTCCAGACATCGGGAGCTTCCTCTTCAACCCTCTCATCGAGAGCTTCAATGGTGGCGATGGCGATATCGTCGTATCCCTTGCGTGCATACTTACCCGCCTTGGCAGACAGTTCATCCAGGCGCCTCTTGTAACGAAATTGCTCCTGAGCATCGTTGCGAAGATTGTCGAGTTCCGTCTCGAAACTCGATTCCAGCACCACTTCTGCACCTTCAAAGATGGGCGGTAAGTTCTCCAGCATCTGGACCGCGGTCTGGAACTCTCCACTCTGGAATGCTCCGCGGATATCTCCTTTGAGGGTCAACCACTGCTGGTCGACCGCACTTCTCCAGTTGACGAGGAGCTCGGCCCTCAGATTCGAAGCTTCCTGGCCCACGGTGGTGTTGGCGTACTCGGAGGCGAACCACTGGTAGCGGTGCGCAGCACCGTAACGATCGCCGGGCTCCTTGCGATTCTCTTCCTCGATCCGGGCGAAGGCCTTGCGAGCCTTCTCCTCTCTCTGTTCCTTGGGATCGATTTGAGGTTCCTGCGCCACCGGTTCCGGTTCGACCTGCAGCTCCGGCTCGGAGAAGGGATTGAAGATCACGCCGAGGATCAATACGACGACCACGGCCACGGCACCAAGAATCAGCGGCCAGCGACCACGAGGCTGCTGCGCCTCATCGCCTGCGGACGGATCGCCAGCCACTTGTGCCCTGGCGGAGACGGGAGATCGAGACGGTGGTTGTCCCTTGCGCCGTGGAGCTCGGCCTCTGGCACCTCGAGCCACCGGTGCCCCACTCCTGCGTCGCGGAGCAGACTCGACCGTTTCTTCCTCTGAGGCGCGATTCGCTGCCGCCTGTTGCGCTGCAATTTTCTGGGCTGCGGCTTGTTTCGCTGCGGCTTGTCTCGCTACCGCTTGTTTCGCTACCGCTTGTTTCGCTGCGGCTTGTTTCGCTACCGCTTGTTTCGCTGCGGCTTGTTTCGCTGCGGCTTGTTGCGCTGCGGCTTGTTGCGCTGCGGCTTGTTGCGCTGCGGCTTGTTGCGCTGCGGCTTGTTTCGCTGCGGCTTGTTTCGCTGCGGCTTGTTTCAGTGCTGCAGAATCGACCGACTCGGCTGGACTCCCCTGCGGTTTTCCGGCAGCAGGTTCACTGACTTCCGGCGTCGATTG
>Ga0302120_10000159_pt1 | contig 28215 bp, 19 predicted proteins | sample AG5_Bottom_MG_FD_203118 | JGI IMG/M metagenome (GOLD analysis project Ga0302120, IMG submission 203118) | Marine microbial communities from Western Arctic Ocean, Canada - AG5_Bottom | ecosystem: Environmental > Aquatic > Marine > Oceanic | place: Canada: Western Arctic Ocean | collected 2017-10-01 | reverse complement strand
TTTTTTGATTACAACTGTAACTCTAACTGTAACTCTAGCTGTAACTCTAGCTGATTTATCTACACCAGAAACGAAAAAACCCAAGCATTTGCAAGGGTTTCAGCGATTCTATATGGCGGTGGGATAGTCCGCCATACCTGTGCCAGATTACCCACCTTTTAGCTAAAATATACCCTATAACACGTTATCAGGGGCCAATATAGCATTTATATACCCATTGATTCCCACATAGACCCATATAATGCTAAACTTATTAATGGGTAGGTTAATGGGTAAATAAGTTATGCCAAAGAAAACAACAGAGTTAAGCGCAATAGCCGTGAGCCATATCAAGGCGCCCGGTCTACATTCGGTTGGAGGAGTTTCCGGTCTCAAGTTACAAGTTACAAAAGCCGGTAGCAGGAGCTGGATACTTAGAGTAACCGTGGCAAAAAAGGTTCGGGATATCGGCTTAGGTAGTTATCCAGCAATTAGCTTAAAGAATGCACGAGATGCAGCTAAAGCGATGGTGGTCCAGATTGCTTCGGGGCATGATCCTGTAGATGTGCGCAAGAAGGCAAGCGCTAGTAAAGCAGCAGCTCGAGCTAATCTCCGAACGTTTGATGAATGTGCTGCCGAATATATCCTGCGTATTGAACAGCAGTGGAGTAATGCTAAATCTCGCGCTCAGTGGGAGAGCTCACTGAAACAATACGCGTCTCCTACAATAGGTAAAATGCCTGTATCCAATGTAACGACTCAAGACATATTGCAGATCCTAACACCTATATGGACCACTAAAACTGAAACTGCTAGCAGAGTGAGGGCTCGTGTCGAAAGGGTTCTGGCTTACGCAACTACCCATGGATTTAGAACAGGTGACAATCCAGCACGACTTAACGGGCATCTAGATACTATTCTACCTCCTGCACAAAAACTTAAGAGACCAGAGCACCACCCAGCATTACCTCATGGATGTGCTAGTAGATTCTTAACTCAGTTAAGGCTGGTGCCAACGACAGGGGCAAAAGCTCTTGAGTTCACCATACTCACAGCAGCTAGGTCGGGTGATACCAGAGGCGCCACATGGAGCGAAATCAACCTTAGCAATAAGACTTGGACAATACCCGCATCGCGAATAAAGGCGGGCAAGGAACATGTAGTACCACTCTCATCAGGCTGTATGAGTATTCTAAGCGCACTTGCGGTGGGCAATGGCTCAGAGCTAGTATTTAAAGGAACCTCGGGGATACTCTCTGATATGACGTTAGGTAAGGTAATCAAAAGTCTGCATGCGAAAGACCTACCAGCCGGGGACGGGTTTTTAGATCCGGTAAGCAACCGCATTGCAACCGTGCATGGGTTTAGATCAACATTCAGAGACTGGGCTGCAGAAGAGACCTCGTTTCCTCGGGAAGTTATTGAGCACTGTCTCGCTCATCAACTGAAGGACAAGGCTGAAGCTGCTTATCAAAGGTCTACCACACTTAATAAAAGGACCAAACTGATGCAAGAATGGTGTGATTATCTAGGGTAAACGAAGGTCACCTAACTGGTATCATTTTATGCCACCAAAGATTGTTGTTCCTAATTGCTGCTCACCATCGCCCTAACATTGTTGGAATGTTTTCATAATCTAAAAAACATCTTCGGTAAATTTTTATTTGAGCCACTCGTTCACTTAGTGGATCCAGCCACTAATTACTTATTGAGACACGCCGGTTGACAACTCCATTTTAAGCGCTGTATGTTAAAAAGGAATTTAACAGGAGGTTCAACCAAGTATGCCATCAAATATCCTCAGCCTAAACGTTGAACTTGCATTACGACAACACCATCGCGTACTGACTCCAAAGCAGGAGATAACTATTGCGCTGAGAAATGATTACAGTCAAAAAGCACGCTTAAGGAGATCTATGGAATTCCATAAAGTTGCATATAAGCATCGTGTGAAGGAGTATGTAGATATAGCCGAGCGTATTGAACAGCAGGAAGGGAAATTGTTAGATGTTTAGATGACTATTGGTAAACTCCATCGGATAGCCTGTGAGATACATATTGCTACTTACCGAAATCTTCACTAGAGTTTAGTGATCTATTTTTTTAATCTTTTAGTAGGTTTAAATCATTATGGATTGGTTAGAAGGTATATTCGACTCGAATATTGATACAGAGCGCAAGATATCCCAATCGCAGCCTTATGTTGATATTATGGCTGTGGTTGTGGAAAACCTTATAGCTGATCCAGAGGAACGTTGGAACTATAAAACCATATTGCATTATTGCAGCACTGATGTACTTACAAGTGGACTGGACCAGACTGAAGTATCGATCGATAGACTCCCAAATACCGTCAAGGTCGATGATATCCCATCTAACAAATACTGGGATATCATCTTTTTAACAGATATATTCTTTGGGAATATGCTTTTAAACGACTTATGGTCACTCGCAGATCATATTTCGGATGATGGTATCTGTCTTGCTCTGGTAAGTAATTTGAAGTGGGTTAAAAGTAAATATAATGATGGCACTTTTGAAAATAATAACCTTTTGCCGACTAGCGTTTTACGATTACCAACAAATCCTTGGAGGGCTAATGCAGGTCCATTTTACTTAGTATGTTTTGCTCGTCGTAGCAAGTTGAATCAAACTGTATTTATTGACTACGCAATGGATGGACATCAAGATAATCTTAGCTTCTTTGTGGAGTCGCATAAGCCCCCGTTTGGGGACTACTTTGCGGATATAGATCAGCTTGATTTCTATTTAAAGACGGCTGCAAGAGATGTTAACTATTTGTTGGATGAGGTTGATGTAACTCGATTTCCTGAGGATGAATCCCTAACTATTGGAATAGAAGAGCATTTCCCGGCTTTTCCCGGATTTGAGACTTGGACATTTTTGACATCTTTGGGGGAGCTGGAATCTGATTATAAGAATTTTCGGAGAGTTTTATTAAAGGATATTGTTAATGTAATTAATCTGACTAGAGATTCTTTTGAGCATAGTGACAACTCTGTTTATATACCTCTTCTGGAAGGGAGGCAATCATCCACTTCATCCCAAGATAGCATAGTAATAAAACATCAAAATTTGTGCCAAGTAGAGGTGAATCCTGAACTAGTGAGTCCAAACTATTTAGTATGCTATATGGACTCAGATTGGGGTAAAACTTTTTGGAACGCTGCAATAAATGAAAAAGATGGCGTCATCAAGAAGCTTAACAAGCAAGATATTGGAAATTTGCTCATCGCATTGCCTCCGATTGAAATTCAGACAAATATTTTTGACGCCTCAACGAAAATCAATAGCGCAATTGAAGATTTAGAAGCTATAAAAAATGCTATAACTTTAAATCCAATTTCAGCAACTTCAGAGATCGACAAGATAAATTCTATTCGGAATGTTATTTCAGAAGTTTCGCCTTTGTTGCGAGAAGAGAGCAAGACATTTGAATTTAAAGCTTCACTAAGAACTCCTTATCCAGCTATAACGCCAACGGTGGACGGTGCCGGGAGGCAAATATTCTCCTTGGGTCGAAAAGATCTGACGTCCGAAAAAGCGGTTCAAAATTTCCTTCAGGAGATTGTGCTCAAAACTATATCGTCTCTTATGAATACACTTGGTGGAGAATTAATAATAGGCGTCCACGAGCATCATAATAAGAAGGAGCTAATAGGGATAGATAGGGAGGGTTTTAAAAGCCATGATGAATTTGAGCGGCATTTAAATCAAATATTAGTTAATGAATTCTCTGAAATAATTGTAAGTCAATATATTACAACCTCGATTAAAATTGAGAAAGATTTGGCATACTGCTCAGTCAAATGCTTAATGAAAACCGATATGCCAGTATTTTTTAGAGATAAGGTATATGTGAGAAGTGGTCCAATGATTAGTGAACTATCCACTCAGGAAGTAGCAAAAATGGTGGCTGATAGAAATCGCTAGAAAAGATATCTTTGTAGAAATTTGTTTGCCACTCTCAAAGTTTTTTAAATTAATTGTCTAGTAAAACATGCTGTTTCGTCCGTAGGCATATCTAAACGTAACCATTCATAATTCTTCCAGGAAAATATCGCTTGCATGGGATTAAATGCCACGGTAATGTTTCGAATATGAAGCCAATATGGCCGCTCAAGAGTAAGGTAAACCCAGTTAAAAGCATTACTTATCAGAGAGCTAATTTCTGATGCTGGCGGGAGGTAAAACCAGTTAAAAAAGCTTACCTGTCAGAGAATACATCTCTGATTATTGCGCAAGACACTAAGACCTTCTGAGCTCAGCTCAGTCACTGAATTCATCCTCCAGTGAGGTTAATTATCCATTCCTTTTTAGGTGTGGCTTTTAATCTTATCGTGAGGAAAAAAAGATGAATCAGATGATTCTTAGGAAACCCCAAGTGCTTAACCAACGAGCACGTTCGAGCAGCTCGCACTATCGAGATATTCAAAACGGTTTATTTACAAAGCCAGTTAGCTTAGGTTATGGCGATAATGCTAGTGTTGGGTGGCCGCTTAACGAAGTCAATATACTCAATGCCGCACAAATAGCTGGACTATCAGAGTGCGCAATACAGACGCTTGTAGCAGAGCTCCACGCCAAGCGTAAATCAGTCTTTTTAACGCTGATGGAGGTGTGAGATGACGACTTCACATGTATACCCCTGTCATGAAGCCTATATGAAAGGCCTAACAGATCAAAAAAAGTATCCGTTTGCAGCGAGTTCTCTGTACAAGATTAGAGAATTTCACGGACGGTTAGAGCCTCTTCCAGATAACCTTATTAACATTGGTAAATGCTCCATCGGCAACAAAAATGCCTGTCACAGTCTTAGAGGATGCATTTCATACGATAAGGCTTTCTATGCCAAAAGAATGCCACGTATCATTGCCTATGATTTGGGATTTAAGGTCGTTTCAGCATTGCCTTCATTAAAGTATGAGGATTTAACGCAACATGATATTGATGAAATAACTAAGAATGTAAATGCCCGAGTTGTAGAGTTGTTAGATATAGCAGAGCAGGCATCGCAAGCGCTTAAAAGTAACTGGAAGCAGACTGCTAGACATCTTGCTTCTGGCGAGGGAGCTATCTATGACCTTTCATTGGAAGCTTTAGCGCTAGGACGTTGGATTATGGCTGAGGTGGAACTATGCAAGCAGCTATCTTAAATATTGCCACTAGTAGCTCTCATAGCCACCCAATGCAAACTCGATCTACTAACTGGCCTTCTCTTTGTGAAAGGCTTAGCAAGGTTGTAGGAGGAGTTAAAGAGGGTCGCGGCTGGGTGGCAGCGAACATTCCCGATGGGCCAAGAGCTAATGACCGAGTAATATCAGTATCTTCATTAGTTTTCGATATAGATAACAAAGGCAGTATTATCACTCAAACCGAGTTGGAAAGGACGATTAGGGATAGTGGGTATAGAGCGATTCTACACTCGACTTATAATCACACGCCAGATAATCCGCGCTTTAGATTGGCGCTGGATATATCAGAACCGATTAAGCCAGCCGACCATAAATCGTTGTTACTCCACGTTGCCCAGAATTTAGGTATAACGGACTTTATCGATAAAGCATGCACCGATCTATCTCGATACTTTTATCTGCCTAGATGCCCTAAAGATCGCGTGGACGACTATGTATTCTGGAAAGTTGATGGAGATCCAGTAAATGTGGAGGCATGCCTTGATCGGATCAAGTTTAGCTGGGACTTACTAGCACCACGGCCTTTAGTGAAGACACCTTTGCATATTGAGGGGTGGGAGCAGAGTGAATCCAATATAGCGAAGGTCAAAGAGTTTCTGAGTTACTGCCCAGCCGATTGTGAATATGAGAAATGGCGCAATATTATTTGGTCTGTTACTTCGCTTGGTTGGGACATAGGAGCCGATCTTATTAGAGACTGGAGCAAGACCTCACCAGGGCACTGGGATAAAAATTCTGCGAAAATCACAGATGCGGTTTTACAAGGACTAATAGAAAACTTTGATCCTGAGAGAGGCATTACTATTGCGACTCTGATCGCCGAAGCAAAAAGTAATGGTTGGGCTTCAGCATCGCCTTTTAATGTTTTAAGTGACGATGATGAGACTGGGGTGAATAGTACTGATCCGTTGGAAGCACTCCAGCAGCGGTTTTGTATAATCGATACCCATGGCGATATAAGGGTATTGGATCGGGATCAGACCAATAGCGTATGTAATGGCAACTACAAAGGCGATATCAGTTTTTACAAAAAGTTTGATGGCGAGTTGATGATGAAGCGATTTTTAGAAACGCTGCCGATTAGCTCTAAACCTAACGTGGTGATATCAAACTTTTGGATAAATCCGCTGACACTGCTCTATGACCAAACTGCCTTCACGCCTAACGTGACGTCTCCAACTACGCTTAATTACTGGACCGGGCATACAACATCGCCTATCGCTAATAATAACTACGCGATTATTGATGACTATTTGTTAAAGGTAATTTGCAATGATGATAGCGCGAGTCATTGGTATCTACTGAGCTTTCTTGCACATATGCTCCAATTTCCAGAGGAAAAGCCCGGCATTGTGCCTGTGCTAATTGGTGGGCAAGGGACAGGTAAAGGTGTTTTCTTTCAGTTGCTCAAAGCAATTTGGTCTAAGACGACTTTACTTGTATCTGATGTCAATGCAGTGGTGGGGCAGTTTAATGCAGCTCTTGAGAGACACTATGTAGTGTGTATGGATGAGGCTTTGTTTTCAGGAGACAAAAAGTCACTTGATAGACTGAAATCCATAGTGACGGAGCCGACTATTCGAATTGAGCAAAAGTATCAACCATCAAGAAGTATTGAGTCTGTACATCGATTTTTTGCGGCGACCAATCATGATCAATTTGCGTACATAGATAAGGATGATCGGCGCTTCCTTATGCTACGTGTATCGTCTTTACGGCAGCAGGATGCCGATTACTTTAAAAGGCTCTGTGATTCCTTTAGCGACGGTCAGACACTCGAAGGCTTTGTAGCATTTTTGCTGAGTTTAGATTTAGCAGATTTTAATGTTCGTGAGCGACCTAAGACAACTGAGTATGATAGCCAAAGAATCAAGTCACTAAATAAATTTGAACGTTATTGGAACGAGGTTCTTTTAGATGGCAACTTTGGTACTGACGATTCCCTCGCCCAAGAAGACTGGAAGACGGGGAGTTTTATCTCCACTAGAGACTTGGTTCGGCACTATAAAAAATATGACCCTAAAGCAGACAAGTATGAGCCAATTCAGACGAGCTATGTTTCTCAAGCGATAACACGACTATGTCCCTCGGCAAAATCAGCTAGAAGAACATCCAATAATAAACAGCAGCGTGGGTTTGATCTGCCGGATATTCAGACCGCGCGTAGTGAATTCGACAAACATTTCAACATCGTAACTAACTGGGATGAGTAATCGAATTGCCACCCTTGCCATTAAATGCCATAGGGGGTGGCAAGCTGAAAACCGCGGCTTGTCTTGGGTTGAGGGTTACTTGCCATACTTGCCATACTTTTTAGAAAAGTAAATATAAATATAGAGAATATAGAGAATATAGAGAATATAGAGAATATAGAGAACATAGAGAACATAGAGAACATAGAGCATAGTTTTCAGAAAAGGGTGGCAAGCGAATTTGATACCAGTTCCCACCGTGGCGTTGAGTCTTCCATGGGTGACCGATTAATTAATAGAGGAGTGCATGTTTTGCCACTACCTAACCTAAAAGCACAGTGCACAGCAAAGAACCGCCGGACAGGGCAGCGCTGCAAAAACCCTGCTGCGTTTGGCTGTAAATCGTGCCGATACCATGGGGCAAGGAAGATCCTCAGTGGTTTACAACACCCTAGCTACAAGGCGGGCACACGTACCTTAGAGGCGCTTAGTAATTACAGCCAGAAGGTCGCAGAGATGGATCAGTTAGAGCGATTGGGCCATAAATATGGCTTTATGGCAGGCCCCAAAAGAAGAGGTAGGAAGCCAGTAGTTGACTAAGTATCTCAATCTATGCCGATACCAGTTGCCCTATGGCTAGAATAAGATCTATTCGTTCCGCAGTGCCAACATAGATGGCAAAACCTAAAGAAATGGAGCGTATTGTTAGTAAATGGTGTTGTAATATTACATAATCTTTTTAGACCACCAAGGAGTATTTTGGCTGTTTCGGTTTAAACGGTATGTTCTGCTGGTCAGTACTTTAGGAGGTATCTGTGATACCCTTATACTAGGCCTATCAATTATGAACATGCCGTCTGTTTATCAATTGCCGGTCAGCATGCCGATGGATATATGAGCAACAAGACAATTCTGCTAACGAAGATTATTCCGCCGGCCTTGCCCGCTCATTGGGCTCGCCGGCCTCGCCTGTTGCAAGCGCTGACCGGCGCGCAATCGATCACTCTTATCGCCCCTAATCTGGGCATGGGCAAAACCCTGTTACTGGCCGACTACATAGACTATGTGGAACACCCGGTTGCCTGGCTTTCCCTCGATTCCAAGGATAATTTTCCTGGCCGACTGCTGCGTTATCTGCTGGCTTCGTTTCAGCAAAGTGGGCTCTTGGCGGAACCATCCTGCGATATAAGCCTGGACATCCCCCCAGACCAATGGGAGGCAGTCCAGGGTCAGTTGAGCAACTGCCTGCAAAGCTCCGCGCATTCTCGTGCGATTGTATTGGATAACCTGGAGAAGATCCGCTCGCCGCAAGCTCTCAAAATTCTGCAACAATTGCTGGATGTAGCCAACAGTCAGCTACGCTGGTTTTTACTTGCCCGCGGTAACCCGATAGTCAACTTCGCTAAATTGCGCGCTGCCAACCGCCTGACTGAACTGACCTTCGATGACATGGCGTTTAATGTGAAGGAAACAGAAGCCCTGTGTATTCAGAGTAAACTGGTATTGCCCGCGGATGAATTGTATAAATTGGAAAACTGTACCAGAGGTTGGGCTATAGGCCTGCAGTTGTGGCTGTCTGCCTATAAAACAATTTCCGCCACCAGGTCAAGCAGTGTCATCGCCAGGCCAGTTGCTCGCTTGGCATATGAGTATCTGGCGCAATACATGATTGAGGAAATAGTATCGCCTTTGAATATCGAGCAGCGTCGGTTCATGAGAAGAACCATCGTTGCAGACAGATTTACGGTCGAACTCGCCAATGTCCTGTACCGCGGTAACAATGCAGAGAAAATACTGCCGAAGATGGTACAGGCCGGCACTTGCTTTGTAGTAGGTCAGGATAATGAAGACCATTACCGATATCCCGGCCTGGTGGCGGACGTCTTATCCCAATATTGGAAAAGGATTCACGGTGACTCGGCTAAGAAATTACACCGCGCCGCCTCAGATTGGTATTTGAATCACGGCTTGGTGAACGATGCTATCTATCAGGCGATGCAGGGTGACGACATCAATGGTTCTTTGCAGATCATGCAACTTCATCTGGATGAATTGGTAAGTGCCGGGTTGGCGGGGCCAGCGGAACGACAAAGCCTCGACACGCTGTTACCAAACCCAATATCCAATGATGCCACTCTCACTTTAATCGATGCGACACTCGCGATATCTATCGATGATGGCCTACGCGGCAAGGCATGTATTTCGCAATTAAAGCGCCATATCCTCGAAACGCCTGAGTTCGCCACCAGGCTAATGCTAGAGTCGATGGTCCTGATGTTGCGCTGTCTGAACGCGCATATCGGCGGTAACAACCGGTATTGCATGAATCTTTCAGTATCCGCTTTGAGGCAGAGCCATGAAGCCAGTACGGTGGTGTCCGCAATGAAGTTTATGGAGGCGCGCAGCGCTTTTTCCTTAGGGCTACTCAGCCGATCTGAAGAAATGGCAGAGCAGGCGTTACAGGAATACCGCCAGTGGCATCATTTGGGTTATAGTAACAAGGTCGTATTTCTACTGGTGCAAATACAGCTGGCGAGCGGGCGTCTATCTGAAGCTACTATGTTGGCTCAGGATTCCATGGCCCCCCGCCCAGAGACCACATCAAGACGCGATTATTTCCGTATACACCGGGATTTGGCGCTGGCGCTCATTCACTGGGAGAGCAACAAGCTGGAAAATGCCCATAGATATTTCCAGCGGGCGATGCAATCGGCTATTGATCTTGGTCACGATTCTATTCAATCACAGTGTTATTACCATTTGGGTTGTTATTACTTTACCTGCCGGGATGATGAGAAGGTTATTGATTTATGCCAGGAGGGACGCCGCATTGCAGTGGCTAGCCATCAGGGTCTCACAGTGCGTCTGTTGGATACCTTGCGCACCCGAGTGGCGCTACGCCAAGGGGATATGGAGACGGCCAGACTCTGGCTCAACCACTGGAATCGATACCGCAGGCTATATGGGCCAGACACCTTGCCTGAAGAGAAGGCGCTCTACGCCTGGATCCAAACGGAATTAAAGAACCTGCATGAGGCCAGCCATTTCTCTAGCGAATTAATTCACCAGTTTACCCGGGAAAAGCAGGTGGCGCTGGTGATCGATATGCACCTTCTGCAGGCTCGTGTGTTCGATTTGAGCAATGATGCCGCACTGTCCTATGCCGCCCTGAATAAGGCGGTGAGCCTGGCCCGCGACACCGGATTGGTTCGCGCTTTCTGTGAATCGACACCTGGCTTGATTGAGCAGCTGAAGGGCGGTATAGGCAGAAAAAAACGTGAAATAGCGCTTATCTCCCCCGATAACCTAGCTTTCGTCGAAGAAGTTCTACTGCCGGCCATGGCCAAGCTTATCACACCGGAACATATAGACCAGATATCGCCCATAGCGTCTTTAACAAAACGGGAGCTGAATGTGCTGGACTTGATGGTCCAGGATAATAGTAATCCGGAAATCGCTGAAACTTTGTTCATCGGGGTCAGTACCGTAAAAACGCATGTCAGTAATATCCTGAGTAAATTGAATGTCGACAGTCGCAAAGAAGCGATAAAGAAAGCGCAATCAGCGAAGTTGGGGTGAGGCTTAAACCGTGCGTCAGGCAATCCGATTATTGCCAAATTTCCTCCCTGAGGATGGACAGGACGCGCAACACAGTCGACCATTTGTATATGGGGTATGAGTTGCCCCATAAAGGCGTGAACTGCAATAACTTCCACCCTTACAAGCCCCAAAACCCCCCCAGAGGATGAGGCGCCGCCCGGCGATGTGACATATCATCCAACACTCAGTTTGAGCGAACTCAAGTACAGTATGTGTTACAGAGGGTCGCCTCTCGCTGAAGAAGGTTAAAAATGCGTATACGTTTGTGTTTGAAAAATGAGATATATGCATCAAATTATTTTTATAATGACAATAGTGGGTGAAATATGAAATCAAGCAAACGCAACATCAGATTATCGCGTGCTGTAAAGCTGGCAATACTTGGAATTGGGGTAACGGGACAATCGTTTGCCCAGTCGGTGGATGTTGATGACAACCCGTCAATGGCACTGGAGGAGGTTATTGTCACGGCAACCCGCCGATCAGAAAGCGTGCAGGATATTCCCGTCAACATCGCGGCAATCAGTGGCGCACAGTTGGAAGAACAGGGCATGGAGGCACTGGCCGACCTGCTGGCTACCGTCCCCGGCATCAATCTTGTCGATCAGGGATCGCGAAACAGCAATAATGTGATTGTACGCGGGCTCAGCGCCAGTCCGCTTGTCGCGGAGGAAGTCAGTTTGAACTCGGGCGGCGGCACGGTTGCGACCTACCTTGGAGACATCCCGTTAAGTATCGATTTGAAGCTGAACGACCTGGAGCGAGTGGAAGTGTTGCTCGGCCCACAGGGAACACTCTACGGCGCGGGAACGCTGGGCGGAGCTATCAGGTATATCCCTGTGAAGCCAAATTTCAAATCTAATTCCCTGGCAATCAGAGCCTCCTCATTCCAATACGGCGAGGCGGATGACATCAGCGGCAGCATGGGATTCACAGTCAACAGCGCCATTAGCGATAATTTCGCAATTCGTGGATCCATTGACTACCTGGACGATTCCGGATGGGTTGATGCCCCCTTCTTGGTGCGGGAGCCGGGTGTTTCACTGCCCGACCCTGACTTCACTGACCCTGCCGCTGTTGCGGCGAACCTGCGACGAGAAGATGACGTAAACTTTGAGAAGGCACTGTCTGGCCGAATTGCTGCCCGCTGGACGCCCAACGAAAGGTTTGACGGCACGCTTAGCTACTATTTTCAGCATCAGGAGATCGGTGGGCGGACCATTAGCAGCCGTCAAACTCCGGTTCCTGCTGGCAAGTACGAGACCGCTCTTCGCGTTCTGGAACCTAATGATCGTGACAGTGATTTGTTAGCTCTCGAATTTACGGCAGATCTGGGCTTCGCCGAGTTGACGTCTGCGACCGGCTATAGTGAATATGAATCGGACGGTGAAACTGACGTCACTGACCTTTTAATAACGCTGGAATTCTCCTACGAGACATTTCCCAGCCTCACCGCGATTGCACCTTCGGGACTTGACGACGAAGCTCTCGTTCAGGAGCTGAGATTGGTGTCGACTAACGATGGACCGCTCAGCTGGATTGTTGGCGCTTTCTACGAACACGCGGAAAGTGAACTAAACTACCATGAACTCACGCCGGGATATGCCGAATTCCTTGGTGAGATATACCCGGGAGTCGGGACGCGCCCGGATGGCCTGGAATACATCTCCCTAAACATCTACGAGCGCACGGAGTCTGCATTTTTTGGCGAAATCTCCTACGACATCACAGAGGCCTGGCAGGTCACGTTGGGCGGTCGTTACTACGATTATAGCGCCGAGACCGCGTCTGCGTTTGACCTGCCGCTACTGTATTCGGTGTTTTATGGCCGGGACCCGGATTCGGTTGTTCTCGATCTGCGCCAGTTCGGGCAGGAAGACGACGGATTCCTGTTCAAGTTTAATACGTCCTACGCCCTCACCGATGACATTCTCCTTTACGGGACTATCAGCGAGGGCTATCGAATTGGCAACGCGAACGAAACACCCGGTTGCCCGGACTTCGATCCGAACGGCGGGTCAGTCCAGACAGTATGCGCGCTGGCGCTAGGGCAGGTGATCTCACCGGGTTCAACTGAGGTTTCGCCCCGCGAAGAGCGTTTTTATATGCCTGACAAAACCCTGAACTACGAACTTGGCATGAAGTCAGTCTGGAGAGATGGTTCCATCATCTTAAACGGCGCTGTCTACTACGTCGACTGGGAAGACCCCCAGGTACTCTCACACACTCTCAACGGCCTTAATGAAATATTGATCAATGGCGCAGGAGCAGAATCGTCGGGAGTGGAATTATCCATCATGGCAGTACCGACGGAAAGACTGACAATAAGCGCTGGCTTTAGCTACGCGAAGGCGGAACTGACCGAATTGGCTCCGTCCCTGATCAGAGGGATCACCCCACCGGGATTTGGGGCAGAGTTCGAGGATGGCCAATCCGGCGACAGGCTACCGGGGTCACCAGAAAAGACCTTCTCGATCTTTGGGGAATACACGCACCCACTAGATCGTGGAGACCTGTCCTTCAATCTTGGGTATAACTACCAAAGCGACGTGCTAACCAACACCGGCGGGCGCGGCGGATATTACACAATGGATAGTTTTGGAATCGCCAATGCGGCAGTGAGATATGATGCTGATTCCTGGACGGTAACCTTGTTCGCAAAGAACTTGTTCGACGAGTTTGCATCAACCGGTACTCGAGCCACACCCGAGTTCAGCCAAACGGTAAGTGGTGCCAATGTACGACGGTTCTACGAGAATATGGCTCCGCCACGGTCTTACGGTGTTCGCTTCGAGTGGCGGACATTTTGAATGAACCTGTATGGGTAATGCTAAGCGGGGAGTTCTTTGGAAGATCATTCTTCAGGGCGAGTATCATGTCGCATACCCTGAGACTGGTTTTCGGTGAGAGCAGGCAGATAATCCCTCTCAGCTTTGGTTTTGCAAGCTCTCCATTTGTAGAGTAACTGTTAGGTAGTGCGGTGGTTTTGATGAAAAAAATTGCGATTTCAACCGCGATAGCAATCACGCTATCCGCTTTGTGTTTATTTTCTGCTCAACCCGAACACTTAGCTCGATTACAGGAAAGCGACTCAGCGCGCCTTATTGACACTGGCATGTTGGTCGGCTATTCCGATCGTAATGATACCCATGCATGGCGTGGAATTCCTTATGCAAAACCGCCTATGGGTGATTTGCGCTGGAAGGCACCGCGCTCACCCGAGCCCTGGAACGGTACACGTGAGGCTCTTGCTGATGGCAGTCCCTGTGTACAATTTTGGAGTTTTATATCTGGTATGGAAAATGGCGTCGAAGGGCAACTTCTTGGCTCAGAGGATTGCCTGTACCTAAATGTATGGGCGCCCCAAATGACACAGGAAGAAGTCACGCAGCAATCGAAGAAGTTGCCTGTCATGGTCTGGATTCCTGGTGGAGGTAATATCTTTGGTACAGCAAGTACTTACGCAGGTCACCATCTTGCGGGCTCCCAGAAAGTCATTGTTGTTGCTCTCAATTACCGATTGGGTGTGTTGGGCTGGTTTGGTCATCCAGCATTGAGGTCGATTGCTGAGTCTTCACCTGATGCTTCTGGTAATTTTGGCACTCTTGATATTATCCAGGGTTTGAAGTGGGTGAAAAATAATATTTCCGCACTTGGTGGAGACCCTGATAATGTCACTATTTTTGGCGAATCTGCCGGTGGCCAGAATGTATTTTCACTGCTGGGGAGCAAATCAGCGGAGGGGTTGTTTCATCGCGCAATCGTACAAAGCGGGTACATGACCACTACGCAGCGAAGTGCCGCGGAGAATTTTGTAGACGACGAGTCTCCCGGACTGGCACTTAGCTCCAGGGAGATTATAAGCCAACTGTTGATTGCCGATGGCCAGGCAACGGATCGCGCAACGGCAAAATCACTTCAACAAGACATGTCTGGTGCAGAGATTGTCAAACTATTGCTCAGTCGAACAAAAGAACAGTTGTTTGCGTATCCTGGTTCCTTAGCGCCTGGCCAAATTGATTATCAGACTCCGATGTTGCTGCGTGATGGCGTCGTGTTACCTAAGCAGCATTTGCTTGAGCAATTTAGGAATGCAGAGTTATACAACGCTGTGCCTGTGATGCTGGGGTCAAACCTGGATGAAACTAAACTTATCATGGCGGAGGATCCACAGCACGTTACTCATCTGTTGGGGCTGATTCCACAGATCATTGACCAAGAGGCTTATGACCGTCAGGCTGCTTATCAGTCGCAACAGTGGAAAGCATATGGCGTTGATGAGCCTGCCAGTGTTTTACATCAATCCCAAGGCAATAGTGTCTTTGCGTACCGTTTCGATTGGGACGAGGCGCCCAGCGGATGGCTGGTAGATTTTCAGAAGTTGTTAGGGGCGGCTCATGGGGTAGAGATTGATTTTGTTTTTGGTGACTTCGAGAGTGGTTTCCCCTTCGACATGCTGTACGACGACCAAAACGCACCGGGGCGGAATAAGTTGTCACAATCCATGATGGATTATTGGGCTGAGTTTGCCTATCGGGGGCGACCTGGTAAGGGAGTTAGTGGCAAGAATAATCTGTGGCTGCCGTGGGGCAGTACGGAGGGTGACTTTATTGTACTGGACACCCATTCAGGAGGTGGCATTCGAATGAGCAGGGAGTCATTGGATAATAGAAAAATTAAACAACAGCTTGCTAGCGATAAAAGTATTGAGTCACAGGAGGAACACTGTCGCTTGTATGTTTTGCTGTTTGCTAATCCAGAGCAGCATGTCAATCTTTGGGATAGTAAAGAGTATGAAAACCTGGGTGCTCAGGGCTGTGCCAATTACCCAAGAAATAAATTATCTGCACCTTATTGAGCCCGGTTTCGGATAAAATGTGAAATTGCATCGAGCAGCAAGTATTTTGAATGAACCTGTATGGGTAATGCTCATCAGGGTTCTGGGTGAACGAAGGAGAGATATACGATGGATAGACGAAGTTTTTCAAAACTGATGGCACTGCTGGCAATTTCTCCGAGTGGAAGTTTAGGGAGTGTGGGGAGTGTAGGAAAAAAAGATAAAATTGTTGTTGTTGGCGCTGGAATTGTCGGCGCTTCAATCGCATATCATTTGGCAAAGATGGGGGCTGACGTCACCGTTATTGAACGCGATCGACCAGCGGCTCATGCCAGTGGCAGATCTTTTTCCTGGCTCCACGCCTCTTATCCAACGAAGCCATACAGCTTTCATCACTTATTGCGACTCAGTTTGCTCGCGTACCACAAACTTGAGACTGAAATTGGTTTTGATATTCATTGGGGTGGTTCTTTCGAATGGCCAGCATCAAAAAATAATCAAGATATTCTTGCGAAGGAAGTGGCGCTTATACAAAGCTATGATGTGCCCGTTCATATGATTAGTGGGGAACAGGCGCAGGCGCTTGAACCCAATGTGAAGTTTGACAAAGATGCAAGTATGGCTTACTCAAAACTGGATGGTGCGGTTGACACAGTTGACGTTGTCAATAAATTTCTCAAAAAGACCATCGATCTAGGGGGGCAAGTTCGCTATCCCGTGACTTATGAAAATGTAAAAGTTGAGGGTGGGAAGGTTGTTGCCGTCAGGACATCTACTGGTGAAATCGAAGCTGACCGAGTAGTTTTTGCTTGTGGTGTTGATACTGATGAATTGCTTAAAATCGATGTGCTGAAACCATCGAAGCCGGAAGTTATTCTCAGAACTCAACCCATGGAAAGAGTAATTGATCGGGTAATTGTATTCCCAAGCTTTCATATCCATCAGCAATCTGATGGAGCCGTGATAATTGGTGCATCAAATGTCACAGTAGAGAATCCTATAGGACATCTAACAGGGGCTCCTAAATCTCATGTTGATCGCCTTGCCTTGAAGCCTGAAACGTTTCCCAATGCCGAACTTGCGAAAGAGCATGCCGAACGCATACTGGCGATTGCGCAGCAATTTATACCCCAATTGAAGGCAGTTGATTTGAATGAAGTTGTGATTGGGTGGATACCATCACCACGCGGTGGAGATCCTGTGGTGGGTCACTTTAAGAATATCCCCGGCGCATACCTTGCTACTACACCCAGTGGGATTGCCCTCGCCCCAATCATTGGGGAACTGGCAGCAATGGAGATAATGAGCGGACGACAATCAGATTTTCTGGCTGATTTTCGCCCTGATCGTTTTATTTGAATATGAAAAATAGCATTTAAACATTGATACGTGAAAACAAGGAAAGTAAAAGCTAATTCCTTAACACATATCAAGCCCGTACTTTTCAAAATACACTTTAGGTAACGTTAATGACAATTACTTATGAAAAACAAGGCCATATCGGAGTATTTACAATCGATCATGGCAAGGTAAATGCACTTACTTTTGAAATGCATGAACAGCTACATTCACATTTGGTCCAGTTTCTGAATGACGATACGGTCAAAGTAGGCATCCTCAAAGGGAGTGAGGGTAAATGCTTCTGTGCTGGAGACGATCTGAATGAAGGAGACGAATATCCAGAAGGTGAAGACATCTCACAAAAGATATTAGCACTAGCTCGCAACAAACCTATTATTGCTGCTGTAAATAGTTGGTGCCTTGGTCAGGGTCTCATTTATCTCATGCTACTGACTGATATACGAGTAGCGGGTAGCGGCGCAAAATTTGGCTTCCCTGAAATTGCTTATGCGATGGCGGGAGCCAGTGGATCAACGCGATTGCCTCTCCACATTCCACGTGTATGGGCAAATTGGCTTGTGTTGACAGGCGAGAAGATTACCGCCGACAAAGCACTGCAATATCAGATAATTAATGAGGTAGTTCCAGATGAAGAAGTTTTTGATAGAGCATTAGAAATTGCAAACTTGATCGCCTCGCACCCATTGATTGCGATTCAGACAGAGATGGAATGTCTAAAGAAATGCCCAGAGATGGCAGCGGACGAAGCCGTCACATTAACGCGTGAACTGTATGATCGTCAGGGGAAAATATACCGCCAAGAGCCTGGTGCAGTGTCAGGCATTGAACACTTCAAAGGAAAGTAATCGATGAATATAGAAACTGCCACCAAAAACTACTTTGAAGAAAAACGGCTTATTGAAGAGAGCCATGATTTTCCTGAAAATGTAAAAGCGCTAATTGATCGAGCAGCGGACCTTTATCCGACGACGATAGCGTTCAATTTCTTTGACCAAAAACCACAAGCCAGATCCATCACTTATGCTGATTTGCGAGTGTCGATATATAAGCTTGCCGATGGACTTCAACAGCGAGGGGTTAAAAAAGGAACGCATGTTGCTGTTATTCTGAGCAACAGAATAGAGTACCCGATATCCTGGTTAGCACTTGCCGTGATTGGTGCTGTAATGATTCCAGTCAATCATGCCTATACCAACACTGAGCTCGATTACGTACTCAACGATTCTGATGCTGAATTTCTGATTATCGAAGATGAGTTCCTTGCGACGCTAGAAGCGATGAGTAGCAGACCCGAAGCGATGACTGATCAGTCAATCATTATCGTCACTGACAGGGATATAGATAATAACTGGAATTCCATCATGTCACGTGGAAGTGTAGATGCGGACTATCAGTATCAAGTGAATTCCAATGACCTTCTTAATATCCAATACACCTCAGGTACCACAGGATTCCCGAAAGGTTGTATGCAGTCACAAGAGTTTTGGATAATGGCGGGTTGTGTGGCAGCCCTTCGACACAAAGGTATTAGATCAGTATTGGCCGATGCTCCATTTTTCTATTTTGACGATCTATTTATGGTCATCATGGGGCTGTATGCAGGGATGACTGTCCACTTTCCGAAAGGGATGAGTGCAAGTCGGTTTCTTGGCTGGATCGAAGATCATAAAATAGAGTTGGCCTATTTCCCAGTACCGATACTGGATACACCGCCATCGCCGCAAGATTCTGAGACCTCACTTAAGAGACTTCTGGGTTTTGCACTCAACGCAGAGTTGACTCGGCTTGTTGAAGAACGTTTTGGCGTTATAACCAGAGATGCTTTTGGCATGACCGAGGTCGGTGTAGGGTTAGTGGTTCCCGATACCGTTAACTCTGACGCAGCTCTCAATAGCTGCGGATTGCCCGCGCCATTTCGTGAAGTGAAAATTGTCGATGATAATGGAAGCGAAGTTGGGCCTGGTATCACAGGAGAGCTTTGGATGAAAGGTACCGGCGTCATTAGTGGCTACTACAACAAGCCTGAAGCTAACAAAGAAACCTTTGTTGATGGGTGGTTTAGGACCGGGGATTTATTTGTAGCAGATGAACTCGGGTTCTATACGATGGTCGGCCGCACCAAGGACATGATTCGTCGATCTATGGAGAATATCTCTGCTCTAGAGGTTGAGACCAGCATTCGTTCTATGCAAGGTATCGAAGATGCTGCAGCGATTGCAGTACCCGATAAAAAGCGCGATGAAGAGGTGAAAATATACGTGCTATTGTCGGAGGGTTATACTCACGAACAAATCTCCCCCGCAGATATTATTAACCACTGTCAACAGCGACTCGCGCCTTTCAAGATTCCACGTTACTTTGAATACGTTGACTCTTTTCCCTATACCCCATCAGCAAAAGTTGTTAAACGTGAGCTAAAAGACATGAAAACGGATTTGCGTAAAGATAGCTGGGATGAGTTAGATCAATGTTGGCGGTAAGGATATAGCGATGAAAACTGACGTTAATCAACTGAGAACTATCCTCGCAGCTGGTGGAATTATTTCGCTAAGTGTTCTTTTGTTAAATATTAGTCCCGTTGTTATTGGTGCAGCGGCGGAGCATCGTGGCTTCAGCAATGAACAACTTGGCATGTTAGTTGTGCCTGGGCTGATGGCGCAAGTAGCTGTCAGTTTGATACTCAGTTTTTGGGTTAGGCGTATTAACTGGAAGCTATTCGTATTGGCTGCCGGTATATGCACATTTATCGGGTATACGTTTGCTGCATTTGCTACAAGTTTCGCAACCCTGTTAGTAGGGTTAGGCATAGCCGGCATTGGTTGTGGATCATTATATGCAATTTCAATGGTTTGCTTAGGTGACGCTACAAATCCCGACCGAGGATACGGTTTTTCGCAATTGATTCAGTCCGTATTAATGATGGTTGGACTCTATGCAGTACCCGTCTGGATATCGCCAAACTGGGGTTTTACTGGCATCTTGATGTTGTTTGCAATGGGGGGAGTGATTGCTATTGTGTTAATCGCTTACTTCCCGGCGGCTGGAAAACAAACTGCTGACTTTGAAACACAGGTTGAGCCTGAACAGGCGATCGAGAATACGAAACTCAGCCCAGCTATCATGGCGGTGGCGACTTTATTCATCTTTAGCATCGGTTTAAACGGGTTTTGGGTATTTTACGAACGAATCGCCACCGATTTAGGTTACACGACTGAATCAATCGCAAGGATACTATCAACATCCGTTCTAATTGGTATGGTGGGCGCTTTACTGCCTATTTTAGTTTCTGACCGAATTAATCGAAATAGTATGATCATAGCCATTGGGCTGATATTTATTTTGGTTATGGGAGGCTTGATTACCATAGCTAACGAAACTGTGTTCTGGGTATTGTCGGCTATGTTCCAAACATGCTGGGTCGCTTCACTCGTTTATATGTTTGCATCGATCGCCACTGAAGATAGATATGGAAAAATTGTTGTCCTTGTCCCTGCTGTTTATGGAATAGCATCGGCAATAGGTTCTGCTGCTGCAGGGTTTGTTTACAACTACGGCCACATCGTATTTTTGAGTTTTACCTCCAGTATGGTTTTAGTTGCAATTGTTTTCCAGGTAGTCCTTCGTATAAGACATAGAGCTACTTCTCCAGTTGTTGGACAAGCCCAGCCAGCAAACTAAACTTCTACTTATTGCAGTTTGTGGAGTATTTGCTGGGTCACGACAATATCAACAGCCTGCTACGAGTAATTTCAGATGGACGTACCGAAATGGGTTGCCGAGGAACTCAACAACGCCGAAGTCAAATTGGCGCAAGGCGAGTACCGTACAGCTCACTCACATTGCATGAACGTGTTAAAAGAACACCCGTTTATCGCAGTCCCGTACATCGTGCTGGCACAGGTCGCGTGGCAACACCGGAATCACAAAAAAAGCCTGGAGTTGCTTGATCGCGCGCTGAAAATCGAACCCGAGTCAGGGCGCTGTCTCGCGATCAAGGCGTGTTTTCTGGTCGAGTTGAGCCGCTACGACGAGGCCCTTCAGACCTGCGAGAAAGCACTCGCACTAGACGACTTGAAAGCCTCCGCAGCAGACACAGTCGGCGTCGTTCTCAGTCGCTTGGGTCTTCACGATAGAGCAGTAGGCCTGTATCGCTGTGCCGTAAGGGCATCGCCAACAAATACTTCGTATCTCTATAATCTTGCTGCCGCGGAACAGTTTCTAGGCCGGTTTGACGATGCCAGTCGCACCTACAAGAAAATTATTGGTCTGGAACCAGGACACAGCAAGGCTTTGCTCTCCTTGGTTCAGGTTACTCGTCAGGATCGGTCAGACAACAATCTCGAGCATCTGAAAGAACTGTTTTCGGAGAGGAACGACGCTGACGACTTACTTCGCATTGGCCACGCGATCGCGAAAACCTACGAAGACTTCGACCAGCCGCCAGATGTAATGCATTGGCTCAAGAGAGCGAAAGCGGCCAAACGAAGTTCCAGCACATATAGCCCGACCGAAACCTCTCAATTATTTGATGTCTCTAGTCGAGTAAGCAATCTACCTGATTGTGCAGCGCCCACGTCTGCTACGCCGATTTTTGTCGTCGGCCTTCCACGGTCGGGCACGACACTGGTTGAACGTATTCTGTCCAGCCATTCGTCGGTTGCCTCCGCTGGAGAGCTCTCTGATTTTTCCTTGGCCATTAAGCAACACGTCAGGACAAAATCAAAATTTGTACTGGATGTTGATACGCTAAGTGCGGCTGCCGAATCTGACCTTTATGGGGTAGGGAGTCAATACCTGGATATGGCAGCCCGCGTAGTGGGGGATGCGCCATTCTTTGTCGACAAAATGCCACTTAATATTTTCTATGTAGGACTCATTCGCCGAGCGCTCCCGAATGCTCGGATTATCTGCCTTCGGCGAGGCGCTGCCGACAGCGTACTCAGCATATATCGGCAATTGTTCGCAACAGGATTCGGTTACTACGCCTACTCATATGACCTTGAATGGGCCGCAAAATATGTTGTGGAATTCAACAAGACCGTAGATCATCTGAGCACGGCCATTTCAAGTGAGCACTTCATCGAGGTTCGATACGAAAATGTAGTTCACGATCTAGAGGGAGAGGCCCGGCGAATGCTCGCGTTTTGCGGTTTACCGTGGCAGGAAGACTGTCTTCGTTTTCACAAGAATGCGTCTCCGGTAGCAACTGCCAGCTCTGTGCAGGTTCGACAACCGCTGCATTCCAATTCCGTTGGCCGTTGGAAAAGGTATAGGGACTACATGCAACCGGCGCTAGCTATTTTGTCAGAGCATGGCCTTATAGACAACTGATTGTTATTGGAGGTGCTCTATCAGAAACGTGTTCAATTCTGTATAGACCTGCAGTGACTCCAGCGTTGTCGGGAGTATGGAATAACCTGCATGTGACATCCCTTCATATACATTGAGGTCTGCAATGATGCCTGCCGACCGCAGCTTTCGATGTGTGCGCGCGGTATCACTCAGGAACAAGTCACGCGTACCCGTTACCAGGTAGACAGGCGGAAATCCCTCGAATCTGCCGTAAACTGGTGAGATCAATGGGTCCTTCAGTGCATGACCACCCGCATACAGTCGGGCCGCGCCATGCAAGATTCCATCGTAGGTGACGAGCACCCGGTCTATTCCCTCATTCGTAAATTGCGAATCGCCTGTCTTGGTCAGGTCCGCCCACGGTGTTCCTGCATAAAGGGCACCTGGCACCTCCAGGCCTAGCTGAATAAATCTATGTACCGATGCCAACGACAGGCCGCCTCCCGCCGAAGTGCCTCCCAAGGCCATAGACTTCGCGGGCCGAATGCGTAACAGGTGCTTGTACACTGCGACCACATCATCGACTGCAGCCGGAAACGGATGCTTAGGCGGCATACGGTAATCAATGGACAGCACCGATATCTTTGCTCTATCCGCAATCAATATCGATTCTCCCAGACTCGCATCGCCGCCACCAACAACGTAAGCCCCACCATGCAGGTGGATGAACAAGTGATTCTCATGTCGCGGATCGACGACTGCAGGCATCAGATGATGCACGTTCACCCCATTAATCTCGTCTCGTTTAACTGAAACTGAAAGCTGCTTGGCAAGTGCACTGTCCTCCGACGTGTAAATTTCATCCATTTCCGCAATAAAAGCAGTCCATTCTGCTTCGTTCTTCGGTACGTTCTGCCGAGCTGTCGCCACATTGGGTGCAGGGGCACTCATAATCGCATTGCGCAGCTTAAGACTTGCTCCGGTGGGTGCTGGTATCGTTCGGGCACCGATGTTCCATAGATCGTTTTGCTTTCCTCCATCGGCCGCGGCTACTGTCGCAAGGAAGAAAGCACAAACCAGAGCAAGTATTGGCGCTATGATTATCTTCATGATGATTTGTCTCATATTGAGGTTTTCGGCTATCCAACCAACCCAGCCCTCGTTTTTCGATTATTGTTTTGACGAGAATACGACTTTCCGCTTGACGATGCCGCCCGCTCAGCCGGATATGACCGCAACTCTACTCTACTGTTCAACGGCATTCCCACTTGTCTCTCTTCACCACCGGTCGTGTTTCTGCAATTCGGCGCGACCGACCACCATATGATGGACTTCGTCCGGACCGTCCGCGTAACGCAAATGACGGATATCGGCGTACAATTCTGCGAGTGGCGTCCAGTGGGATATACCGATCGCGCCATGCATCTGCATCGCCTGGTCGATAATCTGGCAAGATTTTTCGGGCACCATTGCCTTGACGGCGCTGACATAGACCCGCGCTTCCTTGTTGCCAAGCACGTCCATGGCCTTAGCGGCCTGCAGCACCGATAGGCGCATGGCATTGATGTCTATTCGCGCGCGTGCAATCACCTCGACATTTTTGCCGAGCTTCGCAATCGGTTTGCCGAATGCAACTCGCGAGCCGGCGTGCTTGCACATGAGTTCGAGCGCCAGTTCAGTTTTGCCGATCGTGCGCATGCAATGATGGATTCGTCCCGGGCCCAATCGCAACTGGGAGATCTCGAAACCGCGCCCCTCGCCAAGCAGGATGTTTTCTTTCGGCACTCGGACTTTGTTCAAACGCAGGTGCATGTGCCCATAGGGGGCATGATCGTCGCCGAATACCTTCATGCCCTCAATGATCTCGACGCCGGGCGTGTCCTTGGGGACCAGGATCTGCGACTGCTGTCTGTGTGGCGCCGCACCGGGACTCGTCTTGACCATGACGATCATGATCTTGCAACGGGGATCGCCTGCCCCGCTTATCCAGTACTTCTCGCCGTTGATCACCCACTCGTCACCATCAAGGACGGCGCTCGCGCTAATGTTTCGAGCATCCGACGAGGGCAGAGCCGGCTCCGTCATCGCGTACGCGGAACGGATTTCTCCGTTCAGGAGCGGCTCGAGCCATTGTTTCTTTTGCTCCGGAGTACCGGTGCGCTCCAGCACTTCCATATTGCCGGTATCGGGCGCCATGCAATTGAGCGTCTCGGACGCGTTCAGGTGCGAGCCGACGTCCCACTTCCCGAGCTCGGCTGCGATATAGGCGTAGTCAAGATTTGTAAGGCTGCTGCCGAAGTCTGAGTTGGGCAAGAAAAAATTCCACAGGCCCGCTTCACGGGCTTTTTGCTTGGCGCCATCCAGCAGCTCGAGTTGGCGTGGATGCCATTCCCAGTGACCCGGTCGCTGCTTGTGCAGCATGTCAAATTCCTCCCGGATCGGTTCGACGTTTTCCATAATATGGTGTTTTACGGCGTCCATTAACGATTGTGCTTCGGTGGACATCGCCAAGTTAAAGAGTTCGTGGTTCAGTTCAGACATTTCCTTCTCCCAGTGGTTTCTTCCCAGAATCGGCACTTAGGCAAAGTGCGAGTGCATTAATTAAAATTCCCATTTGTCTTTTGGGCGGGAAAACCCCCGGTAATCTACTTAATCAGTGCAACCGCCATTTGTGTAAGCGATTGAGTTAATTTACCCACGTCCATTGCATTTTTACTGGAGGCGTTACCGTCCAGTGCGCGTTTGTAGACCCCCTGACAGATGCAGGCAAGGCGGAAAAAGCTAAACGCCAGATAGAAATTCCAATGCTCAATGCGGTCGATACCACGTAGGTTGCAGTATTGTGCGATAACATCCTTTTCGTTAGGGATACCAAGCTCTGCCAGATTGGCTCCTAGCAGGCCTTTGACGTTGTCTTCCTGAGGCAGACGCAGGCACATGCAGTAGTAAGCAATATCGGCGAGCGGGTGGCCCAGTGTCGACAGTTCCCAATCGAGCACGGCGATGGCGCGGGGCTCTGTGGGGTGGAACATGACATTGTCCAGGCGGTAGTCACCGTGTATCAGGCTCACCTGGCCGTCATCCGCCGGAATATTGGCGGGCAGCCACTCGAACAATTTTTCCATGGCGTCTATGGTGTCGGTTTCAGCGGCACGGTACTGTTTTGACCAGCGGCCAATCTGGCGCTCAAAATAATTTCCGGGTTTTCCGTAGTCGCCGAGACCGGCGGCATTTACATCTACATTATGCATGGCCGCCAGCACGCGGACCATTTCACGATGGAAGTTGCCACGGGTTTGTTTGTCCAACTCAGGCAGGGCGGGGTCCCACAGAATGCGGCCTTTCTCGAAGCTCATTACATAGAACATACTGCCGATAACATCGTCGTCTTTACACAGATGGTAGGCCCTGGGCACGGGAACGTCAGTGTCAGCCAGGCACTGCAACACCTTGTACTCCCTGTCCACGGCGTGTGCGGATTTCAGCAACACGCCCGGCGGCTTGCGGCGTAGTACATAATTACCACTGGTCGCTTTCAACAGGAAGGTCGGATTGGACTGACCCCCCGGAAATTTCTCTGCTTCAATCGGACCCTGAAAACCCTCTATATGGGCCCCCAGGTATGCGTTGAGTTTTACTGTGTCCAATGTATCTACGGCTTGTGATATAGCTTTATTCTCCATACTGTTTGGACAAATTGCGACCAGCTGCATCATGTGCACCTGATTAAAACCACTCACATAGCAACTTCGGGAGTTGTAGTAAAGCGGCTTATGGGTATTCCGATTCAAAAAGAGATCGCATACACGATATTGGCTCTGTCATGAAAAAATGGCCACGCCTCCCTTTTTGCACAGATGCTAGAGTAAAGGAAAGGAGGGAATAAAAGTTCATCCCAAGGGTGGAATTTCTGATATGCGGGGATGGAATTTCCACCGCAAATAGAGTTCCACGGTAATCCCCCCACAAATTAGCTGAGGTTTTAAGTAGAATATTCTCGTAATCTATACGCAGGAGATTCTGCATGAAAAAATCAAGATATTCAGACAGTCGAATCATGGCTATCATTAAGCAGGCTGAGGCTGGCACGCCAGTGCCAGAGCTCTGCCGGGAGCGCGGCATGAGCTCAGCAAGCTTCTATAAGTGGCGCAGTAAATACGGCGGTATGGACGCTTCGATGATGACGCGGCTCAAGGAACTGGAAGACGAAAACCGACGACTAAAGAAGATGTACGCCGAAGAGCGGCTCAAAGCTGAGATCATTCAGGAGGCCATGGCAAAAAAGTGGTAAAGCCATCTCAGCGTCGAGAGATGGCTAATACCGCTATTGGGAAACATAGGGTCAGCGTAAAACTGGCGTGTCTGGCATTTCAGATCAGCGAAACGTGCTACCGATATCAGCCTAAACTGAGCAAAGAAAATGCTCTAATCGCAGACTGGTTAATTCGAATAACTCACAATCAACGCAACTGGGGGTTCGGCCTGTGCTATCTCTATCTGCGCAATGTGAAAGGCTTCCGGTGGAACCGCAAGCGGGTCTACCGTATTTATCGGGAATTGGAGCTTAACCTTCGTATAAAGCCAAAAAAACGCTTAGTACGGGAAAAACCAAAACCTCTATCGGTGCCTGTAGCAATCAACGATTGCTGGTCAATGGACTTCATGCATGATCAGCTATCAGACGGAAGAAGTTATCGCTTATTCAACGTCATTGACGACTTTAATCGCGAAGGACTCGTAATCGAAGTCGACTTCTCGTTGCCCGCTATCCGCGTTAAGCGCGCATTGAATCAAGTGATTGAGTGGAGGGGGAAGCCACGACAAATCCGCTGTGATAACGGGCCTGAGTATATCAGTGGACTGTTGGCCGCGTGGGCTGAGGAATATGGTATCGATTTGCTGTTCATCCAACCTGGCAACCCTCAACAAAATGCTTACGTCGAACGATATAATCGAACAGTAAGATACGATTGGTTGAGTCACTATCTCTTTGCGGAAATCGAAGACGTTCAAGAATATGCCACGCGCTGGCTCTGGACTTACAATCATGAAAGACCGAATATGGCACTAGGCGGCATCACACCAAAACAGAAATTGGCGTTAGCTGCATAACTCTCTACTTTTAACTTCGGTTATTAATGGGGGGATTACCGTCGACATCGAGTGGATAGATTGCCTGAGGTAGTTCCGTCGTTTCTAATTTTAAGATACCTGCTGTTGCACAGATAGAAAATGCGGCGTAAATAATTATAAAACCAATAAACTTTATAAAGTTCAAAATTTGAGTACCAGATGCATGTTAGATCTAACTATGACCGCACTGATTAAATAGAGTTCATCTGAGGTACTTTGCTTTCTATTGGCGAGGAGACGTTAGAAAAACTGTAAATCCAATTCACTCACGCAGATTGGTAATACTAGGGTAGAGCAGGAGTCCCTTCTGACAAAAGGGTGGGTACCCCCGGGGTAGGGTCGGCATATCTGAGAATTGGGATTTTATTGCTAGGGATTAAGAATTATCTATCTATCAACACCCTTATAGTGGGTAGGTTAATGGGTAAAGATTCTGCATATAAAAAAACCCCTGTAAAAACAGAGGCTTAATTAATATATATGGCGGTGGGATAGGGATTCGAACCCTAGTTAGGCTATAAACCTAAGCCAGTTTTCAAGACTGGTGCATTCAACCGCTCTGCCATCCCACCAATTGAAGGCGCGATTATACAGCGCCTTTTTC
>Ga0302120_10000157_pt1 | contig 28308 bp, 25 predicted proteins | sample AG5_Bottom_MG_FD_203118 | JGI IMG/M metagenome (GOLD analysis project Ga0302120, IMG submission 203118) | Marine microbial communities from Western Arctic Ocean, Canada - AG5_Bottom | ecosystem: Environmental > Aquatic > Marine > Oceanic | place: Canada: Western Arctic Ocean | collected 2017-10-01 | reverse complement strand
ATCATTGTGATCTGATGGAAGTTATGAACTTTCAAGGCGCGGCCAGAGAAAGCTATTCCCTGGATTATTGGTGCCGACGTTTCGGGGTAGAATCACCTAAAGGAAAGATGGATGGTTCCATGGTGGCGCAAAAAGCCCGCAACGGCCACTACGACGATATCGCGGAGTATTGCCTCAGAGACACGCGTGCTACCGCCGACTTATTCCGACGGGTCCGAAGCACCCTCGTCCCGCTTTTCGCACAATCGCGGTGATTGTCCGCCGGGCGTATTTCCGAGAAATCCTTCTCCACTTTGCCTTTGTGCTGGGTGGAGTTCTTTTTTTATTGGCGCTTGGCGCAGCGGTGCGGGCGTCGGCGACAGCCCAGGGAGCCCCACTTTGGGTTGCTTTGGCTTTGGTCCCGCTCATGGTGGGAAACGCACTTCCTTATTTCTTCCCAGTGACTTTGGCTACGTCGGTGGTTTTAACTTATGGGCGCATGGCCGCCGACGGCGAAGAAATGGCTTTGCGCAGTGCCGGCATTCATCCCATGCGTTTGGCACAGCCGGCGCTGATGGCGGGGCTCTTACTGGCGGTGGTCAGTTACCCAGCAACGTCGGTGGTCCTCCCTAAAGTCTTTCATGCCATGCGGTCCATGACGCAACAGGCACAGTTAGCGACTTTGGAAAACACTAATCCCGGCGCCAGTGCGTTGCATTTCCGAGGCATGCACTTGCTCTGGAAATCTCGCGGAGAGCAGGGTGCGTTTCGTGACGTGCTACTTACTCTGGACGGGCGGCTGGACCCTTCGGCGCGCGGTGGGCTTCGGGTGCGTGCGGATGAAGCCCGCATGGATTTGATTGAGGAGCAATTGGTTTTCCGTTTCGAAGGGATGCGCACCTTTAGTGAGTCCGACGGCGATTCCGCCTGGTCTTCTCGGAATTCCGGTACCACATATCTCCGTGTAAATCTTGAAGAGCTTTCTGCGGAATCTACGTTGCCAAGTCACCTCGTGAAAATATTTACCTCAGGAGAACTAAGAGAAAAATTACGTACAGAAAAAATAAAGCCGGACTTAGCTCGGCGTTATCGATTTATTTTGTGGCAACGATGGGCCATGGCCTTCGCTTCTCTGCCGGTTGCCCTGCTCGGTGCCCTATTGGGTTGGCGATTACGCAAAGGAGGGTTCTTGACGGCATTTTCCGCCGCTTTGGGGGCACTTTTGATGGTGTACTATCCTTTGCATTATTTAGGGGAATCCTTGTCTCAATTGGGGAATCTTTCTCCGTTTCTTGCCGCTTGGCTCCCAACTTTGGGCTTGGCTGGACTCGTGGGCGGGCTTTATGCTTGGAGGAAAGGATGAGCTTCGGCCGATTTGATCGTTACGTGTTTTTCACCTTCCTTCGGTATTGGGTGGTGGTGGGACTCGCAATCCTTTCTTTGTTCTCCGTTTTGGACTTTTTAGGGAAGGCGGATGAAATTGGACGTGGCATAGAAAATGCGGAGAAGACCGGAGCTACGGCTTGGCTTGCGTTGCAGTACTATTTATGGAGTCTTCCATTTTTACTGGTTCAATTTGCTCCGTTCTTGACGGTGCTTGCCGGCATTGCCACGGTGCTTCAGTTACGACGCACCCAAGAATGGACTCCAGTTTTGACGGCGGGGCAATCCACATGGCGTTCTTTCCGTCCTATGTTGACCGCCGCAATTCTTTTGGGCTTGGTGGTCTTCGGCGTCCGCGAAGTGGGTTTTTCCATTGCCCAACCTCATCGCATGGAAGCGCACGACCCCTTCTTTCGAAATCAGCCGTGGGAGGCTCGGGATTTGTGGGCGCGCGGGGCGCAAGACATTCGACTTCATGCAGTTCGTTTTGTGCCGGGAAATCCTCCCACTATGCATGGTCTTGAGGTGTATTCCGTGGATCATGAAGGCCGAGACCACCTACTCCGCGCGAAGAAGGCAACATGGTCGGGAACACGGTGGGATTTACAGGGAGCTTCCTACATTGTGGCAGGCATGACCGAAGCCACACCCACGGTATTCCAAGTCGAAGGTTTGGAGCCGTCGGCTTTATTGGTCTTCCATTATCGAGACCGCCAGCCGTTGGAATTGACTCGAGGGCAGCTCTTGTCCTTGCTGGTGAGAGACCCTCATGACCGGCAAGCGGCGACTCTGGCCTGGAATTTCTTGTTTTCACCCTTAGCCCATGTGCTTTTACTGCTCTTGGGGCTCCCTTTCGTTCTCCGGTTTGACCGAAGTTCTTCCATGGAAGGGGTGGCCATAGGCCTTCTTCTCTGCGCTTTGTTCTTTGTGGGAGATCTTATTTTTGTGGATTTGGGCACGAGGGGCGTCCTAGCGCCGTGGTTGGCCGGTTCTGGATCGGTCTTACTTTTTGGTTCCCTCGGATGGGTTGCGGCGGACCGCCTGCCGACGTAATAATAAGGGTATGCGCATTTCCAGCATCCTTTTGCCGACGGCCTTGTGCCTTTTTGCTTGCCAGCAAATTCAACCGCCAGTCCACCCCTTTGCAGAAGGCGATGCGGCCTTTCTTCGCGGTGATTTTTCGGCCGCGATTTCTGCTTATCAGGATATTGCGGGAGAGGCCGATGCCAGGGAGGGGCGCATTGCTATTGCACAGGAACGGTCCCTTTTAGAAGCGGCTCGAAAGGAACTTCACATGAATCATCCACATCAAGCATTGGCGCTCTTGGATGTCATCGAAGTTTCGGACCGGCATGGAGCTCTGGCTGAGGATCTTCGCACGCGTTCTCATTCTCGTGCAGCGCACTTGTTGGTTCGGGTGGGGATGGAGTATTTACAAAATCACGCTTATGGCGCAGCAGAGATGTCTTTTTCGGAAGCCTTGGTTTGGGATGAGACTTCTTCTGACGCATCGGATGGGCTCCTAAGCGTCGAGCAGAAGGCTCAAGACCGGAGAGACCAGGGGCAGGCATTATTTTATAGCGGGCTCAATCAGCTGGAAAGCGGAAAGGAAATCCAGGCGTTGACCAGCTTGCAACATGCGGCATTCTTCATGGGAGAAGGAGATCGTTCTGAAAGTCTCCTTCGTCAATTGTCTGCGGATTTAGCTCAGGAGAGCAGAAGATTGGCTCAGGTTTATTTTGAGGGAGGTCGCATTGGGTTGGCTTGGATTACGTTGAAAGATGCGGACCGTTTGGCACCGGGGAATGCGGAAGTTCAGCAACAACTTCAGTCTTTATCAGAAGCCTTGATGGCAGAGCAAAAATTGCGGGATGCGGATCTTCACGTACGGGCTGCTCGCTCGGAGGAAGCCACGGCTTTGTTAGAAGAAATATTGGCCCTTACCGGGAGTCGGCATCAAAAAGATGTGGCAAACTTAAGAGATCGTCTTGTGCAGGAAGAGGCTGGATTGGACTACGCAAGGGCAAGGGCTTTTGAGATGGACCATCAAGTCGTTCGAGCTTCGGATATCTATCAGAGAATTCTTTTGGCAACAGAGGGTTTTGGTTTTGAAGATGTCAAACTTCGTCAAAGTCGTTTGCAACTGAGGATTCAGCAAGCAGAGGAGTTCTATACGGAAGCGGTTGCTGCCGAAGAGGCTGGTGATCTTGCCACCGCTCGTAAGAAGTATGGAGAAGCGGTGCGTCAAGCTGGGGATTACCCCAACGCACTCCAGAAATTTCGCACGCTTCAGTAAACCGAATGACGCAAGTCTCAGCACTCCCTTTTGACGTCCGACCTGGGGAGGTTCAAGAAAACTTACGCGTTGTCTTGGAGACCTTGGAGTCCTTACCCGACGTGGTGCAATTACTTCTCTTGCCGGAGAAATGGACGACTTCTTTCTTGCCAGTGTTTTCTAGCAACCTCCGCCAGCAAAGTGAAGAAGCATTGCGCGTGGTCCATCAGGCCGCAGAGAAAAGGGGCTTGGTCGTCGTAGGCTCGGCGCCGGGGGGAGATGAGGAGAAGCCTTTTAATGAGATACACTTTTTAGGTATTGCAGGGAGCCATCGGCCTTATCGAAAACGGCTCTTATTTAGCCCAACCGGGGAGGGGAGACAAATTGCGCGAGGGACGGCTCACCCTCAGGTTGTGGAGACGCCCCTCGGGTCGATGGTGGCTGTGGTTTGTTATGACCTACGTTTTCCAGAGGTGACGCGCCACGCTTTTTATCAAGAGGCCGATTTCCTGCTTGTGCCTGCTCAGTGGCCGACACCGCGCGCAAGACTTTTCGACTTGCTGGTGAAGGCACGGGCTGCGGAAAATCAGCAATGGGTTTTGGCGTGCAACCGCGCGGGGTCGGCGCCCTTGGGCGAACAGCTTCTGGATTTCCCTGGAACGGCTTGGCTGGTGAATCCTTCGGGGCAGGTGCATGCAGAAGTTGGAAAAGATGGCGTGTTACGAGGCGAGGTGGAAATGAGCCAGATTGAGGCCATTCGGAAGCAAATCCCTTGCGCACGAGATTTGAAACAGGCCAAACTCTGGCCAGAGATCTCGTCTCCACGGAGGTAGAATTCTACCCCATGTCGGCCTCCTCCTCTCATCGCCCACTGTGTGCCTTGGCGGCTGCCACGGCCTTGGCTTGCACGCTGGCCATTGCCGTGTCCGCTCCAAGTTTGACGCGGCCTTTGGTTCCAGGAATCCTTTTTGTTCTAGTACTTCCGTCGCTTCTTTCGGGGACACTTGGTTGGGTCTTTCTTCGGGGCGCCTCGGAGTCGCGTGAGCGCTGGGCCTTGCCGTTAGCCGGATGCCTTGCGTCCTTGCCTTGGCTTTTGGTAGCCGGTTCCGGAATGGGCCGCGCTTCTTGGATGCAGTGGGTAGGGCTGCTTGTTTTTCTTCTTGCCGTGTTTCAGTTTCTGAAATCCCCTTGCTGGCAGAGTCGCGGCAGTTTTTTGCTAAGTATTTTGATTCTTCTGTTCGTACCCGACCTTTCGGTGAAACGCCAGAAGGATCCCGAAGCCCTTCAGCCGGTGGTCGTTTTTGGTATAGATTCGGCAAACTGGGAATTTGTGGATGGCATGATCGCCGAAGGAGAGCTACCCCACCTGGCTTCCATGAAATCCGAAGGGGCTCACGGAGATTTGATGTCTGAGAAACCGACGGCATCGGCGCGTATTTGGACGATTATTTCTACAGGTGTCGGCGATGACATCAACGGCATTGCAAATTTTGGAAATACACGCAGTGAATTGCGTGCGGGAAGGATATGGGATGATGTTTGTGAGCATGGCCATGATGCCGGCGTGGTGTCTTGGATTATCAACACTCCAGCTTGGCCTCGCGATGGAATGCGCTATAGCACGCCTGGGTGGGTGACGGGCCGTTCCGACGCCCTTCCTCCGCAAGCAAATTGTGTGAAGTTGTTAGAGCAAATTGGGGAAGATGGGGGGTTGATGTCGGGTGAAGTGCTCGGCGCATCGTTCTCTTGTATGGCCATTGCTTCCGCTGACAATGCGTGGCGCATGTTGAATGATGCCGGTGAAATCCTATTCGGAAAACTTTTCCGTGGATTTGAGGCGGAAGATCAAGAGTGGCGTATGAAAATATTGCGGGATCGTTTAAATGCTAATCTGTATTTAGAGTTGGCCCGACGGGGTTCTCCAGAGTTTGGTGCTGTTATTTTGTATGGCCCAGATCAGGTCGGCCATTTCTTTTGGAAATATCATGAGGCAAAGTATGGGGATCGAAGCTTGTTCCCTTCTGTGACGGAGAAACAAATTCAATGGCGCGGAGAGGCACTTCGAAATGCTTACCGTGCTTGTGATGAGGAGTTAGGTCATTTACGCACTGCGTTAGGCAAGGAGGTCTTGTTCGTTCTTGTTTCTGACCATGGCATGATGGCTTTGCCAGAAGCGAGAGAGGACCAGCATTTGCGCGTTCGTGGAAGTGCATTGCTCAAGATGGCTGAAATGGAAGGGGAATTTAAGACGTCGATTATTAATAAGGCCTTAGTTGTGACTCCAGCGGAAAACACACCGGTGGGGCTCCTTCGCCTGAAGGCCTTCGCTGAACTCTGTAATGACGCGGAAAATTTAAGCTTGAAAGAGAAAATGTTCAGCGCGACGTTTCCTGAAAACCGTCCTGGGACTTTGATGGTGGAATTTATTCATTTGCGGGGAGTGTTGGACTATTCTCATGAAATACAGTTAGGAAAGCACACAGCACGGGCGGACCAGCTCTTTTTTGTAGAAAAGCGCTCCGGAATTCACCGAGACGCGGGTTTTTTCTTGATGGCTGGGCCTGGAATTCCTGCAGGAGTTCGCGTGGAGGATGTAGATATCTATGATGTCGCGCCCACCGTGACCTACGCTTTAGGGCTTCCTGTACCGGACACCTTGCCCGGCCGCGTTGTTTTGGAGGCTTTTTCTTCTGAACACCAAACGGCCCACCCGTTGAAACGGCGTCGGGGAACGTATCCCACGCCTCCCGATCTCGGTGCCATGGGGATGGAAGATTATGAGGCCATGCAAAAACGCATGAAGGAAATGGGCTACGTAGATTGAGACGATAAAATCCCTTCTTCCAGAACATTCACATGACCAAAGTTTTCATCATTTCTGCTTGTCGCACACCCACGGGTAAATTCCAGGGTGCGCTTTCTGGATTTCGTGCGCCAGAATTGGGCGCCTTGGCCTTGAAAGAGGCCTTGCTTCGTGCAGAGTTCGATGGCGCAAAAGTGGACGAAGTCATCATGGGAAATGTACTTCAGGCGGGCGTCGGCCAGAACCCAGCACGCCAAGCCATGCGCTTTGCGGGTTTGCCCGATTCGATTGCACCCTTTACGGTCAATAAAGTTTGCGGATCTGGGTTGAAGGCAGTGATGTTGGCCGCACAGAGTATTAAGGCGGGAGATCACGATGTCGTTTTGGCGGGCGGAATGGAAAGCATGTCACAAGCGCCTTACCTCATGCCGACGGCACGAAAGGGCGCACGTTTAGGCCATGCGCAAATGTTGGACGCGATGGTCTTTGACGGGTTGTGGGATGTTTATTCAGATCAACATATGGGCATGACCGGCGAGTTGGTTGCGGATGAGTATGGAATTAGCAGGGAGATGCAAGATACCTTTGCGGCAGCGTCGCACCGGAAAGCGTCGGAAGCTTGGGAATCGGGCAGATTTCAAGAAGAAACTTTTGACGTGGTCATTCCACAACGAAGAGGAGACCCACTGGTCTTGCGTCAGGATGAAGGTTTTCGTGCAGATGTGACCGCAGAGTCTTTGGACAAGCTTCGTCCGGCCTTTAAGAAGGATGGTTCGGTGACCGCAGGGAACGCTTCGCAAATCTCTGATGGTGCATCCGCTTTATTAGTGGCCTCGGAAAAAGCGGTCAAGGAGTATGGCTTGACGCCTATGGCTGAAATCACGGGGTACGCGGCGGGGGGCATGGCGCCGGAATGGGTCATGATGGCCCCTAAGTCCGCCATGCAGAATTTAGAGAAAGTGACCGGTATTTCTGTCCAAGACTATGCATTGCTGGAAATCAATGAAGCCTTTGCTTCTGGCGCATGCGCATTGCTGAAAACATTGGTGCTGGATTCAGATAAAGTCAACGTCAATGGTGGCGCCATTGCTCTCGGCCATCCCATTGGTGCAAGTGGCGCCCGTATCCTGACGACCTTGTTGTACGCCATGAAAGACCGTGGCGTCCAAACCGGTGCAGCAACCCTTTGCCTTGGCGGTGGAAATGCAGTAGCCCTTTCTGTTCAAGCTTGTTAATCCTTACTCATTCGAAACGAGTCCAAAATTATGTCTGAAAAAATCAAAGTTGTTGTTATTGGTGCCGGAACCATGGGGAACGGCATCGTTCAAACGTTTGCCATGCATGGCCATGCTGTCACCATGGTCGATCTCAGTGCCGATGCACTTTCTTCGGGCATAGTTGTGATCGAAAAATCATTGGCGCGTTTTGTGAGGAAAGAAAAAATGACACAAGATGCTGTCAATACAGCCCTAGGGCTTATTTCCACTTCTCATGAAATGGAGTCCGCGTCGTCGGATGCCGGGCTCATCGTTGAGGCCGTGTTTGAAAACGAAGCAGTCAAAAGGGATATTTTCAAAAAGTTAGATGCCGCCGCTCCCGCTGATGCCATTTTGGCCTCGAATACTTCTTCCATTTCTATCACCCGGATTGCCAGTGCAACAACACGGCCAGATCGGGTGATTGGCATGCATTTCATGAATCCGGTACCGTTGATGAAATTGGTAGAAATCATTAAGGGAGAGCGGACTTCGGAAGAAACCCTTGCAATGACCATTGCCCTCTCCGAAGGTTTAGGGAAAGTAGTGGGTATCGCGGAAGACTATCCTGGATTCATCGCAAATAGAATTTTGATGCCCATGATTAATGAAGCGGCATTTTCTCTTATGGAAGGCGTCGGTACCCGAGAAGCGATTGACACGGTAATAAAGTTTGGGTGCAACTTTCCGATGGGGCCACTTGCTTTAGCCGACTTCATCGGTTTAGATATTTGCGTGAGCATTTTGGATGTTCTTCACGAGGGTCTTGGAGACCCTAAATACCGTTGTTGCCCGATGCTTCGCCGTTTGGTGGAGGCTGGGAAATTAGGCCGAAAGAGCGGCGAGGGCTTCTACTCTTACGAATAACCCATGAAATTACGCACCTCACTGACTAAACAGTCCATTCTTTCTGCGGCTTTGGCCGTGTGTGGCCTTCACCTCTTATTGATTCAGGGGACGTCGGCAACCTTAACCTTCGCTGACGCCTTGACTTTTAGTTTGCTGATGACCAGTTTGGCGTTCGTCTTCTTTTTAGGAATGAATCTTTTGGGGAAGCTTCTCGGACGATTTCTCCCGAAGTTTTTGCGCGCAGGGGCAACACGCTGGAATCTTTTTCTGGTATTTTCGGCTTGGTTTGTTTTAGTGACGGTGGTTTCGCTACGTCCTTTCTGGCCTGGCTTTCCCTCGCATCTGGTGGCCGTAGTCGCGGCGGTTGTCGGCGCGGCTTTGTTGGTTCGCGTTTCCTTGGCACGGCCCTTTTTCCAGGGAATCCTTTCGGGAGAATCAAAATGCTTCCCCATGGTCGGCCTCTTTCTGTTGATTCCAGCTTTTTGGGCGCCCATGGCCAACGAAAACCGTGAAGCAGTGGATGTCACCACGATTACTCCCGATGACCGCCCGGATCACCGCATTGTGTTCATCGGGGTGGACGGCGCCACTTTCGACATTTTGGATCCTTTGATTGCAGCGGGCCGGCTTCCAAACTTTGAGAAAATTGTCAAAGGAGGAGCACGCGCTGTTTTGCAATCTGATCCTGCTGTCAATCAGCCCATGGCAAATAGTGCCAGTAAAGGCATGCGGACCCCTGTGATTTGGGAAACTATTTACACCGGCCACCATCCGAAAGAGCATCGAGTCTGGGATTTTATGTCCACGCGTATCGCCGGCATGAAAACCAATCTCCCATTCCGACTTCCTCTCCCAAGGATTTTCTACCGCCTCGGCTTGTTTGAGTTTGATACTACCTACAGTACCGACGGACAGGAAAAACGTTTTTGGGAATTTTACGAGGATTTTGGATGGGAAACGATGGTCCTTGGCATGGTGGATACGTGGCCCGCTTTTCAAGTAGGCGGTGCCACAATAGTGAGTGATCGCACGCACCGCAACGATCGTTTTTTGTGTTACCCGGAATCCTTAGATCGGGAGATCGGTTGGTTTTACACGCGTTTTCCCGAATTCGCTGCACGAGAAGGATTGGTGTTTAACCCTGATTACCGGGCTCACTTTAATCCCGACGAGCAGGCCGAAGAATTCCAGGAGCAACATGCCATTTATGAAAATATGCGGGCCATCAAAGAGCGTGCAATGAATGGCAAAGAGTACCCTGAGTACGCACGTCAATATATGGGTTATGAATTTGTGGCAGATTACAAGGAGAAGTTTTCGGAGAATGACCCGCAGTTTTGGGAAAATCATTTGGTACGTAATCAGTGTTCAGAGATTTCCCGTGACATCTTTTATTTTGAAAGTGCCATTCAACTATTGAATGAGAGGAAAAAAAATGGTGCGGCTTACCCGAAGCTGACCACTTTTTATTACCAAACCACGGACACTGTGCAGCATTGGTTTTGGAAGTACTTCCAGCCAGAGGCCTTTTCTAACGTGGACCCCCAGTCCGTGGCTCGCTGTGGGGACATCATTCCAAAGACCTATGAAATGGTGGACGCATGGCTTGGAGAAATCCTTGAGCATGTCGATGAAAATACGACGATTGTCATGTGCTCTGACCACGGTGCTGGCGCCTGGATAGAGCAAGAAAACCTCGGCCTAGTGCAGGTAGTGACCTCCTTGATCGGGGGGCAGGCGGACCATACGGATTATTCTGGAAATCACCGAACGAATGGAATCCTCGTTGTGAATGGGCCAGGAATTAAAGCTGGCGCACAAATTGAGGATTGCAGTATCTATGATGTGGCGCCCTTAGTCCTTCATCTTTCTGGCCTACCAATCTCAGAAGCGATGGTTGGTTCTGTCCCTGAAGCCCTGTTTACCGAGGATTTCCAGGGAGAGCATCCTATCCGAAGCATCAAGGATTATGGAAAGCGGCATCTCCCCGCAGAAGCCAGCCAGCTTACGGATATCATCAACTCCAACGATGATGGCGAAATTTTTCAGCGCTTAAAGGAATTAGGCTATATTTAAAACTCTTCGTCCTTCTCCAAATCTTTTTCTTTGCGTTCTTCGGCTTTTTTCCGGAGGCGTTCGATGTCATCATCATCCGCATTAAGAACGGCGTCGGTCCCTTTTCGCAGCGCTTTTTTGAGGAGTTCACGCTCGTCGGGATGGGTCCACATTAGTTTCCATTCTGTGGCCAAGCGCTTATTTTTTGGCTGCCACTCATCCTTGGAAATCTTGAGATTTTTTTTATTGTCATTCCACCAGCCAATCCATTCTGTGACGTTGCCACCGAAATTTTCACCGGTGAGGACTTCCAGCGACGTGGAAACAATCGCGGTCATTTTTCCGCCCCGGTTATTCCCACGGCGACCACCGCCGGAAGTCATGAAACCCATGAGTGCTTTCACAGAACCTGTTTCGCGAATTCTTCCAAGTGCTAATATTTTAGCTTGGACTCCTTTATCGTTCTTCGTCGTGGTATGCAAGTTGTCGGTAAGCACCTTCAAGCACTTCTCGCTCGATTTTTGACCGAGTGCTAAGTAGTAAGCTTCTTCCGTAACATCGGCGTCAAAAATCTTCTTGTTCTTTTTCTCTTTCAGGAGGACTTTTAAGGCTTCCGGGTCTTCATTCCAGCGCAAGGCTTCAAGGGCCGCCATACGCACATCTTCTTCTTTGTGCTTGAGACCAGAGGAAACTGATTTCACAACTTTCTTGTCCTTGACTTGTCCGACATCTTCAATAGCAAAAATAATGAGGTCCGCTTGACGGCTTTTATAAGCTTCGGATAACAACTCGAGAGCTTCTTCGGGTGTAGACGCATCTTCAACCGGTACTTCGACGGGCTCTTTCGTGACCGGCGCCGGTACTTCGGGTGCCGGGTCTTGCAGGGCAAAGGCGGGCAGGAGGAGGAAAAGGGTTTGGAGCATGGCTTTATTCTAGACGGACTCTTAACCCAGATACTGAAATCAGGTTCCGTGAAAAACTTTCTTCTTCGCCCCCGCTTCTTCTATCATGGCGCGAAACCGTGCAAACAAGTGAAAAGAGTCATGCGGGCCGGGGGCCGCTTCCGGGTGATATTGCACAGAGAAGATGGGCTTTTCTTCGTGCTTCATTCCGGCGACGGTGCCATCGTTGCCATTGAGGTGGGTCATCTCTAAACCCGTTCCAGAGAGTGAATCAGGGTTTACAGAAAAGCCGTGGTTGTGACTGGCAATGTCAATCTTCCCCGTAGAATCTTCAATCACGGGGTGATTGGCGCCGTGGTGTCCGAAGCGCATTTTGAACGTCTTTGCGCCAAATACATGCGCAATGATTTGATGGCCCAGACAAATCCCAAAAATAGGAACCGAAGCATCCGCTAATTTTCGCACGTTTTCATGAGCCCCCGTTACGGCCGATGGATCCCCTGGGCCGTTGGAAAGAAAGACACCGTCAGGATTCATCGAGAGGATGTCGTCGGCCGACGTATTTCCAGGAACCACCGTTAATTCAAAACCGGCAGAAACAAGGCACCTCAGGATATTCCGCTTGATTCCGAAGTCCATACAAACGACAGACAGCGTTTTTTCTGTGGACACAGGCTCATCCGCAAGCGCTTCGGTCCATGAGTAAGGCTCTTGACACGTAACGTCGCCGGTAAGATCTTTCCCTTCCAGAGAAGGGTGGCTTTGGGATTTTTTCTGTAAAAGCTCCTCATCAAAACAAGTTGTGGACAGGACTGCGCGCAATGCGCCTTGCTCCCGCAATTTCAATGTCAGCGCACGCGTGTCCAAACCCTCCATGGCTAAAACATTTTTCTGAAGAAGGTATTCCCCAAGAGTCATGTCTGCACGCCAATTTGATGCAATAGGGGACATTTGGCGCATGAGCAGGGCCTCGGCCCAGCAGCGTGAAGACTCTTCATCTTCTAAACAAACGCCGTAGTTTCCGATTTGCGGGTTGGTCATCAAGACGCCTTGGCCTCGGTAAGACGGGTCCGTCAGAATCTCTTGGTAACCTGTGAGCGCCGTGTTGAATACCAATTCAAAAGCACGCTCTCCAGAGGCGCCGACGGATTGACCATGGAAAACGGTTCCGTCTTCAAGAACCAAGATGGCGGGGGAGGGTACGGCCATTGCCTCTAGTTTAGCGACTCTCATACCATCGAAGCCAGTCTTGCGGAGCTGGCCCTGGGTCAGCACCGGTGAGTTGCTTTAAGCTGGTCATTAATTGGCGGGTAAGTTGCACGGAAACGACACGGACTTGGAGGGATGACCCGTCCTGAAGCACACTCACACGGGGGCGAGCAATGGAAGCGCCTTGCGCCACCTCAACGTCAAACCCTTGAACTACGGAAACTCGATTGCCAAAAAACACCGAATGCCCTCCCGATTTTTGGATAGAGGCGGCAAGGGGGTAAATCAAGAAATCAATAGCTTTGTTTCTTCCAAAACGGCCAAGGTGCTTGGCCGCCATCAGACGAGCCGCCATCGATGACTCTCGCCACAGGGCACGGCCCCAGCGATCTTCCGCTTCCGAGGTGCCGAGCGCAAGGAGGGCTTCGGCAGCGCGTTGGGCTACAAGGAAGCTGTCATCTTTGAGGCTCGTTTCTCCGGTCAGCCACCATAAATCTTCTTCTTGTTGCCAACTTCCCAAACTTACCGAAGACCATCGAGGTCCTGCTTGGCGATGACGTAAGCCCCGGCGGAGATCCGCCAAGCCAATTCGCTGCATCGGCGTGGCACTAGGGCCGTCAATGAGAAACTGCAAACGGCCGGAAAGAAGCGCGGCCTCACCGATGGATGCTGAAGACAGCTTTTTCCAAAGAGCATCTAATCGTTTCTTTGCAGGCGTGCGCTCCGGAAGTGGGTCTAACCGTCGTCCCCACGTTTCCAAAAGATTGAGGGCTTTGTATTGGGCCTGAATCTTTTTTTCTGTGTCGACCTCTTGTTCCACAGCTTCAAGAAGCACAGAAATCATACCCCGTTCTGAAGCGTGCTTAACCCAAAGGGCATAGTCGTTTTGCTTTAAAATAGTCAGGACAAGCGTTTCATTATTCAAGTCTTCCACGGCAAGAACAGGAGTACTTAAATCCACTCGACGTCCCCACGGCGTTTCAATGCGCACATCACCGACTTGTGCTTGCATGCATTGCACCCGCGTGCCGTCATTTAAGATAGCCGAAGTCATCGGCGCTTGCACAAGAAGGGGAAGAAGAAGCCACACGATTCTTTACCCGCCTGCCGATACGTCTAAATGTAAATCGGCTTGGTGTCCGGATTGGAATAAGGCATAGCCTAAGCCGGCAATCATTGTGGCGTTATCCGTGCAAGCTTCTGGAGCAGCAAATGTTGTGGTAATACCTTCTGGAGTTGCAAACTCTGGAAGAATGCGTCGGAGTCGTTGATTTCGGGCTACACCGCCACCGACTAAGATTTGTTGAATCCCCGTTTGTTGGCAGGCGCGGAGGCACTTTTTTGCAAGGGTTTCCATGACAGCTTGTTCAAAGCTAGCAGATAGGTCGGCGAGGTAACCGGGTTCTAACTGGGTGGGGTCTTTTCGCTTTCCTCCTGGGCCTTTGAGTTTGTAGAGCAAAGCCGTTTTTAATCCAGAAAAGGAGAATTCGAGGGAATCGGGGGCAAGGAGGGGGCGCTTGAAATGAAAGGTCTTTGGGTTTCCGTCGGCGGCTGCTTTTTCAATAGATGGGCCTCCTGGGTAGTCCAAATCAAGCATGGCAGCGGCTTTGTCTAGGGCTTCTCCTGCGGCATCGTCTCGTGTGCAGCCCAAAAGTGTATGTGAGAGAGGGGAATCTGTTTGGTAGAGGGACGTATGTCCTCCAGATGCAATGAGAGTGATGTAAGGGAAGTTCCAATCTGGAAGTGCCATTAATGCAGCATAAGCGTGGGCTTGAATATGGTGCACATCAACCAGCGGTTTATTCCAGCTCCAGGCCAAGGCTTTTGCTGCTGTGACGCCCACCAAGAGAGAACCCATTAAGCCGGGTCGGGCTGTGACCGCAATGGCGTCGAGGTCAGCGGGGGCCACCTCTGATTTTTGCAGACAAGATTTAATGGCGGGCAAGATGTCTCTGAGGTGACCTCGTCCGGCAATTTCTGGAACCACACCACCCCATGCAGCATGCTCATTCGCTTGGCTCAAGACGACATCGGCTAAGACGGTCCTTCCTTGTTGCACTAAAGCCACCGCTGTTTCGTCACAAGAGGATTCAATCCCCAAAATCAGTCCAGTGCCCGCCGATGTCATGTGATTTCTTGCAAACTTTTTTGCAAGAGTTGAATGGAATGCAGGAGAGCGGGATCGTGAGGAGGCTCTGAAAGGGGCCGGTTCGGAAAATATTTTTGGATTGCAGCGCGGTACTGCAGGGGCGGAAGATCTGTCCGAAGCCAAGAACGCAATGCAATAAGATCCAATGGGCTTGCCGTGTGTACATCCGGTTCAAGCCCTCCAGGGAAGTCACTTTGAATATGACCTTCTAGGATTTTTCCCTGAGGGGAAAGGAAATAGCCGGCGGTGAATTTTAAAATCCCTTTCTTGTCTGGGTACTGCTGAACTTTTTGAAAGACCCCCTTGCCGAAAGAGCGTTCGCCGACCAAAATGGCAGCCCCTCGGTCTCGAAGACAACTGGCCAAAACTTCGCTTCCTGAGGCACTATATCGATTGATGAGCACGACTAAGGGGAGTTCTTCTCCAAAAAAAACGGAGGGGTCGGCTTTCCGGACTCGGCGGTCGACATTTCTTCCTTTGAGCGTGCAAACCACTCCTCCCCGAATAAAACGTCCTGTGACAGCAACGGCCGTGTCGAGTAGTCCGCCTGTGTTGAAACGCAAATCCAACACAAGGGCTTTGAGACCCTTGGCCTTGAGAGCGGCCAAAGCCGTATCCAGTTCTCTGGGCGTAGATTTTGCGAATGACCGAATGTGAAGGAGTCCAATCCCTTTTTCTATGTCGAGGAGGGTGACTTTGCCAACCGTAGAAGAGGAAAGAGGCTGTCGCTTGATGTTGACGTTGTATTTCGTTTTGTCGGGCCTTTGGAAGTCTAAAGAAACGAAGGTCCCGGACTTCCCTTTGAGGGCAGGCCAAAATCTTCCAAAAACTCCCAAGTACCCATCGGCCTGGCCATCAACTTCCAAAAGTAAGTCACCCGGAAGAATACCGGCTTGGGCCGCTGGGCTATCTGGGTAGGGGAAATAGACCCGCCCATCTTCATTCATCTGGACACCAATTCCGACGCGCTCTCCGGAGGTGGTTTCTTCAAACTGCTGAAGGCCATCGGGCCCGATCCATTGTGTGTAGGGATCTTGAAGTGTTTTCACCATTCCAATGACTCCCGCTTGCAGTAATGCTTGAGAGTCTCGCAATTCCACATAATCTTCCGTGAGATAGCGGTGGACGGAGCTCAGAACTTGTTCTTCTTGTGTGAGGAAGGAACGGTCGAGCAAGGGGCCTAAAAAGGATTGTGCAATCAGGAATCCCAAACCTGTAACCCCAGCCCCCGTGAGGAGGCCGTAGACGAATAGGCGGGCTGGGTTCGGCATACTCCTATTCTAAAGGTGGCGTAGTTTTAGAAAGGCAAAAGAAAAAGGGTGAACTGACGAATCAGCTCACCCCAGAATCACAACCACTTTTCTCACCCGAAAGGGTGTGGGGAATTACCCCACAGCAAGAATCCCCCGAAAAACGGCATTTCGCTAATTTTTCCATTCTTTTTTTTCGCGGGTACAATAGGGGAAAAGGAGACCTTCTTTTGTCCACACGCATCCAATACAAGACAGAATTTTCTGCGGCATATCGCCTCTCCAGCCCTCATTTATCCGAGGCAGAGAATCAGGCCACGTACGGCCCATGCTTCAGTCCGCATTATCACGGCCACACTTTCCAGCTCATCGTGGAGGTCGGCGGTACGGTTCAAGACACCACGGGCATGCTGATGGACTATGTGGCGTTGGCAACGATGGTGCAAGAGCAGATTATTCAACCCTTGGATCACAAGAACCTTTGTATTGAAGTGGATTTTCTGCAAGGCGTCAACCCGACGTCGGAAAATCTTTGTGCCGCTTTTTGGCCGCGACTTGCCGCTGTCCTTCCCGCTGGAATCACCCTTTGTTCTCTTCGTCTTCAGGAAAGTCAAGATTACGCGGTCGTTTATGATGGTCCTTCTTCATGACTCACCCAGCATCCAGAAAGATTGCACCGTTAATTCAGACTCTTTTGTCTGAGTTGGGGGAGGACCCTTCGCGGGAAGGCCTTTTAAAAACGCCGACCAGAGTTCAAAAGAGTTTGGAGGATTTGACTTCGGGGTATCACCTCTCCTTGCCTGAAGTCCTGAATGATGCTATTTTTCATGAGAAAGTCGACGAAATGGTGCTGGTCAAGGATATTGAATTTTATTCTCTCTGTGAACACCATATTCTGCCGTTTTACGGAAAGGTGCACGTGGCGTACATCCCAGACGGGAAAATCATCGGCTTGAGCAAGCTCCCACGTATTGTGGATATGTTTTCCAAGCGCTTCCAGGTCCAAGAGCGCATGACAAGGCAGATTGCCGAAGCGGTTCAAACGGCCTTAAACCCGAAAGGAGTTGCGGTGGTCTCTGAAGCCTCTCATTTATGCATGATGATGCGCGGAGTCCAGAAGCAAAACTCTTCGGCGACGGCATCATGCATGTTGGGCCTTTTTCGATCGGACTCTCGGACGCGTTCGGAGTTTTTGTCCTTATTAGGGACGTAAAACAAGTAATTTCCTTGTCGAGTTAGGATGTTGGTGTATATTTGATGACGAGGCTATTTCCTAGCTTCTCCCCTCATCCCCTCCAGACCATTCTCATGCGCACTCAAAATGAGCGCCCGATTGTAGCCCTGATCGCCATTGGCGTAGTGGTACTTGTCTTTGGCTTTTTGCTGACAGTGATTCCATTTGATATTGCCACCGGCAGTCCTGATGCCGCAGACGGTTCAGGTACTTTCTCTCAAGAACGCTAGAAAGCGTTTTAATGAATACTTTTGCTTAGGCAAGGGTTAGGGCTGAACGCCAATGATTCCAGCGTTTAAAGCATCCATCCGTTCGGTACCGCTTCCAGTTGCATCGACCGAAATCGCGGAGAACCAAAAATTCAGTCCTTCAATGCCGGCGCCCGCAGGCAATGTCATGGTGTAGGTGGCATCCCCGTTTCCGTCGGCCGTGTTGCCATTCAATCTTCCAAACACGCTGAAGTCTTGTGGGTTTTGGAGCCCCGTGTCATTGATAGTGAAGTTATTGCTGGCCATATTAGTGAGTGCACTGTCTGATCCGAAGCCATCGGTGGAGTAATAGAAGAAGGTTCTTTTACTGGCGAACCCGCCGGATGCGGTCAACGTGAATGGAACGGTAACCTCAATGGTGGCCACATCCAAAGTTAAAGTGAATGGCTGAGTTACAACAATCGTGATGGACTCCACAGTACCGATTCGGAGATAGTCCCCGCTCTTTTCTACGGTTTGAAAAAAGAGTTCCAAACCATTGGGGGCAAGAGGGTCAATTGTGTAAAAAAGAGAGGTGGCGCCAGAGGTGTTTAGGTCCGAACCGGCCAAGAGTGAACCGGTGAGGTTCAGTTGAAAGTCTTCTCCATCAAAGGTCACAAGGTCGCCGGTTGCCGCTTGCCCCGTGCCTACATACACCGCAGTTTGACTACTTGATTTTAGATTGCCCACGTCAAGGCGAACATCGGTATTTGGCTCATAGGAGCCAGCCATACTACTTGGGGTCAAGAGGATGGCGCCGACGTTTTCATCAGGGGATGCCCAAACGCTGACGGCGCCATAACTTGTGGTGCCAAATTTAGGCGCCCCAAATGCTAGGTCAGGATTACCGGTGCCGTTGGTGTCGCCGATTCCCGCCACGCTGAGTCCTGTCCGGGTTCCGGCATTGCCGTAAAGCGCTTCCGAAATATTGGTGAGAATAGTGGCGCCACCGCTGGCGGCCAAATCGGCAAGGACCACTTGCCCGCCTTCATTGATTCCGGCATAAGGTGCGCCGATGGCAAGTTCATGGATGCCATCAAAGTTGGTGTCCCCAATCCAAGCCACGGAATGCCCAAAGCGAGAATTTGCATAAGCGCCGGTGAAGGTGAAGTTGGGGCTCCGCCCACTGGAAAGGGTGGCACCATTCCAGTAGTGCACTTCATTGGCCTTGGGGGCGCCTGCGATTAAGTCCACCGCTCCATCTCCATTGAAATCTACCGTGCTGATGCTCCAGCCCAACATGCCCGATGCGGCGTCGGTGGACAGGACAAAGCCGTCGGAACCGGCAAGACGGCCGGCTCTGGAAAAGCCATTCGCCGAGGCATAAGGCGCACCAATGATGAGTTCCTCGGATCCGTCTCCTGAGCCATCATGGTTGCCGATAGAACTCATGGAATAACCAAAAACTTCAAAAGGGGTGCTCCCCAAAAAAGAATTCAACAAGGTGAGCGCGGTTCCGTCCCAGTCATAGACTTCAACTTCGCCGGTGAGAGAAAGGATTCCGACGGAAGAAACGGCTAATTCTTGGTCTCCGTCTCCATCAAAATCTACAGCACAAACATTGGCACCGTGGAGCGTGACTCCGCCAAAACCCTCGATAGAATCCAAGAGCGTGCCGTCGGCCGCGTTGATCAAATAAGTGCGGCCGGACCAAAGGCCATTGGAGATGTTTGAGGTAAACGGGGAACCGATGGCAAGAAGTGGGGCGGTGCCCATGCCGATGGACTGCACCCCCAAGTAGGCTAGGGAATATCCTGCGCCTTCATAACGATCCTGGCCTGCGAATTCGCTGAGAAGGGTGCCGTCGGCGCCCGAAATCATGGAGATGACCCCACTTCCGGGGCCTCCGACAGAGCTTGCACCGCGGGCACTGGTGGCGTAATCCGCGAACCCGTCGGCGTTGATGTCGCCTACGCCTTCAATGGCCCAACCATAGCCGGCCTTTGCTGTATCTCCGATGCTCCCTGCTTCAGGGCGAGCTAGCCAATCCCAATCTTGGGCAAAGGTGGGGAGGGGAAGGCAGAGCGTGGCGGTGAGTATGGCGAGGGGATGCATGCGAAATCAGAAGAATGAAGGCTCCATCTTATCCCGTGTTCTTGGTTGAGGTATCCTTTCCCTATGCAACTTCGGGCCCTCAGTTTTGTCATTCTTGCTCTGTTCACGGCGTGCGGTTCTTCGGAATCGCCGACGGACGTCACGCCACTTGCGGTGGAAAGTCCTCAACCAGCGGTGGCCTTGCCAGGCCTAGGGCTCTTGACGAACCCGCAAAGTCCTTCCGAGACGTTTGACTCTAAAACACAGGGGAGGCTCTGGGTGCAGGTGCTCCGCGAGGCCGATGGCCAACCCTTAGAAGGCGTCGGCGTCCATCTCTATTGGCGGCGGGGCGATGAAGAAACGGGTCGTTTTAATACCATGACTCATGCCGATGGTTTGGCAAGGATTCCAGTACCGGCACGAACTTTTGGGACGCATTTAGATGTCGATGGCACGCCATTTACGGCGCCCGTCAGTCTTGCCATCAATGAAATTATTCCTTTAGGGGAAAATGAAAGGCGCGTCATTCATGTGAAACCTGCGGGTATTTTGGCGGGGAAAGTGCAAGACATTGATGGCAACCCGGTGGCTGGCGCCGAGATCTTGATTTGGGCCGATGAGCGTTGGGCGACGGAAGACCTCAAGGAACTGTCTCCTATTTCTCGTGGTAATTCCGACGGCAGCGGTTTGTTTCGAGTCGGTGGGCTGCCTGGTGGTTTTTTTACAGTGACGGCGCAAACCCCAGAGATGGTTTGTGTGCAACGCGCGGGAGGGTTGGTTGAATTCGGCCAAACGCATGAAGGCATTGAACTGTTGATGACTTCGGCACACGAAGTTTTTGGAGAGGTCTACGGAGCCGACGCGCAACCTTTGATGGATGCAGTGGTGATTGCTGGCTCTCCAGGGCGAAGAGCGGATATTCGGGATACGGTGAATGACCGTGTATTTTATTACCCCGCGGCTCAATTGATTCAAGAAGTGGAAGAGGATGGGAGCTTTTTACTGAAAAAAGTTCCTGATGGCGAAAAATGGAATTTAAACCTACGCCAAGAGAGCCACTTGTCTTGGTATGGTCACATCGAGGCGGATCAACCTGTCGTGCGGGTCGATATGGAGCCGGGGCAAACCCTGCGCGGGGTGATTACGGACGAACAAGATGCTCCAGTTAAGCAAGTGAAGGTGCGTATGGTCGGGAAGATCCGCAAGAAAGGAAAGACGCGCAGGAATGGAGACTTCGCTTTCGTGGGCGTCCCCGAGGACCCTGATGCCGTCCTTCTCTTTTATAAAGAAGGTTATGCCGCTACAGGAGCTTGGTTATTGAAGCCCGGCGTGTCGTTGGATATTGTCCTTGAAAAAGGTAAGGAGTTACACGCTCAAGTTTTTGCTCCAGACGGATCTCCTGCATTGGGTGTGCGTGCTACGGTGCGTCGAAAGTTCTCCAAAAAAGATGCAGCGGCATTTTTTGTTTTGCCGACGCCGGAAGAGGAGTTCGGTTTATCCGAAACCATGACCGATACTGATGGGAACTTGTCCTTGGTTGACTTGGCTTCTGTGCCTTTTCTATTAACCTTAGAGTCTCCTTTGGGTCGCAAAGAGTTAGAAGTGACCCCAGGGGAAGCTATGATTTCCGTCACCTTGGAGCCGCTTCCTTGAGCATTCCTATTCAGCGTTGGCTGCAAGAGCGTCGAGATGGCGTGGAGCAAACGCCGGAAAATATTCATGCGTTTGTGAACGCGGTTGTTCGGGAAGAAATCACGTCGGCACAATCTGCGGCATGGTTGGCCTTTGTGCTCACGCGTGGCATGACGGAAAAAGAGACTTTGGCGTTGACCGAAGCTATGACTCAAAGTGGAACGTCTCTTTCGTGGCCAGGAATCTCTGGCCCTTTTGTGGACAAGCATTCCACGGGTGGTGTGGGCGACAAAGTTTCCTTGGCATTGGCACCTCTTTGGGCTTCCTTGGATTTTCGAGTTCCGATGCTTTCAGGACGAGGCTTGGGCATCACCGGTGGCACCTTGGACAAGTTAGAAAGTATTCCGGGTTATCGCACGTCGGTGGCTTCGGAAGACTTACACAGGATCTTGGCGGATGTGGGTTGTTTCATCGTGGGGCAAACGGAGGACATTGCTCCTGCGGATCGTATTCTGTACGCGCTGCGGGATGAAACTGGAACCGTGCCTTCGATTCCATTGATTACGGCTTCTATCTTGTCCAAGAAGTTAGTGGAAGGTTTGGATCGTTTGGTGTTGGATGTGAAGTATGGAACCGGTGCGTTTATGAAAACAAAAAAAGACGCACAGGATTTGGCGGATTCCTTGGTGGCTGTCGGTGCGGGTGCCGGCGTGGAGACCACGGCACAGTTGACTCCCATGATGCAGCCGCTTGGCGAGGCCGTTGGGAATGCATTGGAAGTAGAAGAAGCGGTTGCGTGTTTGCAGGGCGAGGGACCTCAAGATTTCCGAGACCTTGTGGTGGCTCTTTCGGGTGAGGGTGCGCGTGCGGAAGCTGCATTGGATTCGGGGCGTGCCTTTGAAAAATGGGTAGCCATGGTGGAGGCGCAGGGAGGACAGCCGTGCGCACCACGCAAGGGTGGCGGTTGTTCCGAGTGGGTTTTGGAATCCACCGCCGACGGCACACTTTCTTCTTGTGATGCCGGCTTGTTGGGGCAGGCTGCCTTTGATTTAGGCGCGGGTCGTTCACGCGCCGGAGAGCGGGTGCATTTCGGCGTGGGCTTGCGCGTGCATGCCAAAGTCGGCGATGCGGTTTGTGTTGGACAACCATTAGTAACCCTAGTGCATGACCAGAAAGGCTTGGAGCGCGCCCAGGAACTTGCGCGCTCAGCTTTTACTTTCGCGTCGTGATCCTGCCCTCTTTGCCCTCAGGTTTTTCTTGGCAACAAGAAGCAGACCAACTGTTTTTAAACCATAAAGATTTAGGTTTGATGACGGTTGACTTTTTGTCCGAGGGCTTTGCCTACCGACTTCGTCAAGGGGGTGTCCGGGGAAATGCGGTGGCGAAGGCCGTCGGTTTAGCAAAGGTCGGAGACTCCGGGCCTTTGGTTTTGGATGCAACGGCTGGATTAGGGCGCGACGCGTTTTTACTGGCTTGGCTAGGATGTACTGTAGTCGCCGTGGAGCGGAATCCAGCCGTGCATGCTTTGTTGTTGGACGGCTGGTGTCGAGCCTGCGCGGACGAGGAGGTTCGGGAGAAAATTGGAGACCGGCTTCATTGGATTTGTGCGGATGCGCAAACGGTGATGACGGATTGGAGCGGCCGTTCCCCAGATGTTGTTTATTTGGACCCGATGCATCCCACGCGAACAAAAAGTGCACTCGTGAAAAAGGAGATGCGTATCTTTCGTGCCTTGGTCGGTGAAGATTCGGATGCAATGGACCTGTTGCCCCTTGCAAAGGCTTTGACTCCGAAGGTCGTTGTGAAGCGACCTAGGCAAGGTGAGGCTTTGGCGTCAGGGGTGTCTTATGTGAAAACGGGGAAGAGCACGCGATTTGATATTTATCTTGCACCGCCACCCGCTTCTTAGGTAGGGGCGGCTACCGTAGAATGTCGATGGACCATGACTCCTGAATCCCCTCAAACGCAGTCCGTGGACGTGCCGGAACCGGCGGCCATCAAGCAGTGGGCCACCGAACATGGCATTTTGATTCTTGCTCATAGCTATCAAGATGGTTTTTTACAAGAAGCGGCGCATTTTGTGGGAGATAGCCTTGAGTTGGCGCGCAAAGCGGCAGAAGAGCAGCCCGACGCCATTTGTTTTTGCGGCGTTCACTTTATGGCGGAAACGGCCAAGGTCTTGTGTCCAGATGCGGATGTTTTTGTGCCGGATATGGAAGCGGGGTGTTCTTTGGCTGATTCCTGTAAAGTTGAGGACTTGAAGAAATATCAAGATCACCTGGAAAAGAAAAATGGCCAGCGGCCGGTGACTGTTTCTTATGTGAATTGCACTGCGGCCGTGAAAGCGGCTTCCGACATTATTTGCACCAGCGGAAATGCGGAGAAGGTGATCAGCAGTTTCCCCGAAAGCCTGCCCATCCTTTTTGTGCCAGATATGCACTTAGGTGGATGGTTGAATGAAACGACTGGGCGGGACATGACGTTATGGAATGGAGCGTGTGAAGTGCACGAACTATTTAGCGTGGACGAATTAGAAAAAATCCAAGTGAAAAATCCCGGTTCCGTGACCATCAGTCATCCAGAATGCCCTAAGAGGGTTCGCGATGCCAGTGATTACATTCTTGGTACGGCGGGAATGCTGAAGATGGTGAAAGAGGCTCATGGGAAGACGTTCATCGTGGGCACAGAGGGCAACATGATTTACCGCTTTGAAAAAGAGGCGCCGCAGAATACGTACATTCCAGCACCTGGTGCCTCTTGCGCCTGTAATCTCTGTCCTTATATGCAGAAGAATACACCGGAAAAACTTTGGCAAGCTTTGCAAACGCGAGGGCCACAGATTACAGTTCCCGAGGACCTCATGGAAGGCGCGCAAAAGTCTTTGGCGCGCATGTTGGCCATTGCTTAGCGTTTCGTCCGCAGTTTTTCGGCAGGTGGAGTGCGCCAACGTTCCGGAACAGGAGCCCCATTCAACGAGCGCAAAAACGCCGCAAGGTCCGCCTTCTCTTGGGCATTGAACCGTAAAGGGATCATTGTTTCTTCGCGGTGGCCGACGGGTGGCCCCCCGGGGAGTTCGGAATAATGGTCCAGCACTTCTTCCAAGGTCGCAAACCGACCGTCGTGCATATAGGGAGCGGTTCGGCCCACGTCTCTCAGGGAAGGCGTTTTATAAGCGCCATAAGTATGATGGTCATAGAACAAGTAGCGCAATTTTATATTGTCTTTCCATTGGGTGGAGTCGCTGAACAATCCTCGTCCGTTAAAAGGGTCCAGGCGGAGTATTTCAATGCCAGCCGGTCGTCCGTCATCAAAGTTTTTCCCTTCTTCAACACCAAGCCCAATGTTGTGGAATTCTCTGTCTGTGAGCCGCGGCCCAAAGTGGCAGAGATTGCACGCAGCACGACCCATGAACAATGCCAGTCCGCGTTGTTCTGGCAGAGAAAGTGCTAAGGATTTTTCATTACCCTCTTGAAGATCAGTCAGAAACTGGTCAAGTCTTGCTTCACCGGTTTGAATCTTCCGCTCAAAAGCTTCGAGCGCTTTGCCGACATTCGCAAATACCGTGTTAACAATGAGCTGGTCCACCGATGTCATTTTTTCCCAGGCAATATGGCGTGGATCAGAGGATTCCGTTTGTGTTTCGTCAGGAAGGAATCCGAATACGAGATTGACTGGGGGGGGCAGGGCATTTTCAGGGTAATGAGTTCGATCGGTGAAATCAGGAAGAAGCCCGAAGATGGCCTCATAATGGGAACGGAGGGCCTCATCGGCTTGGAGATGGTGGGCCACCGCTAAGCGATTGCCACCCATTTCATCAGGATGTTCGATGGGCTGAAGCGCTTGAGACCAAAGAGAGTCTGCGCGACCATCCCAAAATTGCCATCGGTTATGGCCAGCGCCCAAAATCGTTGGCGCATTTTTCTCAAGAATGGAGAGTCCTTGAGAGAGAGTCCTTCCGTCGCCCCAGCCTTTTTTCGGGTCATGGCATGTGGCGCAAGAAACGCGGCCGTTGGCAGAAAGGCCTGTGTCAAAAAAGAGTGCATGGCCCAGTTCTGCTGCCAAGGGGGAGTTCGCTACAGCATTGGTGGGGGAATCGGGTAAGTCGGGAGGTGGGGAAAAGGTAGCGAGCAGGCGGAGGTCATCGCTTGTGAAATGCGGAGGTCGGGCAGGAGGCGTCGTGACCTCTGCTTGCAAGGCGAACAGCAAGAGCGGCAACATCAGCGACTGTGCTCTAGCGTGACATCGTGGGTTTGCCGAGTGACCTCTTGGCCACGCTTGAGGTCAAGATAGAGCTCCCAGAAACCAGGCATATGAAACATCATGCCGTCTACCCGCCAAACGCTCGGCCGGATCTGTTCCACCACCGGTCGCGTAATCATGCCATGACCATGACTGGGCATGTCCGCATCCACTGCCAAATCCGTCACCGTCTCATCCGCCACATGCACTTCCATGCTGAAGTAATCATTTAAAGGCGGTCCACCCTCCGGCCAAACTACCGTGGCAACCGAAGAGGTGCAAGAAGCCAGAAAACCCAAAACCATCATCCGCATCGACGTCGTTCCTAGTTTTAATATCACTATTCTATTTGGGTACGGAGCCATTTCATCCAATCTTCCTCAAAATCGTCCCAGTCTTTTAGCCCCAGAGCCTTCTTGAAGTGAGAGGAGGAGCCTTTCCGTTCGTAAACGGATTGAAGAAACCGAAGAAACCCTTCCTTTCGTTCCTCCTCCGCGCCATGCAGCAAGTACTGAACCAGATTATAAGACTGGGCATACTTCAAACTCTGATCCGTGGATGCCATGAATTCACCACTGTCATAAGTAAGAACGCGTTGAATGCTATCCGCTCGTTTGTGCTTGGCGTGCACTTCAAAATGCTTTGGGTTTTCCCGACCCGCTTCGTAATCCGGCTTGCCCGGACTCCCGGCAAAGGACACTTCCATGTATTCCGCCAAGCCTTCATTCAGCCAACCTGGAATTGCTGGGTCATTGCGCGCGAACTCTCGGATACTTTGCGCAAGAAGAGCATGCGTCGTTTCATGAATCAACTCTTTCGCGATGCCGTCATGGAAATAGGTGTGCACGGTGCGTGAAGCCTTGTGATAGTAAGCGTCCACCGTGTTGGCTAAGTTCGGCATGGAAGCCTTATCCGGATAAATATGGATTAAAATAGGCTGTTGCGCTTCCCAAAAGCCGATGATTTCCTGGAATGTGCTGTAGTACGCGTCATACAAAAACTCCAGGTCTGCGCATAACCGAACGAGGTCGGGTAAATCACCTGCGCAACGAATGTCAAAGTGCGTCGTGGTGAACTTCCAGGCATGGCTGAAGTCGGTGCGTCGGTATTCTCGTAAATCACCGAGAGAGATTTTTCCTCTGCCCTGGGTGGGAATGCGCCAAAGCCCTCGCCAGCGTTTGTGATCTAACGCCTTATGGGCGGCTTCATGCTTGGGGTCAATTAAGAGAGCGCGCCAGAGGTGGAGGTTGACCTCGCGGAGAAGCTCATTTTTTTGGCACCATTGCGACAGCGCAAAAGAGGTGTCGGCATCCGGAACTTCGGAAAATGCCGTCTTTAATTTCTTCAAATACTCCTGCCGAACAGTACGGGGGCCTTCGGTATTGACGACCTCCTCTAACGGATAGTGTTTGATGCGCGTTTTCTTGGCGAGCCAAAGCCCGCCCGCATCATGGCGCAAAATCACCCCTTTGAGCGGTTTGCCCCGTGTGAGGGTAACCGTGTCTTGCGGGGGATCCTCACCAAGGAGTCCGCAAAGAAGGGCGATGATCAAAAAACGCACGGCCTAGCATAAGAAAAACGCCGACCGCGTTAGCAGTCAGCGTTCCCCCTTTGTCAGGGCTCCGAAGAGTCCTTATGGATTACCAGTTGTAGGCGCCGGGTGTGGACACCATCCAAGAGGTGGTTGGGCGGGAAGGATCAATGAAGGGGTTGCCAGCATCAAAACTTTCTGGAGTCTTATGGGCGCCAAATTTGTAGTCGATGCCATCGGAGCGGTAGAAGTATCCGCGGTCATCCACAGGGATGGAGGAGTCTGGATCTTTTGGAAGTGCCTGCATGAAGTTCGGCACAAGCCCGGGGATGTATCCGGCGGCGTCGTAGCCAAGTCCACCAAAGGAAGGTGCATCGCCTTGCCAAGCGCCGCTTGTGTTGGGGTAGACGCCATTGACTCTCTTGTAGGCTTCCAGGGATGTCTGGACGGCCTTGAGGTCGGCACTGCGTCGTGCGTCTCGAGCAGCTTTTTGGGTGTCTTCAAGCACAGGAACTAAAATGCCGGTTAACATGGCCAAAATAGTGACCACGATGAGCATTTCGATGATGGTAAAGCCCGCTTGGGCGCGTTGTTTCAGTTTCATGAGGTTCTCCGGGTAAAAGGAATCTAAGGAGGGGTCCCCTCTATTTCGGAGTTTGACGCTTTTTTCTTAAGAGAAATATCTTAGTTATTGCCAGAAAGCCGGCCAATTGTCCGGATTTTGAGCAATCTATGGTCGCCAGAAGGCTTCATACCCTGAATCAAGATGGCCGCGCCGACTTGGTGAAAGGGGAGAGGGCGGTCCTTTTCGTCCAAAACCTCACCCACTTCAAAGGGTGGCGTTTTGCCCTGATCTGCCATGGAAAGCATGACCCAAGTGGCTGAATTTTTTCGGTTGGCCTCAAAACTCATAGTCAACGCCGACGAACCGCTCAAAGAGGCTGACTGGCTGTGCCAAATCCAAGGAAGCACCCTTTGGCTGAATGGGCTGGAGGAGGCCGCAAAAACCCCACGTGGCATTTCTGGCCGCAAGACAAAAGTCGTTGTCGTTTTCCCCGGTACGGTTTGAATGAATGTTCGACGGAACCCGCCTAAAAGTTCTGGGACATCCCAATTGGCCGCCAAACGCCACCGTTTTGGCCGATCCCAGCCGAGGTCGGAGAACTTTACCGAGAAGGTATAGGGTTCCTTGCCGGGGTTGGTGAGCTGGAGCAGATCAAAGGTTGCAGTGGACTCCCCAGCCTCCACGCGCGTGTTGTGGATGGTAGGTCCGACGTTTT
>Ga0302120_10000156_pt1 | contig 28329 bp, 22 predicted proteins | sample AG5_Bottom_MG_FD_203118 | JGI IMG/M metagenome (GOLD analysis project Ga0302120, IMG submission 203118) | Marine microbial communities from Western Arctic Ocean, Canada - AG5_Bottom | ecosystem: Environmental > Aquatic > Marine > Oceanic | place: Canada: Western Arctic Ocean | collected 2017-10-01 | reverse complement strand
ATCTGTCAGTCTCAACAGTAGAACCCAGGCCGAAGTGTATACTGCCGGCGGGGTTGCACTGGTGGATGGTAGTGATTACTGGGCCATCGTCGCGGTTGAATATGATGGCGGGATATTCGGTACACCGAGTGAGCCATTTGGTCCTGCGGTATCTTCTGACGAATTCCCATTCCCACCAGAATGGGGTGACGCTGAGCCTAACGAAGGTGGCGATGTCGGAGAATTATATGTCGAATGGGCGCGCTGTACTGCGCTCGATTTGGCGGCGACCAACATCTACTACTCAACCACAATGGTCGCCGATGCCGTCGCCCTGCCATTACATTCCACGGTAACTCCGGATGCCGGAAATACGACCATAATCGACCTAGCGCCAGGAGTCCCATACTGGCTAGCCCTAACCTGCGAGGATGAGGCGGGTCAAGAGAATCTCAGCGATGCCCTCATCATCGGTCCGGTGGTTCCGACTGGCGGTTTGAACGATGGTGTTCCACCACCGAAGATAAACGGCGTCTGGGCGGAGGATATCGACCCCGATGAAGGTGGGAGAATCGAAGTAGGCTGGGATATCTCGATTGCCGAGGATTGTGCATTCTACTCGATTTACGTGCTCGCGGTAAACAGCAATTATCCAGTAAACGATGGTGGTGTTCCCGAGAATGTCGACGATTTCACGGCCATCGAGGTCATTCCTGACTGCTCGGTAAACGGCACCATTATCAGTCTCTACAATGGCATTCCATTGACCGATGGTCAACCATACTGGATTGGGGTCGTCGCCAGTGATGACTGGCTGAATGAGGACAAGGGTAACGTCGATATTGTTACCGCTACCCCATTTCGAAACCTGTTCGATTCCAACACCGCACCGAACCGAATCGGTAGTATCGAGGCATGGGATCATCCAGGGGATGATGGGACTGCGGTCGATGTACGTTGGACTCCGAGCAATGCCGACGACTTCGCCTACTACATCATCTGGGCTGGAGAATTCGATATGAGTAACCTAGAATTGGCCTGGTCCGACTTCGGACCCGATGCCAGCGCCTGCGCCTGCATGCGCGTAGACAAGCAATGGATTATCGATGAGACGGCACCAATTGAAGTCACCATTCATAATTCCCTATACCAGTCAGCATTGGGTGGCGATGGCCCCGAGATGGGTTACGTCGGTGATATCCGACCGGATGTTTCCATCAATGTCACCGTCACCGTACACGATATCAAAGGCAATGTTGAATTGACAGAACTGGTAACTGCCGAGGTCACCCCGATAGATAATTCGCACGATGATGAAGCGCCACCTCGAATCAACGACCTAGATGTCTACGACTTCCCTCTCGACGACGGCACCCGACTATTGCTGGAATTCGGATTATCAAGTGCATCAGACTTGGATTATTACGAGGTTTACGCCTCGACCAGCCCATTCTCCAGCGTTGGTCAGGCGGGCAACGGCCCGATGACTCCACTAATGACTTTGAGCCGAAGCCACGAGCAGCCCATTGTTCTAGACTCACTATTGCTGGGCGACCCAATATTACCGAATGTCCCGATAACCGTCGCCGTGGTAGCCTACGATACCAATGGGAATGTCCACCTTGATGGCTTGATGACGGTCACCGAAAGTGCGAGCGATAACGGTATTTCCGACCCTGGTGCTTCCTTACCCGATATACTTGGGGTGAAGGGTGAATGGGATGAGGACGGACAGGCCATCCTCGTCACTTGGCTACACAGTACCGATACCAGAGTCGAGGCCTACCGCATATGGATTGGTGATGACTCATTCGCCCAGAGCGGCGATGTCACCGATGCGGCGATGGCGGGAATGGAGAATAATGAGAATACTTTCCGTATCTCAAGTCAAGCATTTACCGGACTTGACAATTCAACCACGTGGTGGATCGGCATCTCAGCAGTCGATGACTTGACCTACCGGCATGAGATTTCCCCCATAGAAGTCGGCGCTTTCACTGGTTCGGGTGCCGGTTCCAACAGCGGTGGTGAAACAACAACAACCGATGAGAAGAACTTCTTTGAAGAAATTTTGGAGCCAACGAATATGCTAATCATCATCCTGATATTTGCCATTCTTGTGGTTATGATAATGTTGGTGCGCGGCAGGGGCGGCGGGCGTCGTAATGCGATGTGGGAATTACAAGAATCTACTTGGGGAATCGCTGATAGTGGCTGGGATTCAGACCTTGACCCAATGGCCCGACAAGCCGCTCAGCAGGCCGCGCATACACCATTGACCACCCCCCCGGAAATGGCAGCAGGAGTTTTCGCAGCGGCCGCAGATATCCAACAGAAAGCGACTCCGGATATCCCGCAGCAACCTCAGGGCCAATTCTCACAACAACCACAGGTGGAGTTGCCGCAACAGCAACAGGTTCAACCACAACAGCAGCAGAAACCAAGCGGCATCGATACCTCTTTCCTTGACGACCTGCTGTGATGCGCGTGGATGCAATGGAACAAGGGGATGGGCTGGGAATATCTCGCTCACCCCGCTCGGCCACGTTCACCACCCTAGCTTGGGATGGTCATAGGCGTGTACGCTCGCCTCAACTTCACATGAAGAGGCTGCGAGAGCACATGGACAAACTGGGGATGGAGTGGCCAGATGACTTTGGCGAGCAGTTGCGTGCCGCTCTCGATACCCTCAGCCACGAAGGTACAACCACAAGTCAAGATGAAAACACGGCAGAAGTTGGCCAAAGCCAACAACCACCAGCCTTGTTACGTGTCGAGGTCGATGGTAATGGAGTGGTCGGGCTGGTTGGACGACCATGTCTTCGAACCGCAAGCGAGGTAGGTGGTATCTGTCATCCGGCGCCGCGCTATTCTGCCGATTTACAAGGCCTCAAGCACGCCGATTGGCAGGCCTATACCGAAGCTGGAATAGCGGCACGAGAAAGCGGAGCCGATGTTGCATTATTGGTACATGATGAAGCGGTAATCGATGCCGACCGCGCCACTCCGATTCTTCTCGACGGCGATGGTATCGCTTGGATTAGTGACCCCATACTGGGGGGAGTAAATTCAACCACAATCGAATTTCTACTCCCAACCTTGGAAAAGGCCGGGATTCCTCTACAACACGGCCGCTTGACTGCAGCCATGTTCGCAAAGGCTAGAGAGGTGGTTTTGGTCGGCTCCGGGGTGGTAGCAGTACGGCTGAACAGTCTGGATGGTGAAAAGATAGGCAATGGTGATTCGATTCTTCAACCGCTTTTCCTGCAGGCAATTGACGAAACGGGCTGGGCCAGTTTTGAGCAGTGGATCGAGGTGGTTGGATGAGCTTTGTACACCGTACTTGGCCACTACCCCGTGATGAACTAGTAATGCTGGCTCTAGTCGAAGAATTACGTAAGAACAAATTGCTTGGAACGAAAAATCGCTGGGGGTCTTCCGATGAGTTACTGGAACTATCGGGCGGGCCGACCAGTGATTTGGCTGAATTTTCGTTGTTGATGGGCCCACCGACACTGCGCGCAGTGGCTCGCCAACCGCACCGCGATATGTTGCCTGCTGGCGACCTCAACGACGGCAGCCCACTCACAGGTAAACCACAACTCGGTCCTGACCCAGCGCCGCTGCGCGTCGAAATAGAATGCTGGAATGGCACCCAGTGGCAACATTCAGCATCTCATATCGGTACTACCTTAGGTGCTACTTTACGAACTTTGGAATCCCGTACCTTTCCGCTTCCAGATGATAGCGGTGGGTTGGAAAAACTTCCCGCACTACCGGGGGCCTTCGCCGGTACTCTTGCCTATGATCTAGTGCAATGGACTCAACCTTGGCGTCTTCGCCATCCCCCAGAAGAGGATGCGGTACTGGCTATTCTGTGGCGAGTCGACCGCTGGCTGATTCATGACCGGGCGGCATCAACTCTGCACCTATTGACGATTTCGGGGGATGAATGGGGCGATGAGGTCGCGGCTATTCTCGATGCCAAGCCGGCATTGGAGATAATCGAATCAGGACCTGGGCTGAAGGTTGAAGGTGAGGTCAGCAGCCATACCGACCAACAACATGCCGAGATTGTTCGGCAGGTGCAAAAAGCAATTACTTCGGGTCAGTTATACCAATTGAATTTCGGTCGAACCTGGTCGGGAAAACTTGCTGAAGAACCATGGCAGGTGATGCGCCGACTGGCCAGCGATAACCCGGCGCCATTCTCGGCTTGGCTGAATTGTCCTGACCTTCGCGTGGCACTTTGCTCGTCATCTCCTGAACTACTATTATCGAGCGATGAAGGGATGTTGGTCACTAGGCCAATAAAAGGAACTAGACCGCGCGGTAGCGATGCGGAAAGCGATGTTCGACTTCGTCAGGAATTACTGAGTGATGAGAAGGAACTCGCCGAACACAATATGTTGGTCGATTTGGAGCGAAACGACATATCTCTGGTCTCGCAAGCCGGAAGTGTTGAACATAGCCACTTCCAGGTCGAGGCCTATGCTCAGGTACAGCATCTGGTGAGTGAGGTCAGAGGCAAAATCCTCGACGAAGCCGATGTTTGGTCAGCCCTACAGGCGATGTTCCCCGGCGGTTCGATCACCGGTTGCCCAAAGACTGTCACCTGTGCGGCAATCGACCTACTGGAGCAGAAACCGCGCTCCTTCTGGAGTGGTTCAATCGGCCACATCGACCCGCGTAATGGCAAAAGCGCTTGGAACATCCTCATTCGTACCTTGGAAGCAAGCCGAGAACGGTCTGGCTGGAAGGCTTTGGTGCAAGCCGGAGGAGGTTTGGTAATCGGTTCAAACCCCGATTCAGAGGTTGAGGAGGCGAAGTGGAAGGCAGCAGCCCTACGCCGGGCCGCAGGATGGTTACTGCCCGATAACGATACTGAACTCCCGAGTGGCGAAATCGCTATTTTCCCACAACCCGTACACAAACTCCCATTGGTTGGCAGTAGTGGCATCGGCACCATTTCTCGCTGGCCGCTTCCCAATGACGAAATAGTTGCAATAGACGGCCGGGCGAGAATTATATTCATCGATAATCTCGATTCCTTCGCGTGGAATATCATCCACGTCTGCTCCGGACTTGGTGCTCACGTCACCCACGTGTGTGGACTATCCACTACGAAAGAGATGTTGGACAATATCATTGCCACGACCGCGGCCACGCACGTCATCATCGGGCCTGGTCCGGGGAGACCGTCGAACTCAAAATTAAGTGAGCATGTAGCAGAATTGGCTCTTGCCGGTAACCTGATGGATGATAATGGAAGAAAAATCCCTCTGCTGGGAATCTGCCTCGGCCATCAAGTGATAGGGATTGCCGCGGGTCTGGAATTGGTCGAAAGTCCTCTCGGGGCGGTACATGGAGTCGCGGTAGATATCCACCACGATGGTAATGGAATGTTCTCCTCGATACCCAATCCGATAGCGATGGTGCGCTACAACAGCCTAGTCATCAAGCCTGATGAAAGCGAGTTGGATATCACCGCTTGGGATGCGAGTGGAACTCTGCCGATGGCATTCTCACACCCCCTTCATCCAATTCATTCACTGCAGTTCCACCCCGAGTCCTGTGGCAGTGAATTCGGCAGCAAACTACTCGATGCATTCATCTCGACACCCCCCGACATCCAGCCTTGGGTATCGCATGGTTGAAGTGCGGATTGCCACTGGCAATGGTAGAGGGAAAGTATGCCGGCTTGCAGATTGTGCGGGGGAACTTACCCTCGAGAGAATTTCATCCACGGAGTCGGGCCGCGCAAGGATGTCTGCGTGCGTTGTGGGGTCGAGCACAAATTCGTAGAAGCCGAGGAAGTCCCAATTCTATACGATGCTAGTACATCAACGGCGCGAATGACCCTTCTCGCCCGTCGCTACAGCCCCTTCCTATGGGTCATCCTTCTGTGGTCAGCATGGGTTACTGTTTTCTCAGGGATTGCCATCTGGGGTTTGGTCTCGGGAGTTCTACTAGGGTTGGTAACACTCACCCTGATTCCATGGTTCGTTCTTAGCAGTGCTTCCTATCAGGCAAAACTCGCCCGACTTTCTGCAGACTATGCCAGGCCCCCCGGTCATTAGTCTCGATACACAGACTGCACTTTGCAAACTGTAAATACAGAGTAATTTGTAGCCAAAGTCATGTCTTCATTGAGAATGGGTACAAAAGATGTTATTTCAACAGGATTGAGTTTTCTAGTTGTTGTTGTGGTGTTGCACTTAGTAGTGGCAATAATTTGGGGGATTGGATTCGGATTATTCGAAGCGTTCGCGACAGAAGAATGTAATGAATGGGGAGGTTGTTATAGTGAGTATTCCGACGCCAGTTGGATTTTTGCTCTATTGTTTTGGATTCCTGCGGGAATTATTCTCATTTGCGGTTACATCGGGCTATGGACAAAACTGTTTACCGATAGTATTGCGATGGGAGTATACAAGGCCAATAACGCTGGCGAGGATGCTTTGCTTGTCGTTCAAAGCGCACCTGCTACGACCGTTGTTTCTGCCGCACCAATGGCTAGTGTCGCTGCCGCACCAATGGCTAGTGTCGCTGCCGCACCAGCTACTGCCCAACAACCGATTCCAGTACAGCAACAACAACCTCAGGACCCCCAACAGAACGCCATGGTGCTGGAGAACCAGTATCAACAATAGTGATTCAGAGGTAATGAAGTGCGGTCGAACGCACTACTCCTGATTTGCATAATTTCTCTGCAGATAGTAGCCCGCCGCATATCCATAGGTGATGGCCACCATGTGCGCTGAACTGGTGAGCAAACTGATGTTGGTCTGGCCATTCCATATCTCAAACAGGATTACCGGGACGAGTAGAACCAAGGGTCGCCGGGAGCAGTGTAACAACGCACCCATGATGGTGAACATCCCCACCGATCCACCCATCCAGTTGCGACTCATTCCGGTGATGAAAAGTTCATCTGAAGGGGATGCAGCATAGCCGTAGTTGATTCCCACCGCAACAATTGTCGAGGCTACAGCGGTTCCTGAGAAGAATAGAAAAATGGTGTTCTTGGTACCCATTCTGCGCTCGTAACTCTGCACGAAGATGACGAAACCACAGGTGACGTAGATGATGTGGTCAAGGCCATTGCTGAACCATACTCCGGTGAACCAACTGAAGATGAAGGCGTGTGGCTCGGTGAAGATATTGTTGGCATAGATGGCGGCACTACATATCAGTTCATTCTGCCATGATTCACTGCAATTCCAACTTGAGCCGAATCCGAGAATAGCGATTGAAAACCAACTGACTGCAAGAAAAGAAAATGTGAAACCTCGAGTTGTAAGCCAAGGTTTGAGGGCCAGATTGGTATGATCTTCATCTTGCCACGGCCACAACAGGGGATTGGTTGGGCGATTATCGATCACCGGTTGTTGCTCCATTTTCTTCTTCCTCACGCATTATTTCCGTACAGCAATATTCAGGATTTGGCGTGGATTTTCACCACGTCACCATCACTGAGTTCGTGGTCGGCACCGATGACCCGCTTCGACCGGCAGTCGACCGCTTTGATGAAACCATCAGCGAGATCGGTATGCACCGCATAGGCCAATTCCTTGGCTGTCGTTTTATCGGGCACCACCAAAGCGTCAGGGAGGACCTTGCCCTCACCATCGGTCCAACTAGATTCATCCTGCACCGGGTAGGCGACAATGTGGTCCATTGCAGAGTATAGCACCTGCGAAATAAGACTAGACACACCGGTGCCACCCAATTTCTGCAATTTGCCGCGCAGATGGTCAAGACCAGCCTGCTGCGGTGGAGAAAGTTGAGCGTCTTCGGCAATACTGAAATCCGCATCACCGGGGGTATATTTCAGCAGGCCAGCCTTTCTCGCCTTGCTCAATGCGAGTTCTCCATCGGCGTAGCAGGGAATGAGCAGCCCTCCATCGGCGGTGATTTTGTCAGATAGTGCCGACCATGTCTTGCCTGGGGCAATTTCAGCCTTGTTGGCGGCGATGTGAATCGGAAATATCGCCGACCGTAGGTGGCGAGCAAGTTCACGCTTGAGTGAATCATCCCATTCCCAAGGTGGTCTTTCATGGTTATTTTGCGCCTTGAATCCTTCTAGGGCTCGGGAGATTTTTGTCGGAGTCGAGCCGATTCCGGTCAATCGTTCGTGCAGGTATTCACCCAATCCCTTGTCACCTTCAGCCTGAACTCGCCGTACCCCGCGTTGCCAGCCTTCTTCGATGATTCCTTGAATCCACGCGGCTATTTCGGTGATAAGAAAATCATATTCCTCAACCATCCCCTGAGCGACCTCTTCTTCGTCTTCCCCCACACCTACGGGGTTACCCTCAATATCAGTCGTACCTGCAGCATCGATAACCTGAATCAGGGCATCACAGGAGGCGAGGTCGGAAAGAAAGGCATTTCCCCGTCCCCGACCTTCATGGGCTCCGGGAACCAATCCGGCAACATCGACCAAGAAGGTCGGCACCAACCGGATATGGCCGGTGCAGGAGCCGGTATTGGGAATACATAGACTTCCACCTCTGGGATCGTTGTCGGTGACTGGCTCGAGCCGCCCTTCCGCTTCTCGCTGAGCGCGTATTTCAGCGCACGGGCATGGTGTGGGGGCTGGTAGAAAAGCAACTCCGACGTTTGCCTCGATAGTACAAAATGGATAGTTTGCGATGTCAACATCAGCCAAGGTGGCTGCCGAGAAAAAGGTCGATTTACCGACATTCGGTTTGCCGACTATACCTATCCGCACAATACCACCTGAAGATGTGAAAGCGGTCACCCGATATGAGACCGTCGCTTGTACCAAGGAGGTTACTCTTCCTCGTCCGAGTCATCAACGGAACTGGCGGCAGCATTATTGATGCGCATTATCATAAGATCCAGTTCAGGAAGGTCGATTTTACCGTCTCCGGAGAGGTCTACTGATTGCATCAGTGAGTCAACATCCCAGGGCGCCAGATCGGCGATTTCCATCGCTGACAATCCCTCACGGAACTCAAATGCGTCAAGTATCTGATCTTTGTTGAGATCCATCTCACTGAAAATTTCAAAGACATTCTTGCCACTCTCAGCCAGATATTCAGCGAACTTGACCAGTTCGGGGGCGAATTCTTCATCGCTGGGCGCCGATATCTGCACCACCGGAGCGGCTCCAGTAGTATCACCATCACCATCACCATCACCATCACCATCGCCATCATCAGCATCGGCATTGGCATTATGGATTCGCATCAACAGAATGTCCAATTCGGGCAGGTCAATATTGCCGTCTCCTGAAATATCGAAGGAATTGAGCAGGGTTTCAGCCTCATCGTGAGTGAGTTCGGCAATTCCCATTTCAGACATTCCGATACGGAACTCGGCTGAGTCGATTACCTGGTCATTGTTGGTATCCATCTCATTGAATACTTCAAAGACGTCCTTGCCACTCTCAGCTAGATAAGCGGCGAACTTGACCAATTCGGGGGCGAATTCATCGCCGCCTGGTGCCGCAGCGGTTGTAGTAGATATTGGTTCATCGCCACCGACGATGATTTCGCTATCTATTCCCAAACCTTGGCCGAGTAGTTGACGAATCGTTGTCGTGCCGACCACCAAACGGAATCCAGCAGGAGCACTGGCCCCGGCATAGGAATCGCCCGAATCGGTAGGTGTACCCGAGAAAACGGTCTCGGTGGCATTGTGCATAGCGATGAAGATTCCCATCAGTGAGCCGTACAAGAATACCGATGCGGTCAAGCGGAAGCCGGCGACCGAACCTTCGACGCCGGCATCGTCCAAAGCCATCTGGGAGAAATCGCCCATCAAACTGGTAATCGTCCATCCCAATCCACCGAATAAGACCAGCCAGAAAGCCCAGCGAGCCTTAGAACGGCTAGAGAGTTCCCGTCCCACCGTGAGGGGCAGGAGTTGGGTCAAGGATGCAACCACCAGTAATCCACCAATGACCCAGTAGAATCCCTGATTGACGGTGGTGTGAACATCTGCCAATGATCCGATGCCGGCAAAGGTGTCGAGAGCAGTGAAGAAAGCGCCGATGGCAAATATCGGCAACAGTAGTGCTACCGCGGCGGAGCAGGCGGCGGCGGGTTGGTCTACTAGACAATCCCAACGACCCTTGAGGGTGGCGATGGTATTGGTCGAGGCTGCCAATAACGGAAATAATCCAACTGTGATGCCTACCGCACCAATGGTCACCCAAAGTCCGCTGGCGCTGCTTGAGGCGCTGACCCCGAATGGGGTTATCGAAGCGAATAGCAGGAGCATTGCCACGGATAGATTACGGCTCCAGATCGGTGAGCCACTAGATTTGGCTACACTGTAAGTCATCACCGCCAATGCCAAGGAGAGTGGGAACCAGCCGGAAACGACACTGGACGAAACCCACTCCATTTGGGTGTTGGATGTGAAGTACCCGAATGCATTTGCCAACAATCCCCAGACCAGAGCGGTATGACCTAGAATCAGCATCCATGACGGTATCTCAATCGGCTGTCCTTCGACGCGGTCAGCCAGGGTTAGAAGGTGGTTGAGCAGCAGGGCTCCGGCCAGAGCCGCGAAGATGAGATTGAACAAGGTCTGTTCAAATCGACCGACATCGATGAAGATTGAAATTAGGACGTTCGCCAAAATCAATACCGACCATGCAAATGCTACCAAAGTTGCATTGGCTTCACTGGCTAAGGCGGCACCAGCCGCGCGGCTTTGAATCACCAGTCCAGCGCCGATTAGCACCATGCCAAATCCACCCCAGGCCAGCACAAAGTCGGTAACTTGTGCCAACGCGTCAACATTGTACGACCAACCGACGCTGGAAAGTGAATCTAGGGCTGTCGCGTCGTAACGTAACCATGTCTGCATGAATCCCAGAGTGGCAGCGACACAGAACCACAGGCCACCTAACATCATCCAGTTACGGGCACCTTTGCCCTCACCCTTATCGAACAGGTCGACCAGTCCGACAGGTGCCTTGTCGAGCAAGAAGATGGCGAGTTGTCTAAGAGATTGGCTCATATTTCCTAAACCTCGGTCAGCGAAATAGGCCACAATGACCATGAATACTACCAAATCGAGCATTATGAATGTGATATTACCGAACATCATTACCACCTCAGTCCGCAAGGACCTCCGCCAGTATCTTGGCAAATAACAGACTAAAAGCAACGAGAATCCCAAGCATATAGTACCAGATTCCACCGCTGCCAAGGGCATCGAACAGGGGAATCAACTCGCTGATTACCGGGAAGTTATCCCACCCGAAGACTACCGTGAATAGCCCCATCAAACTAATCAGGCCCACGCCGATTATCGTCAACACCACCCGAGATTCATCGGGCTCTGCCATACCTTGAGTCACGTCTGGTAATCCTGCTTCACTCATAACTTCACATCATGACCCCTTAGGGGTCATACCGGCGAGCCTTGGAGCAGTCATAAACATTCACCGAGCAAACCATCGGAAACTCATCCTTGTATCTCGAACGCTGGGTTGCAGAGAAATAATATCAAGGTGAGCGTAGACGTTCCAGCATCGGGCCACGGCGTCGCTGACCGACACCTAATGGAACCGGGGCAATTAGGTCCAAAGCGATCTCACTTTCCCATATTCTACGGCAGGGACAATTTAATCCAGCAAATTCCAGCAGGTCGCCGCTGACAGAATAACGCTCGATTGCCGCCGCTACCTCGCTGTCGCATTCACCGCAATTGTGTGAACCCCGCACCTTACCCGCCGCGGTCGGATGGATGAGTAGACGGCTTATCTGGTCACCATCGCCATTCTTTCCGCCCTTTGGGTGAATTAACGGATGTGCCCGCTCAATCAATTCGACCAACGACCACAACCATGGTGGGCGATAATCCCCGGCACGAAACAAACGGTCGATTACGGTGCCGCGCTGGATGTTCATCGGGTTGATGGATATCTCATCGCTCAATTCTACAATTCCTTCAATCCAGCGTACCGTTTGCACCAGAGAATCTCCTTCACTCATGAAAGGCGGCTTGAACATTAGATAGGTCTTGATACGCAGACCGGCATTCTGCAGATTGTCAACGGCGCGATACCAAGACTTGACTGTAAACCCCTTGTTGACATGAAAACGCAGGACTTCCTCGTCGAGAGCCTCAAGGCCGATGGCAACGGTAAATCTCGGATTGATACTCGTAGCCCAAGCCAACTTCTCTTCGCTACACTGTTCGGTACGGCTCTCGATAACCAGTTCCTTGCCCAACTGATGGCAGTCTCGCAGGACCGTTTCCTGAAAGTCGACAGGGATTTCACGGTCTTCGAGTAATGAGCCCGAGGTGTAGACCTTGACCATCCCATGTTCGGCGAAATCGTCGAACTTCTGGCGGGCGAAATCCCACTGGGCGTGCAAGTCTTCCGAGGTGACGTCGTCGCGGGTATCGTTGAAATATCCACAGAAGGTACAGCCCGAAGACCACCACCAATGGCAACCTTTGGTACGCAGAATCACCGTCACCGCAGAGGTCGGGGTGCCATCTGAGAGAATCTCAGGGGTGTAGTAGACCGTAGCCGGGCGCTCTCCACTCCACGAGTGCTTCTTCTTCTGTGCCCACTCGGTGTTCTCGGGGGCTTTTATCAAGTCGTGCAGGCGCTTTGGCTTATCCTGGCTATCGGACATAGTCAAACGTATGCCACCAGTCAAGTCAACTCCTCCAATTACCGCGGGTGGTCATGGCGTCAAGAATCTATTCGTTGACATTTTTTCTACTCAGGCCTTGAGGGTGAAAACAGAATCGTCTTGCCGGCATAGACGTATTCGCCCTTCGGGAATTTCTCATCCTCGGCCTCAGCACCGACCACCAGCGGAGTGAAGTTCATGGCCGGAGCGCGGGTATCGACTCGGCTACCGAGGCGTATCATACCATATCTCTGACCACGCCTCAATCCCATCCCGCTGTGTGACCACGGCACGATGGTGCGGGCCATGGCTCCGGAAATCTGCGTGACCTCGATATTCATGCCTTCAGGATGCCCACCTTGTCCGGTGGATTTGAAAACTGTTCTTACCCTCTCATTGAATTCGGATTCCTTGCGGAAAGCCGGAAGAAAAGGGCCGCGCTGACGTCCCTTGCCGGTGCGGTGCTCCATGTGGGCGATGGTGCTGGCTAGTGGAGCTCGATTCACATGCACATCTAGGGGTGACATGAAAACCGCGATTCTCCATACATCCTCATTCCCTTCTTCACCGGCAGGGACACGCTCCCAGCGCTGTTCGGTGGAAAAACTCAGTGGAGTGTCGAGTGCCGTGCCAAACCATTCTCCGGTATGCTCGTCGCTCACAGAATCCCCCGACTCAATCTCGGCCTTGTTCGGTCGTCGCCCAATCGCTCGCTCGCGCACTACGAACATCACATGACCATCTGCACTGGCGACCAAAACTCCCTCATCCTTGGGAATCACTCGATCGGGGTCGCGGAAGAAGTTGGCAAGAAATGCCGACAGCATCAGCAGAAGGATTCCAACTAAGGTTACCAAATGACCCAATGGGTGAATAAAAATTGCCACGCAAAGGGTAGCTATACCCATCAATGCCGTGGTATAGACCGGAGTCTTGCCACCGGGTGCCAGCAGGGACATTGCCCTCGGCCTCATGATTCTTGGTCAGCCCAAGGGTCGACATTATCGCCCCAGTCAGCCGCAGGAGCTGGCTTGGGGTCGTCTTCGTCGGGAGTCTCATCTGAGGATTCCTCGTCAGTCTCGGCATTATCCTCTTCCTCGGCGGGGGAATCTTCAGCGGGGGATTCCTCGCTAGACTCTTCTTCGTCCTTGGCTTCGTCAGGCTCCTCTTCGGATTTCTCGGCTTCGTCTTGCTCGGGTGGAGACTGGATGGTTTCAGCTTCATCGATAGTCATCTCGGCGGCTCTTGCATCGACCATTTCGGTCATCCGCTCTTCGATAGCCCGCTGCCTCTGTTGCGATTTGCGCTCGGCCTCGACCGCTTCCTCGATTAGTTCATAACGCACTTTGATGGCTTTGTTCAAGTCCTCGAATAGAGCCATGTGAGATACGTACCAATCGTCGCGTGCCTTCATCTCGGTTACCGCAAGACGCAGGTCGTTATCGAGTTCTTCAGCGATGTTGAAGACCTTGCCAAGGCGCTCCTTTTCACGGGTGAATTTTTCTTCCATCTTCTGCAGTTCGGGCTCTAGGAAGTCAACCTGCTTGCTCGACTTGGCAGCACGAAGTTCCAATTCTCTCAAGCGGTTATCCTTTTCATCGAGCAGACCCTCAAGACCTTCCTTCTCAATTTCTCGCTCGACTATTTCTTTCTCAAGAACCTCTATCTCAGCCTTGAGGTTGACCGTTTCCTTCTCTTGAACCTCGTACGCATCGTACAGTTTCAGCAAACGTTCCGACTCTTCACTCAGGCGTTCATTGCATTCCTTGAGTTGAACCTCCGTAGTAACTGTCCCACCATCTTCGTCGCTCATCAAATCAACTCTGAGCCTACGGCTCATAATTTACGACCCTGCGCGATGTTATGAAGTCGCCCCCTCGTAGGTCATCCGATTTTCGATTTACAGGTTAGAAATACGGCGTACGGGCGCGTTCTGTATGACTAAGATTCTTTGGCGCATCTTTATTGGGAAACCAAAGAGCCGCAGAACAATGGCCCAGTTCAATTCGGCACTGATTCTGACATCAATTATTTTGATGTCGGGATTAGTAGGATGTTTTTCCACTGAAAATGAACCTCAGATTGGTCCCAATTCGCTTGAGGTGATTGAAGCAGAGAGCCTTCAAGCGGGGATGTGGCAGACCGTCAATTTGCAGGCGAAGGCTGAGATATCTGTCTTCATCCCATATTTCTTGCAAGACCCGGGCTCACAAAGAGCACAGAATGGAACAGTACTAGACCTGCACGACGGTCAGAAGGTCAGCATCAATATTCTACTCCCCCCTCGAAATCCTGTAGTAGTATTTCTCATAGGCGAGAATGGACGAAATAACTGGCCGGTGCGCGCCGCCAATGAAACCTGGCTCGAGTGGATTAACGACCCAGCAAATGGCGGCGCTGTTACCGCTATCCCCAACGAGGACATCGGTGGCGAATGGCGCTGGCTCAATGCCAGTGATGACGATGGTGGCAAGGCAGCATACAAGATTCTCAATTCCGTTAGACCACAACGAGATGATATAGGAATGGAAAACGGGGTCGACGCCAGTGCCGGCTGGGTGGATGGCCGTTCGGTATACGAATGGGTCGAATTCATCACCGACGAGACGCTTGACCCACTCGATCCAGCCGATGGGGCGGTTGGATATCTAGACCGCTGGATTGGCAATGGTAACCCTGCATATGAGGACGCCATCACTTATTTTGAAGGTGTCTTGACCGGCTATGGTCTGCGCACCGAAATACACCGTTTCCAAACCGGTACCCTTTGGGCGGTCAACATCTGCGGCTACAAGGACGGCACCTCATTCATCGACGAGTGGCTGGTTTTCGGCGCTCACTTCGATATCGCCCCCTATGCGACACCAACCTCGTTGCTTCCCGGACTTGAACAGACCGGGTACGGTACGCGCACTGGCGCATACGATAACACGGCCGGCACCTCGATGGTATTGACCACCGCTGGCGTGCTGTCACAATTCGACGCCCGTCGAACCATGGTGTTCTGTCTTTGGTCTTCTGAAGAGGAGGGGTTGTGGGGATCTTCAGCCTTCGCTGGAGATATTCCATCTGGAGTGACCGTCTCCAACTACCTCAACCTCGACATGGCTGGAATCAATTATCCGGGAGATTATGCCCTTTCAGTATACCTCGGCCCAGATGATACCAGCGAGGCCATCGACCAACCGGGGATGTATCATTTGGCAGAATGGATAGGATCAGACGCACTTAATCTGTCATATCAGATAGAGCGTGGCCGAGTAGAATGGGAGGCCGGCGGCGAAAGTCCGCTCTGGCAGAACCAATATGAGGACGTCGTAGCCATCTATGAATCTCCTACCGCTCGAAGTGACCACGATTCCTTTCAGGATATCGGCGTTGCAACCCTCGGTTGGAACGGGGTGGTCGATGGCTATCCATGCTATCACAAAACCTGCGACAAACTAGAAACCATGGAAGGATACATGGATACAGCCAATGCTACTGGAGAGGCCAATCTCGTGCACTCATGGGATATCGTGACCTGGTGGGCGGTCTTCGCATTCCTGCATATGGACCAGACGCCAGTACCCAATTCCCTGTGAGCGGAAGTGAAAAATGAACCAGACTCGACACAGGGTGTGACCTTCATGGCGAGAATCCACAGTTTAGTAGGGACTGCATTTCCCGAGTTTATACTCGATTCCAGTTCCGGCCAGAAAATCTCTTTCGGAGACTTGAAGGGAAAATGGTCGGTACTATTCTTCTACCCAAAGGACGACAGCCCCGGTTGCACGGTGCAATCATGTCGTTTCCGAGATGATTTCTCAGGATATGAAAAGTTGGGAGTTCAGTTATTCGGAGTTTCCTCTAACGGCGTCGGCTCACACCGGAGATTTGCCGAAAAACATGGCTTGCCTTTCCCCCTTCTAGCCGATGTGAAAGGTCACCTTCGCACCGAGTTGAAAATCCCCATGAGTCTGGGATTTTTGCCCGGACGTGCTACATTCATTGTCGATGGTGAAGGTATCATTCGCATGGCCTACAATTCGCAATTCCGCTTCAAACATCATTCCAAAGTGGCGCTGGATTTTCTGCGCGATAACATCGACATCACTGCCGCCCAACCGACTGAGCCCAAGACAACCCAGCCGTTCAAGTAATGCCGAGAAAAGGCTGGAAGCCGAGGATGAAAGTTTTTCAATCGTGGAATAAATCACCATTTGATGCAACCTTCACCTTCAATTCCAATTTCCCCCTCAGTCCCAGTGATATATCCTCAAAGCAATGCCCAAGCAGAGGTTGAGTTAGTGAGTCCTAATGCCCTTCGTGACGCGGAAACTATCGCCAGCAAAATGCTTGAGGCACAAGTTTGTGTGACTTTGGCTATTCCGACAGGAATTTTTCTCCTCGTTTTCGCACTTTACCTAATTATCGTTAAATTCTATATTAATAATGCTGTAAATATGTCAAGTTTTGAGGATGGTATTTTCTCCCTCCTTGCTGGTTTACTTGTATTAGTAGGTGGTTTGCGGTACGGAAAGGAAGGAGTTTCTCTCCACGTATCTCCATCTGGGGTTTTCATTCGCACCTTGAAATATGGATTTTTCAGTGAGAAGGTACTCAAGGTAAATCAGGGATCTGTGGTCGGAATTGAAGACCAACATGGCATCACTCTGTACTACTCATCGGTATCTGGGGATATGACTCGAATCGAGGCTGGTTTGAATGAAAAACGCCACGAGGAAATCATGGAAAAAATCCGCGCCGCCAGCTGATAATACCCTGAGAACCTCTTATCCTAAGGGGGTGTGCCTGTTTTATTTCGTAATGGTGGGCCGCCCTCACACTAGCAGGGAAGAAGGTCATAGCCGATGAGGCCACCGGCAGAGCAACATGCCTACAGAAAAACGACCGGGGGGGAGTTCGACCTCTCGCTCATCTTCTCCGCCTTCCGAAAAATCTCCGGCTTCCCCACAGATATCCCCTTTGGTGGCCTTGGCTATTGGGGTTGTTCTCGGGCTGGCAATCTTCTCGATGGTCGACATCATGTCTTCAGACCCGGCACCGATAGGATTGGTCGACCTCGACGAGGACGGGGTGCAGGACAGCCATGACCTCGAGCCCGAGGGTAATGCCCGAATGCGCTTCACCCTGGTCAGCTTGACGCATCAGAATCTAAGCGAGAATACCTCGTTCAACCTGACAATATGGTATGATGGCAATGGTGACCCCAGCGGAAATGCCGACGGTCAGTCTTGTACTCTCCTGTTCACCGGCGCGGTGAATACCTCGATTTCTCACCCCAGCCAAGGTTGTACCTTCGAGACCAGCGATTGGACCATGCTCTCGGTCGGCTTCGGCTACCAATTGACCAGTTCACAGGTCGGTGACGGCAATATCACCCTCATCCATCATTGGGATATATTCCCCGGGAACTCAAGTGATACCTCGGGCTACAACTCCAGCGTCGATTCATGGAAGTTGCACCATGGCCAGACCATCGTGCTCGATGGGATGGGAGATGGCGATGGCAATCCCCGCAATGCGGTGCTCACCTTGGTCGCCGCCGCCGACGACAACTGATTTTTCCTCCCTCTACCCACCCCTCTTTCCGGTTCTTATCTTTGGTGGAAAACAGGGGAAAGAACCAACCTCAAGGCCTGCTCTGGCAATGATATGGCTGTAGATGAATTAGCCACCATCTCGGTATTGGGTTTTGCCGACCCGGTCAGCAGTTGGACTCACCTGCTCGGCGCGGTGCTGGCGCTGATACTCGGTATTCGCCTCATCACCAGATTCCGCGGCTCTAATATCCACCGTACGGGACTGGTGGTTTTTGTCTTCGCCACAGTATTTCTTTTGTCGATGAGCGGTGTCTATCACCTGCTCTCACACGGTAGTTCGGGCCGCTACGTATTGCAACATCTCGACCATGCGGCGATCTGGGTGATGATCGCCGGTACCTTCACGCCGATTCATCTAGTGCTGTTCAAGGGTTGGAAAAGGTGGGGAATCCTAGCCTTTATCTGGTCCGCAGCCATAACCGGTCTGGTGCTCAAAACCGTGTTCTTTGATAGCTTTTCTGAATGGTTAGGCTTGATTCTCTATCTCACCATGGGCTGGGCCGGTCTGTTCTCCGGGATATTGCTGGCTCGAGAATATGGAATTGGTTTCATCCGTCTGCTCGCTTACGGCGGTATCTCCTACAGTGTGGGGGCAATTCTTGAATTCATCCGGGCGCCCATCGTCATCCCCGGGGTAATCGGTGCGCATGAGTTATTTCATTTCGCCATCATATTCGCCATCGTCTGCCACTGGCGCTTTATCGAGGTGGTGGTTCTGGAGGTTTCACAGCCTATGGGTGAAAGCACAAAATCGTATGAAAGCGAGTGATTATTATCGGGTCATGAATCATTTCCTCGCCTATGGCTTGGTATGAGCTTTCTCTATTGCCGCCTTAGTTTGAAATGACGATTATTTAGATAGGGGATGAATACAGGGGGATTTCATGGCCGAGAATCTTGCCTCGCAATTGCAGGGAGGGGGCGCCGACTTCGTTCTCTTCTCGACAATGACCTGCCCTTTCTGCAGCGCGGCAAAGAAAGCCTTGAAGCAACATGGATGGTCGTGGAAAGAGCACGATGTGAATATCTCTAGGACCAGGGGGCTGTATTCGCGGGTAGTCGCACAAACCGGCCATCGAACTGTGCCGGTGGTCTTTGATATGCGTGGTGATGAACCAACCTTCATCGGCGGCTCGGGCGAACTCAACTCTCTGTTGAAGCGAGAATCCGGCCATACCTCGCCCGGTCGTAGTCTATTCGGATTTCTGTTTCGGGCCAATACCTAATGGCCTGTGGGGCTTAAATAGGGCTGGTCAACGGCATTGACCAATGACATCTGTGAGTTTCTCCGACCTCGGCATTGAGCCTCGCTTGGTTAGCCTGCTCGAGCAGCAGGGAATAAGTGAGCCATTTGACGTACAGAAGGAATCGATTCCAGACGTGATGCTCGGCCGGGATGTCTGTTGCCGAGCCCCGACCGGCTCAGGTAAGACCCTGGCCTTCGGATTGCCGCTTCTCTCCCGATGCCGGCGAGCCCAGCCGCATCTTCCGACCTCACTAATCTTGACGCCGACTCGCGAGTTGGCAGAGCAAATCTGCTTGGTGCTCAAACCTCTTGCACGCGAGGTCGACCTCGATGTGTTGGCAATTTACGGCGGCACCCCATACGTGAAACAACGCCGCGCCCTAGAGCGCGGCGTCGATATCATCGTCGCCTGCCCAGGCCGATTGCTCGACTTGATGCACAATGGAGTTCTCGGTTTGGAAGATGTCGATATCGCCGTGATTGATGAGGCTGACCGTATGGCTGATATGGGTTTCATGGAACCGGTGTGTGAGATTCTCGACCATTGTGCGCAGGAGCGCCAAACCATCTTGTTCAGTGCAACTTTAGATGAAGATGTCGACGATATCGTTGCAAACTACATGTACGAAACAGTCACCATCAAAGTAGGTCCTAAAGAGGTAAGCATGGATAGCATGCAACACTTATTCTGGCTGATTCGCAGTAATATGAAATCCGAAATCGCCCGCGAAGCGGTGCGCAAAAGTGGCCGTAGCATCGTCTTCTGCCGCACCAGGGCCGGAGTCGACAGGGTCGGCTACGACTTTCAGGATCATGGATTGAATACCGCGATTTTGCACGGTGGGTTATCGCAACGTGAACGCAACCGAGCAATGCAGAGCTTCACCGATGGTGAATGCATTGCCATGATTGCCACTGATGTAGCGGCGCGTGGCATCGATATCAGGGATGTTGCATGTGTGATTCATTATGACCCGCCAGAGAATGGCAAGGCGTACAAACATCGCAGTGGGAGAACCGCCCGCGCCGGGGCTCAAGGTGTTGTCATCTCGTTGGTGCAGAAACCTCAGAAGAAGAAATTCATCGGGATGCAGAGGAGTGTCGGCATCAAAAGTGAGTTCACTCCCCCAGACTTTGCCATTCTACCCGAGAACGAGGTCGAATACTTCCCACCTCCGAAAAATAATAAACATTCAAGAAACAACTCCTCGCGCCAAAATGGCCGCAACGGTGGACGCAATGGCGGTCGTAATGGAAACCGCAATGGTGGGCATGGCGGTCGTAATGGAAACCGTAACGGTGGACGCGAAGGCGGTCGTAATGGAAACCGTAACGGTGGACGCGAAGGCGGAGAGCGAAACAACGGCGGTCAGCGGAATAATCACAGCAATGGCGGTCAGCGTAATAATCACAGCAATGGCGGTCAGCGTAACAATCACAGCAATGACGGTCAGCGTAATAATCACAGCAATGGCGGTCAGCGTAATAATCACAGCAATGGCGGTAGCCACAATGACGAGAAAAAAGGTAGCCGCAACGGCGGCAAACACAATAGTCATCACAAGAACAAAGGTCAGCGGAATTATTCTCGCCGCTGAACAGTGGTTTGAATTGATTGGGCGAATAGTCAAAGGTAGAAATCACTCTGTAGAGTGAGTCCCGGCTCAACCGCATAATCTTCAAAATCAGTGACACCAATTTGGCGAAGGGCACTTTCGTCGGTATGGAAATTGCCGCTGTGGTCGGTAGGGCGCGAGAGTATCTCAAAGGCTGATTCAGCGCAGATTTCCGGCTTCCGACTACGCTGTGCCATCTCATCACCACCTAGGGCCTTGTTCATTCTGACTGCAGCCGTGTCGATAGTGGTTGCCGGCCACATCGCATTGACTGCGATTCTATCGGCTGCCAACTCGGCTGAAAGACCGAGCACGATCATCGACATACCGTATTTTGACAAAGTATATGCAAGCGTCCCGTCAAGCCATTTTGGTTCGAGTGAGATTGGTGGAGCTAGCACCAAAATACGTCCCATACTAGAGGCGCGTAGAAACGGCAGAGCCGCCTGACATAATGCGAAGGTAGCACGAACGTTGACTTGGTGCACTAGGTCATATCGTTTCATCGGTGTCTGTTCAAATGGGGCGATGAATAACGCCCCAGCATTACATACGACCGCATCTATTCCTCCGAATCGCTTCACCGCCGCCTCTACCGCATGGTTCAGAGCGATATCATCCCTTACATCTGTCGCCACACACAAAGCAGTACCACCCAGTGCTTCGACCTCATTCTTAGTATCATTCAAGGAGCCGTTGCCAGCGCTAGAATCTCCGCCGGGCTTGTCAACTGAGTCTAGAGTCCTTGCGAGCAGTACGAGATTAGCACCGGCTGAAGCGAACCGCAGAGCGATGGCCTTACCGATTCCACGACTTGCGCCACTCACCAACACGGTTTTTTCCTGCCAATCGCTGATTCGGCCGGCAGCATTCAGGATTTCTGCACCCAGTGCCTCGCCCGATAATTCGGCCGCACCATTGCCAAAGGTGGTCGTTCTTGCCATATTGGTATCTGAATCATCACTCAAGCATTCTTCTACCAATTCGATATAGGAAGACATGGCTTCCTCGACTGACATTCCGGCACATTTTTTCCACGCTTTCCACTTGGCCATCGCGACCATTCCCTCTGCGATTGGTAACTGTCCTTGCGCATCACCTTTTTTCGCCTGCTTGAAGAGTGAATACAAGCGTAGCAATGTAGCATCATCAGGCTTCTGCGTGAGGTTCTTGATTCGTCGAGTCGCCTTATCAAAGGAATGCGTTTGGCTCAAGAGGAATCCCCCGGGCTGCTCTCTAGACCTGACTCTAGGATAGGGCCAAGGTGGGGCTGCAACCATTGTTCTAGAGTTCTCCGTCGGATAGAACTATCCTTAGTCGAGGTGTGCTCATGTTCTTTCAGCAGGTGCGAAGTGCATAGGTTATCATCGACATGTTGCATCAGCAGATCATAGTGAGCGGTTCCAAGGCGTGAATCCTGTTCCGCCTGTAGTACCAACATCTCCACTTTCGGCATTCCGAAATGAGGCACTTGCGAGTTGGCATAACGAATATTCAAATCGGGGTGAATGCGCTCAAACTCCCGCCGCAGAATTTGCCGAAACCAACCCCTCAATGATCGCAAAAGGGGGGGAATCTGCGATTCTATTACCATCGGAAAAGAAGAGGCTGGACTTTCGAGCATAAGGCCTTGAAGTCGCTCAGACCACCACCCCGAGGGATGGGAAGCGAGTCTTAATCCGATGAATCCACCGACACTGTGACCGTATATCCACACCTTCTCAACTGGCTCCTCATACCTCTCGGTCACTGATTCCAATAGGGCTTCGATATCGGCGACCGCCTTGAGAAGAGTCCAGTCCTGACGCAAGTTACAGTGCCCATGGCCGCGCATATCCATTCCTACCACATCCAGTCCAAGTTCAACCAAGTGCTCGATGCGCGACTCGTTGTTTGAGATGGATGAACCATATCCGTGAAGATAGAGAACCAATCCTTTCGGCTTGTTCTTGTGCTCTACCTCGGAGCGCAGATGGCGGCCGGTCAGGGTTGAACCCCCCCAGCCTTTGAAACGAAATATCTCCCAATGTGGATTGGTCAAACTCGATGGTGGGTAAAACGGTGAGGTCAGAACCTTCCGCAGTATAATCACGCGAAGGGTAAGCCAGGCTGCCACTGGCAGTGATACTCCCAATAGCACCCAAGCGATGGTCAGTCCCCGCCAGGTCGGAAGAGCGATGAGAGCGAGCAACTCAAGAGCTAGTAAAAACGTGCCAAAATAGGGTAAGGTCAGCCATCCAGGTGGCATACTGGCCTTGTAGGAAGCCGCCCCCCGCGTCCTATTACTGTGGTTCATGGTGGCATGCGTGATGCTCAAAAACTCGCCTCCGGGAATTCCATCAAATGCTTGTGGCCAGACTGCACCTTAGCAGCCAGCCCAACGTTCTCGGGAAGGATCTCGGCGAAGAAGACATCCGCCAACTTGAGTTTGGCATCGTAGAATGCATCCTCGATTCCTGCCGCTTTCGCATCGAGGCTGACACGCGCCATGCGCGCCCACATGTAGGCGAGCATCGTGTTGCCGAAGTAAGTGCAGTAGTCGGTCGCACCTGCGCCGAGGAAGTGAGGGTTGCCCATTCCTTCGGCAATCATCAGCAAGGTGAGTTGTTGCAGTCCACGTACACTCTGGTGTAGCGGTTTGGTGTACCTCGCCATCGCCGGATCATCGCGATTCTCCTCGATGAACTCAATCAGTGGCCACATCAAGCTACGTAGGTTCTTGCCGAAATCCTGAGTAATCTTGCGCCCGGCGAGATCGAGTGCCTGAATGCCGTTCGTGCCTTCCCATATCGGTGCGATTCGCACGTCTCGATAATATTGCTCGACACCGTATTCGCTACAGTAGCCCGCCCCACCCATGACCTGGATGGCTAGGCTACAGGTCTCACAACCAAGGTCGGTACCGAGCGCCTTGATCACGGGGGTCAACAGGGCGATGAGCGCGGTCGCATGAACCTTGGATTCCTCATCCCCTCGGTGCATTTCATCTAGCAGCGTACCAATCCATGTGCCCAAGGCGCGAATGCCTTCGTTATTCGCCTTCATCTTCAGCAACATACGCCGAACGTCAGGATGAACGAGAATCGTGTCGGCTTTCTCATGGAGATCCTTGACACCCTTTAGGTCGCGTCCTTGGCGACGCTCGACGCACCAGTCGAGGGAGTTCTGGTAGGCGATCTCCCCGAGTCCGAGACCCATCATCCCGGTTGCAAGGCGTTCGCGATTCATCATCTCGAACATTAGGCTCATACCGCTGTTGACCTCACCGATCAACCAGCCGACGCTCGCATCGAAATTGAGTACACAAGTCGGACTGCCATGCAGCCCCATCTTCTCCTCTATTCCCGAACAGGAAACACCGTTCACGTTCTCCTCATCCGGCAGATATTTCGGCACCAGGAAGAGTGAGATGCCGCGACTTCCCTCAGGGGCATCTGGCAATTTCGCCAGCACCATGTGGATGATATTGTCGGAGAGATCATGCTCGCCAGAGGTGATGAACATCTTCGTACCGGTGAGGCTGTAAGAACCATCCTCCAACGAAACGGCCTTGGTGCGGATCATACCGAGGTCGGTGCCAGCATGAGGCTCGGTCAAGCACATCGTGCCGCACCATGCCCCACTCGAGACCTTCTCTGCATAGGTGTCGATGAGGTGCGCTTCGCCATGGGTGGTCAGCAGGTCGTAGACACCTAGATTCAACGCAGGGACGACGGAAAGAGCCATGTTCGCTGAGATAGCGAATTCATCCATCGCGTTGCGGAAGAACAGAGGACATTCCATGCCCCCGTGCTCGACCTTGGCGGCGGCAGAGAACCAACCACCTTCGGTGGTCAGATTCCAAGCTTCCTTGAAGCCCGGAGGCATCGTGACCTGGCCATTTTCATAAGTGCAGCCGAACTTATCGCCATCCATGTTGGTTGGCAACCAGGTTGTGCGCATCAGCTCACCCCATTCCTCCATCATCATGTCAATCATGTCGCGGTCCCAACCCTCGTAACCGAGTCGCTCAGAGATATCAGTGACTTGGAACACCTCGTGGAAGAGGAAAGCGTAGTCACGCAGAGGTGCATCGTATTGAACCATTCCAATCTTCTCCTTAATTTCGCAGTGGCTTCCCCTTGGCCAACATATGTTCCATGCGTGCCAACGTCGCTTCTTGGCGGGAAAGAGATGTAATCGCCTCACGCTCTAATTTGAGGATGTCATCTTCACTGAGAGTTCGGGTCACGTCAGCGGAATCGCCACCGGAAAGAACTCGCGCCAATTCACCGACAACTGTGACATCGTGTGGGGTTGCCTTGCCCGACAAGGCAAGGTCGGACAGCGCCATCTCAAGGGCAACTCGTCCCGAACTACCCGGCAAAACATAGGTGTGTGGCTCTGGAGGGGAATAATCCTCGGCCAATTCGAGCACCAGCGCTTTGGCATCGGCTAGGAGGCGGTCACGATTCATGCTTATTCCATCGCTTGGGCGAAGAAATCCGAGCGCGCGCGCCTGTTCGGCTGATTTTGCAACTTTGGCAATGCCAATGGTCTCAAATGCTTGCATCGGTGCTCCCATCGGACCGCCGGTCGAGAGCCCGAATTCGGGCAGGCGAGCGAGGATCTCCTTGCAACCACCCCATGCCGGGATGATTCCGACACCAACCTCGACCAGACCGATGTATGATTCAGAGTGTGCCTGCACTGCATCACAATGCAATAGCACCTCACAGCCACCGCCCAGACACATTCCCGATGCAGCGGAAACCACTGGCACCTCGGCGTACTTCAAGGCCTGATACGCCTGCTGTCCCAGTGAGATGAAACCCTCGAGTTCCTGCCACGCTCCGAGGTTTGCGGCGAATAATGCAAGGCCTAGATTAGCGCCGGCACAGAAGTGCTGAGCATCGTTACCGATGAGAATGCCGCGCCAACCCTCGCTCTCGGCAAGGTCGACCGCGGCGAGTAGCATTTCCATGCTATTGGGGTCCATGGCGTTCATCTTAGAATGATATTCGACCAGTAGAATGCCATCACCAGCATCCCACAGGCTGGCACTTCCATTGCGCTTTATCGCTCTACCTTGGCGACGCTTGAGGTCGGCGACGGTGAAGGTCTCTGCCGGGCGCTCGACCAGAATATGGGTACCGTCATTGGTCAATCTGGTCAATTCGTTTTCCGCAACCCCATGGAAGCCACCTTCACTGACCGCCAAATGAAGTATTTCAGGTACTTTGCGGCCTAACGCTTCGAGTTCGTTGACCAGCCACTCAGCGCCGATAGCATCTATCATCTCAAAGGGACCTTGCTTCCAATTGTAGCCTACTCGCATTGCCCCGTCAATGGCTGAGATATCATCGCTCACTTCCGGCACCAACCCAGCAGCATAGGCGAGGGTATCGATGAGAATCTCCTTGACAAATTGTGCACCGGCATCACCGTGCTCGAGAAGTCGGGAGAGTCCCTGCTTACCGATTTTTGCTGAAGGATGGGCGGCCTTACGGTCGGCCGGGGCATATTCACCGGTCTTCAGGTTACGCGCCTCCTTGATGCGTTGACCACCTTCGGTGTTGAGGCGATAGAATCCCCCTTTGCCCTTTCTGCCAGTATAGCCATCAGCAAGCATCGCCTCGATGATTTCGCCACCGAGCCCTGCAATCTCGTGTAGAGCATCAGTGGCCGGCAGGAGTTCGACCATATTGGCAATCACATTCGGCACCAGGTCGATTCCAACCAGGTCCATCAGCCCGAAAACCCCGGTCTTCGGTATTCCCAGCGGCCGGCCAAGCATCGCATCAGCCTGCTCAACGGTGAAACCGTGTTCAAGGGTGGCGGCAATTGCCCGCTGAACGAAGTAGATTCCTAGTCGATTACCGATGAAACCGGGTGTATCATTGCATAGGGTTACGCGCTTTCCCAGACTCTGGTCGGCGAAGCGCTGGAAACGCTCCATTACCTCTTCACTGACCTCTTCACCCCCGACCACCTCAAGTAGCGGGAGATATCTGGGGGGATTGAAAAAATGCGTAATCAGGAAGCGTGAAGCTAGCGAAGCCTCCATCCCGACGATGAGTTCCACGCGTGGCAGCGTGCTGGTATTCGAAGACAGAATCGCCGTCTCTGAGATATGTTCGGCGATATTGGCATAGACCGTTCTCTTGACGTCTACCCTCTCGACGACCACCTCGACAACCCAGTCACGGTCGGCGAGAAGTTCGAGATCATCCTCAAGGTTTCCGGCGGTGATTCGCCCCGCAAAGTCCGGGTGCATCAGCACCTCGGGATTCGCTGTGGTCATCTCATCGAGTGCCTTCATGGCCAAAGTATTTCGCTCCTGTGCTCCTTTTGGAACAATGTCCATCAGCAGCACTTCACAGCCAGCATTGGCGCAATGAGCGGCTATTCCGGCACCCATCACCCCACTACCGATAACCGCGACACGGCGAATACCATTCTCTTGTTGAGTAGACTCAATATCATTCTGGGGAAATACAGCTATCGACATTCACTCCACCTTCTCCAGCAACGTAGCGATTCCCTGACCACCGCCGATACACATCATCGCCAGTGCTGTACGGGCGCCATTACGGGATAGAATTGTAGCGGCACGCCCGACAATTCGCGCTCCAGAAGCGCCAAGGGGATGCCCGAGTGCCAGCGCTCCTCCATCGATATTGACCTTGGCTACATCGAGGCCCAATTCCTCGATAACTGCCAATGATTGCGCCGCGAAAGCCTCATTCAACTCGATTACGTCGATATCTGCTAGGGCTATCTCGCCGCGCCCTAGTGCCTTCTTAGTGGCCTCTACCGGGCCGATACCCATCACTTCGGGAGAACAGCCGGAAATCGCCACGCTGAGAATACGCGCCATCGGGGTCAAGCCGTGCTGCTGGGCGAATTCTTCAGAACATACCAGCACGAATGCGGCACCATCGGTGAGTGGGGATGAAGTGCCTGCCGTCACCGAGCCATCCTCTAGGAAGGCCGGGCGCAATTTACCTAAAGCACCGGTATCAGTCTGTGGCCTAATACAACCGTCTTCGCTGACAATTCCATCCTCGGTCTCAATCGGTATGATGACTTCACTGAATGCTCCTGCCTGACTAGCGGCCACGGCACGCTGATGGCTTGCGACCGTGAATTCCTCCTGCTCGGTGCGGGAAATCTCATAGGTCGAAGCGAGATTCTCAGCAGTCACTCCCATATTAGTGAAGGCCTCGGGCTGATCGATCGCCAAGCGTGGGTTAGGGAGGGGGTTG
>Ga0302120_10000153_pt1 | contig 28509 bp, 28 predicted proteins | sample AG5_Bottom_MG_FD_203118 | JGI IMG/M metagenome (GOLD analysis project Ga0302120, IMG submission 203118) | Marine microbial communities from Western Arctic Ocean, Canada - AG5_Bottom | ecosystem: Environmental > Aquatic > Marine > Oceanic | place: Canada: Western Arctic Ocean | collected 2017-10-01 | reverse complement strand
CTGCGTGGAGAAATACTCCGCCGCAAAAACGTGCCAAGGTGATGTTCCGCTTTAAGCAGCTGCTTGAAGAGAATTCCGATAAAATTTGTGCAGCTCTCACTAACGAACATGGCAAAGTGCTAGATGATGCTGCTGGTGAGCTCATTCGTGGTATTGAAGTAGTGGAATATGCCTGTGGTGCACCAACATTGTTAAAAGGTGAACACAGCAAAAACGTTGGCCCCGGAATTGATAGCTGGTCTGAATTTCAGCCATTAGGTGTGGTTGCTGGAATTACGCCGTTTAATTTCCCAGCTATGGTGCCTATGTGGATGTTCCCTATGGCCATAGTTTGCGGAAATACGTTCGTACTTAAACCGTCTGAACGTGACCCTAGTGCACCTCTACTGATTGGTCAGTTACTTAAAGAAGCAGGTTTGCCAGATGGTGTCTTTAATATTGTTAACGGTGACAAGCTTGCTGTAGACACGATTCTTGAAGATTCTCGTGTGCAGGCTGTTAGTTTTGTAGGCTCTACGCCGATCGCTGAATACATTTATGCTACAGGCACCGCCAATGGCAAACGTGTACAGGCCTTAGGCGGCGCTAAAAACCACGCTATTATCATGCCTGATGCAGACATGGATAATGCGGTAAACGCGCTCATGGGAGCTGCGTATGGCTCTTGTGGCGAGCGTTGCATGGCTATCTCTGTGGCTGTTTGTGTAGGTGATGCAGCCGCCGACGAATTAGTGGCAAAGCTAAAGCCTCAAGTAGAAGCGCTAAAAGTAGGTAATGGTACCGATGTTAGCAATGAAATGGGCCCGTTGATTACTGCGGCAGCTCAAGAACGTGTGCGCAGCTTAGTAAGTCAGGGTGTTGCACAAGGTGCAGAGCTTGTTGTTGATGGTAGTGTATTGGTTGTTGACGGCCACGAAAACGGCTTCTTTGTAGGTGGGTGCTTATTTGATAAAGTCACCAAAGACATGGTGGTTTATCAAGAAGAAATCTTTGGCCCTGTGTTGTGTGTAGTGCGTGTTGATACTATGCAAGAGGCTATGAAGCTGATTGATGATCACGAATTTGGTAACGGAACCTGTCTCTTTACCCGCGATGGTGAAGCTGCGCGTTATTTCTCTGATAATATCAAAGTAGGTATGGTGGGTATTAACGTACCTCTTCCTGTACCGGTTGCTTACCATAGTTTTGGTGGTTGGAAGCGTTCTTTGTTTGGTGATCTAGGTGCTCATGGACCTGACGCCATTCGTTTCTACACTCGACGTAAGACGGTTACTCAACGCTGGCCTTCTAGCGGTGTACGTGACGGTAAGCAGTTTGCCTTTCCTTCTTAATCTAAGGGATTAAGAAAAACCTAAAAAGCCTGGCATTTGCCGGGCTTTTTTGTAGTCAATTTTACTCAAGATGGTTTTATTCATCTTTATGCCTTAAATTTTGTACTGGTTTACTTTAAAATCGACTAATCATTATTACGTGAAGGCGATTTAAGTCATGGGTTTATTATCTAGTATCAAAGATTTTCTATTTCGACCTGTCGAAGAAGGCTCTGATAGTAAAGGCGCCAAAAGCAGTCAGCATCATGAACACAATGGCTTTAGTATTGAAACCCAGCCGCTAAGAGAAGGTGGTAGTTTTCGGGTACAAGGGTGGATTCGTAAAGACGGTAAAGAACATCACTTTATTCGTGCTGACCAGTCTCACAGCCTTGAAGGCGGCCATGAGCTAAGTTTGTTCAAAGCCAAGCAGTGTATTGATCAAATGGGTGAGGCTGTTTTTAAATAATAGCTGCAACGAGGGCATAGAATGGCTTTTGACGAAGGTTTAGCGCAACGCGTCAGCGAGCTGTTGGCTGAACATCCTTATGCCACGCAGAAGAAAATGTTCGGTGGTCTTTGTTTTATGATCTCCGGCAATGTATGTGTGGCTGTGATGGGTGAAGGTATAGTTGTAAGGGTTGGCCCTCCCAACTATGCTTACGCGCTGACTTTGCCATATACAAGCGAATTTAACTTTACTGGCAAGCCAATGAAAGGCTGGGTTATGGTAGATGCTCAAGGGCTTGCGGAAGACGAAGGCTTGGCTCAATGGCTTGAGCGAGGTGAACAATTTGCTAGTGCCTTGCTGCCCAAGCACTAGCAAATAATTATTAACTTTTCATTCGCTACACGAATGAAAAGGCTCATCACTTTACGATTCACACGATCAAATTTGACGAACAAAAATTGCCATATGGTATTGGTGTTGTTCAGGCTCGTAGCCACCAGTTGGTCCCACTGGGCAAGCTAAGCGTGCTGCGCATCCATGTTGAGCACAGGAGGTTTGGAGGTTTTTTTTAACGTAAGTTCGACAAGCTGCAACGTTATAACCAACAGCGGTAAAGGCATTTACTGGGCAAGCCTGCATGCAAGGTTGTATACAGTCGAGACAGGGGTGGTGAGTTGGTTTAGATGGGTCTGAGTGAGGTTCGTTTAGATGGTTGCGATCAAGTATCAGACCAAATCGATACCCATGCCACAAACCATGTTGGCGGTGTATGTGCAAACCGAGTGGGCTTTGAAAGCTATCACCGTTACGCTGCGCCCAACTCAAGAACGGTTGGTAAGGGGGTCCGGTAAAAGGATAAATGACCCGGCCATTGTATTCATCGGCCAACTGCTGACCAAGGCGTCTGCTCCAACGATCCAGCGGGTCGCTGGTTCTCAATCTATATTCATCGCTCTGGCTAAATGCTGGCCACATACCTTCACTGCTGTTGCCTATTAAGACTAAACGCTGGCCAGTTTTGAGCATTGAACCTTGCTTAATAAGGCTGAGCACTTTCAATCCATATTTTTGTAAGTGCTCTTCCAATGCATGGTTGTTCATCACCTATGCCTTCACGTTTAGCTCTAATGTAGGTTTGCCTGTGGCAATAGCGCTGATCTTGGCTTCTACAAATAATTCGCCATCTAACTCGGAAATAACATGCTTATTATCATGACGGATGCTGATCTCTACGTTAGTAGCCCCGGCAGATTTAGCCAAGGCGTAGGCTTGTTGTTTAACAATAGCTTCTGCTTGATTGAACGCATCTTCTAAATCTGTAGTATCAAATGGGGTTGCACCATGAAAGATGCGAAAAATACCTTGAGTGGGTTGAGTAATAATGATTTCTGAGCGCTGTACTACACTGCCCATAACAGCACCGACGGCGTTTGCCACATGGCCATACTGAGGCAATATTAGTTCGAGGTTAAGGCTTTTTGCCGCTTTTGGGTAATAGGTAGCTGCCGGTGCCCCTACAGCAACTACTGGATGACTTTTTCCGAAGTTAATACCAAATAATGCATTATCGTCGTCGTTATCGCCATTTTTAAGGATGAGTTTGCCCATTAATCCTGCCAAGTTCTTAGAGCGAGCTTCATTAAGAAGGTTTTCTTGATGTAAACCTGCCTCCAATAAGGTTTGGCATATAGCGTCATTCATCAAAGTGAACACCCTTTCTGCGGGCTCTACCGCATTGCCTTTTTCCCAAGAACCCAAACCATAAAGGTGACGCATTTGGCGTGCCCAAATTTGCGCTGCAAGCTTTGCACCTTCAACACTCCAGTGGCTGCTATTGCCTAGTACGTGGGCAGCGTCTGAGGGAGTGAAGCCAGAATATATCACCATGCCTTTACGTTCTAACCGCGCCATAGCTTTTGCTAAATCCTGGTTCTTAAACACTAAGGTCTCCATTTCTTCAGGGCCGTGCTCAAGCATTTCCCATGCTTGGTGTTCAATAGGAGTGAACTGGTTGATAAGGGCTTGGTTACGCTCTAAGCGTGTAACAAAACGGTTATGCCTTGGAGTAGGGGTGTCATCCAAGTGGGCCTGTAGGCGCTTTAAAACGGCGGGGTATTGCTGAGCTAATAAGCTAAGTGGCACCACCCGTCTTGGTCCTAAAGCGATACTACCACCGTAAAAACGTACTTCACTGTCTCCACCTAAACCTATGGAATACACCTTGACGGTCTCTACCATAGGCTGCCAGTCGCCTACACGGGCGCCTTCGCTAGCGAGTTCAGGCTGGCCATCTGTAACAATGGCGATGTCTGTGGTAGTGCCTCCCATGTCGGCAATTATGGCGTTGCGACTACCCGACAGGGCGCAGGCGCCTATTACGCTGGCTGCAGGACCCGACAATATAGTGGTTACGGGATGAACAAGAGCTGTCTCTGCATTAACAATAGAGCCATCACCTTTAACAATCATTAAAGGGGCTTGAATATTAAGTTCTTGTAAAATGTTTTCTACAGCTTGGATTAAATCTTGAATAAACGGAATCATTCGGGCGTTGAGTGAAGCTGTTAGTGCACGGCGAGGTGCGCCTAGGCTGGTAGCCAGCTCATGACCGCAGGTGACAGGCATGTTTGTCAGTTCTGTGACTAAGTTTTGCAGTTGAATTTCGTGGCTTGGGTTGCGCACCCCAAATTGCGCAGAAACTGAAAAAGCAGACACTTTATCTTTGTTGGCTAAAATAGCCGCTGTGGCAGTTTCAATATCCAAGGGCATTACTTGCCTGCCAGACGCGTCATGGCCACCGTCCAGACGAATAATTAAGCTGTCATCTAAGATTTCCCCCAAACCACTCTTCTTAACTTGAGTTTCACTTAGGCCTGCTACCAGCGCACAAACGGGTGCACCATTGCCTTCAACTACGGCATTGGTCGTCAGTGTGGTTGATAAGGACACCATCTCAATATCGGCCAATAATTCAGTAGAAATTTTACCAATAGATTCACCGATACCAATGGCTAAGTTGTGACGTGTTGTCAGGCTTTTCACGGCCACCAGTACTTGGTTCTGCTCATTGATGATGACAGCATCTGTATAGGTGCCACCAGTGTCGATGCCTAAACGTAAGGACATGATAATTAAACTCCCTGAAATGGTTATTATTGGCGGCATTTTGCCCTGAGTAAAAGACTAACGCAAGCTCATTTTAAGTGCCCTAAATGGAGCGGCACTGGTGGGTTTAAAAGCGTCATGGTAGACACTAAAAGGAAGTTGTTTGTTAGGGTTGTTTTAGAGGTCAGTATGGCCTTTAATGGCGGTTGAAATATTTATCAAAGAGAACTCGCTATGAGCAAAATTGCATTTATAGGTTTAGGGGTGATGGGTTATCCCATGGCAGGACATTTGGCAGCACAGGGCCATCACGTTTGCGTATATAACCGCACCATGAAAAAAGCTGAATCTTGGCAAGGCAAGCATGGAGGACACGTAGCGATCTCTCCATCGGCGGCGGCTCGTGATGCTGATTTTGTATTTACATGTGTTGGTAATGATGAAGATTTGCGCAGTGTTGTTTATGGCGACCAAGGGGTTTTATCTGGTATGGCTGCTGGTTCGATATTAGTAGATCACACAACAGCGTCGGCCGAAGTGGCTCGTGAAATTGCAGTCATTGCAGGTCAGCAAGGCGTTGGTTTTGTTGATGCTCCTGTTTCAGGTGGTCAAGCCGGTGCAGAAAATGGCGCCTTGGCCATTATGTGTGGAGGGGATGACGAAGACTACCTTAGAGCCGAGCCTATTATGCAGGCTTACGCAAAAACCACGACACATTTAGGCCCTGTTGGTAACGGACAACTCACTAAGATGGTCAATCAAATTTGTATCGCTGGCTTAGTGCAGGGGCTTGCAGAGGGCGTAGCCTTTGCTATCAATGCAGGCTTAGATGCAAAGCAAGCGCTAGGGGCCATAGGCGGAGGGGCTGCTGGCTCATGGCAAATGCATAACCGTGGCGAAACCATGGTGGACGATGAGTTTGAATTTGGCTTCGCTGTGGACTGGATGCGAAAGGACTTGGGCATTTGTATAGCAGAAGCACAAAGCAATGGTTCAGAGATGCCTGTGGCTCAAATGGTTGACGATTTCTATGAGCAAGTACAAGCCCATGGCGGAAGCCGTTGGGATACGTCTAGCTTACTTCGTCGTTTGCCAAGAAAAGATAAGCTATAAACCTTCTTATTCTACATTTCTCTGGTCAAGTAAACTCATTTGACTGGGATCTGATGTTTGGCAAATGAGTGATCTGAGAAAAGTGTGCGCAGTATAGGAAATAAGTTTCTCAATTGGGCCTGTTCATGGCCCATCGTCCCTGCTGGTATAGCGTTCAAATAGCGACATTTAAGACGCATTGGGTGACACTAGATAAAATAGCACACCTTGCATGCACTTCTATTATCAGGTGGTATTTCTAATCAAGGAAATACGATAACCAGTTGTATTTAAACAATAAATGATAAAAAAATTAACCATGTTTCCTAATGTTTGGAAACATTGGCTATGCATGCCCTGAAATTTGTTGGGTAACGCATGATTTTAGGCGATTGACCTTGTTTCCTTAACATCGTTATAGTGAGCCTTGCTTAAATTAAGCCAAGACGCTTTCTCAATTTAAAAAGTAAGGTAATTTCATGAGTCATACCAACCATCAGCCAGTAAAAACCCGTTTGCAACGTAGTGAGCTAGCAGTACCAGGTTCCAACCCAAGCATGATCCAAAAGGCTGCCGATAGCGCTGCCGATTACGTATTTTTAGATTTAGAAGACGCAGTGGCACCGTTAGATAAAATTGCGGCTCGAAAAAATATTATCGAAGCACTCAACGATATTGATTGGAAAGCCAAAGGCAAAACCATTTCTATTCGTATTAACGGTTTAGATACGCATTACATGTACCGCGATGTTGTGGAAATTGTTGAGCAAGCAGGCCAACATTTAGACACCATTCTAGTACCCAAGGTGGGCGTACCCGCCGATTTATATATGGTTGAAGCCATGTGTAACCAAATTGAGCAGGCCAAAGGTTTTACCCATAAGATCGGCCTGGAAGCTTTAATTGAAACTGCTTTAGGTATGGCAAATGTAGAGGCCATTGCGCAAGCTAGCCCACGCTTAGAAGCCATGCACTTTGGTGTGGCTGACTACGCAGCAAGTAACCGCGCACGTACCGTGGTTATTGGCGGCTTAAACCCAGATTATCCAGGTGACCAGTGGCACGCCGCTCTTTCGCGTATGACTGTGGCATGTCGTGCCTACGGTTTACGTGCTATTGATGGCCCATTTGGTGACTTCAGTGATCCAGATTCATATGTTTTGGCTGCTAAGCGTGCAGCAGCGCTTGGTTTAGAAGGTAAGTGGGCTATACACCCATCTCAAATTGCTTTGGCTAACGATGTGTTTTCTCCACCAGAAGCTGAATTAAACCGCGCTAAAGGAATTATATCTGCACTTGCAGAAGCCCAAGCTAAAGGCCAGGGGGCAGCCCAGCTTGATGGTAAGATGATTGATGCTGCTTCTGCCCGTATGGCAGAGAACGTAGTTAATGTTGCTAATATCATTGCATCTAAGGGTAAGTAAGCCCAAAGTAACGCTAAATCAGGCTAAACAGAACTAAGCCAAGCCAAGCCAAGCCAAATAATGGCCCCCATGTACACATGGGGGCCATTATTTTTTAAGGTGTATGGCTTAAAGCCCTAACTCTAGGATATGCTGGAGCCACTCTCCAAGACGGTGATGCAGGACGAAGGCGTGATTTCTGTTTTTCGATCTATCTTTTCTTTGCTATTGAGCTACGGGCTTTTGCTGTTAGCTAATGGCCTATTCAACTCTCTATTAGGTTTGCGAGCCACCCTAGAAGGCGTCAGTACCAGCTGGCTCGGATTCATCATGGCCAGCTATTTTTTGGGCCTTTTGCTGGGGGGACTATTTGCTGGCCGTATTGTTGCCAGAGTGGGTCATATTCGTGCTTTTGCAGTTTTCGCATCCCTCATGTCTACCACGGCATTATTGCACCCTTTATTTTTAGAGGTTAGCTACTGGATGCTGTTACGTTTGGTATCTGGTTTTTGTATGGCCGGATTAATAATGGTCACAGAAAGCTGGCTCAATGACGCGACACCCAGTCATCAAAGAGGGGGTGTGCTTTCTAGTTACATGATGGTTAATTACATGGCCGCAGGCTGTGGTCAGTTTTTGTTGAATATGGGTGATGTAGGTCAGTTCGAGTTGTTCAGTTTGGCGTCCATTATCTTTTCACTGGCGTTAATTCCGGTGCTGTTAACTAAGCAGTCTGCTCCCATCATTACGACTGACAGCAAACTTTCTTTTGGGCTCTTAGCACAAGTGGGTCCATTGGCTATTTTAGGTGTGTTTGTTGCCGGTGCTAGTAATGCCAGTGTGCATGCTTTTGCACCTGTGTATGCCCTAGAAGTGCTTGGAGATGCCCGCTTAATTCCTCAATTTACTGCTACTTTATTGATTAGCGGCTTGGTGCTGCAGTGGCCCTTGGGCCGTTTATCAGACAGGATTGGCCGTGGTTGGCTGATGATGTTTGTGCCGATTTGTATCTCCATATCGGCCATTTTTGTCATCTTGGCGACCCATTACGCACCAGATCTAATTTGGTTTGCAGTGGCATGTTATGGCGCCTTTTTGTTTACGTTATATTCTATTGCTGTAGCATTGATTAACGACATCGTTGGACCTGAGTTAAGGGTGAAAATCGCCGGCGCTATTCTTATCGTGTATGGCTTGGGAGCGATTAGTGGCCCTATTATTGTAGGCCCATTAATTGACCTAATAGGTGTGCAAGCCTTATTTATGGTGAGTATATTGACGAGCTCGTTGCTTGCTGGTTTGGCGATATATCGAAGGGTTTATCAGGCCATTTTTGTGAAGCCTGTGCAGCCTTTTGTTGCCGTACCATCAAACCAATACAGTTCTAAAGAACTTTATTTAGCAGCGCATCAGCAGAAGGATGAACAACCCGAACTATCTCCCCAGGAGGATGTAACTAAACCTTAATGCTTATGTGTCGATAAGTATAAGGCAGATGATTTAAATTGGGTCAAATGATGTCCCTAGATGAGCTAAACAAACTACTACCCGCAGTGAATGCTGACGACACAGGTTGCGTTTTGCTGCCCACCCATACTTGGCTAAGCTATCACGGTAGTATTCAAGGGGATAAGGTCGCCAGCAATACCCCATCCAACCCCATGCCAATTCCTGGTTATACAGCTAAGCAAGCCCAACATGATTACGAAGTTTTGCAGGGTTAGGTACTTTCTAGGTTTCTGAGGGGTGCCGTGGGCTTAGTTTTGGCAGTATTCAAACGATCTAAGGAGAGGTCGACATTGAGTGTCGTTTTTAGAGTGACACTTAAACAACCATAGGTTAGAGTAGCGGCTTTTTGAGCCATGCCATGTCCGTCTCTTTTGCCATGTACAACCAACCCGCTTTATTGCCTTTGTGGCAGGCTTGGTGGCAAGCAGTGGTGCCGTATCTGAAACATGAAGGCATAGAAAATACGCCTGATCAGCTCTGTTGGCCAGAAGATTACATATCCCATTGGCGTCAGCCACAATTACTACTCAGTCAAATCTGTAGCTTGCCTTTGATTGGCCATTTGCAAGGGCAGGTGCAGTATGTGGCTAGCCCAAAATTCTCTACCGAACTGCAAAGTGGTAGTGTTTATTGTAGTTTGCTAATGGTTTCTGAAGATTCTGACGTACAAAACCTGTCTGATTTACGTGATGCCCGAGTGGCAATTAATAGCGTTGATTCTCAATCGGGCTATGGCATATTGAATAATAGCTTTATGCAAACAGGGCTGGCTCTAGATATTATGGTTGCAGGTTATGCAGAATCAGGGGCCCATGTCGAAAGCTTGTCTTGGCTACAGCAAGGTAAAGTAGATCTTGCTGCAGTTGATTGCATTAGCTACCACTTTATTGCTAAATACCAGCCCCGTTTACTCATTGGCTTGCGCAGTTTAGGCAGCACAGACTACACCCAAGGCCATGCTTGGGTCACTAGTGTTACTACTAGCACTCAAACAATTAGCCAGCTTCAGCAAGGCTTAAGTAAGGCTATGGCAGCACCAGAATTAGCGGCCTTACAGCGTGAACTGGGTTTAACTGGCATGGAAGTCGTTTCGGATTCAGCTTTGAAACCCACAGCAAGAATGCAGAAAAACACCCAAGCCGCTGGTTACGATATCAGTATGATGCCTAAGTTAGACATCAGTTAAACTGAGCATTGACACCGTACAGTTATTCTTTTGGTGGGGCTTCTCCACCATAAACTAACCATTGATGAGATAACCAATAGTAGTTCTTTTGCCCCCAAATTGGAGCTGTACAGTTGTATCGATTACGCCCTTTACCTAAGGCCTTGTTGGCTTGAACTGTAAAATTCATTTTACCTTTCCAGGTTGGCATCTGCCGTTCACCTACAATAAAACAAGAAAGCTGCTGCCTAACGCCCAGTCTTTGTGCTTTTGTTAGCTCAACGTCTAACAACGGTTGGCTTTGTTCCCCTTGGTCAGTACGAATTACCGGGTTACTGAATTCAGTATAGTTAGCAGGGAAGGGTTGTGACGCAAGTTTAGTCTTAAGAGTCTTTAAACTGCTATATCGACCCGCTGCAGGGAACCGAGGTAACGCTTGCCAGTCCGAAAATTCAGCGACGCCACCAGATTGTTGCCCAAATGCAATGTAACCCCTATCCTTAAGGGCGCGTTTGAGTTGATCGTTGTATTCCCCAAAGGGGTAGGCTAACCACTTAGGAACTGGCCCCAGTTCGTCCGTTAAGCGTTGCTGAGCAGTATTGATGTTGTCTAAGGTGTCGTTTAACCATTGTTCATCGTATACAGGTTTGCGCACTAGGTAGTCGTGGTCTAGAGTGTGGTTAGCTAACGTGACACCCTGCTTTTTGAGGTCCCGTAACATATCCCATGTCATGGCATGGCGGTTGTTTTGATCTACGGGGTCTGTATTTACAAATACGGTAAAAGGGTAAGCATATTTTTGTAACAAGGGTAAACCTTGCTCATAAATATCGCGCCACGCATCGTCGAATGTAATGGCAATGGCTTTTTCGGGTAAGGGCTTACCTTGTTGTACTGAAGCTATGGCCGATGCTAGGTCTACAACAGTATAGTTATTTTGCTTCAAATACGCTAAATGACCTTCAAACTCCTCTGCCGTTAAAGAGGTAGAGCGAGGCATAGTGGAACTAATGTGATGATAGAGCAGGATATTAAAGCTATCGGCGGCAGGGCTGGTTAAGGGCCAAAGGAGCCCTAAACCTAATAGTGGTAAAAAACGTATCGATTTGCAATTCATAGTTTTATTTGTCCGGAAATAAGTCGCTACATAATTCGCCACCAAAACCCCAATTAGACTTAGGCACATCACGAATCATCACCTGAACGGCGCTCGGATTGCCGCCAGTAATGTCGCACATGGTTTTAGTGAGTCCTTCAACAATTTGACGTTTTTGGTCGACCGACCGGCCTTCAAATAATTCTACGGTGATTAATGGCATAGAGGGTTCCATGTAAGTGCATAAAAGTTAACTCAGAAGATTCATTTTATAACCTCATCAAAGTCCTATGCAAGGCAAAAGACTTGGGCTAAAGTGACGGCCATACGCTCGTACAAGGATGACCAATGCAAAACCATAAAAAAAACCCCCTTATTGGCATGGGCTTGATGATGTTAGCGATGGTGCTAGTACCAATACTAGACTTGTTCGCCAAGCTTTTGTCGGTAGATTACGCAGTGATAGAAATCACTTGGGCGCGGTTTGTGTTTCATGGTTTGTGGCTATTACCTTTACTTGCTTGGAAGGGTATTGTCTGGTGGCGTATGCCACAGCAGCCGGTTTATCAGCTATTACGTAGTTTGATGCTAACAGTCACCACGGTATGTTTCTTTTTCGCCATCAAAGACAACCCTATTCCTACTGCTTTAACGTTATTATTCGTTTCGCCCTTAATCGTCGCTGTGGTTGCGCCAATATGGCTGGGAGAATCTTTTGACGCCCTAAGGGGCGTTGCTGTTGTATGTGGTTTTGTAGGTGTAGTGGTGGTATTACGACCTACGGCAGACAGCTTTTCACCCACTATATTATGGGCCCTGGTGGCGGGTGTGGGTTATGCCTTCTATATTATGTTTACTCGCAAGTTGAGTTCCTCAGCACCACCATTATTAACTTTGTTCTATACAGCAGTAGGTGGGGTGCTTGTACTAACTCCGCTAGTTGGTAGTGTATGGAAAACCCCAGATTTAACAGGTTTGGTAATGATGGCCAGTATGGGGTTATTTGCAGCCATGGGACATTTCTTCATTATTATGGCTTGTGAATATGCTACGGCATCGCAGCTAAGCCCCTTTAACTACTTTGAAATTGTGGCAGCTACGGGTATTAGTTATTTTGCCTTTGATTTTTTTCCCGATATTTATGTTTGGGTGGGTATTGCCATCATTTGCACCAGTGGTGCTTATGTATCTTGGCGAGAATTACAACTAAGCAAAAGAGCCCGTGCCATTCAGGATGGCCGTATCGACATACTTTAAAGCATCTAAAATACACTTAGGAAGCAGCTAATGAGACATTGGATTAACACGGCGCTAAGCGCTATCAATGCAGACTATCAGCGCTCGGCAGATACCCACCTTATCAAGTTGGCGCTGCCAAACTGTGAGGGCATCGATGTATACCTTAAGGATGAGAGCACTCACCCAACGGGTAGTCTAAAACATCGCTTGGCTCGTTCATTGTTTCTTTATGCCTTGTGTAACGGAAAAATTGCAGCGGGCACTACGGTGGTAGAAGCGTCTTCGGGCAGCACTGCAGTGTCTGAAGCCTACTTTGCTAAGCTTATTGGGGTACCCTTTATTGCGGTGATGCCTAGGTCTACCTCAGCACAAAAGATAGCGCAGATTGAGCGGTTTGGCGGCCGATGCCACTTTGTAGACAGTGCTACTCAAATGCATGAAGCTGCAGTGTTGCTAGCCAAGGAATCGAGTGGCTATTTTATGGATCAGTTTATGTATGCCGAGAGGGCAACAGACTGGCGTGGTAATAACAATATTGCGGAGAGTATCTTTAAACAGATGTCCAGTGAGCCTCATCCAATTCCTCACACCATGGTTATGAGTGCAGGAACAGGTGGTACTTCGGCTACCCTTGGGCGTTATATCCGCTACCAGGGCTATGGCACTAGATTGCTGGTGGTGGATCCTGAAAATTCAGCCTTTTATCCAAGTTACATAGCTCAAGATTCGAGCATTACCACGGGTATTAGCAGCCGTATAGAGGGTATTGGGCGTCCGCAGGTAGAGGCCTCTTTTATGCCCCACGTGGTTGATGAGATGATGCAAGTACCCGATTTAGCCAGTGTTGCTGCTATGCTTTGGCTAGAGCAACAGACTGGCCGTAAAGCAGGACCTTCAACCGGCACTAATTTATGGGGTGTTATGTCTGTGGCTCAGCAGATGCAAACACAAGGTATTCAAGGTTCCATCGTAACGCTGTTATGTGATGGTGGAGATCGGTATTTAGAGACCTACCACGAGCCTGAGTGGGTGTCTGAGCATTTGGGTGATCCAGCACCTTACCAGCAAAAGATTGCAACCATGCTGGGTGGTTGACAATTTGAAGTCAGCTTAATCTAGCGTGGGTTCCATATCTTCTAAGTCATATGGTGTTGCTTGATAAACGCAATAATTCAACCAGTTACTAAAGAACAAATAGCCATGACTACGCCAAGACGCTTTAGGCGTGGCACTAGCGTCATCATTAGGAAAGTAGTTAATTGGCAACATAGGGTTTAAACCTGCAGCGTGATCTCTGTGGTACTCATCTGCCAAAGTTAGGGCACTGTACTCTGGGTGGCCGGTAACGTACACCTGACGGCGATCCTCACTGGTCATCAAATAGGCGCCAGAGGCATCAGATTGGGCCAAGATGATGAGGTCAGTATTATCGGTGATGTAATCTACTGGAAAGTCTGCTGTGCGAGATTGAGGCGCCAAAAATTGGTCGTCAAACCCTCGAGTGAGCGCGTCATTTCCAGGTTTTACCGTTTGTTGATATACGCCAGATAGCTTTTGTGTGCGTGTTTGTTTGGGTAAACCGTACAAAGACTTTAAGCCAGCCTGGGCCGCCCAACATAAAAATAAGGTAGACGTTACATGGGTACGAGACCATTGAATAATTTCATCTACTTGAGGCCAATACGTAACATCCTCAAAGGCCACTAGGCCCAGAGGGGCACCGGTGATAATAAGGCCATCATAATTATGCTCTTTGATCTGATCGAAATTACGATAGAAACTATTGAGGTGTTCTGAAGGCGTGTTTTTGCTCGTGTGGTTATCTACTCGTAAAAGCTCTATGTCTACCTGCAAAGATGAATTAGACAACAACCGCATGATTTGAGTTTCAGTTTCAATTTTTTTAGGCATTAAATTGAGAATGATGATTTTTTGTGGACGAATATCTTGATTAAGAGCGCGTGTTTCCGTCATTACAAACACGTTTTCGTGTTGCAGCACACTGGTGGCAGGCAAAGCATCTGGAATACGGATCGGCATGGGAAACTCTTTAAAGTAAGTGGATAATTAGTAATCAAAGTAAGTGTAGCAGAATAGCTGGGGCTTGATGAAGAGTCTATAAAAACGATCAGCAAATGGAAAAACACATCAAATTTAGTGGAAATGTGAGTTTCCGCAAGTTAATGTCGCAATTAAGGTTTGAACTTTCCCACAACTAACGGATATACTCGGTAGTTCGTTGCAGCCTATTGGCTGTAATACGATAGGTCGTGGTTTAGTTAAACCTAGATTAAATTCCGACTACTCGGTTCGGCCCCAAAATACTGTGGATGGCCTATACCAATATCATAAATATAAAATTCCTAGAGGAATAGATTAATGCAAAACACATTTAAAAAGACACTTCTTGCTACTGCCGCTGCAACTTTGATTGCAGGTACTGCTCATGCTGAAATTAAAGTAGGTGTAATTCTTGGCTTCACTGGCCCAATTGAATCTTTAACGCCAGCCATGGCTGACAGTGCAGAATTGGCTTTCACTGAAGCGTCTAACTCTGGTTTGTTGCTTGGTGGCGAAGCTATTACTGCAGTACGTGCAGACTCAACTTGTGTAGACGCTTCTGCTGCGACTGCTGCTGCAGAACGTTTGGTTAACTCTGATGGCGTTGCAGCTATCATGGGTGCTGACTGTTCTGGTGTTACTGGTGCAATTGCTAAAAACGTAGGCGCGCCAAACGGCGTTGCTATGGTATCTCCTTCGGCAACTTCACCTGGTCTTAGCAACATTGAAGACAACGGCGTATTCTTCCGTACTGCTCCTTCTGACGCCCGTCAGGGTGTTGTATTGGCAGATATTGTAATGGCACGTGGTATTGACACTGTAGCCGTAACTTACACTAACAACGACTATGGTAAAGGCCTAGCAGATGCATTTGCTACTGCTTACCGTGCTGTTGGCGGTACTATCACTATTGAAGCTGCTCACGAAGATGGCAAAGCAGATTACTCTGCAGAAGTAGGCGCATTGTCTGCTTCTGGTGCATCTGAGCTAGTTGTACTTGGTTACCTAGACCAAGGGGGCCGTGGCATCATGCAGGCTTCTTTAGATTCTGGCGCATTTGAGCGTTTCATCCTAGCTGACGGCATGATCGGTAACTCTCTACTAGACATAGACGGTGGCATTGAAGGTACGTTTGGTACTCTTCCTGGTTCTGAGTCTGAAGGCGCAGCAATGTTTGAAGAAGTTGCAGCTGCAGCTGGCCTAGACGGCACTGCTCCATACGCAGCTCAGTCATACGATGCTGGTGCATTGTTGGCTCTAGCCATGCAATCAGCTGGTTCTGCTGATCGTGCTGGTATCGTAGCTCACCTTACTAATGTTGCTAACGCTCCTGGCGTAATCATCCTTCCTGGCGAACTTGCTAAAGGTCTACAGATCTTAGCTGACGGCGGCGAGATCAACTACGAAGGCGCAACCAACGTAGAATTTGACGTTAACGGTGACCCTGCTGGATCGTACAAAGAGCAAGAAGTAAAAGGTGGTTCATTCACCACCATTAAGGTTCACTAAGCACTCGCTTAAATCCTTAAACAAAAAGCCCGGCTTAGAGTGATCTAAGTCGGGCTTTTTGTGCCTGTGATTTGTTACAAAAACTCAACAGTTCTTTTCTTGACACATTCTTGACAAAGGTATCTAATCGATAAATTAAACAAGTGTTTTAATTATTAAAAATAATAACAGGGGTTAATATGAGCGCACGCTCATAAGTTTTGCAGTTTTAGGTACAATTTTTGGGGCTGGAATAGCTCAAGCAGGAGGTTTTGATAGTTCAGGTCAGGATACTTCAATCATTCTTAAAGAAGGTAATCTACTAGAAATTACGTCTGTGTCGGCAAGTCCAAGTGTAACTGGTGTATATGGTGCAGGTGTTGGTGGTGGAACAATTACCAATGTGGCCCCTAGCTATAGTTTTACAAATCTAGCCTTCCGTACAGACATTTCTGATGATATGTCATTGGCTATTATTCAAGATGAACCCTTTGGCGCCCATGTAAACTGGACAAGTGCAAGTAACGCTGGTGCTGCGGCTTCCTATAGTGGTATCAGTGCTCAGATCAAATCAAGCGCTACCACTGCCTTGGTGAGTTATGATGCTGCTGATAATATTACAGTATATGGTGGCTTTAAGTCTCAAAGTGTCTCAGCAACAGTATCTAACTCTCTTGTTGCAAACTATACATTGTCAACTAATACAGACTCTAACATTGGTTATGTTGTAGGTGCGGCGATTGAAAAGCCAGAAATTGCCATGCGGGTTGCTTTAACATATCACGCAAAAATTAAGCATGACTTAGCTGTTGTAGAAAGTGTTGGAGGAACTGCGTATCCTAGTGCAAATTTATCGCTCAACACACCAGAAGCTTTCAATCTAGACTTTCAAACAGGTATTGCTGCGAATACTCTATTATTTGGTTCTATACGACGTGCAAAGTGGACTCAGTTTATGGTTAAACCAGCAGTGTATTTGGCTAGTACAGGTGTGGCTTTGAAGGAGTTTACAGCGGACACTACTACCTACTCTATTGGCTTGGGCAGAAAGTTTACTGACCAATGGTCTGGTGCCGCGACATACGGTACTGAAGCTGCTGAAGGAACAGTTGGAGGTCCTATGGGACCAACTGATGGCTTTAGCAAGATGGGGCTAGGTGTGACTTACACTGGTGAGAAAGCGACAGTTACACTGGGTGTGCAAAAGGTGAATGTCGGTGATATCTCACTAGCATCTAGCGCCGCACTTACAGCAGAAATGAGCGGCAATACAACCCTAGTAACAGCAGTTAAAATTGGCTACAAGTTCTAATTTGAACCTATAGTCTGTAAACTGCAAAGCCCGATTAAAGCAATTTAGTCGGGCTTTTTAACGCCTGAATCTTTTATTTATGCCTTCTGACTTCCCTCAGCCATTGTCAATTATTCATCAAGACTCCGATCTTGTGGCCATCAACAAGCCCAGTGGTTTGTTAGTACACCGCAGCCCTATTGATAAGCACGAAACTCGTTTTGCAGTGCAAGAGCTGCGTAATCAGATTGGCCAACATGTGTATCCACTGCACCGTCTTGATAAACCCACCTCAGGGGTGCTGGTATTTGCCCTTTCAAGTGAGGCAGCTAGTTTTTATAGCCAACAGTTTCGTGAGCATGATATTCGTAAAACTTACCTAGCTTTAGTGCGAGGCTATGGCCCACAAAAAGTAACCATTGATCATGCCCTCACAGATGAAGCCGATGACTATGCAGGTGTAAAAGGGGGAGGCGAGGCTAAAGAGGCGCTAACTCACGTTAAGCGCTTGTGTGAGTTCGAAATACCGTTGATGGTAGACCGCTATCCCACCACTCGGCTGTCTTTAATGCAGTGTAAGCCTGTGACAGGGCGAAAGCATCAGATCAGACGCCATTTAAAGCACATAGGGCATCCTATCGTAGGTGATTCTCGTCATGGCAAAGGCGTGTTGAATCGTGCCTGTGAGGGCTATTTTGGAGCAGGGCGCTTATGGTTGTCCTGTACTCAAATGGTACTTACCAGAAGAGATGGCAGTGAATTGGTGATTGATGCACCGTTAGAGGCAGATTTTGAGCAGGTGTTAAAGCAACTTAATCGCTAAGGAACAGGCGTCAGCGGTTGGCAGTTTTCAGTTAACCGCCCGCCGCCCACCTTTAGCCCGATAGCCTACACAGAGTGTAAGCGTGTCTCCTCAGGGATAATGCCTTTAGGCATAAAGCGCATGGTCAGCAATAAGGTTAAGCCCATAATAAACAAACGCAAGTGTGGTGCGCCTTTCACTAAGTGTTCACGCAAGCCGCTGGCTTGATCCATACCCGCAGTTGCAAGGTCCATAAAGGCGATGGATAAAGGTTCTGCTTCTATCCACATGAACCAAATAAAGAAGCCTCCAAATACTGCGCCTAAGTTATTGCCACTACCGCCAATAATTACCATCAACCATACCAAGAAAGTAAAGCGTAATGGTTGGTACGATGAAGGTGTAAATTGGCCGTCTAGTGTAACCAACATGGCGCCTGCAACACCCACTACAGCGCTACCTAATACAAACACCTGTAGGTGCTGACGAACTACGTTTTTGCCCATGGCATTAGCGGCTTCTTCGTTATCACGAATAGCACGCATCATACGTCCCCAAGGGGAGTTTAAGGCTTTTATGCTTAACAATAATATGGCTACTAAAACCACAGTAAATAGGCCGGTGTAGCAAAGCTTAACAAAGATGCTAGAGCTTTGAATAACCAGTTGATTTAAGGCATCGGTTTGTTGTGTGTCTACTAGTGCAGCTAAGCGTCCACTGAATAAAGATTGCACCATATCTACAAACCAAGGCGTGGTTTGTAGGCCTAGTTCAAAAGGAACCGGGCGATCTAAACCTGCCACGTTTTTAACGCCACGGGCTAACCAATCTTCATTTTTTAATACAGCGATGATAATTTCAGAAATACCTAAGGTGGCAATGGCCAGGTAGTCCGAGCGCAAGCCTAGGGTGATTTTACCCACTATCCAGGCCACACCGGCTGCCATAATGCCACCTAGAATCCATGAAAAGATAATAGGCATGCCCATGCCGCCAAGGAATCCAGACGTAGCGGGGTCAACATTTTCAATGGCATAGACTGCAGGGCCATAAAAGTGATTGATCACAAAGTAAGCACCAATATACAAGCCAGTTAAAGTTAGCCGGCGTTGCCAGCTTGCTGCCATATTGCGATAAACCAGGATAGACAAAATAATGGTAATGACCACTAGTATGAAACTTACGGACATGCCTTGGCCGCCCACAGACCATGCCTCTAATACCGGTGCTTCAGATACTAGGACGGCCGCTAAGCCACCCAGTGCGGTAAAGCCCATTACGCCTAAATTAAGTAGACCTGCATAACCCCATTGAATGTTTACACCCAAGGACATCACGGCAGAAATTAGACACAAGTTTAAAATGGCCAAAGCAAAAGGCCAAGATTGCCCCATGCCCACACCAACCAGTAATAACCCCATCACTGCAAAAGCTAAGGGTGCGCGATTTTGTTGATTAAATAGTGCTTTCATTAGATTGATTGCCCTTTAAAGATGCCCGTTGGTCGAATTAACAACACCACCACGAGAATGATGAACGACACGGCAAACTTATAATCAGTGGATAAGAACTGCATTAACCCCGTAGGTTCTAAAGACTCTGGCATGAGGTAAATGAAGAACTTCTTATAGGCGTAAGTGACGATAACTTCTGAAAAAGCTATAACGAACCCCCCGACTACTGCACCGATAGGGCTGCCAATACCACCTACAATTGCGGCGGCAAACATGGGCAACAGCAGCATGAAATAGGTAAAGGGTTTAAAGCTTTTATCTAAGCCATACAATGTGCCAGCAGTGGTTGCTAACGCAGCAACAAGAATCCAAGTGATCAGTACCACACGATCTGGGTTGATGCCAGACAAGAGCGCTAAATCTTTATTGTCTGAAAAAGCTCGCATGGCCTTACCTGTGCGAGTTTTTTGCAAGAAGTAGAACAAAGCAGCGACGCACATAATGGTTACAGTGAGGGTAAGAACTTGGGTGGATTTGAGCGCCAAACCTTCACTTAATCCAGTGAATTCTCTAAATTCACGGGGACGGAAAATAAACTTAGTGCCGTCCATAAAACGTTGGTCGCTTGGGCCAATGATAAAACGCACAATGGCGTTAGTCATGAACATAACACCCGTAGAAACGATTACAAAAATAACCGGCGCGCTCTTTTTGGCACGGTAGAACTTATACACGGCCTTATCAAACACTAAGGTTAAGGCTATGGCTCCCATAATGCCAAAGGGCAGGGCCAGTAATGCAGTGGGTAATGGACCAAAACTAATGCCCATAGATTGGAAACCCCAAGTGACTAGGATAACTATCATGGTGCCAAAGGCCATCATGTCGCCATGGGCAAAGTTAGAAAAGCGTAGAATGCCATAGACTAAGGTGATGCCTAATGCGCCAAGAGCTAACTGGGCACCGTAAGAAATGGCTGGAACAAGCACAAAGTTTGAAAACAAAACAATGGCATTTAAAATATCAACAAATTCTGGCATCACTTAACCCCCCAAAAAGGTGCGTCGCACCACAGGATCAGCCAGTAGTTCATCACCACTGCCTGTGTGTTTATTAGTACCCGTAACCAAAACATAGCCTTTATCGGCTATGTTCAAAGCTTGGGCTGCGTTTTGTTCAACCATCAACACGGCAATGCCTTGTTGCTTCACTTCTAAAATACGGTCAAACAATTCGTCCATGACGATGGGCGACACGCCTGCAGTAGGCTCATCTAACATCAGCACGCTAGGCTGGGTCATCATTGCTCTGCCTACAGCGACTTGTTGGCGTTGACCACCTGACAGTTCACCGGCATTTTGGCGTCGTTTTTGCTTGAGAATAGGGAATAGGTCGTAGACCTGCTCCATAGTGCCAGTGAAGTCGTCAGTGCGAAGAAAAGCACCCATTTCAAGGTTTTCTTCTACTGTCATACCACCAAACACGTTATGGGTTTGAGGTACAAAGGCAATGCCTTGGCCAACACGATCTTGTGGAGACATGTGGGTAATGTCTTTGCCGCCCAGAGTGACGGACCCTTCTCGAAGGTTAAGCATGCCTAGTAAAGCTTTCATGGCGGTGGACTTGCCAGCACCATTAGGGCCCACAATAACCGCAATTTCACCTTTGTCTACGGACAGCGAACAACCATTGAGGATATCTGCACCGCCATAGCCGCCACGTAATTGATCTGCAATTAAATAGCTCATGAGTTTGCCTCCGGTTTATTCTTTAGGCCAGTGCCAAGGTAGGCTTCAATCACGGCCTCGTTTGCAATCACTTCTTTGGCTGTGCCTTGGGCGAGTACTGAGCCTTCAGCCATAACGATTACCGGATCACACAAGCGACCTATAAAATCCATATCGTGCTCGATCATACAAAAGGTGTAGCCTTTCTCTTGGTTCAAGCGCACGATGGCCTCACCAATTTCTCGCAATAAAGAGCGATTTACACCGGCGCCTACTTCGTCTAACAGAACTACTTTAGCGTCAACCATCATGGTGCGACCAAGTTCTAAAAGCTTCTTTTGACCGCCAGAAAGATTACCTGCTAATTCTTGAGCGACATGGCCCAAGTTGAGGAAGTCGATGACTTCCATGGCTTTATCACGTACTTTGGCTTCTTGCTCTCGTACTAGCGACGGACGAAACCAAGCATCCATAAGCTTTTCGCCAGCTTGTTGTGAAGGCACCATCATGAGGTTTTCCAGCACTGTTAAGGTGCCAAATTCATGGGCAATTTGAAACGTGCGCAACAAACCTTTATGGAATAACTCGTAAGGTGGCACGCCAGTGATATCTTCACCGTCTAGGTAAATGTGTCCTGAGGTGGGCGTTAAGTTGCCAGCAATCATGTTGAATAATGTGGTTTTTCCAGCCCCGTTAGGGCCGATGAGTCCAGTGATGGACCCTTTGGCGATTTCGATGGAGGCGTTATTAACGGCATGTACACCGCCAAAACGTTTACTCACTGATTCGACTTTGATCATGGGTGATCCTGTTGTCTACAAGAAGTCAAAATTGGTTAAGCTGTTTTAACCAACACTGATAGTTTTTATAGTTATAAATGAATGTAACAAAACCGACACGAAGGCCGGCTCTATATCTGTCCAATTATACCGATTAACTATAGGCAGGAAAACATGAGACTGCTGAAAAAGTGTCCCAATGACAAAAATAAGAAACTCAGGGTCGTTCTAAGTATAGTTTAGTCACGTGTCACAAACGGTATGAGCTATCTTCTGTATCAAGAATTGCCATGAGCTCGTCTAAATGTTGTTGGCCAAAGTCAAATCCGTAATTCTGCCACTGCTGAGCCGTTTTTTCTGCAACCTCGTGGCTTACGGGGTCTAGGGGTTGACCCGTGGCATAACAATCCAGTAATGTGCGGCAGGCTCTTTCAAAATAGTACATGTCGTCAAAACATTGGGCGACGCTGTTGGCAATGATCAACACCCCGTGGTTGCCCATGAGTAAAATACGTTTGTCGCCCATACAGGTGGTTAAACGTTCCGCTTCGTTGCCTAGTCCCATGCCATCAAATCCTGTATCAATGGCCACTCGTTGATAAAAGCGCATGGTGTTTTGATCTATGGGATACACGGTCTTATCTTTTAGACAAGCCAGTGCGGTAGCGTATCGAGTGTGCAGGTGCATTATACAGCGAGCATCAGGGAGATTTCGGTGTAATGCGCCATGAATAGCCCAAGTCGTTGGGTCTGGTGCATTAGCTTGATTCATAGTGCTGGGATTATTGGCATCCAGCAGCAACAACTCACTGGCTTTAATAGTACTAAAGTGCCGGCCTTGAGGGTTGCATAAAAACTGATGGCCGTCATCAGACACCGCTACACTAAAATGATTAGCAATGGACTCATGCATGTCCATCTTTGCTGTCCAGCGAAAACACGCTGCGAGTTCGGTTCTGGCTCGTTGTATCGCGGTGCTTTGTTGGTTCGTCATATTAATACCAGTTGTTTAGTGTCTTCATGTTGGCGATAATAGGCCCAATGTTTTGTCATGTGAAGTAAATTATGAACACTGAGCAACCTCTCAACCCGTTACACGGCGTTAAGCTAGAACAAATTGTCACCGACCTTGTGGATACCTTTGGTTGGGAAGTGTTGGCGGAACAGGTGAATTTGAACTGTTTTAAGGCCAACCCTAGTGTTAAATCTAGCCTTAAATTTTTACGTAAAACACCATGGGCCAGAGATAAAGTAGAGTCTTTGTATGTTTATGCCATTGTGCGTGGTAAATCACTTAGGTCTCAAGAAGAGTACCAAGCTAGAGCTAGGCCATCACCCAAACCAGCAGCAACTAATAGCAACATTTGGAAAACTTCCAGCTAACTTTAGTTAGTGAGCGTTTCACCAGTTTTAATGCAGTTGGTCAGCAACCGATTAATGTCGCTTGCTTGAGTATCGCTGTTTGCCAAGATAAGGCGGATGCCTGTTTTACCTTGGTATTTAGCATAGTCTACAAAGGCGCCACCTTCAATTTGCATGGTTTTACATATGGCAATATTCAATTCTCGAAGTTGTTCTTCGTCCATGTGAATAGCTGGACGGAATTGAAACAATACGTTGAGGTATGGGGCAGGGCCAAGCATGTGTAAGTGAGCGGATGCGTCGATAGTGTCAACGCAGCCTTGTTTGATGGCTTGTAATTGATTCACCTTGTCTGCAAAACCGTTGTTTCCGACTGCTTTCCAACTTAGCCATACCTTTAATGCATCTGCTCGCCGGCCACACTGAATGGATTTTTGGCCTAGGTTATAGGCCGCATTTTCATCGTTATGGAATAAATACTCGTCACCTCCGCCGCCGCAAGCCTGCTCTAACGTACCTTGATGACGCGTTAAAATAACCGCTGCCGTAATAGGTACGTTCATCAATTTATGAGCATCCCATGAAAAAGAATCGGCCAGTTCGCAGCCATTTAATAGGTGTTTATGTTGTTGAGAGAACAACACGGGTGCACCCCAGGCGCCGTCTATATGCAGCCAAAGGTTATATTGGTCGGCAATGGCCCTGCATTCTGGTACTGGATCAAAAGCACCCAGTACAGTTGTGCCGGCAGTAAGTCCGATGTAAAACGGTGTGTGGCCTTGTTGAATACTGTGCTCTATCGCTTCTGCGAGTGCAGAAGGGCACAATCTACCTTGGTTGTCTGAGGCTACAGCAATTAGATTGTCAGTGCCGATACCTAATAAATTAGCCGCCTTTTGACCTGAGTAATGAGCTTGATCCGAAACAAAGGCTACTAGTGTCCGGTTTTCCAAGCCTTTGGTTTTAATATAAGGGCAAGCGTGATGGCGTGCCATCATCATGCCAATGAGGTTAGCTTGGCTGCCGCCAGACACCATTACACCATCACCTGTTTGTGAAACAGTGGTAAAACCCACTAAACGATTCCATTGGTCAATGAGCTCCTGTTCCATCAAGGTAGCTACCGGGCTCATTTGGTACGTGTGCATGTTGGCATTGCTAAGGCTAGTTACCCAGTCACCTAGTAACGCAGGGTTATTGCGACCAGAATAAAGTAATTTAAAAAAGTCGACTTGAGCGCCATCAGGTTGGTAGCTTAAATAGTGGCCAGCGGCTTGTTTTAAAACGGCTAATTCTACGCCGTCTACGCCGAGGCTAAAATCTACAATTTGTTTCAGGCCTTTGGCGCTAATAGGCTTGCTAACAGAGCGATCCTGATTAAAATGTTGTGCGGCAAGTTGCTGAAATATGTCGAGGTATGGTTGCACTGTGTGTCCCTTATCAAGGTTAATATCATTGTAGAATTAGGGTGTTTGTGTTACTTTCCGCATCCGCACAAGCACCAATATTTAGGCTTCCTTTAATGGCTTCATCAACGACCCAAACCGATAACACAACATTATCTAGCTTTGAAAAATTCGACAAAGTGTCTGTTTGGTGTTCTACCACTAGCTACGACACTATTCCAGATAGTTATTTTGAAGAAGATGATAACGGTATAGAAGCTTGGGCTAGAAATTTTGCGATCACCCAATACGACCATGAAAACATGGAAACTAATGGTGTGGCAAGCGGCACGGCGTTGGTTAAAAGTATTATTGAAGATTGTTCTTATTCCAGCGCTTATGGTGAAGGTATCATTCATAAAATCAATAAGATGGGTCACGACCAAGTGAGCTGGATTATTTTGTTATTTGATTTCGAATATCGTAATAAACTCACCAAAATACATGAAGATGAGTACGTGCAATACGTGGGTTCTTTTATGTACAACATGGACGCTATTACTTTGGCTGAACGAGATGAACTAGACGCCGCTCGTGAAGAAAAACTACGTTTAGAAGCTCAGGTGTTATTGGAGACCGAGGCTGCTCTGGCTGCTACAGAAGTAGGAAGTGTGTGGGACTCAGCACCAGCGCCTGTAGTTGAGATAGCACCAGCACCTAAAGTAGTGGAACCTAAAACGGTTGAAGCTAAGCCGGTTGAAACTAGTGTTCAAAAAGTAGAGCCTAAAGGCCATAACCCTTGGTTGAAATGATATAGACGTGGCTAGACGTGTTTTTATATAGGCTATAGGTTTGCTTGATGCTTTTTGTGAGCCAACAAATATAAGAACTCAAGTAATATAGTTGCCCCTGCTAAGGCCGTAACGTCTGCATGATCATAAGCTGGGTTTACTTCCACTAAGTCAAACCCAACAATGTTAACGTCTTTTAAACCACGAATAATTTTCAAGGCTTTATCAGTGGTTAATCCACCCACAACAGGTGTGCCGGTACCTGGCGCATAGGCTGGGTCTAAGCAGTCTATGTCAAAGGTTAAATAAACTGGCAGATCGCCCACTCTTTGTATAATAGCCGAAACAATATCATCGGCGCTCATGTCATTAGCCCGTGCTGCATCAATCACTTCAAACTCATGGTCTTCCGGTCTGTATTCTGTACGGATGCCTACCTGTATTGAATGGTGTGGGTCTATTAACCCTTGTTTAGGGGCATGGTAAAACATACTCCCGTGATCTATTTCAGTATCGTTAGGGTAGGTGTCTGTATGTGCGTCAAAATGAACTAACGCCATCTTGCCGTAATGCTTAGCGTGAGCTCTAAGTAACGGCAAAGCCACATAATGGTCACCACCAATGCTCAACATTCTAGTGCCAGACGTAATAATGTGCTCGGCGTGTTGTTCTATTTCACGATTAAGGTCTTCTGGGTTACCGGGAATAAAATCCAAATCACCATAGTCTGCTACCTTGAGGTATTTGAAAGCATCAAAGGGCCATGGCCAACGTCTGCCTTCCCACCCCACATTGCTGCTTGCTTGTCTCACTGCATTAGGGCCAGAACGTGTACCTGCTCGCCCTGTAGTGGCTAAATCAAATGGCAAACCCACGATAGCAGCATCAAAATCTTGAGTCATGTCTCGCGTAAGCGGACGTGCCAAAAAGCTAAACTGGTTGGCGTACATTGAGATGATAGCGGGATCGCCGATAAGCTTGTTCTTGGCCATGTAAAGAAGTCTCCGTTTAACTGCGTTCAGAATAATGCACAATATCGCCAATCTGGGTGCATATTGCAAGATTTTGATTCGATGGCAAGCCTTTGCTCATCTACGGGGATTAGAAGTTTGAGTTGTAGTGATATAAATATAACTAATGATCCAATTTAATTTATTGATTTTACTAATGCTAATATAAAAACTAAAATGCTATTGTTTTCTGTGCCTCTAGTTGATTTTCTAGCAGGCCAATATATTAATCACTATCAGTGTAACAAATAGGTGAATGCCATGAATCCACAAAACATGCCTCGTACCATCGAAATTCCAAATGGCCAAAAAGTGGTTGCCACTTTTTCTAAGCAAGAGCTAAGTAACCGTCTTGCTAAATTGCGTGCTCACATGGCTACAGCCAATGTCGATGCAGTGGTATTAACCTCGTATCACAACATTAACTACTTCTCAGATTTCGTATACTGTCGTTTTGGCCGTGACTACGGTTTAGTAGTAACGCAAGACAACTACACTACTGTTACTGCCAACATTGATGGTGGTCAGCCATTCCGTCGTAACCAGTTGGGCGACAACGTGGTTTACACCGATTGGCAGAAAGGTAACTTCTTTGTTGCTCTTAAGAACCTAATCAAACCAGGTAGCCGCATTGGCGTAGAATACGATCACATGCCTTTGGCTACTATGGAAATTGTGAAAGCCACATTCCCAACGTCTGAGTTCACCGATATTGGTGTACCAACCATGCAAATGCGCATGATTAAGTCTGCCGAAGAAATTGAAGTAATCAAGCACGGTTCACGTATTGGTGATATCGGTGGTGCTGCTATTCGTGACGCTATTGGTGTAGGTGTGCCAGAGTACGAAGTAGCCTTGGCCGGTACTCAAGCTATGATCCGTGAAATCGCTAAAACTTTCCCAGACGGAGAGTTGATGGATACTTGGGTTTGGTTCCAATCGGGCATGAACACAGACGGTGCTCACAACCCGGTAACCAGCCGCAAGATTGAAGCTGGTGATATCCTTAGCCTTAATTGCTTCCCAATGATTGCAGGTTACTACACTGCGCTAGAGCGTACTTTGTTCTCTGAGCATGCTAGTGATCGTCATTTAGAATTGTGGGAAATTAACTGTAAGGTACACCGTCGTGGCCTAGAGTTAGTTAAGCCAGGCGTGAAGTGTAGCGATGTAGCTCACGAGCTTAACGAAATCTTTGCTGAACACGATGTGCTAGAATACCGCACCTTTGGTTACGGCCACTCGTTTGGTACGTTAAGCCACTATTATGGTCGTGAAGCTGGCCTTGAATTCCGTGAAGACGTAGACACAGTATTAGAGCCAGGCATGGTGGTTTCTATTGAGCCAATGATCATGTTGCCAGAAGGCATGGCAGGCGCCGGTGGATACCGCGAGCATGACATTCTAGTGGTTGGTGAAGAAGGCGCTGAGAACATTACTAAGTTCCCATTCGGGCCAGAGCACAACATCATTAAAGGCTAATCTTCGTTCAGTCTTTTAGTTCAAAACAAGCCAGCCTGATGTGTTTATCAGTCTGGCTTTTTTATGCCTGCCAATAGCTCAACGAGATGTTAGTATTGGAGGTGTATGTTTATATTTGGACGGCTGATATGATTAAAAAAATTGCCTTAAGTTTGTTAATTATTAGTGGTGGTTTGATGCTTATCGAGCGGGCCACGATGATAGTCTCAGATGGCCTAGCTAAAGGGTACTGCGGTGAAAGCTACCTGCAATTAGTTGATGGGGTGATGGGTAGCGCATCCTGTGGTTTTGAATGGGATGTCTATATCACTGTTGTGCTGTTTAGTACCATGTTCATTGGTTTATTTTTGTTCTTATTTGGCCACGGCCTAGGCCACAACTTAGACGAAGATCCAGACCGCAAGCCAGGGCCAGACTCAGACAAAGGCTTGAACAAAAAGGTGGACTAAGTAGTCGCTAGTTAAATTTTTGCGACTAAAGCCCTCGCTGCAGCACTATGCTGTTGCA
>Ga0302120_10000150_pt1 | contig 28736 bp, 29 predicted proteins | sample AG5_Bottom_MG_FD_203118 | JGI IMG/M metagenome (GOLD analysis project Ga0302120, IMG submission 203118) | Marine microbial communities from Western Arctic Ocean, Canada - AG5_Bottom | ecosystem: Environmental > Aquatic > Marine > Oceanic | place: Canada: Western Arctic Ocean | collected 2017-10-01 | reverse complement strand
GAGGAGGCTCCCGTTGAGGAGGCTCCCGTTGAGGAGGCTGTCGTCGAGGAGGCTCCCGTTGAGGAGGCCGAAGCCGAGGCGACCGAGGGTGACGAGGAGCAGTCATGAGCGCAGAAGCACCGATTGCAGAAGGTGTACTCGAGTACCTGATCAGGTCGATCGTCGAGGAGCCGGACGAGGTCCGCATCCAGACCTCCGGCGATGAGCGCTGCACGTTCTCGGTGACGGTCGCTGACGGCGACATGGGTCGTGTCATCGGGCGTCGGGGTCGCGTGGCCAACGCAATCCGGACCATCGTCCGGGCCGCAGCCGTCCGCGACGAGACCGAGATCGACGTCGACTTCGTCGACTGACCGTCCCATGGACGGTGGACCGCACCACGATGGTCCAGTCCTCCTGGAGGTGGGCCGGATCGACAAGCCCCACGGACTCGGTGGGGAGGTCGTGGTCAGCCTCATCACGCCCCGTCTGGAGCGTCTGGAACCCGGCTCCGTCCTGCAGACGGATCGTGGTGACCTGACGGTCCAGTCCAGCAGACCGCACCAGCACCGCTTCCTGGTCCGGTTCGACCGGATCGAGGACCGCGAGGCAGCTGATACCTGGCGCGGCATCGTGCTCTCGGCGCATCCGATCGTGGATCCCGACGATGACACCCTCTGGCTCCACGAGCTCGTCGGAGCGACCGTGGTGGACCAGCACGGCACGTCGCACGGAACCGTGGTCGCCCTCCTCGACAATCCGGCCAGCGACCTGCTCGAGCTGGCCGACGGCCGGTTGATTCCCCTTGTGTTCGTGGTCGACCACGAACCGGGCGTGAGCATCCAGGTCGACGTCCCCCCGGGCCTGCTGGACGACGGGTTCGTGGACGGCCGTGGGGAGGCCACGTGACGCTACGAATCGACGTACTCACGCTCTTCCCCGGCATGGTGGAGGGATACGCGTCCGAGAGCATCCTCGGTAGGGCCTCGTCGGCGGGGCACCTGGACCTCCGTGTGCACGACCTCCGCCTGGCCACCTCCGACGTCCACAGGACGGTCGATGACAGCCCGTTCGGGGGTGGGGCCGGAATGGTCCTGATGCCGGAGCCGGTGTTCGCCGCCGTCGAAGCTGTGGAGCCGCCCCGGCCGTTGATCCTCATGGGCACCGCCGGTCGCCGTTTCGACCAGTCGGTCGCCGCTGAGCTGGCGGCCCTGGATGGGTTCTCCCTGCTCTGCGGTCGGTATGAGGGGGTCGACGAGCGGATACGGACGGGTCTCTGCGACGACGAGATCTCACTCGGCGACTTCGTGCTGGCCGGCGGGGAGCTGGCTGCGCTCGCCATCATCGAGGCGGTGGCCCGCCTTCGACCCGGCGTTCTGGGAAACTCCGCCTCACCCGAGGAGGAGTCCTTCTCCGATGGCCTCCTGGAGTACCCCCACTTCACGCGACCGGCCGACTTCCGTGGGATGGAGGTGCCCGAGGTGCTGAGGTCCGGCGACCATGCCCGGGTGGCCCGATGGCGCCGGGCGTCGGCCCTGGCCCGGACCGTGCTGCTTCGCCCGGACCTGATCCTCGAGGGAGGAGGGCTGTCCGACTCGGATCGGGAACTGCTCGAGGAGTTCGACCTTCCCGGGGACTGAGCCCGGCGAGGCTCCCGCCCGCCGCTGCCCGGTGTCGTCACCGGCGTGTCGCCGTATGCTGGCGCACCGGTCCACTAGTTGGACCTGACACCCGCCGATCCCACTTAGACCGGCAGACGAACTCCGTCCGATTCCAACACTTCGGACCCGGCCTCCCGAGGACGAGCCATGCAGCCCACCGATCTCGTCGATCACCAGAACATCCGCGATGACATTCCCGACTTCGGCGCCGGCGACACCCTCAGGGTGCACGTGCGCGTGGTCGAGGGAAACCGGAAGCGGATCCAGCTGTTCGAGGGCGTGGTCATCAAGCGTCAGGGCAGTGGTATCCGGGAGACCTTCACCGTGCGCAAGCTGAGCTTCAGCGTGGGCGTGGAGAGGACCTTCCCCGTCCACTCTCCGATCCTCGAGCGGATCGAGGTCGTCACGCGAGGCGACGTCCGTAGGGCCAAGCTGTACTACCTCCGCGACCGGATCGGCAAGCGTGCCAAGGTCAAGGAGAAGCGGGACTACTGATCCCGCGGGCTGCGACCCGGTCGGAGAGGACCGCTGTCGCACCCTCCTCCTAGCGTCACCGCCATGGCGGTACGAGCACGACACCCAGATCACGGAGAAGGTAGGACAGCGCCCCACCTGGCCCTGGGGGCCTGGGGTGAACGGCTGGCGGAACGCCGCTACCGCACCGACGGTTACCGGGTGCTGGCCCGTAACTGGCGCTGCCCTTCGGGCGAGATCGACCTGATCCTCGAACGCGGGAATCTCGTCGTCTTCAGCGAGGTGAAGACCCGATCCTCTACGGCCTTCGGATGGCCGGCCGAGGCCGTGGACCGACGACGCCAGTTGAGGCTCCGGGCGGCAGCGGCCACGTGGATCCGGTCAACCGGAGCCCGTCCCGGGGAGGTCCGCTTCGACGTCGTATCGGTCCTGCCCGGCAGGGTCGAACGGCTGGAGGGAGCGTTCTGAGCCGTCCCTCCGGGAGGGCGATTCCTGTGCATCCACTTCGGCCGGCTGGCGTCAGTCGGCGAGATGTCAGCCGGGTCGCCTGCGGGTCCAGCAGCCCCGGTGCCAATGGCGGCGGAGGTCGGGTGCATCCACCGGCACGATGACTATGTGGCCCAGCCCGGGTGGAATGTCGCGGTTGCATCCCGGACAGGTGTAGGTCTTCGTGGCCTGGTAGGGCTGAACGAACCTTTCCTCAAAGTCGCCGAAGATCTCGGGATTCTCCACGTCAGGCCTCCCTGCCGGGTCCGGGGTCCATCGACAGGCTCACCTGTCGGCCCCGCTGGGTTTCACGGGCACGTTCACAGGAACAGGGCCCAGGCCAGCAAAATCACGGCTACGGCTATGGCAGCGCCCACATAGACGAAGTCGCCAGGTCGGCGCGTCCTGGCGCGCTGCGGATCGAAACCCATGGCGTCAGTATCGTCCCCCGGGTCATGTCTCCCCACCCCCTGCTCGCCATCGCAGCCCTGCTACTCGCAGCCGCCTGCGCGGGGTCGCCTCCGCCGGTACCCGGGGCAGGTTCAGGGACGGCCGACCCGGTCCTGGTGGAGGGACGCGGGGTCTGGGCCAAGTCCTGTTCCTCCTGCCATGCCCCTGATGGGTCGGGCGGTCGCGGACCGTCCCTGCGAGCCATGGTGGAGCGGTTCCCGGATTTCGTCGACCAGATGGCGGTGGTCACCGAGGGGCGGAGGGGTATGCCAGCGTTCGGCGGCCGTTATTCGGATGGCGAGATCCTCGCCGTCGTTCGCTACACCCGCGAGGTTCTTGGGACGGCTTCCTATCCCGCCGGGTCGTAGCACCCGTCCAGCCGTAGCGCCCTGCAGCACGGCTCTACGCACGTTCCACCTCTGGCCGAGATGCCGGTGGGGCTGCCGCGTCCGATCCCCCTGACGACGGCGTAGTCTCGGCTACAGCCGCTCGGGGTCGGCGCACGACGACTCCTCCCAGCATCCAGGTGGGGGAGGATCCGTGCTTGCCACCGTAAATGCAGCGACCCTTCACGGGGTCTGCGGGCATCCGGTCCGGGTAGAGGTCCACGTGGCCAACGGCCTTCCGGCATTCACCGTCGTCGGCCTGCCCGATGCCTCGTGTCGCGAGGCGCGTGATCGGGTGAGGGCGGCGCTGGTCTCCAGCGGCCTCTCCTGGCCCGCCCGTCGGATAACCGTGAACCTGGCGCCCACCGGCATTCCCAAGGCGGGATCCGTGCTCGACCTCGCCATGGCGGTCGGACTTCTTGTGGCCTGTGAGGAGATCGAACCCGAGTCGATCCTGGACCTGGCATTCCTGGGAGAGCTCGGTCTGGATGGCTCCATCAGGCCTGTCTCCGGGGTGCTTCCGTTGGTGGACGCGGTGGTGGCATCCGGCGTGGTCGTCGCCCCGGAGAACCAGCCGGAAGCCACCCTCGTGGCGACCCAGCGGGTACTCGGCGTGGGTGACCTCCGCACGCTGGTCCGTGCGCTACGCGACGAGGTTCCCTGGCCGGCGCCCGGCGAGGCGCCTGTTCCGGCTGAGCCTGCGGACGGCCCTGACCTCAGCGATGTACGCGGCCAGCGGGTCGCCCGGTTCGCCCTGGAGGTGGCGGCTGCCGGCGCCCACCACATACTCCTCGTCGGCCCTCCAGGTTCCGGAAAGAGCATGCTGGCCCGCCGATTGCCCGGAATCCTGCCGGACCTGGATCCGGTTGATGCGCTGGAGGCCACCCGGATCCGCTCAGCGGCTGGCGAGGACCTCCCTCCCGGAGGCCTGGACCTGCGACCGCCATGGAGGGCGCCCCACCACGGGTCATCTGCGGCGGCGCTGGTGGGCGGGGGGAGCCGGACGATGCGGCCCGGCGAGGTGAGCCTGGCGCACGGTGGCGTCCTGTTCCTCGACGAGTTGGGTGAGTTCGCCCCCACGGTGCTCGACATGCTCCGCCAGCCCCTAGAGGACGGGACGGTGCGGGTGAGCCGCTCCGGTGGGTTCGCCGAGTATCCCGCCAGGGTCCTCCTGGTGGCGGCGATGAACCCGTGTCCATGCGGCGGATCGGCGGCCCCGGGCGGGTGTCGCTGTCCGGCGGCGGTCCGGGCCCGGTACGTGCGTCGGGTCTCGGGTCCCTTGCTCGACAGGTTCGACCTGCGGGTCGGCGTCCACAGGCCGGATCCGTCTGACCTGTTGTCCGGGAGCGCGGGGGAGTCGACGTCGGAGGTGGCGTCCCGGATCCGCCATGCGCGCCGACGGGCGGCGGACCGTGGCGTCCGGGCCAACTCGGAGTTGTCCAGCAGGTTGCTGGAGGCGGCTGCCCCGCTGGAGTCGGCGGCCGTACGACTCCTCGAGGCCGAACTCCACGCCGGGCGTCTCAGCGCCCGTGGCCTGCAGCGGGTACGGGCGGTGGCCCTCACGATGAGCGACCTGGCCGGGATGGATGTCCCGCTGGGCTCCGACCTGGTGGACACGGCGCTCGGCCTGCGCATCGATCCGTTCCGGTCGGAGGGCTTCGATGTCAGGTGACGAGCGGTCGACATCCGGTCGGGACAGGGTCGACGATGCCCATGTGGCGGCCATCCTCGGCCTTCCGGACATGGGTCCGGCCAGGGCCCGGTCCCTCCTCGTCGACAGGTCTCCTGTGGAGGCCTGGCGTGGGATCACCAGGGGTGAGGTCCCGAAGCAGACGGGTGCCCTGCTGGGAGCCCGTCGGTCAGAGGTCCTGGGCGGGTGGCGGACCGCCGCCGCGACCACCGACCCCGATCGTGTGCTGGAGCGCATCGAGGACATGGGCATGCGGGTCTCGAGACGCGGTCAGGCCGGGTATCCGACACAACTTGTCGAGGATCCTGATCCACCGGTTGCATTCTTCGCCGTCGGCGTCGACCTCCTGGTCGGCGGGCTACCGCGGGTTGCCGTGGTGGGCACCCGACGTTGCAGCAGCTATGGATCCGACGTGGCGATCCAGTTGGGCAGGGACCTGGCGGCTGCCGGCGTGGTCGTCGTCTCCGGTCTGGCGCTGGGCATCGACGCTGCTGCCCACGGCGGAGCGTTGGCTGTCCCGGGTGGTGCTCCTCCGTTGGGCGTGGTGGGTACGGGCCTCGACGTGGTCTATCCGGCCGCCAACCGGGCGTTGTGGCACCGGGTGGCCTCGGCAGGGCAACTCGTCTCCGAGATGCCACCGGGAGCCGGTCCCACGCGCTGGTGCTTTCCGGCCCGGAACCGAATAATCGCGGCGCTCGCCCATGTCCTGGTTGTGGTCGAGTCCCATGCCGGTGGCGGATCGATGCACACGGTCGCTGCCGCCTTGGAGCGGGACCGGCCGGTCCTTGCGGTTCCGGGGTCGATCCGGAGCCCGGCCTCGGAGGGTTCCAATCGCCTACTGGCCGATGGTGCAGCGCCCGCCTGTGGTGTCGACGACGTGATTTGCGCCCTGGGTCTCCTCGGCCTGTCCCCGGAGTCGGCAACGCCCCAGCCGGAGTCGTCCTCCGTCGATCCCCCCGGTCCCGCAGTGGGTTCGGTCGACGACGCCGTTCTGGAGGCCATGGGATGGTCGCCCACCAGCCCGGACGCTCTTGCCGAGCGGAGCCGGCTGGGTCCGGTGGAGCTGGGTGCGGCGATCGCACGACTCCGACGCGCCGGCCTCGTCACCGAGACCCGGGGATTCCTGGAGCGACGTCGGCGATCTCTCGACTGATCCCGGCGCCCGGTCGATCCGGATCGTCGACCCCCTCCCCCCTCCCCGTCGTTGGCGAGCAGTCCTGGCCCTCCCCACCGGCGAACGTTTCCGACCTCCCCTCCGATGAGAGGTCCCTCGCCTGCTTCCCCCCCGACCTCCAGATCCGGGAATCCCCATGTCCTGCAACCGTGTCCTCCGGTCCCTTCTGCCGATCGCTGTCGTTTCGGCCCTCGTCTCCACCCTCCTGGTCGCTCCTCCTGCCGGCGCTTCCGTGGGCGCCGATCTGCCGGCATCGGGCGGTACCCCTGACACCGGAGTCACCGCCGTCCAGGTGGTGGCCTACCGCCTTCCCACCACCGGCGTCCTGGTCGATGGCTTTCGTCCTCCGACGAGCAGCTGGGGTCCCGGGAACCGTGGGCACGAGTACTCCACGGCGACTAACTGGCCGGTCACGGCTTCGGCCGCAGGGGTGGTCCTGTTCGCCGGCCCGGTAGCCGGCACCCTCCACGTGACCGTCGGCCATCCCGACGGCCTCCGGACCTCGTACTCGTTCCTTGCCGAGATCCGGGTGACGACCGGAGAGAAGCTGGTGGCCGGTGCCACGCTGGGCTACTCGGCGGGTCGCTTCCACTTCGGCGTCCGGACGCCGGACGGTTCCTACATCGATCCGGCTCGGATCCTGGGCTCGGTGCTGAGGCTTGTGCCCAGGCTCGTCTCCCACGAGGACAAGTTGGTGAGTGCTGCGGCACGTGCCCAGCGAAGGCTCTACGAGCGCTCTGCAATGGAGGACCTGGCCGACTGGAGGGCCGCCACCGGTCGTTGGGTCGGGGACCGGTTGTTGGACGGCGCACGGATCGGCGCGGTGCTTGCCTACGAGGCGGCCTCACGAGCGGCATGGACGTACATACGCACCGTGGTGGAGGCCGACGACTGGATCATCGTCGGTCTGCGGGTCGCGTCGGCAGTCCTGGGAGCGGCGGAATGCACGCCGGATTCGGTACGGCCGCCACTACCGACCGACAGGCGGACAGCGGTGACCGTCGGCGGCCTCGACTCCGGTCCTGCCGACGGGGCGTTCGATGACCTCGACCTCCGGGGGCTCGGCTACGCCGTCGAGGACGTCCTCCGGTTCTCCTATGACGGCGGGCGGTCGCCCGATCCCGGCCTCGAGACGGCCGACTGGCTGCGCCCCATCCCGGTCACCATCCATTCCGAGGCATCCACGCGTCGCGCCGTGGCCGACAGCGCGACCCTGCTCGCCGAGCTGCTCAGGACGATCGGCCAGCTCCGTCCCGGATCCGCCATCGAGGTCTACGGCCATTCCCTGGGAGGCCTCGTGGCGGTCACTGCCGCCGCCCAGGTGGCCGATCCAGCGGGCTCCCCGAACCTCAGGATCCTCACCTTTTCGAGTCCCCACGGCGGGCTGGCAATGGCCGAGCTGCTGGACGAGTTCGACGACCTGCCCGGTGTGGGTGCCCTGTCCAGGATCATCGGGCTTCCCGGGGGAACTCCGGTGCTCGCCGATCTGGCGGGGGGCCTGGGCGTGGAGGTTCCGGTCGGCGTACCGGTGCTGAGCCTGGCTGCGCAGGCGGACCTGCTCGTGCCGGCAACCAGGTCAAGGCTGCAGGGAGCCACGACGGTGGTGGTCTCCACGGGAGGCTTCCACCACGGTGCGTTGGTCGGAACCCGTGGAGCACGACGGGAGATCGACCTCTTCAGGGCCGATCATCCTCCAGCGTGTCGGTCTCTCCTGTCCAGGGTCGTCGACGTGATAGTCCCGGAGCTGATCGACGAGGCACACGAGGTGATCGCCGGGAACCTGTCGCCCGGCAAGGTTCTGGACAGGGCGGAGGAGTTGCTGGGCGGGAGTTAGGGCCCGCACGGTTTTGGGTGGGCCCGGTCCATGGGGGATCAGGCTCCGACCGGAGGAACCCGACCCGGCTCCCAGGGCGCTCCCGAGGCCGGAATCCCAGTCCCAGCGGTACACTTCGCACCCGGTTCGGCACGACCTGTGCCGTCCCAGATCAGAACACCCCCATCCATCCACGGTCGCCTCCGGGCGCGAGGTGGGGGCGAGACGAACCGATGGGAAGGGAGACCACGACATGGCCGTCGTGACCATGAAGCAGCTGCTCGAGGCAGGTGTCCACTTCGGACACCAGACCCGCCGTTGGGACCCGAGGATGAGGCGATTCATCCACGGCGAGCGGTCGGGTATCTACATCATCGACCTCCAGCAGACGCTCGAGAGGATCGAATCCTCCTACACGTTTGTCCGCGACCTCGTAGCCGATGGCGGCAGGGTGCTGTTCGTCGGCACGAAGCGCCAGGCCCAGGACGCCATCCGCTCGTACGCCGAGAAGTGTGGCATGCCCTATGTGAACCAGCGGTGGCTGGGCGGCATGCTCACGAACTTCCAGACGATCTCGAAGCGCGTCTCCAAGATGCAGGAGTACCAGCGAATGCGCGACTCCGGCGAGTTCGAGGCGATGCCCAAGAAGGAGGCCCTGATGCTGGGCCGCGAGCTGGAGAAGCTCGAGCGCAACCTGGGCGGCATCCAGGACATGGAGCGCCTGCCCGACGCCATCTTCGTGCTGGACACCGTGAAGGAGCACATCGCGGTGACCGAGGCGAACAAGCTGGGCATTCCGATCGTCGCCGTGGTCGACACCGACTGCAACCCGGATGTGATCCAGTACTTCATCCCCGGCAACGACGACGCCATCCGGTCGGGTCGCCTGCTCTGTCGGGTGGTGGCCGATGCCATCGAAGAGGGTCGGTTCATCGTCAACTCCCGTAGTGGTGGCGATGATGGTCCATCCCTGGATGCGGAGGACCATGCCGCCGAGCAGGTCCAGGCCCGTAACGAGGCGGCCGAGGCGGCCGCAGAGCGCGACGCCCGCGTTGTAGCGACCGTGGAGGCACCGGCCGTTGCTCCCGCCGAGGAGGAGGCTGTTGCTCCCGCCGAGGAGGAGGCTGTTGCTTCCGCCGTGGAGGAGGCTGTTGCTTCCGCCGTGGAGGAGGCTGTTGCTTCCGCCGTGGAGGAGGCTGTTGCTCCCGCCGTGGAGGAGGCTGTTGCTTCCGCCGAGGAGACTCCTGCTGCTGAAGTGGACGCCGCCACCACCCAAGACGAGCAGGCCTGACCGTGGCAGATGTGACCGCCGGGGAAGTCAAGGCGCTGCGCGACGCCACTGGCGCCGGGATGATGGACGCCAAGAGGGCGCTGGTCGAATGCGACGGCGATGCCGAGGCCGCATCCCAGCTGCTCAGGGAGAAGGGCCTGACCAAGGCGGCCTCCCGCTCGGATCGCCAGAACGTCGAGGGGGCCGTGGGCCTCGTCTCCGACGGTAGGCGGGCCGCCCTCGTGCACCTCAAGTGCGAGACGGACTTCTCAGCTAAGTCGGAGGGATTCCTGGCCCTGGTCGACGACCTGACCAACGCCGTGCTGTCCGAGGGCATCTCGGCGCTGGATGGCCGGACGTCAGCCATCGACGACCTCCGCCTCTCCATCAAGGAGAACATCGAGGTCGGTCGGGTGGCCCTCATCGAAGCCGCCGACGGCAACGTGATCGACACCTACCTCCACATCCAGGATGGCCGCGGAGTCAACGGCGTGGTGGTCGAGGGATCCGGGGTCGACCAGGAGACCCTCCACCAGGTGGCCCTGCACATCGCCTTCGCCAAGCCGACGCACCTCACGCGTGAAGAGGTCTCCGCCGACCTGGTCGAAGCGGAGCGTGCCGCCCTGCTGGATATCACCAAGGCCGAGGGAAAGCCGGAACAGGCCTGGGACAAGATCGTCGAGGGCCGCCTGACAGGCTGGTTCCGGGAGACGGTCCTGTTGGAACAGGGGCTGCACGGCGACAAGACCTCGGTGGCCGACACCTTGAGTGGCGGCAGCATCGAGAGGTTCACCCAGGCGTACCTGGGGGCCTGAGGTGTCCACCGGCGACCGGATCCCGGCACGCTGGGACCGTGTCGTCCTGAAGGTCTCCGGAGAGGCCTTCGCCGGAGAGGCCGGCTACGGAATCGACGGTGACATCGTCGGTCGCATTGCCAGCGACATCGCCGACGTCCGCGCCGAGTTCGAGGTCGACATAGCCGTGGTGGTCGGCGGCGGCAACATCTGGCGCGGGATGTCCGGCGCCGGCGCAGGGATGGACCGGGCCCAGGCCGACTACATGGGCATGCTCGCCACCTCGATCAACGCCCTGGCCCTTCAGGACACCCTCGAGCAGTTGGGGCAACCCACCCGTGTCCAGTCGGCCATCCACATGGCCCAGATCGCAGAGCCCTACATCCGTCGCCGGGCCATTCGCCACCTGGAGAAGGGCCGGGTGGTCATCTTCGCCGGTGGCACCGGCAACCCGTTCTTCACCACGGACACGGCAGCAGCCCTCAGGGCTGTCGAGCTCGAGGCCGGCGCAGTGCTGAAGGGCACCCACTCCGGAACCGACGGGATCTACACAGCGGATCCCAAGTTGGATCCCGATGCCACCAGGCTCGAGCAGGTCTCCTACCTGGATGTGATCCAGAAGGGCCTGAAGGCCATGGACTCCACCGCCATCACCCTCTGCATGGACAACGACATGCCGATCGTCATGTTCGACCTCATGGCCTCGGGTAACGTCCGTTCAATCCTCGCCGGGGAGTCGATTGGCACGCTGGTCTCCTGACCCGGAGCCGACCGTGACCCTGTCGGACTACGGACGGAGCACGCGGTGAGTGACGAGATGATCCAGATGGTCCTCGACGAGGCATCTTCGGCGATGTCCGAGGCCGTCACGCACGTGCGGCGGGAGTTCTCGACCGTGCGTACCGGCCGGGCCTCCTCGTCGCTGGTGGAGAAGATCATGGTCCAGGCCTACGGGGTCGACATGCGCCTCCAGGAACTGGCCAGTTTCTCCATCCCCGAGGCCCGCCAACTCATGGTCACCCCGCACGATCCCGCCAATGTGCCCGCCATCGAGAAGGCGATCATGGTCGCCGACCTGGGGTTGACGCCGGGCAACGACGGGCGCAGCATTCGGTTGAGCTTCCCGGAGCTGACCGAGGAACGCCGGCAGGATCTGGTACGCATGGTGAACGGCATGGCTGAGGATGGCAGGAACCGGATGCGTGGATTGCGACGACACGCCCGCAAGGACCTTGATGACCTGGAGGGCTCCGTGTCCGAGGACGACATCAAGTGGGCGGGCAGCCGGCTGGACGAGTTGATCCACGGGTTCGAGACAGAGATCGACAAGGCCCGCTCGGCCAAGGAAGACGAACTGCTCGAGGTCTGAGCCGACGGCGGATGATGACGGGGGTTCCAGAATGAACGACCAGCACGGAAGAGGCCCACAGGGCGACGAGTTCGAGGACATCAGGATCCTCGGCCTGGATTCGCCCGACGATGACGTCGAGCCCGGCCGCTCGGTGTTCGGTGGCGAACCCACGGCCGGCGACCTGCCGCACTGGACGGAGCCTCCCGCAGCCGACGCCACCGGTGGTGGTCCCGTGGAGGACCCGTGGGCCGGGCTGGAGGGCACGCCGCGCTGGTCCGACGATGTACCTGACGATCACGAGTCCCAGCAGCCTGTCGGTGAGCACTCCGCCGCCGCCGCCGTGTTCTTCGACGATGGACCGTTGGGCTCGGCGGGCGCCGCGGAGTTCGATCCACCGCTGCTGCCACCCGACGAACCCCTGCCGGACTTCGGCGGGGCCGAGGACGTGCCTGCTCCCCGGGCCGCGGATCCGGAGCCGCCGACCCGTCAGCGTCCGGCTGGTCGTCGTGGGTCGGGCGGCGGTCGGGACGTTCCGCTGGCCATCGTCAGCGGCGTCGGCCTCGGCGCCTTGGCCCTGGTGGCGTTCAAGATCGGTGCCGGCGCCACGCTGGCCCTGACCACCGTGCTGCTCGTGATGGCCGCAGCCGAGTTCTTCCTCGCCGTCCGACGTGCCGGATACCAGCCAGCCTCCCTGCTCGGCATCACGGCGGTGGCCGCACTGAACCTCGGTGCCTACTGGAGGTTCGAGGCGGCCGTACCCCTCATCCTGGCCCTCACGGTGCTGTTCACGTTGTTCTGGTACCTGACGGGCGTAGACCGCCAGGCCCCGATGCTGAACGTCTCGGTGACCCTGTTCGGCGTCCTCTACGTGGGCCTGCTGGGGTCCTTCGTAGGGCTCATGCTCAACGATCCGAACGGGATCGGGATGCTGCTGGCCGCGGTGCTGTGCACGATCGGCTACGACATCGGGGGCTTCGTGGTGGGCGGCATGATCGGGCGGAGCCCCCTCTCGGCCGTCAGCCCCAACAAGACGATGGAGGGCCTGATAGGGGGAATGGTCGCCTCCTTCGCCGTTGCGATGCTGGTGGTGGGACGGATCACGCCGTTCGGCCAGGATCCCGGCGACCTGGGTTCGGCATTCGTCCTGGGCCTGGTGGTGGCGCTGGCCGCACCGGCCGGCGACCTGTGCGAATCGATGATCAAGAGGGACCTCGGCATCAAGGACATGGGCGCCACCCTTCCCGGCCACGGCGGTCTGATGGACCGGTTCGATGCGCTGCTGTTCGTCCTGCCGGCCACCTACTACACGGCCCGTCTGCTCGACCTCTTCGCGACCTGACCCGATCCCGGTGGGGGAGACCCCATCGGTAGGCTCGCTCCATGCCCGTTACCACGGTGGCCGTTCTCGGGTCGACCGGTTCCATCGGTACCCAGACGCTCGAAGTGGTCGCGGATCAGCCTGACGAGTTCGACGTGGTCGCGCTGGGCGCCGCCCGGTCGGTGGACCTGCTGATCGAGCAGGCAACCAGGTTCCGACCCGAGGTCGTCGCCATCGCCGATGCCTCCCTGGCAGCCTCTGTGGCCGCCGGGGTGCCGCCCGGTACCGAGGTCCTGGCTGGACCGGATGCGATGGCGGACGCAGCGGTCATCGCCGAGGTGGTGATAAACGGCGTGGTCGGATTCGCCGGGCTACCCGTGACGCTCGCGACCCTTGGGGCGGGCAGGCGTCTGGGCCTCGCCAACAAGGAGTCACTGATCGCCGCCGGCCCGGTCGTCCAACGGGTCAGGTCGACGCCGGGGGCCGAGCTGCTGCCCGTGGACAGCGAGCACTGCGCGATCCACCAGTGCCTGCGGGCCAACGACGTGGCCGAGCGGGTTTCGCGCATCGTCCTGACCGCCTCCGGAGGGCCGTTCCGCGGTCGTTCGGCCGAAGACCTGGCGACCGTGACGGTCGGGCAGGCACTGGACCATCCCACCTGGACGATGGGCCCGAAGGTGACCATCGACTCGTCCACCCTGATGAACAAGGGACTCGAGGTGATCGAGGCACACGAGCTCTTCGGGATCGACTACGACCGGATCGACGTGGTCGTCCACCCCCAGTCGATAGTCCATTCCATGGTCACGTTCTCGGACGGGGCGACGATCGCCCAGTTGTCCAGACCCGACATGCGCCTCTGCATGGGGTACGCGCTGGCGTGGCCGGACCGCCTGGATGTGCCGTACGGCGAGATCGACTGGTCCGAGGCGGGCCGCCTGGACTTCGAGCCTCCGGACAGGCAGGCGTTTCCCTGCCTGGACCTGGCGTTCGCTGCCGGTCGGGAGGGCGAGACGGCTCCCGCATGGTTGAGCGCGGCCAACGAGGTCGCCGTCGAGGCCTTCCTGGATGGGGCACTCTCCTGGGTCGGGATCGCCGAAGTGCTGGCAGAGGCCCTCGAGTCGTGGACCGACGACAGGGCCGACGACCTGGAGGCGGTGCTCGACGTGGATCGGAGGGCCCGGGTCGTGGCCCGCTCCCTCGTCGCCGCCCGGTCCTGACCGTGACGGCGGAGATGGCTGGTTCGGGCGCTGACGGTTACCGGGGTGCTGTGGATGTGGCCGGTTCCGGAGCGGACGGTCGCCGGGGTGCGGTGGGCAACGACCGAATCCGACTGGTGCTGCTCGTCGGGGCGGTCGTGTCCTTCGGGCTCATCGGGGGCCTCTCGGGTCTCGTGGTGGTCTCATCGTTCGTCGTGATGCTGGTGCTCCACGAGCTCGGACACCTCGTGGTGGCACGCCTCTCAGGCATGCAGGTGACCGAGTTCTTCATCGGCTTCGGCCCCCGCCTCTGGTCGGTGCGCCGGGGTGAGACCACGTACGGGGTGAAGGCCATTCCGGCCGGTGCGTATGTCCGGATAACTGGGATGAGCAGCCTCGAAGTGGTGGATCCGGCCGTGGAACACCGGACGTACCGGCAGCAGTCCTATCCGAAGCGGATGGCGGTCGCCCTGGCGGGGTCGGCGACGCACTTCGCTGTGGCGCTGGCCCTGCTGTTCTTCGTCTACATGGCGGTCGGGAGGCCCGACCCCACCCGCTGGGTGGTGGGCGAGGTCGTCTCCGGCTCGGCTGCAGCGTCCATCGACGTGCGCGTCGGCGATCGGATCGTGTCGGTTGCCGGTGTGGAGACTCCCGGCTTCGAGGACTTCGGGGTAGTCGTGCGGGGGCTTCCGGGTCGGGAGGTGGTGGTGGTCCTGGAGAGGGACGGGGACACCTCGACGCGCACGATGACGGTCGGGGAGAGGCTCAGGATCGACGGCACGGTCGCCGGCTTCTTCGGCGTGGGCTCCGATCGGCCCATGGAGACCCTCGGCCCGGTCGGTGCCGGGGTGGAGGCATCGGCCCGCTTTGTCGACCTCGTCGGGATGTCCGTCGACGGCCTGGTCGGGTTCTTCACGCCGGACGGGCTGGTCTCGTTCGTCACAGGCGGTGACGAACCGTCGGTGAGGCCGGAACCCGCCCTTTCCGTTGGCGCTGGCGGTGGTGGCTCGGGCCAGGTGGCGGACCCCGGCGTGGACCCGGCCGACGAGGATCGACTGCTCTCCATCTACGGGGCGGCCCGCCTAGGTAGCGCCATGCTGGATGACGGCTGGTCGACCTACCTCTGGTTCCTGATCCTGGTCAACGTGTTCATCGGGGTCTTCAACCTGGTTCCGCTCCTACCTCTCGACGGGGGACACGTCGCCATCGCCACCTATGAGCGGATCCGGTCGGTGGGTGGCCGTCGCCACATGGCCGATTCGGCGAAGTTGATCCCGCTCACCTGGGCGGTGGTCACCTTGCTGGTTGCGGTGGCCGGAGTCGCCCTCTACCGCGACATCGTGGACCTGCCCGACTTCGGCTGAGGGGGTCGGGGGTAGTGGTCGTCCGACCACCGGTAGCCTCGCTTTCATGGAGGTACAGGCATCGACCGAGCGCCGATCCACCCGGCAGTTGATGGTCGGTGACGTGCCCGTGGGTGGTGGGGCGCCGATCACGGTCCAGTCCATGACCATCACCCGGACGGCCGACCACGAGGCGACCCTCCAGCAGATCTACGACCTGGCCATGGCGGGTGCGGACATCGTGCGCTGCACCTGCAACGACCTGGAGGCCGCGGAGGGGCTGGCCCGGATCGTTCCACGGTCGCCGGTCCCGATCGTGGCCGACATCCACCACCAGTACCGGATGGCCCTGGCGGCGCTCGAGGCCGGGGTGCAATGCCTCCGCCTGAACCCGGGCAACATCCGCAAGCCCGAACACATCCGGGCCGTGGCAAGCGAGGCGCGCGACCGTGGGGTTCCGATCCGGATAGGCGTCAACGGCGGGTCGCTGCACCCGGACCTCTACGAGAAGCACGGCGGCCGGGTCACCCCGGAGGCGATGGTCGAATCGGCCCTCGACGAGATCCGTTTCTTCGAGGACGTCGACTTCGACCTGATCAAGATCTCGGTGAAGGCCTCCAGCGTCCCGATAATGGTCGAGGCGTACCGGCAGCTCTCCGAGGTGACCGACTACCCGCTGCACCTGGGCGTGACCGAGGCCGGTCCACCACCCGCCGGCCTCATCAAGTCGTCGGCCGGCATCGGTGCCCTGCTCGCACAGGGGATAGGTGACACGATCCGGTACTCGCTCACAGCCGATCCGGTCGAGGAGGCCCGGGCCGGCCGGGCACTCCTGGAGGCCATGGGCCTCCGGGAACGCAAGAACGTCGACCTGATCGCATGCCCCAGTTGTGGTCGGGCCGAGATCGACGTGGTGGCCGTCGCCGCCGATGCCATGGCCGCCTTCGCCGACCGGGAGATTCCGCTCCAGGTGGCGATCATGGGTTGCGTGGTGAACGGTCCCGGTGAGGCCCGTGACGCCGATCTGGGAATCGCTGCGGGGAACCGGCGTGGACACCTGTTCGTGAAGGGTCGGAACGTAGCGGTGGTGCCCGAGGACGAGATGGTCGACGCCCTTGTGGAGTGGGCCGAGATAATCCACTCGGAGGGGGCCGAGGCGGCGTTGGCCCGCGTGGACACTGAGAAGGCGGCCCGCGAGGCCGAACGGGACCGCCAACGGCTCCTGGCCCAGCAGGGCGATGACGTTGACGACACCGGCACCAGGATCGAGCTCATACGGCGCCACGGCGCCTGAGCGGCCGGCCCTGTCCGGCCCCTCGGGGCCCGCCGGCTGAACAGGTCGACTCGCCGGCAAGAGGGCGAATCTGGCCCCTAGGCGGTAACGGAGTCCGACGGTATGCTCTCTGGCGCGTACATCGCCGGTTTTCCGACGAGGCGTGGGCTCTGCCCACGCCTTTTGTTTTCGGTATCGGGGGTGGTGCGTGAGATGAGAAGGGCCCGGCGACGGCGTCGGCCCGTGGAAAACAGGAGGAGGACGCACAATGGCAGTGACCGATCGGATCGATGCCATGGCCGCTCCCCTCTGTGAACGGATCGGCGTCGAGTTGGTTGACGTCGAGTACGAGGGCGGAGTGCTCCGCCTGGTGATCGACCATCCTGATGGCGTCGGTATGGATGCCATTGCAGGAGTGACCCGTGAGGTATCGAGGGCACTCGACCACGAGGACCCGATACCGGGCACCTTCACGCTCGAGGTGACCAGCCCGGGTCTGGAACGCTCCCTCAAGCGACCGGTCCACTTCCAGCGGGCGATCGGTTGCGAGGTAGCCGTGAAGACCCGCCCCGGGTTCGATGGGCCTCGCAGGTTCACCGGCGCCCTGGAGGCCGCTGACGGAGATGGCATCGAGGTGCGATCCGCAGATGGCTCGAGCCGTGCGTTCCGTCACGATGAGATCTTGAAGGCGCACACCGTCTTCGTATGGACCCCTGAGCCCAAGTCGGAGCGCAAGGGGAAGGATCGGGCGACGCTGACGCCCCGGGAAGGAAGGTCGGGTCATGAATCTTGAGATGATGGAGGCCCTCGAGGCCCTGGCGATCGACCGGGGAATCACCGTGGACATGCTGTTCGCCGCCCTCGCCGACGCGTTGGAGTCGGCCTACAAGCGCACGCCCGGTGCCCACGAGTTCTCGTGGGTGACCATCGACCCTGACACGATGGACATCCGGGTGCTGGCCCAGGACCTCGACGAGGAGGGCGAGCCCGTCGGTGAGGAGTTCGACGTCACGCCGGACAACTTCGGCAGGATCGCCGCCCAGACGGCCCGCCAGGTCATGACCCAGAGGATCCGCGAGGCCGAGCGGGACCTCAAGTACGAGGAGTACGCCGGCCGGGAGGGCGACATCGTCACCGGCATGATCCAGCAGACCGATGCCAGGTACACCCTCCTGGACCTGGGGCGCGTCGAGGCGCTGCTACCCCAGGCCGAGCAGGTGCCGTTCGAGCGGCCGGAGGCGAACGCCAGGCTGAAGGCCTACATCGTGGAGGTACGCAAGACGGCGAAGGGCCCGCAGATCGTGGTCAGCCGCACCCACCCGGGCCTGATCAAGCGCCTGTTCGAGTTGGAGGTGCCTGAGATCGCCGATGGCGTCGTGGAGATCCGTGCCTGCGCACGCGAGCCCGGACACCGCACGAAGATCGCCGTCTGGTCGAATGATTCCAACGTGGATCCGGTCGGCGCCTGCGTGGGTGCCCGAGGCGCCCGGGTGCGGATGGTCGTCAACGAGTTGCGGGGCGAGAAGATCGACATCGTCCCGTTCTCCGAGGATTCGGCTGACTTCGTGATGAAGAGCCTGTCTCCGGCCAAGGTGAAGGAGGTCCTCATCAACGAGGAGACCGGCACCGCCACGGTGATCGTGCCCGACTACCAGCTCTCGCTTGCTATCGGCAAGGAGGGCCAGAACGCCCGACTGGCAGCGCGGATGACCGGGTGGCGTGTTGACATCAAGAGCGAGACCCAGGTCGCCCAGGAGGCGGCCTACGCCGACGTCGAGTGGGCGGAAGGCGAGTGGATCGTCAACGACGAGACCGGTGAGCAGTCCTGGCAGCCTGCGGAGGGCGGCCCTGAGGTCTCCGCAGGTCAGTGGACCGAGGCGGCTACCGAAGGTGGAGAAGAAACCGGGGCGGCTACCGAAGGTGGAGAAGAAACCGGGGCGGCTACCGAAGGTGGAGAAGAAACCGGGGCGGCTACCGAAGGTGGAGAAGAAACCGGGGCGGCTACCGAAGGTGGAGAAGAAACCGGGGCGGCTACCGAAGGTGGAGAAGAAGAGGAGTAGGAGGCGAGTTGGGGCGACCGGCGACTGGTTGCGGGATGGGAGCAGATCCCAGGCGGACCTGCATCGCCTGCAGGACGGCTGATCAGGCCTCCGGGCTGGTCAGGTTGGCGTGGCCGGCGGGGACCGGCGGGCCGGTGGTCGACCGGCTGGCACCGGGGCGTGGCGCCTGGCTCCACCCGACCGAATCCTGCATGGGCGCACTGCGTCAGGGTGACCTGGCCAGGGCTTTTCGCCGGACCGTTTCACCGGAGGATCTCGCTAGTGCCGTCGCGGCCTACCGTGCGGCTGTCACCCGGGTGGGCGGCAGCGGGTGATCGAAGCCTCCAACCGATAGCGTCAGACAGCGGTTCGGTCAGTGCCGAACTGCTGACGATCCCCGTCGAACCGGGGATCGACCCATGAACGAACAGAATTTCACGAGCAGTACCCGAGCAGCAGACAGGACGTCGTAACCACCGTGCCGAAGAACATCCGCGTCTACGAGTTGGCGCGAGAAATGGGGATGACCAACGCGGAGGTGCTTGACCTCTGCATCTCCCTGGGCGTCGGGGTGAAGAGCCATTCCTCGGGCATGGTGGAGGCTCAGGCGGATCGTGTCAGGCGCAAGGCCGACCGCGAGGGGCTGAGGCGTGAGGTCCAGCCCGAGGAGGCCGTCGAGGAGAAGCCGGCAAAGGCCAAGGCAACCAAGGCCAAGGCAACTAAGGCCAAGCCAACTAAGGCCAAGCCAACCAAGGCCAAGCCAACCAAGGCCAAGCCTGCCCAGGACGAGCCGGTAGAGGCCAAGCCGGCTGAGACCGAGCCTGCCCAGGACGAGCCCGTCGCCGACGGTGCCGTCGCGGCTACCGAAGCGCCGGTCGTCGTCGAGCCAGTTCAGCCTGCCGGGACCGTCGAGCCTGCGGAATCTGAGGCAGTCATGCCCGTGCCCGTGCCCGAGCCTGAGCCTGTCGAGACAGTTGAAGCCACACCTGCCGAGTCCGAGCCAGTGCCCGAACCCGAGCCCGTGGCCCCGAAGCGCGTCATCTCCTCCAGCGGTTCCTCGGCGCCGCCCAGGAAGATGGCCGAGCCTGAGCCGACGGCCGCTCAACCGGGCATCGAACCGATGCCCAGGGATGACGGCCCGACCGTTCCAGACCTGGCAGCCAGGGTCGTGGATCCCGGGGCAGCCCTGGTTCCACCTCCCGGCTCCACTCCGCCGTTGTCCGCATCCGGCAAGCCGATCCCACCTCCCCCCGGTCCACCCGTGTCGTCGTCAGGCAAGCCGATCCCACCGCCACCCGGTATGGGTGGCCGTAGTACGCCGGCTCCGAGCGGCCCCGCTCCGGGGCGTCGTACAGGCCCGCCACCGGTGGGTCGTCGCCCACCGATGGGTGGAGGACCGCGCGAGTCGGTGCCCGGTGCCGGTGGTGGTCCTGGTGCCCGACCCGGTGGTGGTCCTGGTGGCCGACCCGGTGGTGGTCCTGGTGGCCGACCCGGTGGTGGTCCTGGTGGCCGTCGTCCACCGCGCCGCAAGGGACGTCGCCGTCGTCGCCGCGAGGAACTCCAGCCGATGGACGTTCCCGCCTACACGCCCGACGACGCAGCCGTACCTGACGGCGAGGTGGTGCTGGAGCGTTCCTGCACCGCCCAGGACCTCGGCCCGAGGCTGAACCGCACGGCCGCCGACGTGGTCCGGTTCCTCATGCAGCAGGGCGAGATGATCACGGCCACGCAGTCCCTCTCCGACGACATGATCGAGTTGTTCGCCGCCGAGCTGGGCGTCGAGATCCGCATGGTGGACCCGGGCGAGGAGCAGGAGGTCGAGCTACTCAAGCTGCTCGACGTCGTGGACGACATGGAGGACGACGAGGCACCGATCCGCCCACCGATCGTCACCGTGATGGGACACGTGGACCACGGCAAGACCAAGCTGCTGGACCAGATCCGCAACGCCAACGTCGTGGACGACGAGGCCGGCGGCATCACCCAGCACATCGGCGCCTACCAGGCCGAACACGATGGTCGGAGCATCACGTTCATCGACACGCCCGGCCACGAGGCATTCACGGCCATGCGGGCGCGTGGCGCCGACTCGACCGACATCGTCGTGCTGGTGGTGGCCGCCGACGACGGGGTGATGCCCCAGACCATCGAGGCGCTCAACCACGCACGGGCGGCAGAGGTGCCCATCATCGTTGCGTTGAACAAGATCGATCGGGACAACGCCGATCCACAGAAGGTCCTGGGCCAATTGGCCGAGCACAATCTCGTACCGGAATCCTGGGGAGGCGACACGGTCGTCGTGGAGGTCTCAGCCCTTCAGAACCTGGGCGTCGACGACCTACTCGACAACCTGAACGTGGTGGCCGAGATCGAGGACCTCCGCGCCGACCCGGACGGTCGCTCGCAGGGCGTTGTCCTGGAGTCCTTCCTGGACGTCGGGCGGGGTCCGGTCGCAACGGTGCTGGTCCAGCGCGGCACGCTCAAGGTCGGAGACCCGCTGGTGGCGGGCGCCGCCTGGGGTCGGGTGAGGGCCCTCGTCAACGCCGACGGCGAGCAGGTCAAGTCGGCCGGACCGTCGATGCCGGTGCAGGTACTCGGCCTGTCCGACGTGGCCGATGCGGGCGAGGGCTTCGTCGTCGCCCCGAACGAGAAGATCGCAGGCCGGGTGGCCGACAAGCGGGGCCACTGGCGTCGTCAGGCCAACATCGGCCGGGATGCCCACGCCCTGTCGGGTGGAGCGCGCCTGGAGGACATCTTCACCCAGATCCAGAAGGGTGAGACGGCGACGTTGAACCTGATCGTGAAGGCCGACGTGAACGGCTCGCTGGAGGCGGTCACCGAGAGCCTCCGGAAGTTGGAGCGCGAGGACGTCAAGTTGGCGTTCGTGCACCGGGCCGTCGGCCGGATCACCGAGAACGACATCCAGCTGGCGGCCACATCGAACGCCACCATCATCGGCTTCAACGTCAGGCCGGAACGCAAGGCCCGGGAGCTGGCCGACGTCGAGAACGTCGAGATCCGGTCCTACGAGATCATCTACAAGCTGATCGAGGACATCGAGGCGGCCATGCTCGGCATGCTGGCCCCGGTGTTCGAAGAGGTCGTGACCGGCGACGCCGAGGTGCGGGAGATCTTCTCGGTTCCCCGGATCGGCCGGATCGCCGGTTGCTACGTCACCAACGGAACCATCACCCGTGGCTCCAAGGTCCGCTTCCTGCGCGATGGCACGATCATCTGGAAGGGCGATATCAGCTCGCTGCGGCGGTTCAAGGAGGACGTGAGGGAGGTCCAGTCGGGCTTCGAGTGCGGCATCGGCCTTTCGGACTACCAGGACCTGAAGGAAGGCGACGTCATCGAGACGTTCGAGGAGCGGGAGATTCCCCGCACCTAGGGGCAGGCCATGGGACGTGGAGCGCCGCAGGGTCGCCGACCCGCCAGCGGTGCCCGCGGCTACGACCGGGCTGACAGGCTCAACGAGTTGCTGGTCCGGATCCTGGCCGAGGAGTTCGAGCGGATCGACGATGACCGCCTCGGCTTCCTGACCATCTCCGCTGTGGAGACCGATCGTGACCTGAGCATGGCTCGGGTGTACGTGACCTCGGAAGCCGACGACGACGAGCTCCTGGAGGCCCTCGGCGAGCTGAGGCCCCGCCTGCACCGTGCCATCGGCGACCAGGCGAGGCTGCGTCGGGTCCCGCCGTTGACCTTCGTGGTCGACGAGACGGCCCGTTCCGCTGATCGGATCGAGGAGATCCTCCGCGGGCTGGGTTCTTCCGACGAGGAGGAATGACGTGGCAGGACGGCCGGCCGGCCCTGATGGGATCGCCGTCATCGACAAGGAAGCCGGCTGGACGAGCCATGACGTGGTGGCCAAGGCCCGTGGGGTCCTGGCCACGCGCAAGGTCGGCCACTCGGGAACGCTGGATCCTGACGCCACGGGTGTCCTGGTGCTCGGGGTGGGCAGGGCGACCCGACTTCTCCGGTTCCTGACCCTGCTACCAAAGAGCTACGTGGGCCGGGTCGTCCTGGGGAGCGAGACCACCACGTTGGACGCCTCGGGTGACGTGACGGCGGTCCACGACATGTCGGCGGTGACCGTGGACCAGGTGGTCCGGGCTGCCCGTCGTTTCGTGGGCGACATCCAACAGGTGCCGCCCATGGTCTCGGCGGTGAAGGTGGACGGCCGACGCCTCTACGAGATAGCGCGTGAGGGCGGCGAGGTGGAGCGCCGGGCCCGACCGGTCTCGGTGGCCCGCTTCGATATCAGCCCCGCCGACGAGCCCGGGGTGTACGACGCCGTGGTGGAGTGCTCGTCCGGCACCTACGTTCGCACCCTGGCCGCCGATCTGGGCACGGCGCTCGGCGGCGGTGCACACCTCCGCGACCTTCGCCGGACGGCCGTCGGATCCTTCACCATCTCCGACGCGCATCCTGTCGAGGCCCCGGTGCTGCTTTCGATGTCCGAAGCCCTGAGGGACCTGTCGGGCGTCAGCGTCGATGAGGCGACGGCGTTGGAGATCTCGTTCGGCCGACCCCTGGAACTGGAGCACCTCGGGTTCGCCGATGGGACCGGGGGGGAGGGCCCGTGGCCGGTCTACGGTCCCGACGGGAGCCTGCTGGCGGTCTACGAACCACATGGGGGTCGAGCCAGGCCGGTGATGGTGCTGGCTCCGGCCGGTTCCTGAACGGGCGTTCCGCTGACAGTGCCACCCGTGGGCCCTCGCTAGCCTCACCCGCGTGGAGATTCGCCGGGACCTAAGCCAGCGCGACCCTTCGGCGCCCGGTACCGCCGTCACGATCGGCGCCTACGACGGTGTGCACACGGGTCACAGGAAGGTGATCGCCGAGGTTTGCCGTCTGGCGGTCGAACGGAGCCTCACATCGGCGGTCCTCACCTTCGACCGGCATCCGGCCAGCGTGGTTCGTCCAGGGTCGGCTCCGCTGCTCCTCGCCGACATCGACCAGAAGCTGGAGCAGTTGGCGACGACCGGTGTCGACATGACGCTGGTCCTGCCGTTCGACGAGGAGCGGGCCGGGGAGTCGGCCGGGTCGTTCATCCGCGACGTGCTGGTCGATGGCATGGGCATCGGCCTGGTGGTCGTGGGTGAGGACTTCCACTTCGGGCACCAGAGGCTCGGCAACGTTGCGATGCTGCGTGAGGCCGGAGCCGCCCTGGGGTTCGAGGTGATCGGACTGGACCTGGTCGGGCCCGACGGCATGCCTGCGAGGGACCACGAACAGGTCTCGTCCACCTTCATCCGCCGGGCACTGGCACGAGGTGACCTGAAGGCCGCCAACTCGATGCTGGGCAGGCCCTATGAGGTCCGGGGAGTGGTCGGCGGCGGCGACAGGCAAGGTCGTGAGTTGGGATTTCCGACGGCGAACGTGCGTGTCGACCCGTCGATCCTGCTCCCGGAGGATGCCGTCTATGCCGGTTGGTACGAGCGTCCCGACGGGTCGGTGTTCCCGACGACGATCTCCCTGGGAACCCGTCCGCAGTTCCACGAGGATGGTGACCTGCTGCTCGAGGCCTACCTGTTGGACGTCGGAGGGCCCGACTCCGGTGGACCGGACCTGTACGACGAGGTGGCTCGGGTCCGCTTCGTCCGTCGCCTGCGGGGCCAGCTTCGCTTCGAGGGCCTCGATTCCCTGATCGACCAGTTCCACCGGGACGTCGCCGAGACCCGGGCCGCGCTGGCCTGACGCAGCATCGACCCGTGGACCTACTCGACGTGGTGCTCCTGGTGGGTGGCGGCCTTCTGGCTGGATCCGTCAACACCATGGCGGGTGGAGGGTCGCTCCTGACCGTTCCACTACTCGTCCTGACGGGTCTGCCGGGCGACGTGGCCAACGGCTCCAACAGGGTCGGCATCCTGGCCTCGAACCTGAGCGCATCGGCGACCTTCCGTCGGTTGGGGACGTCAGGGGTGTCGCGGGCCCTGCCGGTGCTGGTTCCGGTGATAGCGGGCTCGGTCACCGGTTCGGTCCTCATCTCCAGGTTGCCTGCCGAGTCGTTCGAGCGGGTCTTCGGGGTGCTGATGGTTCCGCTTCTCGTGCTCTCCCTCCGCCCGCCGAAGCTGAAGGCGGCGGATCGCCCCTGGACCGGTCCGGTGGCGGCCCTCGTCTTCTTCGGGGTGGGTTGTTACGCGGGAGCCTTCCAGGCGGGGATCGGCCTGCTGCTGGTGCTGGCCCTCTCGCGCTCCGGTCTCGACCTCGTGGTGGCCAACAGCGTCAAGGCGGTGGTCATCCTGGTGGTGACCATCGCAGCCCTTCCGGTGTTCATCCTCGGTGGCCTGGTCGACTGGGGGCCGGCACTGGCCCTCGCCGTCGGCTTCGCCTGCGGTGGCGCGATCGGTGCCCGGCTGACGGTCTCCGGTGGTTCGAGGGTGGTCCGGCCGGTGATGGCGGTGGCGGTGCTGGCGATGTCAGGACGTCTGCTGGGCCTGTACTGAGCCCCGGCTGGATGTGGCGCCATCGGGTACCGGTACGCTGGGTCCACAACAGAGTCCTCGGGGTTGGGTGAAAGTCCCGACCGGCGGTGAGTCGGAGTAATCCGACGAGCCCGCGAACCTCGGATGGTTGCCGCTAGGCGTCATTCGGGGCCGATCAGGTGCAAGTCCTGGGCCGACGGTCAGAGTCCGGATGGGAGAGGACGTCGGAAGCGGCGATCGTGCCGCGGCCACCGACCCGTCGGGTTTCGGTGGCCGTGACCGTTGGTCGGGTCCCGTCGTGTCCCGTCGACCATGTAGTCCGAGGTCGGACATCCAGGAGCGCACGCGACGCATGTTCACGGGAATAGTCGAGGAACTCGGCAGCATCCGTTCGACCGACGAGGTCGGCGACGGTCGGCGCCTCGTCGTGGATGCGGCGACCGTGCTGGCTGACGTCAGCCTCGGGGCCTCCATCGCCGTGAACGGCTGCTGCCTCACCGTCGTGGAGTGGGGGGAGGCCTGGTTCGCCGTGGATGCTGTACCAGAGACCCTCGCGCGCACCACACTGGGCGCCATGGGGCCGGGCGAGGCCGTCAACCTCGAACGCCCGCTTGCCGCCGACGGCCGGTTCGGCGGCCACATGGTCCAGGGGCATGTGGACACCGTCACCGAGGTTGTGGACCTCGAGACCCTGTCCGACGGGTCACGTCGTCTCACCTTCCGATTGCCCGACGAGCTCGCCGGGCAGGTCGTCGAGAAGGGTTCGATAACCCTCGACGGCGCGAGCCTGACCGTGGCGTCCGTCGGTCGCGACACGTTCGACGTGGCGTTGATCCCCCACACGCTGGACGTCACGACGTTCGGCCGCCTGGCTCCGGGCGACCTGGTCAACGTCGAGGTGGACGTCCTGGCCCGGTACGTGGTGGGACTGCTGGCCGCCGGCCGGGTCGGTTCCGACCACGGAGACCCGGCCGATGACGGGCCCGCTGTCGCCTACGGGCCTGCCGACCATTCTGCCAACCAGCCTGTGAACCAAAAAGGAGGCGGCTGATGCCGTTGTCCACCATCGAAGACGCCATCGAGGCCTACGCCAGAGGTGAGTTCCTGGTCGTGGTCGACGACGAGGATCGTGAGAACGAGGGCGACCTCATCATCGCCGCCGATGCCATGACGCCTGAGAAGATGGCCTTCATGATCCGCCACACCAGCGGTGTGATCTGTGCCCCGATGTCCGACGAGCGGGCCGACGCACTCGACCTCCCACTCATGGTGGTGGAGAACACCGAGTCGATGCGAACCGCCTTTACCGTGTCGGTCGACCTCGTCGAGGGCACCTCGACGGGAATCTCAGCCTCGGACCGATCGGCCACGGTGGTTGCGTTGGCCGACGACACTCGCCAGCGGGGCGAGTTCGCCCGGCCGGGCCACATCTTTCCGCTGCGGGCCAGGGCCGGCGGCGTGCTCAAGCGGGCCGGCCACACCGAGGCCGCGGTGGACCTCTGCGCCCTGGCCAACCGTCAGACGGTCGGTGTCCTGTGCGAGATCGTGAACGACGACGGGACCATGGCGAGGGTGCCCGACCTGGAGGCCTTCGCCGCCCAGCACGACCTGCACTTTGTGTCCATCGCCGACCTGATCCGGCACCGGCGTCGGCACGAGAAGCTGGTCGAGCACTTCGGTTCGGCGCGCATCCCGACGAAGTACGGCGAGTTCACCGCCCACGCCTACGTGTCGCTCCTCGACGACGAGGAGCACGTGGCCTACGTACTCGGCGACCTGGGATCGGTGGATGCCCCGCTGGTGCGGGTCCACTCGGAGTGCCTCACCGGTGACCTGCTGGGATCGCTGCGGTGCGACTGCGGGTCGCAGCTCGAGGCCGCCCTGGCCCGGATAGGCGTCGAGGGCGTCGGGGTCATCGTCTACCTGCGGGGTCACGAGGGGCGTGGCATCGGCATCGGCCACAAACTGCGTGCCTACGGGCTCCAGGACGAGGGCCTGGACACCGTCGATGCGAATCTCCAGCAGGGCCTGCCGGTGGATTCCAGGGAGTACGGCGTGGGTGCCCAGATGCTCTCCGACATGGGGATCACCCACATGCGGCTGATGACCAACAACCCGGCCAAGTACGGAGGTCTGGAGGGTTACGGCCTGGAGATCACCGCCCGGGTTCCCTTGGACACTGCGCCCAATCCGGAGAACGTCCGGTACCTGGAGACCAAGAGGGATCGCCTGGGCCACCTGCTGCCCGCCGCCGACGGGTCCGCCGACGAGGTGGGCGCATAATGAAGGTGATCGAGGCGCCGCTGGACGGTTCCGGGCTCCGCATCGGCATCGTCGCAGGCCGCTTCAACGACTTCGTGTCGAACAGCCTGGTGACTGGTGCCTGCGCCAGGCTGGTGTCGCTCGGTGTGTCGGATGCCGACATCCACATGGCCTGGGTGGCCGGTGCATTCGAGGTGCCGTTGGCGGCACGGGCCATGGCCGAGTCGGGTCGCTATGACGCGGTCGTGTGCCTCGGGGCCGTGATCCGGGGCGAGACCCCGCACTTCGACTACGTGGCCGGGGAGGCTGCCGCAGGGATCATGCGGGCCGGCCACGACACGGGCGTGCCGGTGGTGTTCGGCGTGCTGACCACGGACACCGTGGAGCAGGCCATGGAGCGCGCCGACGTGGACCGTGGTGACAAGGGCGCCGACTGCGCCGATGCCGCCGTCGAGATGGTCCGCCTACTGGGAGCCATCCAGACCGGCTGACCGGTTCCGGGCCACAGTGCACCTTCGGTCGTCAGGCCTCTCCGGGCCCACTCCGTTCCTGGGCCCGACCACGTCCGCAGGTTGCAGGACCGTCAGGTCGCCGCGTCCGCCAGGCCCTGGCCGAAACTGAACTCGACCACGTTGTCGTCCGGATCGGTGAGGGCGCACAGGTAGCCAACCGGCGATGGGTGGTTGGCGGGTTCCCAGTGGAGGCATCCCGATGCCCGGCCGATCTCGGCCGCCGCGTCCACCTCTGCCGGGTCATCAACGTCGAAGCCCAGGTGGGCGAACGGTGACAGCGTGGTCTGTGGCTCGCCCGAGGCCTTTGCCTCGAACGTCTGGACCACCACGAGGCCGACCGTCGTGCCGCCGCCGGATAGCACCTCGGCCAGCCATGCCACCTCGGCGTCTGCGTCGACCCGCCGGTGGAATGCCCGCATCGGCGTGTGGGTCTCGTACCAGGCGATCGTGGCATCGAGATCCCGGCAGGGGAGGGCCAGGTGGGTGAATCTGGCGGCCATGGCGCCACACTACGGGGCCTGACGGTGCCGATCAGTTGGTTCCCAGGGTTGTCCGGCCGGCGGTCCCCACTACGGGTCACCAGGTGGCCCCGAACAGGCCCGCTGGTACCATTACCTCCGTGGACGGCCCGACCGGGGTCGTCCAGGGTCGGAACCCAATACCTCCGGCCCTCCGTATGGCTTCCGGTGGCGCAGAGCGCACCACGAGGCTGGGTCCGATACCCGAGGTTCCGATGCCTACCAACCTGCCCCCCAAGGGCGCCACCATTGAGACGAACCGGTTGCACGAGAGTGACACCGGTTCTCCCGAGGTGCAGATCGCACTCCTGAG